>Ga0335085_10001108_pt1 | contig 62292 bp, 47 predicted proteins | sample Lox_Sample_45_FD_206712 | JGI IMG/M metagenome (GOLD analysis project Ga0335085, IMG submission 206712) | Soil microbial communities from Loxahatchee National Wildlife Refuge, Florida, United States - Lox_Sample_4.5 | ecosystem: Environmental > Terrestrial > Soil > Wetlands | place: USA...
GTACTGGCTGGTCACGGTCGGGCCGAAATTCAGCAAAAGATCGCCCACGGCGCGGCCATAGCCGATCAGATAGAAGACGCTTGCCGCCAGCAGCAGCGACAGGACGCCTGCGGAAATCCCGGCCGCGACGAGAAAGCCCGTTGCCGCCATGGGCCGCGTCTCCGGCCGCGCGCACAGCCCGATCAGGATGATGGCGGCCGGCACGATCGCCCAGTCGAAGAGGATCGGCAGCCAGGAAAGAACAGCGATCGGGATGTTCGACATGCAGGCGCCCCTATCCCCCGCCAGATATTCCGTCCAATTGCGGCGACAAGATGGACTGCCAAGAAATTGACACTAGTCGTGCGCGTAGGAGAGGCCGACCCAGAACACGCGCGGCTGCCCGTCGGAAATGACCTTGCCGAGCAGCGAATCGGTGCTGGCAGCGGTCGCGACATCGGTGTTCATCACATTGTCGACCGATACGAACGCCGACAGGTTGTCCGTGAACGCATAGCGCGCCTTGAGATCGAGCACGAAGGCCGAGCCAAGGCGCAGTGTGTGCAGGTCGTCTTCGAAGCGCAGGCCCTCCCAATGGAGCTGCGCTTCCAAAGTCAGCGGCTCGAACACCTGCCATGTCGCGCCGCCGGTGATCACCGTGCGCGGAGCCTGCGCGGGCCGCAAGCCTTGCAATTGTCCGGAGACGAATTGCGCATCCGTGTAGGAGATCGCGCTCCACGCCGACAGCGTGTCGCTGACCACTTCCGTCACCTGCCCTTCGAGTCCGAACGCCTGCACGTCGCCCGCGTTCTGACGCTGTTGCAAATTGGTTCCGATCGTCACGTTGGCGATTGCGTTGTGCAGCTGGTTCCAGAAACCGGTTGCGTCCCAATGCAGCGAGCCGAACGCCCCACCCCATCCGATTTCCGCGCCATAGAGTTTTTCAGGACGCAAATCGGCATTCGCATTGGTCGTGACATTGCCGACCCGGAACGGGCGATAGAGTTCATTCAAAGTGGGGACGCGGAAGCCTGCGTAGCCGGCCGCGCGCAGATATTCGCCGTCGGCAAAATTGTAGCGCGCACCGCCGCGGCCCGTGGGCACAGTGCCGCTGCGTCCGGGATAATCGACGAGCTTGGTGATGGCGCCCGTAGCAATGACCGATTGTACGAGATGGCCTTGCGATGTCGCCCAATAATCCTCGCGCACGCCAAGCGTGAGCAGCCAATTGCCGATATCATAGGCGCCCTCGCCGTACAGCCCGCCGATGATCTCGCGGCCGCCGGAACGGCGATGCATGGTGAAGTCCGTGCCGTTGAAGCTGAACAGCTCATTCGATTCGCCGCTGTCGTCGCGCAGATCGGCGCCGGCTTCCCAGCGGAACGCACCGGTCTCGCCCAGCAGGGCTGCGTTGAACCCGACTCCAAGCGCCGGCGTCGCGTATTGGTCGTTCGCCGGCGTCGTTCCCGTGCGGCCTGGCGCGACGGACGCGGACGTGTTGGCGAAATCCGTTCGCATGGCCCAGCCCTGCACGCGCCATCCCAATCCGCCGGCGTTCGGGCTTTGCGCGAAGGTGAGGCTTCCGGTCAGTCCGTTGGCGGATGAATCCGCATTCTCGATTCCGGCGCCGCGCCCTTCGCTGTAATACGAAACGCGCGCCGAACTGTAGACATCGCCCAGTTGCGTGTCGGCGCGCAGCGATCCGGAGCCGCCGTCGAACCACACATGATTGTCGGCACCGCCGCGATCGGGCTGCTGCACGGGAATCCAACCATTGCTGCGCTCGAACGATCCGCTGCCGTAAAGCTGCACGTCGCCCAGCGACACGCCTTCCGCCGCGCCGATGCGGCCCGAGTCGAGCGTGCCGGCTTGCGCATTCACGATGCCGCCCTGCTGCGCACGCTCGCTGAGCAGGATCGTGCCGGTCAGCGCGCCGGCGCCGTATGGGCCGGAGCCCGCGCCACGAATGACATTGGCGCTGGCGATGTCTTCATAGGGAAGTGCCGTCCAGATCACCCAGCCGCCGAATGGATCGTTGACCGGGACACCATCGAGCAACACCAGCGCGCGGCCTGCTCCCGATGGCGCGATGGCACGGAGCGACACGCCTTGCGTCGAGGCGTTCGAACTGGTGCTGACCGTGCGGCGGAAGAGTGAGAGGCCCGGCACCTGCTCCAGCGCATCGTCGAGCCGGTCAGAGACCGAGAGTTGGTCCTGCGTGAGCGTGGTGCTGGAGAAGGCAGCGCTGCCGACGGCTTCCGGCAGCTTGGTGCCAGTGACCGTCACCTGCTCGACCGGGTCGGCCCAGGCAGGGCTGGCGACCGCCATGATCAGGAACGGCAGAGCCGCAAGCGCGATTCCGGCCCAGCGACTGGAAATGGCCATCCCCCTTGTTCCCCAACACCTTCACTCTACAGGCTTTGCGGTTCGCGAATGGTGACATCCTCATCAGGTTTTCCACGGCTCGGCTGAGTCCGCGTAGGAATAAAGGTTTTAATGCTGATTTATAGGAATTTCACTTGGAACCCCGGTGAAGCCTCCCTATATCATTCGCGAAGTGCCCCGGGAGGCGAAGAGGACCGGCACATCCTGAATTCAAATGCCAAGAGGTTGTTCGGCCTACAAAACCCGAGACGGTGGGGGTGCCCCCCTCGCGAAAATGAGGAACGAAACAAACAATTCAGGCGGCGCCTTTGCTAGCGTCCCGCCGCCAATTGGGGAGATGGACATGAAATTCGCGCTTCCGGCGGCTCTCGCCGCTTCCATGGCTCTGATCGCTGCCGCTCCGGCCTCGACGCCCAAGGTTCCGGCGACCATTGCCGCGGCCGTCGCCGACCCGAATCGTCCGGCGGAAGACACCGCCCGCGACGCCAACCGCAAGCCGGCCGAAATGCTGGAATTCGCCGGCGTCACGCCGGGCAAGACGGTCGTCGATCTCATGCCGGGCAAGGGCTACTTCACGCGCCTGTTCGCCAAGGCCGTGGGTCCCAATGGCCACGTCTATGCGTGGTTCCCGTCCGATGTGGATGCGCTCCTGAAGGGCAAATCGCCCGCGATCCTCGTCGTGACGAACGACACCGTGCACTATCCGAACGTGTCGCTCATTCACGGCGCGCTGGCGAAGTTCGTGACGCCGCAACCCGTCGACATCGTGTGGACGTCGGACAATTACCACGACTTTCACAACCAGAATTTCGGACCCGTCGATGTCGCGGCGATGAACAAGGCGATCTTCAATTCGCTGAAGCCGGGTGGCATCTACATCGTGCTCGACCATGCGGCAGCTGCCGGATCAGGCCTGCGCGACACCAACACGCTGCACCGGATCGACCCGGCGGTGGTGAAGCAGGAAGTGCTGGCGGCGGGATTCAAATTCGTCAGCCAGAGCAAGGTGCTCGCCAATCCGGCGGACGATCACACGCTTCAGATTTTCGACAAGTCCATTCGCGGCAAGACCGATCAGTTTATCTACAAATTCCGCAAGCCGCTGAAATAGGTGAAATGACAAGATCCCGCTCTTCTCGAGCGGGACCTTGTCCGAAGTCGCTGCCGTCACGGTCCGCCGAGGCGGCGGGCCGCCGTGAGGCCCGCAATCAGCAGGATCGCGAAGATGGCGAGGAAGACGAAGAACAGTATCTTGGCGATCGCAATGGATGCGCCAGCCACCGTGGTGAAGCCGAGCGCGCCCGCGATCAGGCCGAGAATCAGAAACAGGATAGCCCAACGAAGCATGTGTTCCCTCACTAGCAAAGGCTAGGACAGAACGGTTACCGGCCATCCGGAGTTCCATCGACGCACTGGAACCTTGCCGCAGCTATACAGGACGGATGACGAAGGCTTTCAACCGTTCGTAGTGCGGCCGGGCGGCATCCGCGATCGGCTTCAGGTCGTCGCGCAAGGATTCGAACGGTGTCGGCGGCTTGGGCGGCGAAAAGCCGGTCGATTTCTCCACGGCGTCGTACCACGCCGGTGCCCACGCGCCATCCGTCGGACGGCGACCGGGCTGCCAGGCCAGCATACGATCCGTGTACGGAATATCGAGCGCGGCACACAGTTTGCTCAACGTCGCGCCCGGATTGGCCTGCACGTCCGCCCCATCAATCACGGGCGGAGCATGGCCCAAGCGGTCCGCCTCGCGCTCGAAAATGTCACGCTGCTGGACAAAGCCGATGTCGTCGAGCGCAACCTGTTCGCGCTTCTGCGTGTAGGATGCCAGCACTTCTTCCGGCCGGCGGATCAAGAACGCATTGCGCATCTTCGCGATCCAATCGCGGCCGAACTCCGGCAGCATGTGGTGGGTCATGTGCTTCTGGTAGAAGACCGGCATGCCACCCGGCACAGGGCCAAGCAACGCGGCCACGACCTCACGCCAGTCGGTCGGCTGTGAGGCGAGCGATTCCTCGCGCATCGGATGGTCGATCCCGGTTCCGGCGAGGTAGCAGGCGTAGAACGGCTCGTCGACCACGGCCGTGTCGGGCCGATTTCCGAACGAACGCATCATCGCCGTGGAGATGTTGCGCGGTCCCGACCACATCGCGATGCGGATGGCATCGGTCATCGCGGCTTTGCCGCCTCTTCGTCCTTCAGCGCGGCATACAGATCCCGCATGCGCGCCGTCGTGCGGCCCGGAACGCCGGACCGCAGCGGCTTTCCGTCGATCTCACGAACGGGCGTGATGCCGCCGAACGTCCCGGTCACGAAGGCTTCGTCGGCCGCATACACATCGTCGATCGGGAAGTCGCCAAGATGGATGGGGATGTTGTTGCGGTGGCACAGCATGATGACGTTGCCGCGCGTGATGCCGTTGAAGCAGTACTCGCCGGTGGAGGTGAACACCTCGCCGCCCCGCACGAAGAAGAAGTTCGTGGCATTGCAGCTCGACACCTTGCCGTGCGGATCGAGCATCAGGGCTTCGTCCGCGCCCACACGAATCGCGTCGAGCAGAGCGCGAATGAGCGCAAGGCGGCTGTGCGAATTGATCCGCATGTCGAACATGTTGGCCGGGGTGCAGCGGATGGACGAGGTCGCCAGCGCCAGGCCCTTGCGTGCAATCTCCTCGCTCGGCTGCTTGTACTCCGCGATCACGACAAAGGTCGGAGTGCCGAGCGCGTTGCGCGGGTCCTGATTTGCCGCGCGCTTTTCGCCGCGCGTGATCATCAGGCGAATGTGAGCGCCATGCTCCATCTTGTTAGTGGCGACCGTCTCGCGCAGCGCACGGCGAATGCCATCGCGGCTGCCGATGTCCAACGCGATGGCCGCCGCGCCCTCGAAAAGCCGGTCGAGGTGCGCGTCATCGAACAGCAGGCAGCCCTTGTGCAGACGAAGGCCTTCCCAGACCCCGTCGCCCAGCACGAAGCCGGCATCCAGGACAGAAACCTTCGCCTCCTCGCGCTTCACCATCTGCCCGTTGAGGTAGAGCAGGAGGTTCGCGTTGCGTGGATCGGCGGCAAAGTCCTGACTTCCTGGCATCAGTCCGGCTCACATGGTCAACGGAGAACGAAGGTTAGAAGAAAACTTGCGGCGAAATAAGTTCAATTCCCGGGTCGCGTGTTCATCGCAACGCAAGCCACTGGTCCCAACATACGAGATGGGGATGGGGCGCGATCGGCAACAACGCCGTATCCATCGGAAAACACAAGATGTATGTACTGGTCCTCGCATCGCAAAAGGGCGGCTCCGGCAAGACGACGCTATCCGGCCACTTGGCCGTGGAAGCGGAACGGGCGGGTCTCGGCCCGGTAGCCCTCATTGACACCGACCCGCAAGGCAGCCTGTCGGATTGGTGGAACGCGCGGAAAGCGGAGACGCCTCATTTCGCGCGCCTGGCACTGGCGCAACTCGACGAGGCCCTCCAGCATCTCGATCGATCCGGGGTCAAGCTTGCGGTCATAGACACGCCGCCGGCCATCACGGATTCGATCTCGCAGGTGGTGGCCCACGCGGACCTGGTTCTGATCCCGACGCGGCCGAGCCCGCACGATCTTCGCGCGGTCGGCGCGACAGTGGAGATCGCCGAGCATCACAACAAACCGCTGGTCTTCGTTGTCAACGCCGCAACGGCCCGTGCCCGTATCACCGGCGAAACTGCCGTCGCCTTGTCCCAACACGGGACTGTCGCGCCCGTCACGGTGCACCATCGCGTCGACTTCGCCGCCAGCATGGTGGACGGCCGCACTGTGGGAGAAGTGGTTCCGAAGTCCGCGTCCACGAAAGAAATCCGCGATCTTTGGGCTTACGTGCAGGATCGTCTCTCGCGCATCGTCAAGGATCCAGAGCTTGCGTCGCGCGAGAACGCTCCCGCCTTTGCCGTGCAGGCCCTTTCGGGACTCGGTGCGCCAGCGCCGGCGCCAGAGCCAGAGCCCGAGGTAGAAGAATACGAATACGACCTTCGCGAAGAGGTGCTCGCCGAACCGGCTCCCCCCGTATCTGCGTCGCCGTCCGATGATACCATTGGAATGACGCTCGACGAGAAACACTCCAGCCCGCAACGACGGGGACACCTGCCAGGTGTCCGCCCGTTTGGCACGTCCGAGCGGCGCGGCCATCCGTTCGGACGCCGGCTGTCAGATCGCCCGTTTCAATCGGGGAGCGGCGAGAAATGAGTGCGCACAAGTTTGCTCCCATGACCGCGGGATTGCTGGCGCGTAAGGGTGAGGCGGTGCCGGCCGGCAAAGCCGCCGCGGCCCGGCTTCCGTTCGCGTCCATTGCCCTGCGCGAGCCCTTGCCGCTGGCGGCGCCGGCCGAAGACATGCTTCTCGAGATGTCGCAGGAACCACACGACCATCACCGCAGGCACCCGGACGCGGACCGGCCACACAAGCTACGCGTGGCCCTGTCGGATGTAGAATACGAGAAGCTGGGCCTTGCGGCCGTGAAGCACGGCCTGTCCCGCCACCAACTTATCCGCGACGCGATTGATAACTATGTGGACCAATTGATCCGGCGCTACCAGGGCAATTGCGCATGCATCGGCGGCAGCGGCCCTTGCGCTTCGGAAGGCGCGGCCCGGCACATTTGAAGCATTCCAGCCCGGCTACGTGGCGTGCTAGACCTCGCGCCGCGATCTTTCCGCTGGGGGTTCTGGATCATGAAACGTCTGCTTGCGTTTGCCGCTTGGTGCCTTGCAACCACCGCTCTTGCCGCCCCCGCCTCACCGCCCGCAACGGACGAAGCAAGCGTTGAACGCAACTTCGACGCAAGCATCAATCCCGCGGAAATGCGCAGCTGGTTGAAGACTCTCGCCGCCGAACCGAACCATGTCGGTTCGCCACACGACAAATCTAACGCCGATTTCATCCTCGGCCTGTTCAAGAAGTTCGGTTGGGACGCCCACATCGAGAGCTTCCAGGTGCTCTACCCGACGCCGATCAGCGAAAGCGTCGAGATGCTGGGCCCGAAGCCGTTCAAGGCGACGTTGCAGGAGCCGAACATCCCCGGCGACACCACTTCGCGGTCGAAGCAGCCCTCTCTGCCTGCGTATCTCGCCTATCAGGGCGACGGCGATGTCACCGCAACACTTGTCTACGTGAACTACGGCATGCGCGACGACTACAAGGAGCTCGAGAAGCTCGGCGTCAGCGTGAAGGGCAAGATCGTCATCGCGCGCTACGGCGCCGGATGGCGCGGGCTAAAGCCGCTGCTGGCGCAAATGCACGGCGCTGTCGGGTGTCTCATCTATTCCGATCCCTCGGAGGACGGCTATTCGGTGGACACCACCTATCCCAACGGTCCTGCCCGGCCGCCGCACGGCTTCCAGCGCGGTTCGGTCGAGGACATGCCACTTTATACCGGCGATCCCCTGACGCCCGGCGTCGGTGCCACGGCCAATGCGAAGCGTCTGACGCGGGAACAGGCGCCGGTGCTGCTCAAAATCCCGGCGCTGCCGATTTCCTATGCCGATGCGCAAGTGCTGCTGGCCTCGATGACGGGCCGTGTGGTGCCGGAAGGCTGGCGGGGACGTTTGCCGATCACCTACCGCGTCGGGCCAAGCTCCTCGCCGGTGCACCTGATGGTGAAATCGGATTGGAGCCTGAAGACGCTCTACGACGTGATCGCAATGTTGAAGGGATCGACTTATCCCGATCAGTGGATCGTGCGCGGCAACCATCACGATGGATGGGTGTACGGCGCAAGCGATCCGCTGTCCGGGCAGGTCGCGCTGCTCGAAGAAGCAAAAGCCCTGGGCGATCTTGAGCGTCACGGTTGGAAGCCCAAGCGCACGATCGTCTACACGAGCTGGGACGGCGAGGAGCCGGGACTGCTCGGCTCGACGGAATGGGCCGAAACCCACGGTGCCGAACTCAAGAAGAAGGCCGTTCTCTACATCAACAGCGATACCAATGGGCGCGGCATTCTTTCGATGCAGGGCAATCATGATTTCGAGCATTTCGTGAATCAGGTTGCCAACGATGTGACCGATCCGGAAACCCATGTGCCGGTGGGACTGCGCATGCGGGCAAAGGTGCGGGTCGACGGAGCCAATCCGGGAATGCGCGATCCGGGAGCGGCTGAACACCTGAAGCAGGACGCAAAGATCGCCGCCGATCCAGCCAAAGACGTGCCGATCGGTGCGCTCGGCTCAGGCTCGGACTATTCGGCATTCCTCGAACATCTCGGTATTCCCGCACTGAACATCGAGTATGGCGGTGAAGGCGACAGCGGCGGCGTCTATCATTCCCGCTACGACACCTTCGAGCACCACACGCGCTTCGTCGATCCCGGCATGGTGTACGACCCGCTTCTGGCCAAGACCATCGGCCGCGTGGTCATGCGCGCCGCGGATTCCGATCTGCCGCTGCAGAAGGCCGGCAATTTGGCCACCATGGTGGGCCGCTACCTCGACGAGGTGAAGAAACTCGTGAAGGAGAAGGGTGAGGCGGCCGATGCGCAGGCAAAGCTGCTGAAGGATCGCGCCTTCCAGCTTGTTGCCGATCCGACCAAGACGAGCGGCGTTCCGACCGCGCTGAAGCCGGTGCCGAAGTTCGAATTCGCGCCACTCGACAATGCCGTCGACAAACTGAAGAAGAGCGCAACTGCTTATGACGATGCATTCGCAAAGAATGCCGCGCATTTGCCGCCGGACCGCCGCGCCAAATTGCTCGCGCTCATGCAGACGATCGATCAGACGCTGGCGCCGGAGAATGTCGGACTACCGGGCGGACGTGGCTGGTACAAGAACCTGATCTACGCGCCAGGCCGCTTCACGGGATACGGCGCCAAGACTTTACCCGGCGTGCGCGAAGCCATCGAGGACGAGCGCTGGGACGACGCGAACAAATACGCGAAGTCGACCGCAGACGCGCTCAATGCCTACAGCACGCGCCTGGATCAGGCGACGGCCGTTCTGAACGGGAAGTGAGTGAGCGGGGCGCCCGTCCTGCTAAGCGCTTTAGCGCGAAGCAGGATGGCGGACAGGGAGGGATTTGAACCCCCGATACCCTTGCGGGTATGCCGCATTTCGAGTGCGGTGCATTCAACCACTCTGCCACCTGTCCGCGGGGTGGGGAGATATATAGGCGGCCCTTGGCTGCCGCAAGCGCCGCGCTAGCTGGGGCCGCGGAGCCATTCGACAGCGCTCTGCGCACCCGGGCCGCGCGCAAGCAGCGGCAGGATTTCATCCGAGGCGGCGCGCATCTCAACGTCGAATTGATAGGGCGGATTGACCAGCAAAAGGCCGGCGGCAGAAAGCTGTTCGCCCACGTCAGGCGGCCGCCCAACATCGATCGTGAGCCGCATGAGATCGGTCACGCCTGCAGCCAGAAGCTCCCCGCTCAATGCGTCCACGCGCGATGCGAGCTTCAGCGGATACCAGAGCAGGAATATGCCGGTGGCGAACTTGCGGGTGGCATCTGCGACCGTGCTGCCAAGGCGCTCGAATTCGTCCACATCCTCATAGGGCGGATCGATCAATACGAGCCCGCGACGCTCCTGCGGCGGCAGCCGGCGGGTGAGAGACAGGTAACCGTCCGCTTCGATCGCCCTGGCATTCCGGAACGGCGTCAGCGCCTGTCTGAGCCCAGCGAAATCTTCCGGATGTTTTTCGATGGCGACAAGGCGATCCTGCGGGCGCAGCAGCCTGGTGGCGATCAGCGGTGAACCCGGATATTTTGCCGGTCCGAAGTCACGAACAAGCGCCAGATAGTCCGCAAGCAACTGCGAATGCGCGACATGATCGCGAAGCTTCCCGATGCCTGCCGCCGCCTCGCCTGTCCGGACCGCTTCTTCCCCGCCAAGGTCATAGAGGGCGCGCCCCGCATGCGTATCGACGACGGCGAATGGCGCCGCCTTTCGCGCGAGATGCCGAAGGATGGCGACAAGCGCGAGATGCTTGTGGACGTCGGCGAAATTCCCCGCATGAAAGGCGTGGCGGTAATTCATGCCCGTTTGAAGCGCGGCGGCCGGCGCACGAGTTCGCCGCCACAGTTCGGGCAAGTGTGGTTCATTCCCGCCGAGCATGGCGCGCAGAAGGTGCATTCGTAGCTGCAAATGCAAACCTCGGGTGAGTCTGGCGCCAGCGGCTTTCCGCACCGTTCACAGGTCGCGCGCATTTCAAGAGCCATCTGATCACCCGCTACGAAGACCAGACCATTCAACGCCGGACCGGCTTGGCGTCAAGGTCGAGTTGTCGCCGGGGCCACTCCCGATGATACTTCACCAAATATCGCTCGGGCCGCCAGATTGGACATCAAGGACATCCTTCCCGTTCTCGGATACTTTCTTGCCGTGCTCGCGGGACTGGGCGCGATCTATACGGTCGCGGCGGCTGAGGCGGTCCGCCGCCTTGTCACGGGGGTGCTTGCGACTCGCATCGGCGCACCGCCCGTCACGATCCTCAAACCGCTGCACGGCGCAGAGCCACGGCTTGCCGAAAACCTACGCTCCTTCTTTGCACAGGACTACGGCGCGCCGGTGCAGATTGTCTTCGGTGTCCGGGATGCGGCGGATCCGGCCCGGCAAGTGGCGCAAGCGGTTGCCAACGAAGATTCCGGCATCCGGTCGGAGATCGTCATCGATCCCGCGGTGCATGGTGAGAACCACAAAGTGTCCAACCTCTCCAACATGATGTCGAAGGCCGCGCACGACATAATCATCGTGAGCGACAGCGACATTCAGGTTCAGCCGGATTGGTTGGCGCGGATCATGGCGGAACTGATGCAGCCCGATATCGGCGCGGTGACGTGCCTCTATTCCGGCGATGCGGCGGCAGGTGTCTGGTCGAAACTCGGTGCCATGGGCATCAACACGCAATTCCTGCCGAATGCCGCGCTCGGCCTTCAGTTCGGACTGGCGCATCCCTGCTCGGGTGCAACCATCGCCATCCGGCGGGAAACGCTGGTGGCGATCGGCGGGTTTGACGCCTTTGCGAATGAACTTGCCGACGACTATGCGATGGGAGAAGCGGTCAGGCGGCTTGGGCAATCGGTCAAGGTCGCGCCCATGATCGTCCGTCATACCAATGCAGACGCATCCGCGGCGGAGTTTTTTCGCCACGAGCTGCGCTGGGCCAGAACGATCCGCTCCATCGATCCGCTCGGTTATGCCGGCAGCATCGTCACCCAACCCCTGCCCCTGGCCCTTCTGGCGGCAGCCTTATTGGGAGGGAGTCCGGCATCGATCGGCGCCGTCGCCGCCGCGCTTGTTGCCAGATTGTTCCTTAAATTGCGGATTGATAGGCTTGCGGGGCCGGCAGGCCCCCTTTGGCTCTTGCCTCTGCGCGACCTCCTGTGGTTTGCGGTGTTTATAGTATCGTTCGCCGGACGGATGGTGACCTGGAAGAGCGCCCAACTCGAGGCGCGCCGTTCGCCGGCTTCGTGAGGTGTAGGTGATGCAGAAGACCCTGTTCCTTCAGGCGCCTTCGTTCGAAGGGTTCGATGGAGGCGCCGGCGCCCGTTACCAGATGAAGCGGGAAGTCCGTTCGTTCTGGTATCCGACCTGGCTGGCCCAGCCTGCCGCGCTGGTCGAAGGCAGCACGATGATCGATGCGCCGCCGCACGATCTGACGTTCGAGGACATCCAGTCCGAGATCCTGAAACACGATCTCGTCGTGATCCACACGTCCACGCCGTCGTTCAAATCGGACGTCATGACGGTGGAGAAGATCAAGGCGCTCAAGCCGGGCATCAAGGTGGGCCTGATCGGGGCCAAGGTCGCCGTCGATCCGGACGGTGCGTTGAAGATGTCAGACAGCATCGACTTCGTCGGCCGCAACGAATTCGACTTCACCATGAAGGAAGTGGCTGAGGACCGCGCCTGGGCCGATATCAAGGGTCTCAGCTACCGCAATCGCGACGGTGTCATCGTCCACAATGAGGAACGCGAAATCCTCATGGACATGGATCAGTTGCCGTCGGTGCTGCCGGTCTACAAGCGCAGCCTCGACGTCACGAAATACTTCGGCGGGTATCTCAACCATCCATACATGTCCTGGTATACGGGCCGCGGCTGCAAATCGCGCTGCACCTTCTGCCTGTGGCCGCAGACGGTCGGCGGACACAAATACCGCTATCGTTCAATTCCCACGGTTGTCGAAGAAGTGAAATACCTGCGCCGCGAATTCCCGCAGGTGAAGGAGATCTTCTTCGACGACGACACGCTGACCGACAATCTCCCGCGCGTGGAAGAATTGGCGCGCGAGTTGGGCAAGCTTGGAGTCACCTGGTCGTGCAATGCCAAGGCCAACGTGCCGCGCAAAACGCTGGAAGTGATGAAGGACAACGGCTTGCGCCTTCTGCTTGTCGGCTATGAGAGCGGCAATCAGAAGATCCTGCACAACATCAAGAAGGGCTTGCTGGTCGAAGTCGCCAAGCGCTTCTCGAAGGATTGCCGCGAGCTGGGCATCATCGTGCACGGCACCTTCATTCTCGGCCTGCCGGGCGAGACCAAGGAAACGATCCAGGAGACGCTGGAATTCGCCAAGCTGGTGAACCCGCGCACCTTGCAGGTTTCGCTGGCTGCACCCTATCCCGGCACGTTTCTCTACAAGCAGGCGAAGGAGAACGGCTGGTTCGCCGATATGGACCTGTTGACGGAAGACGGCACGCAGATCGCGCCGCTCAACTATCCGAACCTCAGCCACACCGAGATCTTCGATTCCGTCGAGGAGTTCTACAAGAAATTCTACTTCCGCCCGTCCAAGATCGCCGAGATCGTGGGCGAGATGCTGACCTCGCGCGACATGATGGTGCGGCGGCTACGCGAAGGGGTCGAATTCTTCAACTTTATCCGCCAGCGGCACGACTACGCGTGAAAGGCCTGATCGTCACGGCTGATGATTTCGGCGCTGCGCCAGAAGTGAACGACGCCGTCGAACTGGCGCACCGCAACGGGATTCTGACGGCGGCGAGTTTGATGGTGACCGGACCTGCCGCAACCGATGCGGTTGCGCGCGCCCGCCGCATGCCAAGCTTGCACGTCGGCTTGCATCTGACTCTGCTGGAGAGCCGGCCCGTGCTGCCCGCGGCGCAGGTCCCCGACCTTGTCGATTCGGGTGGGCTTTTCCGCACTGACATGGGCCGGTTTGGCGTCGACATCTTCACCCGCGCTTCCGTGCGACGGCAGATTGCCGACGAAGTCACGGCGCAGTTCGAGGCCTACCGGTCGACCGGCTTGCCGCTCGATCACGTCAATGCCCACAAGCATTTCCACGTGCATCCGACGCTGGCTGGCATGATCCTGCGGATCGGGGCGCGCTACGGCATGCGCGCCATCCGCGTTCCGTACGAGCCGCGCGCCACATTGCGCGCCGTCGAACCGAAAGCCCACATCGATTTCGCACTCGATACATTGCCCTGGGCTGCGCTGCTGCGGGCCAGAGCATCGGTGGGCCACGTATCCACGAGCGATTTCGTGTTCGGCTTGCGCTGGTCGGGAGCAATGACCCGTGACCGTCTCGCCGGACTCATCGCGCACCTGCCTGAAGGCGTCAGCGAGATCTATCTGCATCCCGCCACCGGCGCCTACGATGGGTCGGCGCCCGGCTACCACTACCGCGATGAACTCGACGCGCTGTGCAGCCCGGAAATCGCTGCGCTGATCACGCAGTCCGGCGCGCGCACAGGCGGATATGCCGAATTCGGAAAACGAGGCGGCGTGCAGATGAGCCGTCTCGACATTCAGCAAGAGGTCGCCGCATGAGCAGCCCTGCCCTCGTCATGCCCGACGTGACATTCGACGCACCGCTGCCGAAGAACGACAAGGTTCGCATCGGCAGCGAGGAACACAAGAACCTGTTCTGCGCGACCTTGCTCACCACCTTCAATCCGTACAAGCCAGCAGTAATCGACTGGCCAAAGCTGTCCACGGAAGTCCGGGACCGCCTCGTTCAGTTGCCGATCTGGGACATCGCGGTGCAGACCGAAGGCCGGGCGGGGATGAACGTCTCATCCTACTCCGCGCTGTTGCACGACCGCCTTCTCAAGCGCGCGGTCGACCTAAACGCCTTCGAGGAGAAGCGTCACAAGCATGTGCTGTCGAACCTGGTGCAGGCCTATGGCATCCATCTGGCGCCCGAGCCGGAATATGTCTATCCGCGCGACCCCGAATGGGCGTTCATGCGAACCGGCTACAGCGAATGCATCGACAGCTTCTTCGCCTTCGGCCTGTTCGAGGCGGCGAAGCGTTCCGGCTTCTTCCCGCCCGAGCTTGTCGACACCTTCGAGCCTGTCATTCAGGAAGAAGGCCGCCACATCCTGTTCTTCGTGAACTGGAGCGCGTGGCACCGCAAGAATCTGCCTTTGTGGCGCCGGCCGCTCTTCGTCACGAAAATCCTCGCCATCTGGGCATGCCTTGTTTGGGAGCGCATCGGCATCGCGCGCGACATGGGCAACGGTCCGCAGGACAACAACTTCACCATGAACGGCGCCAAGCAGCTGGAAGCCGACATCGACATCCGCGAGCTCATCGGCATCTGTCTCGCCGAGAACGACCGCCGCCTCGGCATTTATGACAAGCGCCTGATCCGCCCGCGCCTCGTTCCGGCCCTGGCGCGTTTTGCATTCCGCATTCTTGGAGGAAAGCCGCAACCCGCGGCGTAAGCTTCATGGCCGATCGGGTTCTCGTGACCGGCGCGTCGGGATTCGTCGGTTCGGCCGTGGCCCGCGCGTTGCTGGCGCGCGGTTTCGAGGTGGCGGCCATGCTGCGGCCGTCCAGTCCCCGCGCCAATGTTGCCGGCACCGGCTGCGAGATCGTGACCGGCGACATGCTCAGCCTTTCTGACATGAAGCGCGCGATGAAAGGCGCGCGATACCTGTTTCATGTCGCGGCGGATTACCGTCTCTGGGCGCCTGACCCGGAAGAGATCGTTCGCAACAACGCGAATGGTACGCGTGCCGCCATGGAAGCCGCGGCAGCGGAAGGCGTGGAGAAGATCGTCTACACGAGCAGCGTGGCGACGCTTAAACCCATCGAGGGCGCAGCGGCCGACGAGACCTCGCGCCACACGCCGGAAACCGCCATCGGCGCCTACAAGCGCAGCAAGGTCTTGGCCGAACGTCTGGTCCACCGCATGATCGCCGAGCAGGGACTGCCGGCGGTGATCGTCAATCCGTCCACGCCGATCGGGCCGCGTGATATCAAGCCGACGCCGACGGGGCGCATCATCGTCGAAGCCATGGCAGGCCGCATTCCTGCGTTCGTCGACACCGGGTTGAACTTGGTTCACGTCGACGACGTCGCCGGGGGCCATCTGCTGGCGCTGGAAAAGGGCCGGATCGGCGAGGTGTACATTCTCGGCGGCCAGGATGCTTCGCTGCGCGAGATGCTGGCGGACATCGCTGCCGAGACCGGCCGGTCCGCGCCCCGCATTCGCTTGCCCCGCGCGCCACTCTATCCCTTGGCCTACGGGGCTGAAGCGTTTGCCCGGATCACAAAGAAGGAACCGTTCCTGACGGTGGATTCGCTGCGCATGTCGGAGCACCACATGTTCTTCAGCTCGGCCAAGGCTGAGCGCGAGCTTGGGTACCATGCGCGGCCCTATCGCGAAGCCCTGCGCGACGCCATCGCCTGGTTTCGCGAAGCGAGGCCCGCGTGAATACGCTGGTGTTCGCGATCGCAGCCATGTCATTAGCAGCGTGGCTCTATCTGATCCTGGGCCGCGGTTTTTTCTGGCTCGCCCGGGAGCGCGACGACATCGGCAAACTCGCGACGCCGGCAATCTGGCCATCGGTTTGCGCAATCGTTCCGGCACGCAACGAAGCCGATGTGATCGAGCGCTCCATCGGCAGCCTGTTGGCGCAGAATTATCCCGGCGCGTTTCATGTTGTGCTGGTGGACGATCAGAGCACGGACGAAACGGCGGCACGTGCACGTGGATGCGGGATTGAAAACCGGCTAACCGTGATCTCCGGCAGCGCGCATCCTGCCGGCTGGACAGGAAAGTTGTGGGCCCAGCATCAGGGGATTGAGCAGGCAACAGCGCAGCACGCGCCGGACTATCTATGGCTCACGGATGCCGACATCGCCCATGCACCCGACACGCTTTCGACTCTCATCGCCCGTGCCGAACAGGGCCGCGTGCTCGTCTCGCTGATGGCCAAACTGCAGTGCGAAACCTTCGCGGAACGCATGTTCGTGCCGGCCTTCGTGTATTATTTCGACATGCTCTACCCGTTCGCCTGGGTGAATGGACGCGGTGCGACCGCGGCGGCTGCCGGCGGATGCATGCTGGTGCGCCGCACGGTGCTCGAGGCGGCAGGCGGGATCGCGCAAATCCGCAGCCAGATCATCGACGATTGCGCGCTGGGCGCCCTGATGAAGACTCAGGGGCCGATCTGGCTCGGCCTCACCAACCGCTCGGCCAGCCTGAGGCCGTACGAGACGATCGACGATGTGGGACAGATGATCGCGCGCTCAGCCTACGCACAGCTCGGCTATTCCCCGCTGATGCTCGCAGGAACCGTGCTCGGCATGCTGCTGATTTTCGTGGCGCCGCCGGCGCTCGTCGTTTTCGCGCGCGGATCGCCGCAAGTGCTGGGCTCGGCCGCATGGCTCCTGATGGCGACCAGCCTCATTCCCATGCTGCGCTTCTATAGACGCTCGCCTTTGTGGGGTGTCGTGCTGCCAATGATCGGTGCGTTCTACACGGCCTTCACGTTGCAATCGGCCATCCAGTTCTGGCGCGGCAAGGGCGGCATGTGGAAGGGCCGGCCACAGGCGATGGGAAAGACATGACCGCCGCCGATCTTTCTTCCGGTAAGGGCCACAGGGACGAGAACTTTCCCGTCGCGTCTTGGCTGATCAAGCCGCATCACCGTCCGCTGATCATGACCTTCTACCGCTTCGCGCGCGCCGCCGACGACGTCGCCGACCACGAGACCGCCTCGGCCGACCAGAAGCTTCACGTGCTCGACGAGATGGAGCGCACGCTGCTGGGCGAGCTAGACAGCGATGCGGAGGCGCGCGAATTGCGCGAGGCCCTCCAGGAGCACAAGCTCGATCCGCAGCATGGCCTCATGCTTCTGGAAGCGTTTCGGCGCGACGTCACCAAGCTGCGCTATGCGAACTGGGACGAGCTGATGGACTACTGCCGCTATTCGGCGATGCCGGTCGGCCGCTTCGTGCTCGATGTGCACGGCGAGTCGCGCGACACATGGCCGGCATCCGATGCGTTGTGTGCAGCGCTGCAGGTCATCAATCATCTGCAGGATTGCGCCAAGGATTACGTCGATCTCAATCGCGTCTACATTCCGCTCGAGCATCTGAAACGCGCCGGCATCGGCGTCGCGGTGCTGGCGGAGCCGAAAGCTTCTCCCGCCCTGTTGAGCATCATCCGCTCTCTTGCCGACCAAACCCGTTCGTTGCTGGCGAAGTCCCGGCCGTTTGCGGGTCAGATCCGCGACCGGCGCCTGTCGGCCGAGGTAGCCGTGATCCAGGCACTGGCCGAGAATCTGAACGGACGCCTCATGCGGCGCGACCCGCTCTCTGAGCGCGTGCATCACTCGAAGGTGGAAGTGGCCGCACTTGGGCTCGGCGCCTTGACAAGATCGCTGCTCCGGCGCCGTTCTTCCCCCAAGCCGCCTATCGCCGCGGCCGGGGGATCGTGATGCTCGAGCAGGAAAGTCAGTTCCGCACGACGCGGCCGGTCGATCTTCGCGCCGTCGAGGAGAAGGCGTCGCGCAGCTCGTTCTATACGGCCATGCGCCTGATGGCGAAACCCGAGCGCGAGGCGATGTTCGCCATCTATGCCTTTTGCCGCGCCGTGGACGACATCGCGGATGACGGAAACGGCACGCGAAACGAACGTCTTGCCGTGCTCGACGAATGGCGCGCCTCGATCGAGGGCCTCTATCGTGGCGAACGGCCGGACTTGACCCGCTTTCTCGAAGACAGCGTGGCACGCTACCGCCTGGAGAAGGCGGACTTCCTGGCGGTCATCGACGGCATGCAGATGGATGTCGACGACGATATCCGGGCGCCCAATCTTGCGACGCTCGATCTCTATTGCGACCGCGTGGCGAGCGCGGTTGGCCGGCTTTCCGTACACGTGTTCGGCATGGAGCGCGGGCCCGGGCTTGCCCTTGCCCACCATCTCGGGCGCGCGCTGCAACTCACCAATATCGTTCGTGATATCGACGAAGATGCCGCCATCGGTCGGCTCTATCTTCCGCGCGAATATCTCGTGCAAGCGGGTGTCGCCGCGCGAAAGCCGTGCGAAGCCGTCAGTGACCCGCGCATCGACAAGGCCTGCCACGCAGTCGCCGCACTCGCGCATGAGCATTATCGGGCCGCAGGACAAGTCCTTGCGCAAAATCCGAAAGGCCATCTCCGCGCGCCGCGTCTGATGCATGCGGTTTATTCCGCAATCCTCGGCAAGATGGAGGCACAAGGCTGGAGACCACCCCGCCAGCGCGCCAAACTCGGCAAGGCTGAGCTTCTGTTCATCCTGTTGCGTCACGGCCTGAACGGATGACGCACAAGGCTTACATCGTCGGCGCGGGGCTGTCCGGTCTCTCCGCCGCGACACAGCTTGCGTCTGCCGGCGTCGCCGTGGAGGTGTTCGAGGGAGCGCCGCAGGCCGGCGGACGATGCCGCTCCTACTTCGACCCGGTCCTCAATCAGACGATCGATAACGGCAACCATCTGGTGCTCTCGGGCAATTGGGCAACGCACGAATATCTCGACCGCATCGGCGCGCTGGATGGATTGACCGGACCAGACAAGCCGGAATTCACGTTTGCCGATCTTGCCAGCGGTGAACGATGGATGATCCGGCCGAACGAAGGCCCGATCGGCTGGTGGATCTTCAGCGAGGCCCGGCGCGTGCCCGGCACGCACGTGCCGGATTACGTTGCGATCCTGAAATTGCTGCTGGCATCGCGCGGGTCCCGCATTGCGGATGTTATCTCGTGTCAGGGTGCGCTTTGGACGCGGCTGCTGGAGCCGTTGCTCGTCGCGGCACTCAACAGTGATCCGAAGACCGCGTCGGCGGAACTGGCCGGTGCCGTATTGCGTGAAACCTTGGCCAGGGGCGGTCATGCCTATCGCCCGCGCATCGCCTTTCCGACTCTGGCCGGCGCCTTCATCGATCCAGCGCTCGCCTTTCTCGCAAGCAAACAGGCGAACGTCCGTTTCGGCCAGCGGCTGCGCGCTCTCACGTTTGAAGGCGACAAAGTCGCTGCCCTTGAACTGACGCAAGGCACGGTCAGGATCGACGATGCTGATGTAGTCGTGCTCGCTGTCCCTGCGTCGGTGGCGAAGGAACTCCTGCCGGACATCGCGGCACCGACCGAATTTCGTGCCATCCTGAACGTCCACTTCCAGATCGCCGCACCGGCAGACGCACCGATGATGACCGGCGTGCTCAACGGCACGACGGAATGGGTCTTCGCCTTTCCGGATCGCATCGCGGTCACGGTCAGCAATGCCGACCGGCTCATGGATGAGCCACGCGACGCGTTGGCTAAACGCATCTGGAAGGAAGTGGCAACCGTTCTGAAAATGAATGATCCGTTGCCGCCGTTTCAGATCGTGAAGGAGCGCCGGGCCACCTTCGCGGCAACGCCGGAGCAGGCGCGCCTCAGGCCACCTGCCGAAACGCAATGGAAGAACCTCTTGCTGGCCGGCGACTGGACGGATACGGGTCTACCGGCGACAATTGAAGGTGCAATCCGATCCGGCCGCAAGGCCGCGAGGGTTGCGCTCGGAAAGCTGCGTTGACGAGCATGGATCAGGTGCTGACACGACCCGGTTCGCAAGTCCCGGACGCCGGCGCGCTGGAGAATTCCGTCCGCTCTGCGGTGGACGCGCTGCTTGCGCAGCAGCGGCCCGATGGCCATTGGGTGTTCGAACTGGAGGCGGATGCGACGATTCCGGCCGAGTATGTGTTGCTGGTCCACTATCTCGCCGAGACGCCCAATCTCGAACTTGAGCGCAAGATCGGTGTCTATCTGCGGCGCAAGCAGAACGCGGAAGGCGGTTGGCCCCTCTACTTCGACGGCGCGACCGACATCTCCTGCACCCTCAAGGCGTACTTCGCGCTGAAAATGATCGGGGACGACATCGATGCGCCGCACATGGCGCGCGCCCGTGAACAGATCCTGAAGCGCGGCGGTGCGCTCAAAGCCAATGTGTTCACCCGCATCCTGCTCGCGCTGTACGGCGAGACGTCGTGGATGAACGTGCCGACGGTGCCGGTGGAATTGATCCTGCTGCCGCGCTGGTTTCCGATTCACCTCTCCAAGATGTCATACTGGGCGCGCACGGTGATCGTGCCGCTTTTGGTGCTGGCGGCAAAGAAGCCCGTCGCGCGCAATCCGCGCGGCGTCCATGTGCCGGAACTGTTCGTGCCGGGCGGGACGGCCGCGTCGAAGCGCGCGCCGCATCAGAGCGCGTTCTGGTCAGGCTTCTTCGGAGCGCTCGATTGGGTGCTGAAGCGGGTTGAATCCCATTGGCCGAAGAACCTGCGCCAGCGCGCGATTGACGAATGCGTGCGCTGGACCACCGAGCGCCTCAACGGCGAGGACGGCCTCGGCGCGATCTATCCTGCCATGGCCAACAGCGTGATGATGTACGACACGATGGGCTACGCGCCCGATCACCCGGATCGCGCGATTGCGCGGCGGTCGGTCGAGAAGCTGCTGGTCATCAAGGACAACGAAGCCTACTGCCAGCCTTGTGTCTCGCCCATCTGGGACACGGCCCTTGCGGCGCATGCCATGCTGGAGGCGGGTGCCGATGCGGGCAGCATCACACGCGCGCTGGACTGGCTACCGCCGCGGCAGGTGCTGGACGTGAAAGGCGACTGGGCCGAAGAGCGGCCGGACGTGCGGCCGGGCGGCTGGGCGTTCCAGTACTGGAACAACCATTATCCCGATCTCGACGATACGGCTGTCGTTGTCATGGCGCTTGATCGCGCCAGGCAGATCGCGCCGCAAAGGGATTTCGCGGAGCCGATCGCGCGCGGCCGCGAATGGGTCGAAGGATTGCAGAGCAAAAACGGCGGCTGGGGCGCGTTCGATGCCGACAATTGCTACCACTATCTCAACAACATTCCGTTCGCCGATCACGGCGCGCTGCTCGACCCGCCGACGGAAGACGTCACCGGACGCTGTCTCGGAATGCTGGCCCAGCTTGGCGAGCCGCTCGACAGTCCGCGCATGAGGGACGCCATCGCCTATCTCGAACGCGTGCAGCATCCGGAAGGAAGCTGGTTCGGCCGCTGGGGCGTAAACTACATCTACGGCACCTGGTCGGCGCTCGCCGGACTGAATGCGGCCGGTGTCGACCCGAACCATCCCATGATGCGGCGCGCCGCGGATTGGCTGATTTCCATCCAGAACGACGATGGCGGCTGGGGTGAAAGCTGCGACAGCTACAGGCTCGATTACTCAGGCTACGAGCGCGCACCCTCCATTGCGTCGCAGACCGCGTGGGCGTTGCTGGGACTCATGGCGGCAGGCCGCGTTGACGATCCTTCCGTCGCTCGCGGCATTACGTATCTGCAACGAACGCAACAGACCGATGGCTTCTGGCGGCAGGATCATTATACAGGCGGAGGATTTCCGCGCGTGTTCTACTTGAACTATCACGGCTATCCGAAGTTCTTTCCCCTGTGGGCACTCGCCCGCTATCGCAACCTCAAGGCCACCAATTCGCGCCGCGTGACGTACGGTTTGTAGAATGATTGTCGCAGCTGTCGGTCTTGCGCGCGAGGCGCGCATTGCTTCCGGCCCCAGCATTGAAGTCGTCATTGGGGCCTGCGATCCGAACGGACTGCGCGAGCGGCTGAAGAACGCCGCCGGCAATGGCGCGCGCGGCATCATCAGTTTCGGGATCGCCGGCGCGCTGTCGCCGATGCTGCGTACCGGCGATTGCGTGATCGCGACAGCTGTCCATGCCGGCTACCATCCCCAGCAGACGGATCAGGCCTGGACTGCGGCCTTGCGAGGAAGGCTGCCCGATGCCCTGCCCGCGCCAATCCTTGGAATGGATGCGATCCTCCCGGATGCGCATCAGAAGCGCCGCCAGTTCGCCCGCACTGGCGCGGCGGCGGTGGACACGGAATCGCACATCGTCGCGGAGATCGCCTCCGAGCAGGGCCTGCCATTTGCCGCTTTGCGCGTGATTACCGATACCGCCAGCACGAACCTTCCGCCGGCCGCGCTGAAGGCCATCGGGCCCGAGGGCAAGACGCGCGTATTTTCCGTTATGGGTTCGGTAATGGCGGGGCCGGGCCAGATCCCGCTGCTTGTCCGCACCGGCAGCGATGCGCGAACCGCTTTCCGCGCCCTACTCCGCTGCCGAAAGCTCCTCGGTCCCGGACTTGGATTTCCGGATCTCGGCTAGCTTCTGCTCGACGTGCCGCGAGAAGACGAACTCGGCCGGGCGCTGCTTGGACGTATCGATATCCTTGGCGAATGGACCTTCTGTTTTCACGCCGCGTACCGACAGGGGAATCAGCTTGTGCGGGTGCTTGATGGAGTCGATGACGGCCGTGCCTTCGAAGCCGCAATGGACCATGCAGTCCTGGCATTTCTCGTACTTGCCGACGCCGTACTTGTCCCAGTCGGTGTCTTCCATCAGCTCCTTGAAGGTCTTCACGTAGCCTTCGCCCAGCAGATAGCAGGGCTTCTGCCAGCCGAACACACAGCGCAGCGGCATGGACCACGGCGTGCACTCGTAAGTCTGGTTGCCGGCGAGGAAGTCGAGGAACAGCGCCGACTGGGTGAACTCCCAGTTCTTGCCGCCATTGCCGCGTGAGAGGATATCGCGGAACAGGCGCTTGGTGCGCTCGCGGTTGAGGAAGCTTTCCTGGTCCGGCGCACGCTCATAGGCGTAGCCGGGCGAGATGGTGATGCCGTCGAGCCCCATCTCCATCATCAGGTCGAAGAACTTTGCCACGCGTTCCGGAATCGCATTGGAGAACAGCGTGCAATTGATCTGGGTGCGGAAGCCCTTGGACTTCGCCAGCTTGATGGCGTCGATCGCCTTCTCGTACACACCGTCGAGGCAGACCGAATGGTCGTGCATCGCCTTGTCGCCATCGAGATGGATCGACCAGGTGAAATTCGAATGCGGCTTGTAGTCGTCGATCTTCTTCGACAGCAGAAGCGCATTGGTGCACAGGATGACGAACTTGTTCTTCGCCAGAAACCCTTCGACGATTTTCGGCATCTCGCGATGCAGCAGCGGCTCGCCGCCGGCGATGGATACGGCCGGCGCGCCGCATTCATCCATGGCGTGCATGCACTCGTCGTAAGACAGGCGCTGGTTCAGGATGTCGTCGGGATAATCGATCTTGCCGCAGCCCGCACAGGCGAGATTGCAGCGGAACAGCGGCTCCAGCATCAGCACGAGCGGATAGCGCTTCACACCGGTCAGGTGCTGCTTCATCACATAGGAGCCGATCTTCGCGGCCTGGCGTACGGGAATAGCCATCAGGTCCTCAACTCGGCCGGAAGGCGGAACGCGATGTGCTCCGCAATGCCCGGCATTTCCGAAACTTCGACCGGCCTGATCTTGCGCAACGCATCGACCACGTCCACGACCAGCTTTTCGGGGGCAGATGCACCGGCGGTCAGGCCGACCGTCTCCTTGCCTTCCAGCCAGGCCGGATCGAGTTCGCTTGCATCCGCGATCAGATAAGAGTCGACGCCCTCCTCCTCGCCAATCTCGCGCAGGCGATTGGAATTCGAGCTGTTTTTCGCGCCGACGACGAGAATGATGTCCGCCGCCTTGCACAATTCGCGCACGGCGATTTGCCGATTCTGCGTCGCGTAGCAGATGTCAGACGTATCGGGTCCAATGATGTCGGAGAATCGCGCGCGAAGCGCAGCGATGATGCTACGCGTGTCGTCCGTGCTTAGAGTGGTCTGCGTAACATAGGCGACCGGCTCATCGCGTCGAAGCGGCAACGCATCGACATCGGACTCGGAAGACACCAGATGAACCGGCGCGCCGACCTGTCCCATAGTGCCTTCCACCTCGGGATGTCCGGCATGACCGATGAGAATGATTGTGCGGCCGTGCCTAACGTAACGTTTCGCCTGAAGGTGCACTTTCGTCACCAGGGGACAAGTTGCGTCGAGAACGGGTAGCTTCCGGTTGGCCGCGTCGTTTACAACCGTCTGGGGAACGCCGTGCGCGCTAAACACGGTCACGGCGCCGTCAGGCACTTCGGACAGCTCCTCCACGAAATGCGCGCCCTTGGCCTTGAGTCCATCGACGACATGCTTGTTGTGCACGATCTCATGGCGGACATAGACAGGCTCGCCATATTTCTCGATCGCCTTCTCGACGATCTCGATGGCGCGTACCACGCCGGCACAGAATCCACGCGGCTGGGCGAGAATCACCCGCATAACCCGTCTCCAATCACCCGCCGGCACGGTTCGGCAACGAATTGGCCGCAGTCGCGTTCCCACCCCGCGTGCGTCCGCGCGCCAATGGAACGAAAGGGGAAGAAGGGGACTGACGGGCCGCCCATGGCGTGTTTCACGAACCTCTTTGCCGAATGGCTGCTTCTATCCCGTTCCCAAGCCTGGGGGCAATGGCAGCGTACCGCCTCATTGCTGCCGAGATTGGCCCCCGCAATGCGCAGCTATAGGCACCGGCCTCAATTCACCAAGATTGTAACGGAGTCGTCATGAGACAAGTCCTTATCGCAGTCGTGCTGGTCATGCTGGGGTTGTCCCCCGCCGTTTCCGAATCGACCGCCAGCGATCCCGCGGCGCAACAGGTTTCCCGCTTTTACGATGCCCTGCTCGCAGGCATGAAAGGCGGCAAGAGTCTCGGGACTCAGGGACGATATCGAAAGCTTGAGCCGGCGATCGAGCAGACTTTCGATCTTCCCACGATGACGAAATTCGCGGTTGGACCGAGCTGGAGCACACTCTCCCAGGCCGACCAGCAGGCGTTGATCCGTGCCTTCGGTCGCATGACGATCGCCGACTACGCGAAGAATTTCGACAGCTACGACAACCAGCAATTCGTTGTCGATCCCAACGTGCAGACTCGCGGCGAGGACAAGGTCGTCAGCAGCAAGATGGTATCCGGCAATTCGTCAACGCCGTTCAATTATCGCATGCGCCAGAGCGGCGGCAGCTGGAAGATCGTCGACATTTTCCTCAACGGTTACGTGAGCGAGCTTGCCACCAAGCGCTCGGACTTTGCGGCGACCATCTCGAGCGGTGGCGCGCCGGCGCTGACCGCCAAGCTCAACACGCTTGCCGACAATCTGCTGAAGGAAGGCTAAGTCGGCTCCTCGCGCGTCGGTCCAAGCATCGCGGGCAGGAACACAAGGGCCGTCAGCAAGGTCCAGCCGAGCGAGATCATCAGAAGCTCGCCCATGCTGGCGGTGCCTGGATGCGAAGACAGCCACAACGAGCCGAATGACGATCCGGTCGTCAGCGCACTGAAGAGCACGGCGCGCGCCAGGGTCGTTTCAAGAAAGTGCTGCACGCCGGCACGCCACGCCCATACAAAATAGATGTTGAACGCCACTCCGATCCCGAGCAGGAGCGGCAGCGCAATGATGTTGGCGTAGTTCAACTGCAGACCGATCAGCACGCAGGTCGCCAGGGTCGCGAGCCCCGTCAGCAACAGGGCAGCCAGCGAGAGAATCACGTCACGCCAGCGCTGCAAGGCGAATGCAAGAAGGATCGTGATCGCGAGCAGGGACCACAGGCCTGCCTCCGCAAACGCCCACACGATGGTGCGCGCCGATTCCTGGATGCTGATTGGCGTGCCCGTAGCGTCCGGCGCCACCTTGCGGACCGCTGCACTGAACCGCTCTAGGGATTCATTGTCGGTTTCGGTCGCCTTGGGCGCGACCTCGACGCGTACAGTGCCGTCGGGCGTGACCCAGTCCCGGACCATATCGGGCGGCAGCGATCGTTCGGTGACCGGTCCCGCCGTCAGGGCCGTCCGTGTCTGGTCGAGCAAGACCTTGATGTCGGGGACCATGGCGAGTGTCGCGCGATCCCGCGCCGATTTTGGAGCGGCGGACAGCTCCGACAAGGTGTCTGCAAGCTTGCGCGCTGCGGCCGCGGCCGGCGACTTGGTCGTTCCGGCTGCCTGTCTGAGCTTCCCGGCCGTTGACGAAAGACTCGTGCGAATCTCGGCATCGCTTGGCGGCGGTGCCACCATGAATGGATCGAGCGTCGGCTCAAGAAGACTCCGCGCATCAGCGATCAGTGCCAGTTTCTCGCCCTGATTGTCCGGAATGAAGCTGTCGAGCGTCATGGCGCGTCCTACTTCTGGCAGCTTCGACAATTTGTCCGCAAGCGCGCGAGCTTCGGCGCGCGAGTGGGTGAGGATGTCGATCGTATTGGGAGAGGTATCCTTGTCCTTCATCAGTTCGAGCAGTGTCGACACCGATTCCGTCCTCTCACTGCGCAGGTGCAACGGATTGAAGTCGAACCGGACAAAAGGAACGGTCACCAGCGACACCACGCCGATCGTCAGGATTATCCAGAGCAGGCTCTTGCGGCCGCGTTCGAGCGCGTAGTCCAGCGGCTTCAGCAGAGTGAAACCGACTTCCTCGACTTCCGCCCGAGGCCCGAACACCTTCAACAGCGCCGGCAACATCGTGATGTTGAGGATGAACGCCACGATCATGCCGATGCCCGCAACCAGACCGAGCTCGGCGACGCCGACATATTGGGTGGGAAGGAAGGAGAAAAAACCGGCGGCCGTCGCAGCCGCCGCCAGCGCGAGGGGCGCCCCGATATCGCGGCCTGCTTGCACAATGGCCGGACCAAGATGACCGAGCGCGTGCCGTTCGCCGCGGTAGCGGACACAGAACTGGATTCCGAAGTCCACACCGATCCCGACAAACAAAACGATGAACGCCACCGAAATGATGTTGAACGATCCGGTGATGGTGAGGCCGATCGCGGCGGTGAGGGCCAATCCCGCGAACAATGTCGCGAGAATGCAGACGATCATACGCGTCGACTGCACCGCGAACCACAGCATCACAAGCACCGCGGCAAACATGGCCCCCACAATGAGGAAGGCGCGCTCGGCCAGCGTGGCGAATTCTTCGTCCTGAAGCTGAATCGGACCGGTCAACCGGACGCGAACGCCATTGTCTGGCGTCAGATGCAGGGCAGCGACCGTGTGCCGGATTCCGCGCGCAGCATGCGAGGCCGGCGTGAGGCTGTCGTAGTTCAGCTTCGGCTGCACCGCGATGAAGCGCATCAGTTCCACCGTGCGCGATTTCTCGCCGCTGACCAGCGAATTCCAGGACAGGAACTTCGTTTGACCTTGTAGCGCCGCGGCGAGCGTGCCCGACAAGGCGGACATCGGCTTCCGCAGGTCTTCGAGTTTGGTGTCGCCGTGCTCCACGCCTTGCAGCGCCGTCGAGAAGCTACTCATCACGCCGCGAAGGCTTGGATCCGCTGCCAGGGCGCCGAGCAACGGTTGCGCCTTGATCAACTGATCGAGTGTCTTCTTCAACTCGGGCGTCGAGAGGAACAGCAGTCCAGCGCGCTTGAAGAAGTCGCTGCCGTCCAGGCGCCGCACCGTATAGAAAAGCTTCTTGTTGGCGGCGAGCGACGCTGTCAGCCGGGTGGCCGCGTCGTCCGCCCGCTGCGGCGATGCGCCTTGAACCACCACCAGGATGAGATTGTTGCGCTGGGGAAATTCGCGGTCGAACTCAGCCTGCCGGACGCGCCATGGCACTTGTGCCGAAATGAGCGATTCACTGTTCGTATTCATCGCGAAATGAGTCGCGGCGTAGTAACCGCCGGCAATGCCGAGAACGATGCCGGTCAGCGCGACCAGTCCGGCGTTGCGGCAGCAAAAGGCGACGATGGCGGCGACGATCCGTCCGAGCATGCAGATTCCAAGCGCTTGGCCGAGCGGAGATAAAGATTACAGATCGAGTCGTAAAGGCGAGGCCGGAGAACACAACCGGACCACCCCTAAAGGCCAATAATCGACACAAAAATTCTACCCGACCGGCAACCAATGCCATTATTCAGGCGTAGTGTGTTCGAATCGAACTGCGGCCGGCAGGCTGCCACCCTTGGCGCCTGCAGGCGATGACGGACCGGGAATCGTCCATGGGCAATCTGCAGAGTTTGTTGAGCGTGCTGGATGGCGTGGCCGGCACGTTCGGTTTCCGCGAAACGAGATTTGATGCAGACAATTTGATGGAAACCGCGCTACGCCGCGCGGGCCGCCAGACATTTCGCGACAGATCGTTCGAACGGTCCCTTCGCATGCTGCTCGACTGCTATGCTTCGGAGGCGCGGCTGAATGTGTTTGGCCGCCTCGCCGCGAAGTGGGATGTGCTGCGCTGCCTTAATAATCTCCTGCGCTTCGAAGCCGAAGAGGAGCGATACCCCGAAATCGCCGGCGTGCCGATAAGCCGGCCGGTTTTCATCACCGGGTTTCCCCGCAGCGGAACGAGTTTTCTGCACAGCCTGCTTTCGCAGGACCAGACGATCCTGATGCCGCGTTGTTGGCAAACAATCTCGCCCTATCCCGAGCGGAACAAGGCGCGCGACCAGCGCCAGGAGCAGGTCGAGCGGCAACTTGCGATTTTTCAGCGGCTCGCGCCGGAGATGGAAACGCTGCATCCGCTCAACGCGGACTCGCCGCAGGAATGTACGGAAATCACGGCGCAGGTTTTCCAAAGCCTTCGATTCGAGACCACGCACCGCATCCCGTCCTACCAGGAATGGATCGACGAGCACGGGCATCTCGACGCTTACCGTTTCCACAAGCGCTTTCTCCAGCATTTGCAGCACCAGCAACAGGACGGCAAGCAATGGATCCTGAAGTGCCCGGATCACGTCCAGGCCTTGAGCACGATCGAGCACGTTTATCCGGATTGCCGCTTCGTGTTCGTGCACCGCGATCCGCTGCGGGTGATCGCCTCGGCGGCAAAACTGACGGAAGTGATCCGGCGCCCCTTCGCCCGGGACGTTGACAAGGAAGAGTTGGGCCGCCAGGTCGTCGGCCGGATCATGGAGAGCGCCAACATCATGGTGGCGCACGCGTCTCGCGAGGATCGTATCCTGCACATTCATTATTCAGAGCTCGTGCGCAATCCGATGCTGGTCATCGAGAAGTTGTACGAACAGCTCGGTCTTGAGTTGTCGGAACCGGCACAGCTGCGAATGATCGCGTTCCTGGCGCAGAGCCACCACCATGGCGGGCGCGACTACAACCTTGCCGAGTTCGGTCTCGATCCTGCCGACCTTTCCATCCGGTTCGAAAGCTATATGAATTGCTTCGACGTTCATCGCGAGTCGCCCGCGTGGCAGAACCCGGATCCGATGCGCGCAATCGCCGCGTAAAGCTCGTCGGCATCCTGGCGTTCGCAGCCGGTGCCGGCTTGACGCTCTTTTTGATCGTGCGCGCAGGTCTTGGTCCGGTCGCGAGCGCCCTTTCCAATCTCGGCTTCCTGGGTCTGGCGATCATCGCGCTCGCGCATCTCCCGATCATCGGCCTGCTCGGCGCCGCCTGGTGGTCCGTCGCGCGCTTGAACGGCGTCAGCCTGGGCCGCTTCATCTGGGCGCGTGCCGTGCGCGACAGCGCCGCCGAGGCGCTCCCGTTTTCACAGGTCGGCGGCTACCTGATCGGTGCGCGATCGCTCGCGCTGGCAGGCGCAGATGCAGCTTCGGCCGGAGTGTCCACCCTGGTGGACCTCACGGTCGAATTCGGAACGAAGATTCCGTATTTGCTGATTGGTTTGCTGATGCTTGAACGCCTGATCCCCAACAAGGCGGGCGTGATCGCCATGATCGCCATCGGATTATGCCTGGCGGCCAGTGCCCTGTTACTGCATCCGAGCGCGAGCACTGCACCGGGCCGATTGCTGGAACGGTTGCTGTCGCGATGGAAGGGCTTTGCCCAGCATCGCCAGCGCTTTCTGGACATCCTGCAGCAAATGACGGAACGGCGCCGGGCCCTGGCGCCGAGTGCGGCGCTGCATTTTGCAAGCTGGTTGCTCGGCGCCGGCGAGACGTGGCTGATCTTCCATCTCATGCATGCGAAGGTGGGCCTCGGTCCCGCGCTGGTGATCGACAGTCTCGTGGGCGGAATGCGGATGCTGTCGTTCTTCGTGCCTGCCTCGATCGGTGTGCAGGAAGGCGGTTATGTGCTGTTGTGCGGGCTCTTCGGATTGTCCCCGGCGACAGCGCTCGCTTTCTCCTTCGCCCGCCGGGCTCGCGATCTTCTCATCGCAACCCCAATTCTCCTGTCATGGCAGTGGCACGAGGCCCGAAAGATTTTGCCGCCGCCCACGGTACCGGACGCCTAGTGAAAGTCCCTCGATTTGGGCAGCACGCGGACGTTGCGTGGATGCCGATGTGACGGCGCGCGGGAATCGGTCTGGGGATAGGCGATGTCCTGTAGCGCGCGGCCCTGAATGTTGATTTCGTCCTGGGAAAGCCGGTCCAGTTCCGCTGTGCGATCGCAGATTCGTTCCGCGACAAGATGCACCACGCCCTCCTCGCTGCGCTGAACCCGGCCCTTGATCAGCATGAGGCGGCTGCCGATCACCTCCTTGCGGTACCGCTCGAAGATCGAGTTCCAGATGACGGCGTTGCAGACGCCGGTTTCATCACTGAGCGTGACGAAGACCACGCCCGCGTCGCCGGGCATCTGCCGCGTGATGACGATGCCCGCGCAACTTGCCGGTGCTCCATCTTTCGCCGCGGCGATTTCGGCGCAACTCAGGCTTCCTTCGGCACGGAACACATCGCGCAGGAACTGCATCAGATGGGCGCGCAGGGACAGGCGCATCATCTGAAAATCGGCGATGGTGTGCTCGGTGAGCGGCATGAGCGGCAGCGGCGCCGTGATCTCTTCCGGCAAATCCTCGACATACTGGCTTGCGAACAGCGGCAAGGCATCGTCGTCCGGCAGGCGGCGCACCATCCAGAGGCTCTCGCGGCGGTCCAAATCGAGCGAGCGGAAACAGTCGGCCTCGGCAAGGATCACGAGCGCGTGTTTCGGCAGCCGGCAGCGGCGGATGAAGGAATCGAAACCGGCAAAGCCGTTGCCGCGGGAAAGCGCGATGCCCCCTTTCCACCAATCCTCGCGGAATCCTTCGATTTGCCGCAAACCCAGCCGCAAGACGGGCGTGCCGTCCTCGGTGAATTCCAGCGTGTTGTCCCATTGGCTGAAATTCACATCCGGATGGCGCACCTCCACGCCGTGCTCGCGCGCATCGCGCACGATCTCCGCCGGCGCGTAGAAGCCCATCGGCTGCGCATTGAGCAGCGCGCAGGCGAACGCGGCAGGATGATGCTTCTTGATCCACGCCGACGCGTAGACCAGAAGCGCGAAACTCGCCGCATGGCTTTCCGGAAAACCATACGACCCGAAGCCCTTGATCTGGTTGAAGCAGCTCTGCGCGAAGTCACGGGCATATCCTCGCCTTACCATGCCTTCCACCAGCTTGCTCTCGAAGCGGCCGATAGTGCCGACATTGCGGAACGTCGCCATGGCGCGGCGCAATTGATTGGCTTCCTCCGGCGTGAAGCGGGCTGCGACCATGGCGAGCTTCATCGCCTGTTCCTGAAAAAGCGGAACCCCGCACGTCTTTCCGAGAACGCCTTCCAGCTCGTTCGCCGGGCCATGCTCCGGCGTCGGTTTCGGAAAAACGATGGATTGTGGATTTTTGCGGTTCTTCAGATAGGGATGAACCATGTCACCCTGGATGGGGCCGGGCCGGACGATCGCCACTTCCACCACGAGATCGTAGAAGACGCGCGGGCGCAGTCTCGGCAGCATGTTGATCTGCGCCCGGCTCTCCACCTGGAACACACCGATGGCGTCGCCCTTGCACAGCATGTCGTAGACGGCGGGATCTTCCCGCGGGATGGTTGCCAAGGTCAGCATCTTGCCGGTGTAGAGCGCGATGAGCTCGAACGCCTTGCGGATGCAGGTCAGCATGCCGAGCGCCAGCACATCCACCTTCATGATGCCGAGCGCGTCGATGTCGTCCTTGTCCCATTCGATGAAATAGCGATCCTCCATGGCTGCGGGACCGATGGGGACGATGGTGTCGAGACGATCGCGGGTCAGCACGAAGCCGCCGACATGCTGTGAAAGATGACGGGGAAAACCGATCAGTTGATGGGCGAAATCGGCGACCTTTTCGATGACCGGATTGCCCGGCTGAAATCCGCCCTGGCGAAGCCGCGCCCCGCGCTCTTCGCCCCAGCTCCGGGAATCGCCACTGCCCCACAGTCCGCCGGTCAGTGCCGCCGTCACATCTTCGGTGAGTCCGAATACCTTGCCCACTTCGCGGATGGCGCTGCGCGGACGATAGGTGATGACGGTGGCGGTCAGCGCCGCGCGTTCGTGTCCGTAGCGCTTGTAGACCTCCTGGATGACCTCCTCGCGACGCTCGTGCTCGAAATCCACGTCGATGTCGGGAGGTTCTTTCCGCTCCTGGCTGACGAAGCGCTCGAACAGAAGATCGATCTCCGTGGGATCGACGGCTGTGATGCCGAGCACATAGCACACCGAGGAATTGGCGGCCGATCCGCGCCCCTGACAGAGGATTTTCTTTCCTTCGGCGATGCGCACGATGTCGTGCACCGTGAGAAAATAGGGCGCGATCTGCATCCTGGCGATCAGCGCGAGCTCTTTTTCCAAGGCAGCCTTGACCTTGTCCGGCACACCGCCGGGAAACCGCTGCTCGGCGCCTTTCCAGGTCAGATCGGCAAGGTGTTCGTCGGGTGTCTTGCCGGCCGGCACCGGCTCATCGGGGTAATTGTATTTGAGCTGATCAAGCGAGAAGCCGATCCGCTCCGCAAAGCGCAAGGTTTCGGCAACGGCTTCCGGCGCATCCGCAAACAGCCGCTCCATCTCTCCAGCGGATTTCAGATGGCGTTCGGCATTGGCCTCGAGAAGCCGCCCGGCATGATCGAGCGTGACATGCTCGCGAATGCAGGTGACGACATCCTGCAATTCGCGCCGCTCCGGATGGTGATAAAGCACATCGTTCGTGGCGATCAGCGGAACATCGGCTTTGCGGGCCATGGTGCGTAGTCGCTGCAAGCGTTTCCGGTCGCCGCCGCGATGGGGCATGGAGGCCGCCAGCCAAAGCCGGTCGCCGGCAACGGGATAGAGCCGTGCCAGAGTCTCTTCCGTTTCGCCGCCCGGCCGCAGCGGCGGCATGACAGCCAGGAGCATTCCTTCCTGATATTCGAGAAGATCGGACAGGAAGAGAATGCAATCGCCTTTCTGCGCGCGATGCTTGCCGATGCTGATGAGGCGGCAAAGCCTGCCATAGGCTTCGCGGTCGACCGGATAGGCGAGAACATCCGCGCTGTCGTCGGCGAACACGAGGCGCGCACCGACCAGCAGTTTCGGCAATTTGCCTTCCGCATGTTCGGCGAGCTGGTTGAGCGCATCCCAGGCGCGCACCACGCCGGCCAGCGAATTGCGGTCTGCAATCCCGATGGCATTCAATTCGAGAAGAGCAGCTTGCGCGGCAAACTCGCCCGGCTGCGATGCGCCGCGCAGGAACGAGTAGTTCGTGGTGACCGCGATTTCGGCGAACCTGCTCATGCGAAAAGCCCGTGCACATACCAGCTCGGATGCGTGAGCTCGCGCGGGACGACGCCGTCGCGATAAAGCCAGTAGCGGCGGCCCTTCTCGTCCTCGACACGGAAATAATCGCGCGTCGGGTGGCTTTCCTGATGCCGCCACCATTCCATCGCGATGCGTTCCGGACCTTCGGCGCGCGCGACGGTATGCAGCACGCGGCGCCAGCGGAATCGGATGGGTTGTCCATCCGGCGCTTCGGCGACCACATCGATGGGCTCGGGCTTGGCGAACAGACGCAAGGGTCGGCGCGAGGTTTCATCGCGTTCCAGAAAACCGTGCTTCGGAAGCGAAACATCATCGGCATGCCGCGCAGGGATCGCGACGGTTTCGGCTTCGGGGATGTGCGTATCCTGCGGCCGGAACACCAGCACGCGCTGGCTGCCGAAGCGCGCCGCCAGCCTGTCCATCAGCAGGTGGACTTCAGCATCGGCGGCGCTTGCATCCAGCTCCGCATTCTTCGCCTGCAAGTCTTGCGCGAAATTTGCCGACAGCCGGATGAGATCGAACCCAAAACCGGGATCCAGCGGATCGACAAGCGAATCGAGCTTTTCGCGAAACAGCCGGATGAAGATTTTCGCATCGCGTGTCGGCCGGGCCGTCTCGACGACGATGCGGCGCGTCGCGCCATCGGCCCGGAAGAACATCGCTTCCAGCACGCGCGCGCCCTGCCCGTGCGTTTCCAGCACCGAAGCCAGCGACTGGCACAGCGACAGCAGGGTTTCGGTGATTACCGCCTCGGTGACGACCGGTTCGGAAAAGCGCCGCTCGGCGGAAAGATCGGGGACGGCCAAGCGCGGCGTGATCGGGCCACCGATCCTGCCAAGCGTGCGATCCAGCAAGGCGGCGAAGCCCTTGCCGAAGCGCGCGACCAGTTCCTGACGGGAACGCTCTGCCACCTGCCCGATGGTTTTCAGCCCTGCGCGGTTCAACGCATGCAGGATATAAGGATCGGCAACCAGAGCTTCCGTGGGAAGTGCGGCAACCGCTTCCGCTTCATGGCCCGGTTCCGCGATCGTGCCGGATCGATAATGGGCGAGAGCGCGCGCGGCTTCCGCCGTTCCCGCCAACGCCACATGGACAGAAAACCCTTGCGCGGCGATGGCGCGAGCGACATCGCGCACCATCGCCTGCTCATTCTCGTAAAGATGCGACGCGCCGGTGATGTCGAGAAAAAGTCCGTGCGGAGGGTCGAGCGCCACCAGCGGGGTGTAGCGCACGCACCAATCGGCGATGGCTTCCAGAAGTTTTCGATCGGCAGCCGGATCGGCGCGGATGACAGCAAGGTCCAGCACCATGGAACGGGCATCGGCCAGCGCCTTCCCGGGATGAAGACCCAGCTTTGCGGCAGCGGCATCTACGGAGGTGAGCCGCAACGCGTTGTCGATCTTGTCCGCGACAACGAGCGGGCGCTTATCCAGTCTGCCGCAAGCCTTCCATCGCCGCTTCAGGCGGTCGGTCGGAAGACGCGGCAGCCAGACGGCGAGAATGCGCCTGGAAGAGTGCATCGGTTGAATTCCATTTCATGATCCATCGTCCGCAGGCGCCGTGCCGGTTGCGCACCAGCGATGCGTCGAACAGCGGCTCGCCCCAATCTTCATCGTCGTCACGAGGCGGCGCGCCTTCGATCAGCCAGCGCGTCTCGGCAGCGCTCGGATAAGGCTGCATGCCGAAATGGAGCGCGATGGCCGTTCCGCCCCAGCGCGCGGCAGAGAGCGCGAGCCTGCGGCTGGCGACCAGATTGAGGCTGTTTGCATGACCCCAGGTTTCGAGGATGGCAGCGCCGATGCCGGTGCAGTCGAGACCTTCGCCGACCGCACGCAAGCCCGCCACGGCATCGGCAACGCGCACCAGCACCACACGCGCCGGATCGAGGCCGAGTTCCAGCAAGCCGGCCGCATGGATATCCCCATACTCGAGCGCGGAAAAATCCTGCCGCACCCACAGCAGCCATTTGCGGTCCGCCAGAGCCCTGCGGGCCAGCGCGAGCGCAAAGCCTGCGGCTGAAGCCTCGCTGCCGGACGACGCCGGAAAGACCTCGTGGAGCGTCCCCAGGCGCAAACCGCCATGGAGACAGGCATCGGCCTCCCCATGCCCAAGAGGCACGGAAGGGGCCTGATCCGGCTCGCCAAAAGCGCCGGGAAACCGGGCTTTTATCTCGGTCGCATGCATCTTAAGTTCCTTATTTGTTCTTATCGGCCCGGCCGGATTGAGTCAACGGCGGACAGGCGAAAAACCGCCCGCGCTTTCAACAGGACTGGCCCGAGAGATGTCGAAAGTTTGCTGGTGCCCCTGGCCGGACTTGAACCAGCACGCCGTTGCCGGCAACAGATTTTGAGTCTTGTAGGTATAAGTATAACTCTTTGGTATAGCTGATATTTTCTGTTATGGCGTGTTGGCCGTGTGTAAACCTGTGCGCGATCCCGTTCCCCACGAGGGCTTCTCAGCGGTCAGCATCATCCCACTCAGCTCGCTCGATTCCGAGAACGCCTGTAGGATAAACACGACAGGGTTGCGGTGCACATGGACGAACAGGACCTCATCAAAGGTGCGATGGAGGTAGTGCTTCGGCCGATCGTTTCGATCACCGAAGACGTGCTCGGTCGGGCCGGCGGCGATTGGCTTCACGAAGTTCGAACCCGGAACCGGAAACGGCTACATGATCGAACTGAGGAGCTGCTAAGAAATAGGAAGGTGACCGATCCTGTAGAGCCTTCGACGAACGTACTACTGCCAATTTTGGCTTTTGCACAGGATGAGCAGGCCGAAGAGGTTTTGGAGTTTTGGGCTCAGCTGTTGGCTTCGTCGATAGATAAGGAAAGACGCAAAAACTTCAGAAAACGATTTGTCGACGCTATTTCACAGATGGATGCTTTGGACGCACGAGTCATGTCGAACTTTCGCTGCACATCCGAGGAATTCGAATACCGCGCCGATCGTCGTCGCGAATTTGCCGTCCCGCCGTTGCCGAGGATGGCGGAACTTCTAGAACAACATATTCCGGTGCCCGAGGCTCGCATCCAGGTCAGCCTAGAAAATCTAGCCCGCCTCGGTCTTTTGTCAGGAGATTTTCGCCGCGCGACCGCGTTTGGAACGGAATTTTTGGACTTTGTATTGGCGTCGTAGAACAGCGCCAGGCGTGCGCAACATGTGGCGCAGGAGGTGCATTTTGATCGCGATCACGATTTCAGTGCCCACCTGTGTGCAAATTTGAGCATACTGAAAACCACGCATGCTGCGTGACCACGCGATTCCGCCCGCGTACGGGGGCCTTTCATCCGTGCACAGATAGTTGCCCGGAGTATGGTGATCCTAGCCGATTCGCTTTCTGGTAGAATTATCGCACCATGAGAGTCGCCAAAGTCGAAATCGAAAACTTCAGAGGCATCAAGCAAGCCGACCTGACGTTCCAAGGGCATACCCTGCTCCTTGGACCCAACAATGTCGGCAAGTCGACCCTCTGCGAAGCGCTCGAACTTGTTCTAGGGCCTGAGCGACTCAACAAATACCCACCCATACAGGAGTACGACTTCTACAATGCCACATATCTCAAGAAAAACGGCGATAGCCTCGAACCGATACCGCTGAAAATACAAGTTACGCTCGTCGAGCTATCGGAGGAGGTGGCCACCAAGTGTGCTGCTAACCTCGCATATTGGCGCAAGGACGCCTGTGTAGTGCTGGATAGCGGCGAAGCCGCAAATGTTGATCACGAGCAGGTATGCGAGTGTCTCCGGTTGCGCACCGTCGGTCAGTATGACCCCGAACAAGACGAATTCGTCGCTCAAACCGAATTTGTTGACGGCCCAGTGGGGCCGGACGGCGCTTCAGTCGTAGTGCCTCGCTGGATAAAGCAACTATTCGGGTTTCTATATCTTCGAGCGCTGCGCACCGGCTCGCGCGCGCTCAGTCTGGAACGGAACTCCTTGCTAGATGTCATACTCCGGCGCCGAAAAGTTGTTTCCGGAATTTGGCAAAGTTCGATAGAGCGACTGAAGGAGCTAACGCCGCCGATCGACGAGGGAGCCGCCGGCCTTGCCCCAATCTTGGAGAATATCGAGAAGCGGGTGAACCAATATATTCCCTTGGTTTCTGAGGACCGTGCGACAAAGCTTTTTGTGTCCCAGCTAACGCGGGAACACCTTCGCAAGACGATCAGCTTCTTCCTATCGACCGCCTCGGATCAAGAGCCGGTCCCTTTTCAAGAGGTCGGGACTGGAACTCTCAACGCTCTCGTTCTTGCCTTGCTTACCTTCATTGCGGATATCAAGAAGGACAATGTGATTTTCGCAATGGAAGAGCCCGAAATAGCGCTGTCACCACATACCCAGCGGCGGATTGCGAACTATCTTCTGCAAAACGCAACTCAATGCTTTGTAAGTTCGCATTCCCCTTACATCATCGAGAAATTTGACCCCGAGCAAGTTCGAATCCTTCGCCGAGACAACACCGGCGCAATAACTGCAGTATCGCTGCCTGGCTCTGATGTTCTTAAAGGGAAGACTTATCGCCGATATGCCCGCCGTGGGCTTGCAGAGGCGATGCTGGGTCGGGGCGTAATTGTCGCCGAGGGACCAAGCGAACGTGATGCACTGCTAGCGGCTGCTGAAAAATTGGAAGAAACGGACCCGGATTCGTTTTATCCACTGGACCTTTCGGGCGTAACGGTTATCTCGGCAGATGGCGAGGGTTCGATGGCGGAGTTTGGAGCCTTCTTCCGTTCGATGCAGATGAAAACATTTGCTTTCTATGATGCCAAGCCACAGGCCGACGCACAGAAGCAAAAGTTCACCTCAAGCTTCGATCTTCCGTGTCAGACGACGTACGTGGGACTGGAGAGGCTGTTGGCTGCCGAAACGCCCTGTCAAAAGCAGTGGGACTTCTTGACGGAGCTTCGAGCGTCTGGAGAAAACGATTCCATTCCCGCTGCCAAGCCGGCAACCGACGATGCCATTCGACTGCTCACGACAGCAATTCTGAAATCAGACAAAGGAAGTGGATATGCTGGCCGTCTGATCGGGCATTGCACTTTGGCTGAAATGCCGACCACTGTCGGTGAGTTTCTTAAGAAGGTCTATGCTGAGTTTCCTGCTCCACAAGCAGTGCCTAACATAGATGAAGCAACGGCCAAGTTAGAAACCGAGGCTAGCGAAGGCGAAGACATCAGCATTGAAGCCATCGAAGCCGTTATGGATGAGCCACCCACACAAGCATGACATTCAATGTTGACGAGAAGAGAGCGAAGATCCTCGACGCGTCGGGACATTGCTTAGTTCTCGGTGGGCCCGGTAGTGGCAAGACGACCCTTGCTTTGATGAAGGGTATTCGGCGAATCGAAGAGGGCCTCAAGTCGGGACAGTCTGTTCTATTTTTGAGTTTCTCGCGTGCGGCTGTTGGGCGGATAGCCGACGCCCTTAAGAACACCGAATGTTCTGCTCAAGTGCGGGCGTCTCTCGCGATACAAACTTTCCATTCTTTCTTTTGGTACATCCTCCGGAGCCATGGATATCTCCTTGGGGCACCTCACCAGCTTTCGATTCTTGCCAGCCACGATGAGAAAGCGATGGCCGGGGGCATCAACTCGTCCTCTCCAGATTGGGCAGCGTGGGAGACGGAGAGACTGGCGCTGTTCAAGAGGGACGGGCGCCTAGCATTCGACCTCTTTGCACCCCTTACTCGGGAGCTACTGTCGAAGGCAACGCGTCTGCGCCAACGAATTTCAGCCTGCTATCCGCTCGTCATTGTCGATGAAGCTCAGGATACTTCATCCGAGCAATGGGGCTGCATGAAACTCCTCGCCGAACACTCGCAGATCATCTGCTTAGCTGATTTGGATCAAATGATTTACGACCATCTTCCTGGGGTGGGCGCTCAACGGGTTGCAGAAATCCGGGATGCGCTTGCACCCTGCGAAGTTGATCTCGGTACCGACAACAATCGTAGTCCTGGAACCGAAATACTTCACTTCGCACGGGACGTGCTGAACGGTCAGGTTCGGGGAGCAGGGTATATCGGAGTTTCCCGCCATCGCTTTCATCCCGACGCTGCAACGAGAGATATGGCGATCAGGCAGAGCGTTGGAATCGTCCGCACACGTGTCCGCACGCAATTGGGCCGTGAGCCAGACAATATCGCGGTCTTGGCATCTTACGGAAAAGGCGTCGCGATCATATCAGCCGCCCTCCGCGCACCCAATCCCATCACCCATCATGTTCTATTTGACGAGGCAGTGGTCCTCTTATCGGCCAGATTCGCAGCGTATCTCTTGGAACCAAAAGCAGCCTCCGACCGGCGCGAACAGCTAGCGGTTAGTTTGGACCTTCTCGCCGACACTCAACGCGCGAAGGGAACAATGACTGCGCTCGCGAGTGCGAAAAAATTTAGGAAGTGGGCTGCGCGGACACGGGCCGGCTCGGCCCCAAGTGTAAATATGATTGCGGCATTGAACTCGCTTCTAGATGCCATCGCCTCGACACCGCTAACCGGGTCGCCTGCAAAAGACTGGATTCGGATAAAGCGAGATCTAAGGGCAACTCCCGATGCGCTGTTGAGAGTTGTGGCTGATCACCTCGACTACCTTGTTGCCTTCAACCGCGGCGAGCGAATCTCAGCGAGTTTGGCCGAGGCATGGCGGACACATTCCTCCTATCGAGGTGCGCGACTCGCCTTGGATAATGCGCTCGCTCAGGAGCAGCTACTTTCGAGCGGCGAAGCCACTGGTGGCATTCACGTAATGAACATGCACAAAGCTAAGGGGAAACAGTTCGATGGTGTTGTGCTTTTTCGCAGCCAATATAGCTCACCATTTGTGTGGCGCGATGACCCTGCACCGTACTCAAGGAGCCGGAAGCTGCTGCACGTAGCGATCTCGCGAGCAAGAGTGCACGTCCTCGTGTTGGAGGAGGCCTTTCCTGCGTGCGACATCGTGGGGTCTCACGTCCTTTAGCGAATCAAAGAAGCTCGGCGCTGAAGGGACGTGAGGGAGTGCCGTCGATCATCAGTTTCAGATAAATGTTCCGGTTTGGAAGAGCTACCAAATCGACAACATCTATGCGTGGCTGAAACTCTCTTGCGAGTATCATGGCGTCCTCGGGACCAACGCGAAATGAGACAAGTGTGGCAGCATTTCCGAGAACGGCGTGCCGTACATCAACGTCGAGTTGGTGAAAATGCTGATTTGCTAGCGTTAGGCCGATCCCATATTTCCGTAGCTCGCTCATCATATTGGCAAACATCAATGTCGTGAAATTCTGGAATTCATCGACGTATAAGAAGAACGGCCTGCGACTCCCTTCCGGCACTTCGGCCCGACTAAACGCGGCCAAAGCGATCGTGGAGACAAGCAGGCTGCCTAAGACCGTGGCGCTGTCTTCACCGATTTTGCCCTTCGAAAGATTCACCAGAAGTATATCGCCCTCGTCCATCAGGGATCGCATGTGAACGTCGTGGTCGGGTCTGACAAGGATGCGGTAGAGTGTGGGGTTGGACAGAAGAGCGCCCAATTTGTTCTGTATAGGCGCAATAGCATCGGCCTTCTGGCGGAAGTGATAGCTTTCAAACTCGTCTTGCCAGAAGCGACGGACCACCTCGTTGCGAATGCGGCCGGCAATTTGTTTTCGATACGCATCATCTGTCAGAAGGCGCAAGATGTCGGGTAAGGTGGCATCGCTTCGCTCAAGGAGGGCATAGAGGCAGTTGCGCAGGATGTGTTCCATCCGTACGCCCCAGGCGTCATGCCAGAGTTTCTTTAGCGTCTCGATGAAGCCGGAAGCGGCAAGTGGAATCTTGTCGTCGCGTACTCGACGTAGCGGATTGTAGCCATAGGTCTGAGTCGAGTCAGATGCATTGATATATATGACGCGCTTCGAGCTATCGAGTAATGCGCCACTGGCAACACGCTCTACGAGGTCTCCGTGGGGATCGATGAGCGCGAACCCATGTCCGAAACGGAGATCTTCCCCGACGAAGGTTTCAATAAGGCTTGATTTGCCAGTCCCCGTCTTGCCGATGATGTAGATATGTGAAAGACGATCGGCTTGTTTGATGCCGAAGCGAATTCGTTGGGCGCGATGATTCGTGCGTGCAAAATAAGAAATATCGCCAGCTTCCATCGGCCAATTTTCGCGCAGAAAGGCCGCGAGCGGTATGCACCGAAATATCTCCGTCAGATGATCTCCACCGGCGATATTTCAGGGCATATGATTGGCAAGCGTGCGGGCACATACTCTGCGATATGAACAAGGAACGATTTCAAGAGCTTTGCGAGAAAGTTCTTGTGCCCATGGTGGTCGCCGCGATCGAGCCACACCTCGTTGATATTCACGACATTCTAGACATATCGACGAACGAGCTAATGCGAGTGGGCGATCGTCTCGATGACATCGACGCACACCTCTGTCGGGATATCGAGGAATAGGAAGGCGGATTCGCGTGGTAATATGGCCGGGCCCGGTCAGTCCAAGTTCTTTGACAACGCATCGACGGATGTGCGGTTGATGCTGAGTGTTGCCCAGGCGGCAGATTTCCTTGGTATTTCTGCCTCTACTATGCGGCGCCTTCAGCAAGAGCGGCGCATCGCGTTTTTCAAGGTTGGACGTTGTGTTCGCTTCGCCAGGAGCGACTTGACCACATACCTTGCGAAGCGACGGACCACATCCGTCGATTAACACACAAATGTGGCAGCACGAATTATCCGAAAATCGTGGTGGGTCGACTTTCGAGTTGAAAACACGCGATATCGAAAACGAAGCCCCGAGAACTCGCGCGCGGGCGCGCTGGCTTATGAGGCGGTGCTTAGACAAAGGTTATCGCGTGGCGAACCGATTGACAGGAGAAGCGAGCGGTCGGAACAGCAATCCTTCGCTGAGTTCAGTGGCAAATGGTTCAAGGAGTATGTCGTCCCGAACAACAAACCATCCGAGCAGCGGACGAAGAAATACGTTCTGTCGGCGTCGCTGGTCCCGTCTTTTGGGGCAATGGCGGTCCAGGACATTAGCGTGCGGGACATAGAAAAGTACAAGGCGAAATTGGTCCATGCCGGTATCTCGCGCAAGACGATCAATAATCGGCTTACAGTGCTACGGAAGTGCCTGCACACGGCATACGACTGGCTCGACTTAAGAGGATCGCCGCCCAAGATCGAATGGCTGAAATGTCCCCCACCTCGGACAGACTATCTTACGCCCGAGGAATGCCAACGATTGCTGAGACATTCACGGGGTGTCGTGGGGGAGATGATTCTCACAGCACTCCGGACTGGCATGCGCCAAGGAGAGCTGAAGGGTCTGCAATGGTCATCCATCGACTGGCTCAACCGCACCATCGTGGTTCGGCATTCCTATTCCGACTATGCGAAGGCGCTGGGGTCGCCCAAAGGCAATCGAGAGCGGCACATACCGATGGATATCGATGTCCTCGAATTGTTGGCGGCGCGAAAGCGCGATAGCGGATACGTGTTTCTCGATGAGTCAGGAAAGCCCTTCGATCATTATCGGTTGAGTGCGGCGCTGGAGCAGGTGTGCCAGGCTTCCGGGTTGCGCAAGATTGGTTGGCACACGCTGCGACACAGCTTTGCTTCTCATCTGGCAATGAACGGGACACCGCTGAACATCGTTCAGATGCTGTTGGGACATGTGAGTATTGCCACGACGATGCGGTACGCACATGTGGCGCCGTCGGCCCTCCGGGCAGCAATCGCGTTGGCAAACCCCCGTAGTGCCGGCAACGCGAACGACGGGCAACCCGCGGGCAACCGATGGCAAAAGTGGGCTCTGCAAGAGCGAAGGCCCGAAGGGCAAAAGACAAGCAATTAGAGGCCCGCAAGCGCAACTGGTCTCGGTTAAGGAACTGGAGGCCCGAGCGGGAATTGAACCCGCGCATGAGAGTTTTGCTGACTCTAGTGTTACCACTTCGCCACCGGGTCGCGGACCAGCTGCAAGGATCTAAAGGGCACGGAATTCCTTGGGATTCTATCACAAGTACGGCGTCAGGGTGGGGAGTGCAGCATCACAAACTCTTGCTCCTGAATAGTCAGAGCAAACACGATTTCATCGCATTGCGGGCAACCCGTGGGCAACGCCCGATGGCGGAGCCGAGGGGAAAATTACCAGCGAAAGAACTTGGACATACAATGCGATAAAGTTGGTCAAGAACCACCGCAACGCGGTGGTTTTTGCGTTGGTCCTGAGGACTCGTTCATGAAGCTCAGATGAAGCCTCTTGCGTCTCGGGACAAATGATATCTCTGCCAGCGATACTTCCGAGCATAGCGGCGCTCTGTAGATTTGCGACAATGGACGTGCAGCACCGTATGAGCATGACCCGCCTCAGGAAGCTTCGGAAATCGTCAAACCTCACACAGCGCGAGGTCGCGAGATTGGTCGGCTATGCTTCACAACGCGCTTACTCAGATATGGAGCTTGGTCTTAAGCGCCCAGCTCTCGGTACGGCGCTCGCATGCTGCATTCTATTCGAAACATCTCTCGATCATCTGTTTCCGGCATTGTCTGCGAATGTTGAGCGGGATTTGCTGGCACGAGCCCGCCAGCTGCTTGAGGAAGTGGGCAGCAATCAGAACCGAGAGATCACGGCCACCTTCATTGCTCAAGTCGTGAAGCGCCTGGGCGGACCGCCGCCAACAGCATGACGGCAAATGACTGGCATGTGTTCGGGTTTCATCCATCTTCGCGCGGATTTGGATGGGTGCTGTTCGACAACCCTAGGTCATTGATTGATTGGGGGGTGGTGGATGCTCACGGAAATAGAAGCGTTATCGATCGAGTAGCAGCGCTTCTAGGCAAACACAGTCCAAGCGTTCTTGTCTTGGAAGGCCACGCCGATTCGAAGGCGCCTCGGCATCCGCGGATACAAAAGCTCCGCATGGCGGTGATCAACCTTGCGGAAAAACGAAATATTGCGGTCAAGCAGTTTTCCCGTGCGGAAATAGCCAGCACTACTTTGTTTAACGGAGCACGCACGCGCCACCAGGTCGCCGGCAAGGTTGCCGAAAGCCTTGCCGCCTTGCGTTCCAGATTACCGAAGCCGCAGAAGATTTGGGTCGGTGAGCGATCGGCGATGAGACTGTTTTGCGCCGCCGCATGCGTCCTCGCCTACTTCGACCTCGACGGCCAGGTCTGACACCCCCATCTCAACAAGCCCTCGCGAGCACTCGGGAGCGCCCGAATCCTCGGACGCTCCTGCAATGTTCAGGAGGCAGGAAGTGTCAAACCAAGTTCTTTCACGAGGCGGATCCTCAATTCATGACATGATCACGGGAAAGATCATCGATGCGATCGAAGCTGGTGTTGGTAGAGCGCGGATGCCGTGGCACTCGCCAGGACGACCTATCGGTATTCCAATGAATGCGGCGACATACGCACACTATCGCGGCGTGAACGTTCTCTTGTTGTGGATTGCTGCGATGACAGAGGGTTATACCACGGGCGACTGGGCCAGCTACAAGCAATGGCAAGATATCGGTGCCCAAGTGCGGAAAGGCGCTCGTGGCACGATGATCGTCTTCTACAAGCAGATCGAGGTGACTCCGCTGGAGGAAGCAGACCCGGACTATCGCGCCGAATATCGCTACTACGCGAAATCGTCTTGGGTCTTCAACGCAGATCAGGTTGAGGGCTATAGGCCTGTCGACGCAGATTTGATTCCGGAGAGCTTCAACAAACACGAGGCGGCGGAGGGTTTTGTGGGGGCGACAGGCGCAAGAATTGAACACGGCTCCGCCCACGCCTGTTACCAGCAAAATCAAGACGTGATTGAGATGCCCAACCCCGAGTGGTTCGTCGATAGCGAGACCAGCACTGCAGCGGAGAGCTACTATGCTGTACTGCTGCATGAACTCACTCATTGGACCGGGGCTGAACACCGCCTCAATCGCAAATTTGGAAAGCGATTTGGCGATCAAGCTTACGCAATGGAGGAACTAGTGGCGGAGTTAGGATCGGCGTTTCTCTGTGCGTCGTTGGGTCTGTCTTCGGAGCCAAGAGAGGACCACGCTGCCTATGTCGCTTCATGGCTCGAAGTCCTCAAGAGAGACAATCGTGCCGTCTTCACGGCTGCGAGCATGGCGCAAGAGGCATTCGGGTACCTCTACTCACGGGCCGAGAAGAATGCGGCGGGCAGCGCTGCTGCGTCGTAAGGCAGGTATGCTCACTCGATTCGCCAATAGCCAACCAGCGTCTGGCAGCAAAGCAACGAGACAACTCACAAGACCCTCCTTTCCCGGAGGGTCTTTATTCGGCCGGGCATTTATGTATTTCTCCCCACCGAAAGCCCAACCGTAAGGTGCCACAGAATTGGCTTCTGCGACACGAACCTAACCACCTACCATGGCAACACTATCCCCCGCAGCATCCGCATAGCCCCAGTTGAGTGGGCTCTGAGCATTCAATTGCGTCGCAAAGACGAACAACCCAGCAGGTAGTCCGAGAGGCTTCACAACAAAGGTGAACGCAGCCCGCTGAATGCTCTGAGTGCGAGGAGCTGAGGGCCCGATGAACATAACCCTCGGTGCTTTGATACCAAAGCGGCTCTCGTGAAGCTTCTGCCGCCAACTGTCGGCATAAGCCAAAAGCTTGCGGAGCACGGTCGCCCGGAATGGGAACGCATCGCTCTCTCTGGCCGCTTGCGATGGCGCGACGGTCATTGTTCCACGATCAATCTCAACGAAAAAATTCGCGCGCGCCTTCGAGCCGTCTGGTTTGATCACGCGCAACGCAAACATCGCGTCCGGCGCCAACGTGACGGTGGATTTTCCACCGTGCCACTGCACATTCACAGGCCATGCCATGGGTTGGCTACTGCGTCTTGTTGGTTCGGGAGCCGCACGTAGAATGTCTTCAAAGCAGACAAATTCCGGTGCCCCAGAGGCCCGACAGGCAAGTTCGAGCTGCACAAGAAATCGCGAGACTGCCAAGGTATGTTCCATGTTTTCGCGCGTATAGGAGCGGTTTCGAGCGCGCCAATCGGTCGAACCGACAGGCATGCCGGCGACCTCTTTGAGGTATTTGGCGCCCAGTGCGCCCAAACCATAAACGAATGGCTGCATGCCTCCAGACCGAAATCTGTCGATCTGAGCGGAAGGCCTGTCGAGATATTCCGCACGAAAGAGAGTCGTAAGTCTTCGGGAGAGGCGGTCTTGGCTGCGCCCCATGAGCGCATACAGATCCTCCGAGCGAAGAAATCGATGACGATAGACGTGGCGTAGTATCTCCACGTCGTCCTCCGTGAGTTCCACGCGCGGAGGCTTGCCTTGCCGACGAAAACGCGGGTGAGAAGTGCGTGCCATGTCCTGAAATGTCGTGGGACCCTATTCTTCCCCGTGCCAAAACGTCTGCTCGCCTTCCGCTTTCGCCGAGGTTTTCACACCGAGGCTTTCCCGGCGTTGTGCGATTGGCGTCGTCGGCGGCCGAAGCGGGCGACATAAAAGGACTGGCGGATCGTGCAGCGTCCCGGAACTCCGCTATTTGCTGCGGGCTCGCGAGCGATGGCTTTACATCGGGAATAAAGAGACCTTTTGCCTTTTGTCCACGCAGCTTCACGATGGCGCTCCGGTTTTTCTGTTCGCGAAGCTTCACGATTGCCAGGTGGACCTCTTCTTCAAGGCTATGCACTTGTGTTGGCATGATGCGATAGACGGGGCGAAGAGCTTGATGGCGAGAGTCAGATTGGCTTGTGGTATGGGCAGAAAATTCGTTGGCGATCGAGGCTCCGCCAACGCCACTGCTGGTTGTTTGGGCGCTGGTCACCTGAATGCCAACTTGAAGCGGGTCCCCGTTCTCAAATACGCGCCACGACTCGCCCATAATATCAGTCGATCCAGTGCCCTCGCTCCAGGAACTGACTTCACCGGTGCCGCTGCCATGGGTTGTGCTCTCCGTCGAACTCTCGCCCCGCAGCCAGATCATGTCGTCTCCAATGACGGCCGGCTTGTCGAGACTGCGCTTGGGGCGCTCCAGATTGAAGCTGTTGCGCATAATCTCGCGAGCGACGATGTCAGCATCTTCGTCCATGAGGCCGCCGAACACGATCTTGGTCTGCGCGCCAGCCATTACGCCGCTATAGACCGCTTCGCTGCGCTTCCGTAGTTGCGCCAGGCGATGATGACAAAGAGTCAGGTGAAGCCCAAATTTGCGGGTCTGGTCGAGCATCCGCTCGACGTCGCCGGTGAGGAAATCGTAGCATTCGTCAATGTACAGGTAATACGGACGACGTTTCGCAATGTCGGGGGGGCGACCCAGAGCCTTCAAGAAGAACTCACTTGCGAGCAGAGCGCCAAGAAGCTTGGCACTCGTTTCGCTCAGGCCATCTTTCGTCGCGAGATTGACGATAAGAATCTCGCCATTGTCCATGACCTCGCGCAGATCGAGAACGCGTTCCGTCTGCCCAATGATTCTTCGAACGATTGGCGTGCCAACGAAGCGAAGCAATCGACGCCGAGTGCTGGAGAACCGGTCTTCGAAGTCTTTGCGCGGCAGAGAGCGATAATCGTCCCAGTAGGATTGATAGACATAGTCCGGGAGCTGTTCGGTAAGCGCCGGTCGTATGCCCTTCGGGTCAAGCGCGTTCGTCAGTTCGATTGCTTCAACGAGCGTAAGACCCTGTATGGCGAGTGCATAGAAAACAAGCTGTAGGCATGTCGAAAGAAGCGGCGTGGCGTCGATCTCTTCGCCTCCCCAAACCTCAGCACAAGCAGCGACCATGGTATCGACGCGAAGCGCAGGCTCAGTGTCGCGATCGAGTTGCAATGGGTTGAAGCCGATGGACCAATCCCGGTCGCCCGGCTCGATCACATGCACCTTTCGGTACTTGTCGATGCTGCGACTGGCACAAAATTGCACGATCTCGTCGGCGAGCGTGCCGTGAGGATCAATCAGGCAAAGGCCACGGCCAGCAAGAATGTCTTGCCGAATTAGATGCTCAAGAAACTTTGACTTTCCGGTACCGCTAGCGCCGATGACGTGGGTGTGCCGCGAACGCTGCTCATCGGTGATCCGGAACGGCTTTCCGCCGCGGAGGCCTAACGAAAGCATCTAGTCCTCGTCTTCCTCAAGGCACCTCTTGATTTCGTGTTCGCAGGCGAGCCGGATATCGGCAATGATCTGTTGCTCCTCATCGGACAGGTCGCTTTCTTCCCGCCCGTCCATGAAGGCTTTGATTGCCTCGTCGCGTTCCTCACGAATCTCCTTGATACGCCGTGCACGCCGCTTGCCTCGGCTTTCTTTGGGGCCAGCGTCGTGATTCTTCAGCCTGTCCAGTTCGCGTTGGGCCTTGATAAGCTCCGCTTCGCGGCGGATCGAATGCAGTTCGCGGTCTTTCTGCCGGTCCTCTTCGTCATCGAAAATGCGCTTCACTTCCGCGAGAACCTTGGCTTCCTCGGCTGCTCGTAGCTGATCAAGGTTCTCCGAGCGGATAAGGGCAGCCATGTAGTCTTGTTTGAGCCGTTCTCCGTCCCTCAGCGCGGCAACAAATTCGTTCCAGGTTGTTGCCTTGGCAACGAGCGAGGCGAGTTCCTTTTGCAGCACTTCGTTTCTGATGCGTCTAAACACAGAGACGACCATCGGTCGTCCGCTATCGATCTGAGGTTCGCGCGATGGCGGGATGATGGTGCCTTTGCGTGCGCGTTCAGGAGTATCGGTCATTGATTTCCCTCCGCACTGCGCCTTAGCGACTCCGCTAGCTTATCCAGCATGTCAGCGCGGGCTTTCGCCAACTGGGCATCAACGGTTGCGTCGTGCATTTCGCGCTGAGCTGATCGGTAAGCAGCTTCTTCTCGCAATTTTTGTTTGGCCTCTTCAGCCCGGCGGCGCAGCATGGACTCGGTTTGGCGCGCCAACCGTTCTAGCTCTTGAGCCTGCCTTGCCCGGACTTCGCGCTCGATCCGGTTGCCGGGAACTGGCCGCAATATCTGCGCAAACAATTTGCCATCGATTTCACCACCGCTAACGGCGGTGTAGACCAACGATCTCGCGGGATGAGGCGTAAGCAGGTAGTACCAACGGACAAATGTTTGCCATTTGGTCAACAGCCAAACTAGCAGTGCGGCAACGGCGATCAGTTGAATGAAGTGCCAAATGCGATCAAGCGAAGCAGACCATGATTCTCGAACAGCGCTGTCTCGGGCAGCGCTGACTGAGTCTTGATAGTGCTGCCAGATGTAAACCGGAACGGTGTACATAGGCGCCTTGCTTGGGTCATACGGGCCATAGGCGCTGCCGCGGAAGAGGCCACTAGCCCGGACAGCCTCGGTGCCGTCGGGTAGCACGATGCGGGCCGAGTATGAATCGTCCGTGGTGTACGTGGGCTCGCCTGGCCAAGCACATTGTTGGAGCAGATAGAACGTCGATTGGCGCAATAGCTCTTTAGCGATATTGAGCGAGCCATCCGCCGCAAGATCATACCTATCGACATCGATGCGGACTGACTTCTGTTGATCGCAGGATTCCAGGGTGAAGCGCGTGCTGCCAAATACACGACTCACATCGGCCGCATCAGCGAACGCTTTGCCAGTGTAAATGGGGTCTGCGCACGCCGCATCGCTACCAATGAAGGCGAATGCAGCCAGCAATAAAGCGAAAGAAATCGCGGTCCGCATCCCAGCCTCTTCCTACAAACAGAATGCATGCGAATTGTGGCTGGGTCACCTGAATTTGGCAGAAGAAGCGCTCGTGGCTCAACACATGGTAGTCGGCTTGCGCAAATTAATGCTTATGGTACAATGGGTTACGGACCCCACGAACGGAAGGAGCATCACATGCGGGGGACGGTTCTACGACTTGTAGGCATCAATCAGCAGGACGAACGTGCTACTGCCGCCACGTCGAACGTGGCGGAGTGGCGGAGTTACTGCGAAGAGGTTCGAATTGCCGCTGAGCAATTGCGCAACATCGCGAGCCAGGCGGAAAACGCGGCGAGAAACGCCGACACTGATCGCGTGGACTTGTCTCGCGCAATGGCGCGGGAAGTAGGGCTGCTTGGAAGCCCGTCTTCACACCGCGCCAACATGTACGCCACCATGATGCTTGGGCCATTTGCCGCTCTCGAAGAGTTGCGGCGGCAAATACGGCCGGGCTGATTGATCGATCCAACAAATAGCACCGCCTCGAATGAGGCGGTGCTTTGTAAACAAGGCGGCCGCGAAAAAGCGGCCCTCGGAGGGCGTTCTCACGCCCCCGCGCCGGATGGCGCGCAGAGTCATTCGAGACCCGGCTCGAATGAGCATTCGCCCCGCAACCGTCGGGCGCCGCTGGCCGTCCAAGAGCTGCGCTTTGGCAGCGATTGGAGCCGGCAGCGCGCTGCCCGACTCCGGGCGTTTCGGGTAAGTGGCGGCCGTTCGATAGTGCCGCCAACGAACCCCGATGGTTGCGCCATTCTGGTGGCGCAACCGGAGCCGACCGCGAGGTGCCGTCTAGGCCATACAAGCGTCGGGAAACGCCCGGAGTCGGGCGGAACGCCCGACGGTTGCGGGGTATCCAAGCCGTTGCGCAGCAACGGCTTTCGGCGGAGTATACGACGTCGAGACCCGCCAATTCCTGATTGGCGGGTCTATTGGGCGGGCTTTTGCAGTCTATGTGGCTGGAAACGAGAGCATCGGGAATCCGGAAGGGCGCCAGGCCCACGAAGTGGCGGCTTTTGTTTGGAGTGAAATTGCCTGAAGCGAACGCGTTCACTCAGGACCCTGAAGACATGAATAGCAGCAAAATCGCCGTTATTGCCCTCACACCCTGGGCGGTGGGTCTGAAGCGGGACGTTCGCAATCTGGTCCACATGCGATAGAATTGAGTCGCGGGCATATCCAACCATGACCAAAGAACAAGAGCGTGCGGAGCTGCACCGGGCGATCTGGCAGATCGCCAATGATCTGCGTGGCAGCGTAGATGGCTGGGATTTCAAACAATACGTGTTGGGAATGCTGTTCTATCGCTTCATCAGCGAGAACTTGACCAGCTACATCAATGCGGACGAGCGGCGCTCTGGGAACAAGGACTTCGACTACGCCGCGCTCTCCAACAAGGAAGCAGAGTTTGGCCGCGCCGATACAGTGAAGGAAAAAGGCTTCTACATTCTGCCGTCAGAGCTGTTCGCCAATGTCCGCAAGCGCGCGAGGAACGATGCCAACCTCAACGAAACGCTTGCGCGCGTGTTCCGGCACATAGAGCACTCTGCCAAGGGCGCTGAGAGTGAAGACGATATCAAGGGCCTTTTCGACGACCTGGACGTCAACAGCAACAAGTTGGGCAACACCGTCGAGAAGCGCAACCAAAAGCTGGTCAAGCTTCTGGATGCCATCGGCGATCTTCAACTCGGGGAGTACTCGGACCACACGATAGATGCCTTTGGCGACGCCTACGAATATCTCATGACCATGTATGCCGCGAACGCTGGAAAATCCGGCGGTGAATTCTTCACGCCGCAGGAAGTTAGTGAGCTGCTTGCCCGCATCGCCGTTCTTGGCAAGAAGGAAGTAAACAAGGTCTACGACCCGGCTTGCGGGTCGGGTTCTCTGCTTCTCAAGTTTGCCAAGGTTCTAGGCAAAGAGAACGTGCGCCTCGGCTTCTTCGGGCAGGAAATCAACCTCACGACGTACAATCTCGCCCGCATCAATATGTTCTTGCACGACATCAACTACAACCACTTCGATATCGCGCATGGCGATACACTGACCGACCCCAAGCACTGGGACGACGAGCCGTTCGACGCCATCGTCTCCAATCCGCCGTACTCCCTCAAATGGGAGGGCGACGGCAATCCGCTGCTGATCAACGATCCGCGTTTCGCGCCGGCAGGCATCCTCGCGCCGAAGGGTAAGGCCGATCTCGCCTTCACCATGCACATGCTGGCGTGGCTTTCGACCAGCGGCACGGCCGCCATCGTCGAATTCCCCGGCGTCCTCTATCGCGGCGGTGCGGAGCAAAAAATCCGAAAATATCTCATCGATAATAACTACATCGACGGTGTGATCCAGCTCCCGCCTGACCTTTTCTTCGGGACGACCATCGCCACCTGTGTTGTCGTTCTCAAGAAGAGTAAGAAAGACAACAAAATTCTGTTCATCGACGCTTCGGCGGAGTTCGTGCGTAGCGGAAACAAGAACAAGCTCTCCGATGCCAATCTCATGAAGATTTTGGAAGCGTACGGCGCGCGCAGGGATTCGGACCACTTTGCTAAAATCGTGGACAACAAGGCAATCGCGGAGAACGGTTACAACATCGTAGTCAGCAGCTATGTGGCTCAAGAGGACATGCGCGAGGCCGTGGACATCGTGCAGCTCAATGCTGACATCAGCCGCATCGTCGCGCGGCAGCAAGAACTCCGCACCGGGATCGACGCCATCGTGGCCGATATCGAGGGCGGCGAGCGAACAGATAAGCCTGCTGCCCTTGCCCACTAATCCGGATTCAACAAGCACCATGGACCAAATCGTCAAACCAAAGAGCAGGGTCGGACAACTGATAGCTCAGCTTTGTCCGGGCGGCGTGGAGTTCAGGACCCTTGGGGAGGTTGGCGAATTCATACATGGTAGCGGCCTTCAGAAGAGCGATCTTGCTGAATCTGGGGTCGGCGCGATCCACTACGGGCAGATTCATACGCATTACGGCACATGGGCTAAAGTGACGAAGTCATTTGTAAGCGAGGCCCTAGCCGCCAAGCTTAGAAAGGCCCGCCCAGGCGACATCGTGATCGCCACGACCAGCGAAGACGATGAGGCTGTCGCAAAGGCAGTTGCGTGGGTTGGCGACGCGCCTGTAGTGGTAAGTGGGGACGCCTACATCTATCGGCACACACTTGATCCGAAGTACGTCGCGTATTTCTTTCAATCGGAACAATTCCAGCATCAGAAAAAACCACTTATCACCGGCACCAAGGTTCGGCGTGTTTCCGGACAATCGCTTGCAAAGATTCGTATTCCCATACCGCCCCGCGAAATCCAACGTGAGATCGTAGATACTCTCGACAATTTCACGAAGCTCAAAGCGGAGTTGGAAGCGGAGTTAAATGCGGAGTTGGAAGCACGGCGCGCGCAGCACGAACACTATCGCGCGGCTTTGTTGAACGTCGCGGATAGACACCAGTCCAAGTGGGCCACCATATCCGATATATGCGAAATTAGCCGTGGCCGGGTGATATCGAGAGAATATGTCAGAGACAACGCAGGCGAATATCCGGTCTATTCCTCACAAACGGTCAACGAAGGTATCTTTGGTCGCATCGGTACGTATGACTATGACGGAGAATACATCACTTGGACTACTGATGGTGCAAATGCTGGCTCGGTCTTTTATCGCAATGGCAAATTTAGCATTACAAACGTATGTGGGCTTTTGAAGGTGCGGGTCAAATATGTGAACACTAAGTTTTTGACGCATAGCTTAGCACATATTGCGAAGGAGCATGTCAGCAGCGGGATGGGAAATCCGAAGCTTATGAGCAACGTAATGCGCAACATCCCCATTCCAATCCCGCCGCTCGCGGAACAGGAGCGCGTTGCTTCGATCCTTGACAGATTCGGTGCCCTAATGAACGAGATTTCCGCTGGCCTGCCAGCCGAAGTTCGCGCGCGCAGGTGGCAATACGAATACTACCGCGACCGACTTCTGACATTCCCCGAACATGTCGCAGCATAACGAATTCTGTATCGTCGCCGAGAACCCCGAAAGCACGGTGGTAGGGAAATATGCGCCTGAGAAGGTGCGCGCGGAGCATTACCAGAGTGAGGCGGAGCTGGAGAAAGCATTCATCGCCGCGCTCACGGCCCAAGCCTACGAGTATCTTCCGATTGCAAGCGAGCACGACCTCGTCACCAATCTGCGCCGGCAGCTAGAGAAGCTCAACGACATTTCTTTCAGCGACGCGGAGTGGGAGCGGTTCTTCACCAAGGAGATCGCCAACCCCAACCAAGGCATCGAGGAAAAGACCGCGACGATTCAGGAAGATTACATCAAGAACCTAGTGCGCGACGACGGCACCGTGAAAAACGTCTACCTGATAAGGAAGGACAACATTCACGACAACACGTTGCAAGTTATCAACCAGTACGCCACCGATGGTGGACAGCGGGCCAACCGCTACGACGTCACCGTGCTCGTGAACGGCCTACCGCTGGTTCATGTCGAGCTCAAGCGCCGAGGCGTAGCGTTGCAGGAAGCATTCAACCAGATCAATCGCTACCAGCGCGAAAGCTTCTGGTCCGGTTCGGGGCTATTCGAATACGTACAGCTCTTCGTGATCTCGAACGGAACGCACACAAAGTATTACAGCAACACCACACGCAAGGAGCACCTCAGGGAAGCTAGCGAAGGAGCGGTGAAGAAGGGTAAGCGCACAAGCAACAGTTTCGAGTTCACCAGCTGGTGGGCGGATGGCGAGAACCGGCCTATCGCAGATCTCATGGATTTCGCGCGGACTTTCTTCGCCAAGCACGCGCTTTTGCGCGTCGTGACCCGCTACTGCGTCTTCACCGCCGACCGCATGCTGCTCGCGATGCGGCCATACCAGATCGTGGCGACCGAACGCATTCTGAATCGCATCGAAGTAAGCACGAACTACAAGAAGCTCGGCACTGTCGAAGCTGGCGGCTACATCTGGCACACCACTGGCTCGGGCAAGACGCTCACCAGCTTCAAGACCGCTCAACTCGCCAGCAAGCTGCCTTACATCGACAAGGTGCTGTTTGTCGTGGACCGCAAGGACCTCGACTACCAGACCATGCGCGAATACGACAAGTTCGAGAAGGGTGCCGCCAACAGCAACTCCTCCACTGCCGTGCTCAAGCGCCAGATGGAGGATAAAAATGCCCGCATCGTCATCACCACGATCCAGAAGCTCGACCGCTTCGTGGGCCGCCACACCGGCCACGCGATCTTCAGCGGCCACGTCGTGCTGATCTTCGACGAGTGCCACCGCTCGCAGTTCGGCGAAATGCGCATCGCGATCACAAAGGCGTTTCGGAACTATCACATCTTCGGGTTCACGGGCACGCCGATCTTCGCGGCCAACGCCGCCAGCAGCGGGCGTCCTGATTTACGCACGACCGAACAAGCCTTCGGCGACAAGCTGCACACCTATACGATTGTCGATGCCATTGCCGACAAAAATGTTCTTCCGTTCAAGGTCGACTACGTTTCAACGGTGAAGGAAGCCGAGGACATCGAGGACAAGCAGGTCAGCGACATCGACCGGGAGGCCGTGCTCGCAGCGCCCGAACGCCTCGCGAATATCGTGTCCTATATCCGCGAACATTTCGACCAGAAGACCAAGCGCAACTCTTACTACAAGCTAAAGGAACGTCGCCTCGCGGGTTTCAACTCCATCTTTGCGGTCTCTTCCATCGACGTTGCCAAGAAATACTACGCCGAATTCAAGAGACAGCTCGCGGATGTGCCGAGCGACCGACGGCTCAAGGTGGCGCTCATTTACAGCTTCGGCGTCAATGACGACGACCCCGACGGGATGATCGACGAGAACTCCGACGACACCAGCGGTCTGGACCAGAGTTCGCGCGACTTCTTAGAAGGTGCTATCGCCGACTACAACGCCATGTTCACGACCGCGTACGACACCTCCTCCGACAAATTCCAGAACTATTACAAGGATGTCAGCGAGCGGGTGAAGAACCGCGAGATCGACATTCTGATCGTGGTCAACATGTTCCTGACCGGCTTCGATGCCACCACCCTGAACACCCTCTGGGCGGACAAGAATCTGCGTTTGCACGGGCTTCTTCAGGCGTTCTCCCGTACCAACCGCATCCTCAACACTGTCAAGACCTTCGGAAACATCGTCTGCTTCCGCAATCTGGAGAAGGCGACCAACGAGTCCATCGCGCTGTTCGGTGACAAGGAAGCCGGCGGCATCGTCCTGATGAAGACCTATGCCGAGTATTACCACGGCTATAAGGACGGCGAGCGCGAAGTGCGCGGTTATGCGTCACTTGTGGCGGAGCTCGTAGAGAGATTTCCAGTTGGCGAACGCATCGTTGGCGAACAAAATCAAAAGGACTTCATCAAGCTGTATGGCGCCATTTTGCGCGCCCGCAACATTCTGACCACTTTTGACGAGTTCGGAGGCAACGAGATTCTGAGTGAACGCGACGTGCAGGATTATCACAGCGCCTATATCGATCTTTACAACGAGTTTCGCAAAGGAGTTCAGGAGGAGAAGGAGAACATCAACGACGACGTCGTTTTCGAGATGGAATTGATCAAACAGATCGAGATCAACATTGATTACATCATCTCCCTGATCAAGAAATACCACGAAGACCATGTGAAGAACCGTGAGATTCTTGCGGACATCAATAAGGCCATCGATTCCAGCGTCGAGCTGCGCAACAAGAAAGACCTGATCGTTAAGTTCATAGAATCGCTCGGCACGCAATCGGAGATTGACGACGACTGGCGGAAATTCGTGGACGCGAGAAAGGTGGAAGAGCTGGACAAGATCATCGCCGACGAGAACCTGGACCGTGACGCGACCTATGCCTTTGTGCGCGGAGCGTTTCGGGACGGCGTCGTGGCGGGGGCAGGCACGGCGATTGCCAAAGTGCTGCCGCCGGTCACGCGCTTTTCTCCGACAGGCGAACGGGCCAAAAAGCGCGAGAGCGTGCTCGGCAAGTTGTCCCGGTTTTTCGAGCGGTATTTCGATATTTCGGGCGGCACATTGTGAGGGTCGGGCTTTCGTTTGACCCTTGAAACGCAGCGCAAAGAAGACCGCGTCAACGCTTGCTGCGTCCAATTAGACCGGTTTGCTCCTTCTTGGCTCGGGTCGGGGTTTACGTACGTTGATCAGAGCCGCGTCTAAACGGTCTTTAATGTGAGAGGCGTAGAAAGTCTCGATCATCTCGACGCTGGTCCGGCAATTCTTGGCGATTTGGTATATGTCGGCGCCCTCCATAAGTCGGAGGCAGATATAGGTGTGCCGCAAACTGTAAGCCGTGCGGCGCTGTCCGTCGCGATCGAGCTTAAGGTTCTCCTCGTCAAGTATGGTGTTAAAGAGTTCGCGATGAGTGAGAGGGAAGAGCCGGTCAGTCGGTTCTGGTGTATTGCGCTTTCTTAGTCGTTCAAATGGTCTGACAGCACCGGGCATGCTCTTGCAATAACCAACGCCACGTTTTCCGCGTACGTCGATTTCCAAGATCTTTTCCTCGGTTGCGTCGTCTTTGACCACTGAGACATCCCGGTATTCCAGACGTGCGGCCTCATCTGGTCTCAATCCTGTATTGACCATGAACAGCACGTAGTCGTGCAGCTGCTCGCAATTGCGTCGCCACCGTGGTTTTGGCGGATTCTTGATGCGCCGCCGAGTGGCCTCATACAGCTGTTTATATTCGGCCGGCGAGAACCACGCACGGTGCGAGATTTTCCCGCTTGCCTTGTATGGCGGGGATATATCAGGAACGTACTCGATCCAGCGATGGCGCTGCGCCACCTTGAGTACCTGCCGCAGGGTCACTGTCTCGTGGTGGAGGGTGCTGCGAGAAGGCCTTAGCGGCTCACCCGTTGTTGGATGCTTTCGGGAAGTCTGACGATGAACACGATATTCCTGCACTAGGCCAGGGGTAATCTCGGACAGAACTTTGTCGCCAAAGAAAGGGATCAAGTGAACGCGCAAGCGGTCGCCATGTCCCTTAACATAGCGCGGGCTGCGTTCCCCCTGGGTGATTGCCTCGTACTCATGAAGAAACTGGTCGGCCGCTTGCTTGAAAGTCTTACCGACCTTCAGCACGCCGGCCTTCTGCTTACCTCTAAGGGTAAGGTACCAGTCCTCCGCGAAAAGTTTCGCTTCTGGAAAGGAGTCGGTGCGCGTGCTTACGCGCCACTCCTTGCCTTCAAGACGGGTCGAGCACTGCCAGAAACGGCTCAATTCGCGCTTATAGACGTGCAAACGCCCGTCATAGAGGTGGTGGTAGTCGACCACAACAAAACCTGTGTGTACGCTGTGCGTAGCTTACGCAGGCCGGTACCCAAGGCAAGATAGAAGTTAAGGCATTGATTCTGCTGGTGCCCCTGGCCGGACTTGAACCAGCACGCCGTTGCCGGCAACAGATTTTGAGTCTGCCGCGTCTACCATTCCGCCACAGGGGCTAGATTTCGAGGGAAGCGAATGGCGGCGCGGATCATAGCCGCCAAGGACGAAGGGTCAACGCCGCAGGACTGCGCCTAGCTTGTCGTCGTCGCGACGAAGTCCTTGTCCTCCTGAAGCGCGCGCTCGAACTTCAGGAACTCCCAGTAGCCGCAATATTTGGTGGTCGGATATTCCCGGCACGTGGACGGCCGCGCCTTATAGATCGTGCAGTGGCGCTTCTCGGTATCGAAGAACTGGCAGATGCGGCCGAAATGCGGATCGGCCTTGCGCCGCATGGTGTAGGGCTCGTCCTCGCGGCGGACCGTGTACTTCTTCTTCGCCGCCGTGAAGCTGATGCCGAAATGCTTGGCGAGGCGCTTCACGTCCCGCTTGTCCAGCTGGATGATGGGATAGGAGCAGCAATAGCCGGGGCACTTGAGGCAGTTGTAGTTCTTCGCCATTACCGATTCGCCGTATGTTTTCGCCTGCCTACATGGCAACGCGAGGCTTCGCAATCCGCTGCAATGAGACGTGAAGGACACTTCTCTTTTGCGTGTCGCGGAAGTAAGACCGGGGGTAACTCCAAGCTCTATCGAGTCTCGCCATGACGCTCCGCAAGGTGGCCCGCGCCGTCCTTTCCGTTTCCGACAAGACCGGCCTGATCGACTTCGCGCGCGGGCTTTCGGATCGGGGCGTGATGCTCATTTCGACCGGCGGCACGGCGAAGGCCCTGCGCGAGGCCGGCCTGAAGGTCAGCGACGTATCGGATGTCACCGGCTTTCCCGAAATGCTGGATGGAAGGGTGAAGACGCTGCATCCCAAGGTGCATGGCGGCCTTTTGGGCGTACGCGACAATCCTGACCATGCAGTCGCCATGCGGGAACACGGGATCGAAGGTATCGACCTGCTGGTCTGCAATCTCTATCCGTTCGAGGCGACGGTCGCCAAAGGCGCGGGCTTCGACGAGACGATCGAGAACATCGATATCGGCGGCCCGGCGATGATCCGCTCGGCCGCCAAGAACCACGAGTATGTGACGGTGGTCGTCGATCCAGAGGATTACGCCGACGTGCTGTCCGCACTGGACGTCAACACTGGCTCCATTCCGCTCGACCTGCGCCGCAGACTGGCGCAGATCGCCTACGCGCGCACCGCTGCTTACGATGCTGCTGTGTCAGGATGGTTTGCGCGCCAGCTGGCCGATCACGATGGTGCCGGATTTCCGCGGCGCATGTCGTTCGCCGGGCGCCTCAAACAGTCGCTGCGCTACGGCGAGAACCCGCACCAGCATGCGGCGTTCTACGTGACCGGCGAGAAGCGGTTCGGCGTGGCCACGGCCGCGCAACTCCAGGGCAAGGAACTGTCCTACAACAACATCAACGATACCGATGCCGCGTATGAGATGGTGGCGGAGTTCGATCCGAAGGTTTCCGCCGCATGCGCCATCATCAAGCATGCCAATCCGTGCGGCGTGGCGCTTGGCAGCGATCTGGCCGATGCCTATCGCAAGGCGCTCGCCTGCGATCCGGTCAGTGCCTATGGCGGCATCCTTGCCTTCAACCGCAAGCTGGACGGTGCGACGGCGGAAGAAATCTCGAAGCTATTCACCGAAGTGATCATCGCGCCGGATGCAGATGAAGACGCGCGGCGCATTCTTTCGGGCCGGCGCAATCTTCGCCTGCTGATTGCCGGAGGCCTTCCCGATCCGAAATGGGCTGGGCTTGTGTTCAAGTCGGTCGCCGGCGGTTTCCTGGCGCAGACGCGCGACAATGGCGAAGTGCGCGAGGACGATCTCAAGGTCGTGACCAAGAAGAAGCCCACGCCGGCGCAGATCGCCGACATGCTGTTCGCCTTCACGGTGGCAAAGCACGTGAAGTCGAACACCATCGTCTATGCCAAGGAACTCCAGACTGCCGGGATTGGTGCGGGTCAGATGAGCCGGGTGGACTCCGCCCGCATCGCCGCGATCAAGGCACGCGAGGCCGCCAAGGCGGCCGGTTGGGCCGAGCCCATGACGGTCGGCTCCGCCGCCGCGTCCGACGCATTCTTTCCGTTTGCCGACGGACTGCTTGCGGTTGCGGAGGCCGGAGCCACATCCGTCATTCAACCCGGCGGTTCTATGCGCGACGACGAGGTGGTTAAGGCTGCCGACGAAGCCGGGTTAACCATGGCACTCACAGGAATCCGGCATTTCCGCCACTAGATGTGGGTTTTTCTTTACCCTGATGGCTTTCCCGGAACTCAAATGTTAACCTTGCGTTTGATGGGGATCGGGAAGCACGCCGCGAGGTAGGGCGCGTCTTGCTTGCACAACAAGTGGGTTTTGGTCCTGGAGCGGTCAAGGGGGATGGGCCGTGGCGAGAGCGTTTGGTGAGCGGAGTCGTGCGAAGCGTTCCATCGCGCGCGCGGCGTTTCTGGTGGCGTCCTGCGCGGCAGCGGCCGCCATCTTCACCTATGCGGGCGTGCGCGCCGACTTCACGGACGGCCTGACCGCCGCCAACAAGATCAGTCTCGAATCCGGCATCCGGATCTGGCGCAAAGCCGCATGGCAGGACGACGACTTCCTCTCCGAAATCAAGCTTGGCGATCTTTACGGCGACGAGCGCGGCGACAACCGGGTCTATGACCCGGTTGAATCGTATGTCTGGTACTACCTGGCCTCGATCAGCGACCGGGCCATGGCGCATATCGACGACTGGCATGCCCGCCGCATCATCTCCAACAACATCTATCGCGCACTCGACCGTCAGCAGCGCCTGATGCTGCTGATGACGGCGGATCAGCGGCAGGAGGCGCGCAACCGCATCGTCTACATCCTCGCCTGCCGCGGTGCGGATGGGTTCATTCAGCTCGGACAGATTCATTCGACGGATTTCGGCCTCGACGGACCTTCAGCCGGTGAGCCGGATTTTCAGAACGACAGTCCAAACGTGTATGGCAGCCTTTCCGACGTCTGGCGCGCGCGGCATTCGTTCCACGATCGCGCGTACCGCGACTACGAAGGCGGGCGCGCCGCCGAACAGCGTCGCATGATGGGTATCACAACGACCTCCGTCATCGTTCCGAACGATGGCGAGTCGCTGATGTATTTCCACGTCGCCGACAATATGGGCCATCCGCTCGCGCGCGAATATCTGCGTACGCTGGACCGGCGCGTGCGGAGCGCTGGCGGTCTCGGCTTGCGGATTGCCGGGGATGCGGCCCACCGCGCGCGATACTGGTCCCCGCC
>Ga0335085_10001110_pt1 | contig 62246 bp, 57 predicted proteins | sample Lox_Sample_45_FD_206712 | JGI IMG/M metagenome (GOLD analysis project Ga0335085, IMG submission 206712) | Soil microbial communities from Loxahatchee National Wildlife Refuge, Florida, United States - Lox_Sample_4.5 | ecosystem: Environmental > Terrestrial > Soil > Wetlands | place: USA...
GGTCATGCATTCAATCACCAATTCATTATTATTCTGAAGCCGAATAGTAATACTGCAATTTTCCAGTCCCAACGGATGACAGAGCGGAATCAGGTCACCAGTTTTTTTTGCAGCCATTATTCCGGCAATGATGGCGGTTTGAAATACCGATCCTTTCTTTGTTTGAATATCTCCTTCAGAAAATTTCTGCAACACTTCATGTGGCAACTCAATGATGCTTTGTGCAACAGCCGTGCGCTTTGAAATTTTCTTTTCACTTATATCAACCATTTTCGGTTGATGCTGTTCATCGAGATGGGTGAAGTCAGACATTAATTTCGAAATCTCCAAATTTTAAATACTTCTCCTTTTGTAAAATTATTTCTTTCGAGAGGAAGTTCCATGAATGCATCCATGTCGACAAGGTTTGCGAAATCTCCTGAGCCGTTTCCCATCACAGGTGTAGCAAGCAGTCTTGCTTCATCATTCATGCGCAATTTCACCTGGAGGAAATATTCTAATTGCGGCTTGAATATGAAATCTTGATCGAGCATGGCAAATTCCTTCTTCTCTTCCACATTCCATGAAGCCCGCAGCCACAGCAAAAAATATCGATGCAGACACATGAATGTACTAACCGGATTTCCCGGCAATGCGAATACGAGTAACCCGTTTCTATGTTTGCCAAACCAAAACGGTCCGCCCGGCCGCTGACGAACTTTATGAAAAAGCTTTTTAACAGAAAGCTCTTCCAATGCTTTGGGAACGTAATCGAATTTTCCCGCAGATACGGCGCCGCTGACAATGATTGCATCGTATTTATCAATGCACGCTGAAATTCTTTGCCGGGTAATCTCTGCATTATCAGGAACACGCAGCATGTCGGGTTGTAATTTGTATTGTTGCAAGACCGCGAGCACGGCATAATTATTTGAGCGACGAATCTGATACGGCGATGGTGTTTCATTCACCTCCACCAATTCATCACCGGAAGAAATGATGACTATGCGCGGAACCTTGTTCACCAGCAATTCACTCTTGCCCGTTGCTGCTGCCATGTTGATGACGGCAGGAGTGACGAATTGATTTGCTTCAGCGACAATTTCATTTTTCTTTTTGTCTCTCCCTTTGAAATGAACGTTCTGATTTTTTTCAACAGGATGAACCAGCACATTCGCAGTACCGTTTTTCATTTCCAAATCTTCATAGCGAATGACCGTGTCAACGGATGACGGCATGGCTGCGCCGGTCATGATTTCAATGCACTCATCATCATGGGAAATTTCAACGGGAACATCTCCGGCTGCCTGTGTTGCTTTGATGGTGAAAGAGCGCAATCCATTTTTCAATGCATCAAAGCGAATAGCGATTCCGTCCATTGTCACTCGATCATACGGAGGAAGGTCACGATCGGCAACAATATTTTCAGCGAGCACATGGCCGAGCGATGCGGTAAAAGGAATTTTCACTGTGCCGAAACCTCTCGACTCAGAGAGAATAATCTTCTCTGCTTCAGCAACAGTGATGGCAGTGGCAATAGTGCTCATTATCCTCCGATTGTTGCCATCGATTCGTGAATGGGGATTTTTTTGTTGCGCAATCGCTCGGCTTCCCATCCGTCTTTGGCTCGATGGTGCGTGGCATTTATGATTGCTGCAGCTAATTGCTCATCGTCACACCCATCACGCATGAGATTTTTCACATTCAAAACTCCATCATCATAAAGGCATGTTTTGAGCATGCCCACAGGCGTGATGCGAATGCGGTTGCATGTTCCGCAAAACGTGCGTGAATAAGCCGCAATCACTCCCACATTTCCGCGATGCCCGGGAATATGATAGTTGTACGACGTGGAAAATTCTTCATCCTGAATTTTTTGGATCCCGGGATACTTCTCTCTGATCACTTGAACAATGCGCTGATAATTCCACGGCAGCGATTCGCTGTGAATTTCATCGCCGCCATTGAAAGGCATTTCCTCAATGAAGCGCACACTTACCGAAGAATCTTTTGTGAGTTCTACAAGCGGAAGAATGTCCTGCGAATTTTTTCCGCCCATCACCACGGCATTAATCTTGACATGAATTTCATGATTCAACAGCGCATTAAGAGTTTGCCATACACGCGGGAATTCATCACGCTTGGCAATTGCAAAAAAACGATTGCGATCAATTGTATCAAGACTTAAATTCACCGAGCGGATACCCATTTTCTTCAATTCAGGAACGTGAGGCGCGGTGAGCACTCCGTTTGTGGTAAGTGTAAGTTGCTTCAGTCCATCAAGTTTAGAAAGCCAGGAAAGAAATTTCATCAGATCAGTTCTCACAAATGGTTCGCCACCGGTAATACGGATTTTTTCAATTCCCATTTTCACGAGTAAAGAACAAAGGCGAAGCATCTCTTCGTAGCTGAGAATTTCTTTTCGCGGCAGCCACTCAATACCTTCTTCCGGCATGCAGTAGAAGCATCGCAGATTGCAGCGATCGGTGACTGCAAGACGCAGATAGTTGATAGGGCGGCCGTAGTTATCTTTCAACATTTTCTCCATTGAAAAATCCTGTGCATCGTTCTATACCTACAGTAAAATTAACAATGATTTATGGAGGTACACCTTGCACTGGTTTTTTTGAATGTCCATCATTCATTAACGGTCAGCTCATGAAAAACCTTGTTTTGGTTTTAGGAATGCTTCTTTCATTGTCAGCTACTGGTCAGAGGGCAATTAATCACACCGACACATTACTGATCACCGGAGATGTGAAGCGCGAGTTTACTTTCACTCTGCATGATTTGGACACTTTTGCTATAAAAGATATTGGTGACATCGTTATGTCAAATCAGCGCGGAGAGATTTAGGACTCGATTAAGAATGTGAAAGGAATTTTGATAAAAGATCTTCTTTCAAAAGTTCAGCTTGAAACGGACAATCCAAAGCAGTTTAATGAATTTTATTTTGTGTTTGCGGCACCTGACGCTTATTAAGTGGTGTTCTCATGGAACGAGATTTACAATACTGACACCGGCATCGGCATGTATGTGATCACTGAAAAGAACGGGAAGAAAATGTGCGAGATGGATGAAAGAATTTTAGCGATTTCCAGCAGAGATTTTAAGACCGGCGGAGGTATGTGAAGGGCTTCAGCAAATTATTGGCGAACGAGTTAACTGAAAGAATTGACATCAGGAATGAATCGCCCGAACATTTCAATCAATCCAGGCTCAGACATTACTGTCGACATCATTACTCTCAAGCACACCACAGAATACAAGAGCGAGCAAGTTTATTTCCGCTGCTACGGCTGCAAAATCAAATTCGACGCAGACCCGGAGAAGAATATGAAGAAGGCCAATATGTAGGATAAAATTCAGGTTGCTGCTACTGCTTTTGAATTTTTCTTGTGCAGAATTGATCGTTTACGTGAATCATGAGAAAATAAGTACCACACGGGTATGCATTCATCGACAATGTCCGTTTGAACATTCCAGCAGAGTTACTCATGGTTTGCTCATAGAGCAGTTGTCCGGTAAGATCACGTAATTGAACCGTTCCTGTCCAATCGTTCTCCGTATTGACTTCAATAAATAATTCATTTGACACAGGATTTGGGTAAACGTGCAAACGAAGATGAGAATTTGAATTTGTTAGCAGCGCTTCGTCCATAAAACCTATCCGCGTTTCTTCCGGTTTAAATTGTACCACCCAAAAATCGCTTGTAGAACTACTTCCATGATGGCCTGAAACATCACCATCATTTGAACTGGATGTTCCTGAAACAATTAAACTTCCATTTTTCAATTGCCGGACCGACTTTCCAAAATCTTCAACTGATCCGCCGAAGGATTGCTGCCAAAGCAAATGGCCCTGCGGATTTATTTTAATGATCCAAAAATCCTCCATTCCATGATTACCAGTAACGTCCCCATTGTTGGAAGCCGATTCACCGGCAATCACATAGTTACCATCAGATGTCGGTTCTATCCACTTCGCCACATCGTTTCCGGTGCCGCCATAGGTTTTCTGCCATTGGATAGCTCCATTGGGGCGAAGTTTCAAAATCCAATAATCATTACCGCCGTGGTTAGAAGTTACGTCTCCATCATTGGACATGGTACATCCTGCAACCATGTAGCCTCCATCCGGTGTTTGTATTACATAGTGAGCAATGTCGTCTGCAGAGCCGCCATAAGATTTTTGCCACTCGATTTTCCCTTTTGAACTGACCTTCATAACAACCAAATCCCAAAAATTAGTAGAACCATGATGCCCGATAATATCGCCATCATTCGACTGTGATTGCCCAACAACTACAAATCCGTTGTCCGCAGTAGGCTGAACGTATAAAGCAAGATCAGATAAAATGCCGCCAATCGACCTATTCCAAACTATATTACCCATCGTATCAAGTTTCATCAGCCAGAAATCAAACAATTTGGTGCTACCATGGTGGAGCCCTGCATTTGTAAAATCATTGGAACACGAACCTCCGGTCATGATATAGCCGCCATTATTCAGTTCTCTCACACAACTCGGATGATCATGCTGTGTTCCGCCATAATCTACCGTCCAAACGGAGTCTCCCTTGCTGTCCAATCTTGTGGCGAGAAAATCATAACCGCCATAATTATGAGGCGAAGTTCCATCCCCGGAAATTGATTCCACCCCTATAAAATATCCGTGATCCGAAGTTTCCTCACCCGAATAACTCAAATCGTTTTTTGAACCGCCGAGTGATTTTTCCCACTGCATGACTCCAGCAGAATCGAGTTTTACAATCCATGCATTCATGTCGGAATCGATCGGATCTTTTACATCTCCGTCAATTGATTTCGTATTACCAATCAAAAGAAATCCATTGTCGCTTGTAGTTTCTATAGAATAATTTACTTCGTCATTCGTTCCCCCGTAAGAGCATTGCCATTCAATTACGGGAGTTACGGAACTCTGTGCTATTATGCGACTCTGGAAAGCTGATAAAACAAAGATGGAAATGATGAAGAGGAGTACGTTTAAAATACTTAGTGTTTTCATGACTTATCCTGATTAGAAAGCAAATCTATTGCAACTACGTACTTTGGATTATGATGAGCGCTTCGGGCTGCAATGATTTTACTCATACGGCACAGTAACTATCCGTCTGCTCAGAAATTATTAAAGCCTATTCACTACACAGTACTCACCATCTGCGAATGCTATTCATGGAAATCTGCCTTCAAAGCATCCATGCCCTCTCGAATTCTCTGAAAAAATAATTTGTTCCGTATGGTTCGCTGGATATTAACGGCGAAACCTGTTCACGGCAGAAGGATTGATCGAACGAGAAGATTTTGATCAATTCGCTGTAGAGCCGCACAAGTACATGAAGAAGGTGAGGGTGTAATTTCAGTTTCCCTTTTCTCGTCACTAACATCATAACATTTTTGGTCGCACTTTTGTGAAGAAGATGCAGCAACTTTACAGCATTCATTTCTTCGACCATAAAACCTCCGTATGAAAACGAACCGGCTTTCAAAAACGCTCAGAGAAACTCTGAACAACCAAATGACGCGTGAAGCACACGCATCCCAAATTTATTTGTCGTATGCCTCCTGGGCGAGTGACGCAGGATATGAAGGAATTGCAAACTTCCTTTTTCGTCATGCGCAGGAGGAACGAAATCACATGATGAAAATCCTCGAGTACATTCTCGAGCGCGGCGCAAGAGCAAAAGTGGAAGCGATCCCGGCTCCGCCCGACGATCCGCGAAACGTTCACGAGTGTTTCGAGAAAGTCTTCGGGCATGAGGTGGACAATACGCAATCCATTTACAAGATTGTAAAGATGAGTTTTGAAGAAGGAGACTGGGCGACGTGGAACTTCCTGCAGTGGTTTGTGAAAGAACAAACGGAAGAAGAAACCATGTCGCTGAATTTGCTGAATAAAATTAAAATTGCGGGTGGTGATAAAGTGAGCGGTGAAGCGCTGTACGCTCTCGATCGCGATCTGCAATCCACACCCGATGATGCGCGATCGGCGCAGGATGTAACGACGGAAAATCCGTAAGAGAATTCCACAAACGCTATTGAATACAAAGGTGAGAAAGTTTATTTCTGCTGCGATGGCTGCAAAATAAAATTCGATGCAGAGCCGGAGAAGTATATGAAGAAGGTGGTCGCTTAAGGTCTTTCACTTCAATTAATGATCAATCGACTCAGAACCAACTCAGCCGCCAACAGCGCTAAAAGAATTCATAAGTAACTCTCCGGCACCCTATTTCAAAATCGGGTTGTATTTTTCCCATCTCATGATTTCCGTCGCAGTAGATCAGCATAAAAAAGGAACACAAAAATTTCCCGTTAAAAAAATTTCGATTGATCATTTTCACAGCGAAAATGATTCTGTGATTGAAGAAGTGCCGCTTGAAATTAATGTCGGGCACGGAATGCTGTCGAACAGAAAAATTGAATTGCTCTCGGTGACTATGCGCACCCCGGGCGATGATTTCAACCTGGTAACCGGATTCCTGTTTGCAGAAAATATCATTCACCGTGCTGCCGACATCATTTCCATTCGATTTATCGAGAAGAATGAAGAGGAAGCGAAAAAGGAAAACTCATTGCTCGTGGAGTTAGCGCCCGAAATTCTTGTAGATCTTTCCGAGAAGAAAAATTTCCTCACCAATTCTGCCTGCGGGTTTTGCGGAAGAAGTGCATTCGATATTTCAAAGATTCACAGCACCCCGAATCCTTTTGGACGCGATGAAAAAATTTCATCCGAAATACTTTACCAACTTCCTTCTCTGCTGCAATCATCACAGGGGCTTTTTGCTGAAACCGGCGGCTCCCATGCCGTAGCTCTAATTAGTTTCGAAGGCAGCACTGAAAAAATTTGCGAGGATGTTGGAAGGCACAATGCGATGGACAAACTTATAGGCTGTATGCTTAATCAAAATGCGATTCCGCTTAGCAATCGCATCGCTCTCTTCAGCGGAAGACTTAGCTTTGAGTTGGTGCAAAAATCTTTAGCTGCAGGAATTCCGGTAGTTTGTTCCATTGGAGCACCGACAAGTCTGGCGATTGAACTGGCTTCGGATTTTAACATGACAGTGATTGGGTTTCTGAAAAAAGATCGCATGAATATTTATTGCGGAGAAGAAAGAATTCGGTTCGGCTAAAATTTTCTTGGTCATGAAATTACGATTTGATAAAAACTCCGTTCGGTTTCGGGTGAAAAAATCTGACCTCGAAAAATTGCGCGAACAGAATTTTGCCGAGGAAAAAATCATTTTTCCGTGCGGAGAATTCGTTTACCGCCTTGCCGTGAAGAAACACTTCAAAGAAATTTCAGCAGAGGCAAAGCAATCATCAATTGAAGTGAACTTGCCCCATGACATTGTGCATGAATGGATGAAGAATGATAATGTCGGTATTTATCACACCATTTATTTCAGCGATTCTTCGCTCGATATTCTCGTGGAAAAAGATTTCCCCTGCAAGGAAAACGACTCGGAAGACAAGGCAGATGCTTTCACTGAATTGGCTGAAAAAAATAACAACAAAAGCTGTTAGCGATTTCCGCAATGAAGAGAGAGAAAGAGGACCTGCCAATTAATGAAGCGCTCCCGCATGAGCGCCGCGCACATCTTCATCAAACACCGGTAAAGAAAAAAGCGGCGGGCGTACCGGCAGTCGTCTCTTCCCTCGAGCACTTACTTCAATATATGTCGCCTGCGGATGCATGGAAAACGGTGTTCTCCATGAATCAGAAGGGTGGCTTCCTCTGTCCCGGCTGTGCATGGCCCGATCCTGATGATGAACGCTCGGCGTTCGGTGAGTTGTGCGAAGAGGGAATCAAAGCCATTGCAGAAGAAGCGCAGAACAAAACCATCGGTGAAAAATTTTTCGCGCAGCATTCAGTGCAAGAACTCGCTTCATGGAGTGATTTTGAATTGGGAAAAATTGGTCGTCTTGCCCAGCCGATGGTGCTGAGAGACGGCGAATCACACTATGAGCCGATCAGTTGGAATGATGCATTTCGTTTGATCGCTGATGAATTGAATTCACTTCCTTCGCCGGATGAAGCGGTCTTTTACACATCAGGAAGAACGAGCAATGAAGCAGCATTTCTCTATCAGCTTTTCGTTCGCATGTTCGGCACCAACAATCTTCCCGATTGCAGCAACATGTGCCATGAGAGCAGCGGAAAGGCTTTGAGTGAAACTATTGGCATTGGGAAAGGAACGGTTTCATTGGATGATATTCATGAAGCGGAGTTACTCATCATCATGGGGCAGAATCCGGGAACGAACCATCCGCGCATGCTCACGTCATTGGAAAAATGCAAATTAAACGGTGGAAAAATTATTGCGATCAATCCACTGCCGGAGCCGGGACTCATGTATTTCATCAATCCGCAGAATCCATTGAAAGTTTTGAGCGGAGGAACGGCGCTTGCCGATTTGTTTTTACAAGTGCGAATCAATGGAGATGTAGCTCTGTTGAAAGCCATCATGCTTTTGTTGCTTGAAGAAGAAAAGAAAAATCCCGGGCAGGTTTTCGATCATGAATTTATTGATGCGCACACTTCGGGATACGATTCATTCATTCAGGAATTGCAAACTCATTCATTCGGCGAATGTGCGAATGCAAGTGGTGTTGATGAAAATAAAATTCGTGAAGCCGCTAAACTCATTCAGCAAAAAAAGAAAATTATCATCTGCTGGGCGATGGGATTAACGCAGCATATTAATGCTGTCGACAACATCAAAGAGATCGTGAATCTCCTCTTGCTGAAAGGAAGCATCGGGAAACCCGGAGCTGGTGTTTGTCCTGTGCGAGGACACAGCAATGTTCAAGGAGATCGGACGATGGGCATTTATGAAATGCCGTCACAAAATTTTCTCGACAAACTTGAAAACACTTTTCATTTCAAACCTCCGCATCATTATGGTTATGACACGGTGAATTCCATCAACGCCATGTATGAAGGAAAAGTGAAAGTGTTTTTCGCCATGGGAGGAAATTTCCTTTCAGCAACTCCTGATACACGTTACACCGCTGATGCTTTGCGAAGAACAAATCTCACCGTTCACGTTTCAACAAAACTCAATCGAAGCCACCTCATACATGGTAAACGGGCGTTGATTCTTCCATGCCTCGGAAGAACAGACAAAGATTTTCAAAACGGAAAAGAGCAATTCGTAAGTTGTGAGAACTCAATGGGAATTGTTCAGTCATCACAGGGAGTTTTGAATCCGCCGTCCAAAAACCTGCTGAGCGAAGTCGCCATCGTGTGTCAGCTTGCAAAAGCAACTTTGAAAAAGAATGGGGTGGATTGGGATGGCTTGCAAAGCAACTACGATTTAATTCGTGATAAAATTGAAGAAGCGATTCCCGGTTTTGAAAACTACAATGAGCGTGTCCGTAAGGCCGGCGGATTTTATCTTCCAAATGCAGCAAAAGAAAAATCCTTCCATACTGCAAGCGGAAAAGCGCAATTCAGTGCAGTGCCTCTTGCAACTTTGAATTTAAGCAAAGATGAATTTATCATGATGACGATCCGAAGCCATGATCAATTCAACACGACGATTTACGGAAAGAACGATCGTTACCGCGGCATTCACAATGAGCGCCGGATTGTGATGATGAATGAGGAAGACATGAAGCAATCAGGATTCAGACGACATGAAGTGGTTGATATCAAAAGTTATTTTCAGAATGAAGAGCGCACAGCAGAAAATTTCATTGTTGTGCCGATGCCGATTGCGAGAAGATGTGTGGCAACATATTTTCCGGAAGCCAATGTGCTCGTCAGCATCAATGCTGTTGCACACACGAGTAACACGCCGGCATCGAAATCCGTAATAGTGAAGCTGGAGAAACACAAGAACTAACTCAGATTCTCCTTTCATTCCTCACTCTGTACTTTTGCACCATGGCTAAATCCGTTTCAATTAAAAAAGACAGGCCAACTATTCTTGTCACTAACGATGACGGCATTACTTCACCGGGCATCCGAGCCCTCGTGGAAGAGATGCATCATCTCGGAAACGTAATCGTTGTTGCGCCCGACAGCCCTCAGTCGGGAATGGGTCATGCAATCACGATTGATGAGCCGTTGAGAATGGAGCGTGCCGATATCTTTCCCGGCATTGAAGCGTACGAATGTACGGGCACACCCGTGGATTGCGTGAAGCTCGCAGTCGATAAAATCATCAAAGGCAAACCTGATTTATGTGTGTCCGGGATCAATCACGGTTCAAATTCGTCAGTGAATGTGATTTATTCGGGAACGATGTCGGCCGCACTCGAAGCGGCAATTGAAGGAATCAATGCAATTGGATTCTCTTATCTCAACTATGTTCATGAAGCCGATCTCACATTGCCGAGAAAAGTGGCACGATCTGTTGCTTCGCAAGTTTTGAAGAATGGTCTTCCGAAAAATGTTTTGCTCAATGTGAATATTCCGAATGTTCATGAATCGCAATACAAAGGATTGCGTGTGTGTCGGCAGGCAGTGGCAAAATGGGAAGAAGAATTTACGGAACGGCTTGACCCGCGCGGAAAAAAATATTACTGGCTCACCGGAAAATTCGTGAATTATGATCGCGGCGACGATACGGATGAATGGGCCTTGACGAATGGATACGCTTCAATTGTTCCGGTTCAGTTTGATCTTACCGCTCACTCTGCTATTCCTTATCTCAACAACTGGAAACTGAATGGAGAGTAACGTGAAACCACGACGCGGCCGGGACAATATTTATCTAGGCGCATTCTTCGGACTCGTGTTTCCCGTCATCGGATTTTTACTTTACTATGTTTTCGTCTTTTCTGACCACCTTTCCCTTACCCAGTACTGGGATTTTCTTTTCAACTCAGGAAATATGGCAGCGGCGCTTTCGCTGGCTATTATCATGAATCTTCCGGTCTTTTTCCTGAACTTGTGGAGCAACAAGTATGAAACCGTAAAAGGAATTGTCGGCGCCACTATTTTTTATGGCGCACTCATCATCATCTTTAAATTCTTCTGATGAAGTTCTACATTATTGCGGGCGAAGCTTCAGGTGATTTGCATTCTTCGAATCTTGTGAAAGCCATGAAGTCGCTGAACAATGATATTTCATTCAGAGGGTTCGGTGGCGATAAAATGAGAACGGCAGGAGTGGAAATTGTTAAGCATTACCGCGAGACGGCTTTCATGGGTTTTTGGGAAGTCATGATTCATCTGCGAAAAATTCTTGGACTCATTGATCTTTGCAAAAATGATATTCAGGAATGGAAACCGGATGCACTCATCCTCGTCGACTATCCAGGTTTCAATCTTCGCATAGCAGAATGGGCGAAGAAAAACGGCTTTAAAGTTTTCTATTACATCTCTCCGCAAGTTTGGGCCTGGAAATCGTCGAGAGTGAATAAGATTAAACGAGATGTTACCACAATGCTCACGATACTTCCTTTCGAAAAAGATTTTTATCACAAATGGAATTATGAAGTTGAATTTGTCGGCCATCCATTGCTTGATGCGATTAAAGACTTTAAGACAGAAGCCTTAAGAGTTAAGGCAAATAAACCTATTGTTGCGATTTTACCCGGCAGCAGAAAACAGGAAATTGCTACGATGCTTCCGATCATGCTTCAGCAGGCAAATGATTTTCCGGATTATCAGTTTGTGATTGCAGGAGTGAATTCAATCGAGCAAAATTTTTATACAGAGCTGATCGGAAATAAAAATGTCGATCTGATTTTCGACCAAACCTACTCACTTCTTTCGCAGGCAAAAGCTGCGTTGGTCACTTCAGGAACTGCAACCATGGAAACGGCTTTGTACAATGTTCCGCAAGTGGTTTGTTACAAAGGAAGCGCTCTCTCCTATTTCATTGCAAGAAGGTTAGTGGATGTAAAGTTTATTGCCATGGTTAATCTTGTGCTTGATCGTGCACTCGTGAAGGAATTGATCCAGCAGGATCTCACTGCTGAAAATTTGAAAATTGAACTGCAAAAGATTTTGTCCGATGAGCAGGCAAGAAAAGAAATCGCCGCAGGCTATAGCGAATTGAAAGAAAAATTAGGAGGGGCGGGAGCTTCAGTCAGGGCGGCTAAAATAATTTTGAATGCTGCGCTCTCTTCAAATCAGTCAGCATGAAAATTTGGTGGAGACAATGGGAGTCGAACCCACGACCTCTTGCATGCCATGCAAGCGCTCTAGCCAGCTGAGCTATGTCCCCCTTTAAACAGCCGGCAAAGATAGGTTGACAACCACGTTCTTTCAAACGCTCGAGTCGGACTACATTTGCTTTCAACAAGAATTGTTTTCGTAATGAGAATGTTTTTTCTGATCGTCTTTTCTTCCGTGACATTCTGTTCATTCGCGCAGGTGAATGATCCTGCCTTCAACCTTATGCTGAAAACTTTGCTCAAGCATGATGTGCCCGAAATATCGGTGAAGGATGCAGTCACGCGTTACAATGCAACGTTCCTCGACGCGCGAGAGAAAGCGGAATATGATGTCAGTCACATTCACGGCGCGCGCTATGTCGGGTATAATGATTTTGATTCAACGCGGATGAGGGGCATCAGAAAAGATTTTCCGGTGATTGTATATTGTTCAGTTGGTTATCGCAGTGAAAAGATCACTGAGAAACTACAGCGGGAAGGATTCACGGACATCCACAATCTCTATGGAGGAATCTTCGAGTGGGTGAACGAAGGTTACAAAGTGTATGACGACTCAGGCAAAGTGACGGATAAAGTTCACGCTTATGATCATGCATGGGGAATTTGGCTGAAGAAAGGAGAAAAAGTTTACTAAACCCAGCAAAGCCCAATGCATATACTGCTCATTATTGTGCTAATCATTGCTGCTTACATTCTCATTTCATCGCTTCTTCATTTTGTTATTTTCCCTGTGAAGTATCCTGACTTCAGTGTTTACTTTAGGCCGGGCGATATTTTAAACACCTACGATGTCGGTGTTCAGCAAATAATTGAACGGATTGAAGGAGACAAAGCATTTGGAAAAATTATTTTCTCTCCCATGGCAAAAGGGCCGGTTGAACACCTCCATAAACATTTCGACGAAGTGGCGTGGATAGATGAAGGCGAGTTATCTGTAATCCACAATGGAGAAAAAACAATTTACAAGAAAGGAGATCGAATGGAGATGAAGCGGGGAGTGAAACACAAACTTTTCAATGAGTTGCCCGTTCCCATGATCCTTCACTCTGATGATGTGATCGGAATTCCTGCGGGTTTTATGTACGCCACTGCGCAACTTGAAGGATTATTTGAAAAGGATCCGCACAATAAAAAAATTCCGAGGGTGCTTCTTCACATTTCTATGCTCGGCAAACACTTTGATATTTATCCGACGGGAAAAGGATCGCCACCGCCTTTTATCATTCGACTCCTTAAATTTCTTTTGGCACCTACTGCGCGGTTGCTCGGGTACAAAGGATATTATCCAGGAATTATTCCTGAACGAAATCATTCCTAATCTTGAAGTCAGGGTTTTTCTGCAGTCAGAATCTTGTGACCAATGGCACATTCAAGACAGCGAAAATTTTTGCAGTAAACATTTTTCAGCTGAAGTAATGCCTGTGAATCAAATGCAGATTTCGTTTCCACCCCTGTTTGTTTCCAATGCGAGATGATATTATTTTTCTCTGCGGGAATTTCTTCAAGCAGTTTCAACGTTCGGCTGACCAGGTTTTCATCATCATGTAATTTTCCATAAACAAAAAGAAAAGGCGCCACGGTGTTGATGAGGATCAGTTCAATCGCATCCTCTCCTAATCTTTTTTTCTTCTTTGCAGAAATCTTATCGAAGCGATAATGATCGAGCCAGTATTCTGATGTTTCACAATCGAAGAGTTGGAAGAGAGATTTTGCATTGCCGGATTCAACAATTTTTGAAAGGAGATGAATGGAATTGTAAACGAGCTGTGCAAACTGTGCAATTCGAATCGTAGGAAAATTTGCCGGACGCAATCGCAGAAATTTCCAGATATGTTTCTTTATCGGCGGCAACTGATGACGCTTTTTAAGAAAATCAAATTCCTTTTTGAGTTTATTTGGATATTCATCCGAAAATTTCTCGTCAAGAAAACCTGCAACACCAAAAAGCAATGCCTCGAGCTGAAATAAGCTGCTCTTATGTTTAGCTAAGATTTTTACAGGAAGGGACCGTGCCAGAAGCCGGAATGGTTCTGCATTCACTTTTGCTCCGAAAGCTGCAGCGATGGATTGATAGAATGTTTCTTCCCAGTTATTCTGATTTTCTTCGAGAGAAAGAATGATTGGCTGTACTTTTTCTTCCAATCGTTCAATCATTAAACGATGCAGCCATTGCGAAATCGTGAGCGAATTCACTCTCCTGATTTGATTCTCGCAGGGAATCCACGCTGCACTTTGCATGAGCGATTGATAAGATTCATAAATCTTCTGATCGAAAAGTTTTTTTACTTCCAACGTCGGTACCGGTCTTCCGTCCTGATGAAAAACTTCTGCATCATTTTCGTACACGACGTGAAGAATCACATTATTGTATCCGCTGTCATGCTGGTGATGATGCTCATTCCACTCTGAGGACCCGACATGTATCTCCACATTCCCCGCCCATTCCGTTTCTCCGACTTTAATTCTTGCATTCAAAAAGTCAGGGCCAGCATCATGATTGTGATCTCCGGTTTTGATGATCTGAATTTTTTCTCCCAAAGAAGAATGCAATTGATCCATCTTCAGCAATTTCATTTTCCAGATGTAATGAAGAAACTTTTCCGTCATCGCGAATGAAGATAGCACGAATTACATTTGCCGGAAAGTTTTCAGGTTTATGATTCCGAGAGTCACTCTCATCGCAATTCTTGTGCTGATAAAATCCACAATTGGCTTTAGCCAGCAAGCAACGGCGGATTCAGCAAAGAATAATTCTGTATTCTCTTTTGTCGAGCAAATGCCTCAGTTCCCCGGCGGTCAGGAAGCGCTCATGGAATTCCTCGAATCAAATCTTCAATATCCTGATTCAGCAAGGCACAATGATGTTGAAGGCCGGGTAGTCGCAAATTTCATTGTGAGTGAAGATGGCTCCATAAGCGACGCAAAAATTGTTCGCGGTCTTGGTCATGGATGCGATGAAGAAGTGCTGCGTGTAATTTCCATCATGCCGAAATGGGTTCCGGGAAGGCAAAACGGAAAACCGGTGAAAGTGTATTTCAATCTTCCTGTTACGTTCAAACTGAGTGACGTCGATCCGGCGAAGCCAAACATCACTGCACCCTTCTATCCCGGAGGAGATGATTCACTTCGCGCTTTCATTCGTAAAAATCTTCAGTATCCGAAAGCTGCAAAGAAGAATAAGATTGAAGGACACGTGGTGCTCTCATTCGTAATTGATTCAACTGGAAAAACACGAGAAGTAAAAGTGTACAAGTCAATCGGAGCAGGATGTGATGAGGAAGCTATTCGCATTTTGAATCTCATTCCTCGATGGAATCCGGGAACGAAAAATGGGAAAGCAGCCACGATGCCTTATTATATGGAAGTGGAGTTTAAGATGCCGGAGAAGAAATAATAGGCGAGAATCACTGAATCACTTCACCCGAAATCTTAAGAGTGAACTGCTCGTGATTGCTGAAAACGATTGTGGCATCTTTCGAGAAAGGTCCTGCTGAGTGAGCGTTGTATCCGATTTTTATTTCTCCTTTCTCCCCGCCTGCAATTGACTTATCATTGTATGCGATCGACATGCATGAGCACTCGACTTTCCCTCGGGAAATCGTGATTGCTTCCCTACCTCTATTGATGAATTCAAAGGTGAATGTGACGGGTTCTCCTTGTTTTATTTTTCCGAAATCGTGAACAGTGCCGGTGATCCATCGGATGGCAGCATTCTCTTTGACTGAAGAATCGACGGCTGAAGTTTGTGCATACATTCGAGGGCTGTAAAAGACCGCGACAGCACAGAGAGAAATTAAACTCCTTTGATAAAATGACATGCGAAACAAACTTAGAGAGCAGTGCAATCATTTCAGTTTTTCTAAATGGCTGCTCATTTCTTTCTGCAAACTCAGCGCTTCTTTTCTCGCCTTCTCCGCAAAATCTTTTTCATTCGAAGCGAAAATAATCTGCCGGGAAACGTTCACCAACAAACCAACTTCTTTATTCATTCCATGCTTCGCCACTTCCTTTACGCTTCCGCCCTGCGCGCCAACACCCGGAACGAGAAGAAAATGATCCGGAATTATTTTTCTAATCTCAGAAAACATTTCCGGTCGTGTGGCGCCGATCACGTACATCATGCTGCTTTCATTTCCCCATTGACGAGATTTCTGAATCACCTCTTCATACAATGGTCTTGCGTCTTTCGTCTTATGTCTCAGGTCAAGTTGAAAATCCTCTGCTCCTTTATTCGAAGTGAGCGCCAACAGAATCACCCACTTGTTTTTATAGTGAAGAAATGGCGCGACAGAATCTTCGCCCATATAAGGCGCCACCGTGATCGCATCGAAATCAAATCCTGATTTTGCTTTGTCGAAGAATGCCTGCGCATACATGGCAGAAGTGTTTCCAATGTCGCCGCGCTTTGCATCGGCAATGGTGAAAATATTTTTGGGAATGTATTCGAAAGTCTTCTGCAAACTCTCCCACCCTTTCAAGCCACGTGCTTCGTAGAAAGCTGTGTTGATTTTGTAAGCGACACACAAATCGTGAGTAGAGTCAATGATTTGTTTGTTGAATTCAAAAACCGGATCGGGAAATGAGAGAAGATGTTTGGGGATTTTGTCTATGTCAGAATCAAGACCGATGCAGAGGAAGCTTTTTTTCGTCCTGATATTTTCAACCAACTCTCTTCGAGTCAATGTAGCGCACTATTAACTATGAACAATTAACTATTAACTTTTCAAACCGCTTCTACTTTCATTATCTCCGGCACCGATCTTTTGATTGCTTCTTCCACTCCTGCCGTCATCGTCATTTCACTCATCGGACAATCTTCGCAGTTGCCGAGCAGCCGAAGCTTCACAGTCATATCATCAGTGATCTCAAGCACTTCAATGTTTCCCCCATCCGTTTGCAAATACGGGCGAATGGAGTTGATTGAATCTTCAACTTTCTGCAACAATTCCTGATGTTTCCGTTTTGTCATCGAAATTTATCTTACTAATTCTACCACTTTCGTCGCATCAAAATTAGCATTTCTGATCGCAACATTGCGCGCGACTTCTCCTGCCAAATCCACAAAAGCGCTGCGAACAATTTCTTCCTGCTGATTTACGACAGGATTTCCTGAGTCACCTCCTTCACGAATGCTCTGCACGATCGGAATTTCCCCGAGGAAAGGAACATTGAATTCCTCCGCAAGTCTTCTGCCGCCGCCTTTTCCGAAGATGTAATATTTATTATTCGGAAGTTCAGCCGGCGTGAAGTACGCCATGTTCTCCACCACACCAACAATTGGAACATTGATCGGATGAATGCTGAACATTCCAAGCGCTTTCTTCGCATCAGCAAGAGCTACATCCTGCGGAGTAGTAACGATGATTGCGCCGGTCACCGGAACCGTTTGCACGAGTGTGAGATGAATATCACCGGTTCCCGGCGGAAGATCAATGACGAGATAATCGAGTTCGCCCCAATCGCAATCAGTCACAAATTGACGAAGCGCAGATGAAACCATTGGCCCGCGCCAGACGACCGCTTGCTTTTCGTCCACGAGTAATCCAATGGAAAGCGTTTTTATGCCGAACTTTTCAATCGGCACCATCATCGCTTTACCATTCACATCTTTCACGTGCGGTCGCTCGCCTTTCAAGCCAAGCATGGTAGGAATGGAAGGACCGTAAATATCCGCATCGATCAAACCAACAGAAGCTCCATCTCTTGCCAGGCAAAGAGCGAGATTCACCGCAACAGTTGACTTGCCGACGCCGCCTTTTCCCGAAGCAACAGCTATAATATTTTTCACGCCGGGCAGAAGCTTTTCTGTGGTGAGTCTTCTTGATGTAACATCCGAATCCATATTCACGATCACTTCAACATCATCAGCAATAAACCGGTGAATTGCTTTTTCACACTCTCTGCGAATGGATTCTTTGAGCGGGCACGCCGGTGTAGTGAGCGTGACTTTGAATGAAATTTTCTTCCCGTTAACCTGAATATCGCTGACCATATTTAACGTGACCAGATCCTTTCGCAAATCGGGATCATCGACATGACTCAGCGCTTTCAAAACATCTTCTCTGGTAACGGGCATGAAAATAAATTAACGCACAAAGTTACGTCATTGAAAGTTTCGATTTTTTACCGGGACGAAGCAATCTCACACCTTTCATTTCGGTTATGAGAATATTTCTTCCGCCGACAAGGCAGCGTCGCAATCACGTCGGTATCGATCTCAATGGATCCTTTCTCCTCTCGGTGAAATCGAATTCATAATTTGCTTTTCTGCTTCGAGAAATTCTTTCCATCGATCATTTACTTTTTTCGGTGGAAGATATTTTTTCGCCAGCTTCATGAACAAGGTGTAATGGCCCGCTTCGGATTCCATGAAGAGCCGATAGAATTTTCTCAATGAAGATTCTTCAAGATTTTCGGAGAGTAAACGAAACCGTTCACAACTTCTTGCTTCAATCATCGCTGCAACAAGAAGTTCATCGAGTAGCTGCTCTTCATAATTTACCTTGCGAATCAATTGACGAAGCTGATTCACGTATTCATCTTTCCGCTGACGACCGAGTTTTAGTTTTCGCTTTTTCATTTCAGCAATCACCATTCTGAAATGCCCCCACTCTTCCGTCACGATCGGAGCTAATTTCTCTACGAGCATTTCTTTGTCCGAATATTTTTGAATGAGAGAAATGCAAGTCGAAGCGGCTTTCTGTTCGCAGAAAGCATGATCGGTGAGAATTTCTCCCAGACTCTTCTCCGCAAGATTCACCCAGCGCGGATCGGTGGAGAGCTTCAGGCGGAACATTTTGCAAAGTTAGAATACAGTCTTCAGCCAACTGTCAACGCAGCACATTGCTATTTTCACAGCGTGAAAGTTATGATCATTCGCTTCAGTTCTATTGGTGATATTGTACTCACATCGCCGGTAGTTCGGTGTTTGAAGAAGCAACTTCCCTCTGCAGAGATTCATTTTCTCACAAAAGCTATTTACAAAGAAATCATCGAACACAATCCGCATGTTGATGTGAAGCATTACCTCAAAGATGATTTGAATGAAGTCATTTCCGCTCTGAAAAAAGAAAAGTTTGATCTCATTGTTGATCTTCATCACAACGTCCGGTCATGGCGGGTGAAAGGGGCGCTGCGAAGAAAAAGTGTTTCATTCAACAAAATCAATTTTGAAAAATGGATTTATGTGTGGACAAAACGAAACCTCATGCCGGTTGCACACATCGTCGATCGCTATCTTGAAACTATTCGCTCACTCGCCGTGGTGAATGACGGAGAAGGACTGGATTATTTTATTTCACAGGAAGAGGAAATCAAGATTGATCAGCTGCCGCTTTCACATCTTCATGGCTACATTGCTATTGCCATCGGTGCGAATCATAACACAAAAAAATTTCCGCTGGAAAAGTGGATACGATTGATCTCACTCCTTCATTTCCCCATTATTCTTCTGGGCGGAAAAGAAGATTTCGAAAATGGAGAAATCATTCGTTCAGGAGATCAAGTTAAAATCTTCAACGGCTGCGGAAAATTTTCCATCAACCAATCGGCATCGCTTATTCGCCAGTCAAAACTCGTTGTCACCCACGACACAGGAATGATGCACATCGCTGCTGCTTTCAAAAAGAACATTATTTCCATTTGGGGAAATACCGTTCCGCAATTTGGCATGTACCCATATTTCGGCAATGAAGAAATTCACCACATCGATTATTCTTCACTCTCAAAAATTTCTGAAATGAAAAATCTGTGGTGCCGCCCCTGTTCAAAACTCGGATATAAAAGATGTCCGCTCGGACATTTCAATTGCATGAATAAACAGGATGAAAAAAAAATTGCTGAACTCGTTACCGGAACTTAAAGTGTTCCGTCGAGTGAGCGCACGATCATTTCTATGTCACGTTCCTGCTGCGGATCATAATCCTGCTTGAGTGAGTACCCGTAAAAAGCGCTGATCTTATTCCAGTAAAATGCTGAAAACGGATTTTTGAATTCTGAAATGAGGTCGTAAACTGACATGCCTGTCTCGCGCGCAATCAGTTTCACCAGCAGGTCGCCTTGCGTGACCGTGAGGTTTTTCAAACTGTTTTCATAAAGCATATCGAGTTCTGCTTCCCGTTCCTTGATGTATTTCTTCTGCTGATGTTTTTTATCAATCGTTGAAAGTTGCTCATTGATCTCGCTGAAAATTTTGCCTGCCTCCTTGGCATAGGGATACACTGTGATAATGTTTTGCCGAAGCTGATTATAACGATATTGCTCCAGCTGGTCCTTGAATTCCCTTCTTGAAACCACCACCACTTCCTGCAGGGTGCATGTTGGAAAAGTATCGTTGCCGACCACGATCAGCGGCAAAAGCATTCCATCATTCGGCAAACTGCTTTGCGCGAAGAGAAATTGCTGCATGCCGGCGAGAAACAGGAGAAATGCAATTCGTTTCATTCGTGTGGTTGGCAAATTAAGTCAACAAGCATTCCAGAAACAGGATTAAACAACTCTTTAACGAATACCGGAGGCAACTTGTTCAAAACTGCGCATCAAAATAACGATCAATATTTTACTTTTGTGCACGAACCTCAAAAATCATTCTGTAATGAAGAAAATAAAAGTTCTCGCAGTCGCCGGAGTTATGCTTGCGTTTGCAGGTGCCGGCTGCATGCAAAAACCAATGATGGATGAAGCCACAATGATGAAAAAAGTGGATTCGGCTTTCACTGCTCAAAAACAAACAATCGCCGACGCGGCGATGAAAGACTGCGACGCCAACAAAGCCAATTGGATTCAAACCAAAGCCGATTCAATATACATGGCAGAATCCGCCGAAGCCGCTTTGAAAAAATAATTCCTCACTGAAAAAAAATCAAAAGATGAAAAAGACAATTCTGATTGCAATCCCGATGTTGGTTTCAGTGATGGCTTTTCAGAGCTGCATGAAACCGGCTGATAATTCTAAGATGAATGCTACCATCGATTCTCTCGTAAACGTCAGGGTGATGGCATTTAAGGATTCTCTCACCAAAGTTTGTATGAGTGACGTGATGACTCAGGCAAAGATGAAAGCCGATTCGATGATACTTGCTGCTTCAAAGAAAAGCGGTGGTAAAACTGCGCCGAAGAAAGTTGCACCGCCCCCTCCGCCACCGAAAAAAGAAGGTATGCAGGGCTTGAGCGATCAAAGCAAACAAAACTCTCAAGGGATGAAGAGTCTGTCCAACGAAGCAAAGAAAGCTGACACAACAAAAAAGAAAGGGATGCAGGGCTTATCTAATCCAAAGCCACCGAAATAATATTTCTTTGATAAAAATTTTAAGCCAGTGCTTATGCACTGGCTTTTTTTGTCACAGTAGAAAGTGAATTCTTATTAATTTATCTCTTCTAAATAAAAAAACTGCCGCAGCTGTCCGCTACGGCAGTTGTAATTTTCAATTTCTGTTTTTTATTGCTTTGGTCCTGACCAATTAAAGATAATCACGTCGCCTGTGGCATTATCAGTTTGATTAATGGTCAACGAAAGGGTAGTGCCATTAATATCGCCCTGACCTGTGTAACTGAATCCTCCGGAAGTAAGCGCATCAATTGTGAATGTGGTTGATGAAGTTAACGTCACAGTAAAGGTGTATGTTCCTGCAACAGTTATAATCATCTTCAAAACGCCTGTGCTTGATGATGCAACTGTAGTGGTTAGATTGGAATAGGTGTAACCGGCATTGTCCGTTCCTGAAAGAAGAAAGGTTCCTTCAAACTTCGCTCTCCACTCTGTGCTGCAATCAGTACCTTCATAACCATCCGTGCAGTTACATGTTCCGCTTACACAGGTTCCGCCATTCAAACAGGTGACGTCTTTGCAGGGATCGCTTGTGCAGGCATTAATGAACATCACAAGCGCCACAGCGAATGCCGATAAAATGGAAAGTCCAACTATTGAAACTTTTTTCATGAGATTTAAAATTTTTGAGTTACAGAATTGATTTCGGCAAATATATAGAAACGATTCTATTAGCTAAATTAAGTTGCTCACTTTACCCACGTGGTCTCATCGCAAATATCTGTAGAAGTCGCGCCGGCTATTGAGTAACTCATTTGAATTGTATTGCCTGCCAGTGTCCCCGATCCTGAAACGAGCCGTCCATCATTATCCGGACTCTGACTTGCAATAGTAATGTGAGTTCCATTAACAGTTGCAGTAACATCGTTGGAAAAAGCATTTCCAAAATTTGCGATATTGACTTCCAGAAGCTGCCCGGGCACTTCCGAAATATTCGCCGTGTAGTCGCTCGTTCCGGATTGTGAACAAACAGCGTGAACATTGTAAGTTCCGAAGAAAAAAGATCGCGTTTCATAGTTGCAGCTGTCACCCTGGTAGCCGGGCGGGCAATTGCAGGTGCCATCTATGCAGGTACCGCCATTGTTGCAAGTGGTATTCTTACACTTATCAGTGCAGCCGGAAAGAATGATGCAAAACACTCCGGAGAAAAAAATCAATCGCCGGAATAGTTCAAAAAGCTGAGAGGGCATAACTTTTATCTGGACAAATCTATTCAAAACATTCCGTGAAATAATTTTATAAAGCGGTGAGGTGAGTCTATACAATCATCAGGGTGATTTAGACCAGGTGCCGCTGCAATGATCCGTGTTATGAAATTCATCCTCGGCAAAATAAGACAGATGGATGTACGCCGTGTTGGTATCAATTACATCAATTACTCCGCTGCCACTCAGGGTAATGCCTTCTATTGTTTGCGACGGTATGGTGAACGAGCTGCCCGAAATACTTGCATTCACCACGAATGAAGAACCAAATCGCCCGAAATTGGTGAAGCTGATTTGGTTTACAATGGCAGAAGCGGCGGCAATTGTTGTCGTGTAATGGTAAATACTTGTTCCGCATGTGTCATAAGCATCCCAGTTGCCGATGAATTTTTGATTTGAAAGGATATTGCAACTGTCACCTTCATATCCGGGATCACAATTGCAAACGTTATTTACACAAGCTCCAAAGTAGCACTTGATAGTGCAATCCGACTTCGTGTTACAACTATTCACTGAAATAACCGTGAGAGCAACTAAAGCAAGAAGAAGTGAGTAACCCCAAAAAACTCGTTTATCAATTTGCATAATCAGCGCACCAAGATAGAGGGAAACGGACGTTTGGCCAATTTTGCGCTGATGAAGCACCAGGAAGTTTTTCCAGTGCCGCTTCTGCTATCTTTAATCCTGATTTCCTGCGGCATGACTGATTTGAAAAAGCGTTTCCTGAAATTCATTGAAGAGCAGAATTTGTTCGGAAGAAATGATCCTGTGCTGCTTGCGGTGAGCGGCGGAGTCGATTCCATTGTTATGCTGAATCTGTTTCATCAATGTCGGCTGAATTTCGGAATTGCCCATGTGAATTTTCAGCTGCGCGGAAAAGAATCACAGGAAGATGAAGCATTCGTTCGCTCGCTTGCAAATGAACTGAGTGTGAAATTTTTCTCCGCCGGTTTCAATACAGCAGCATTCGCTGCAGAACATAAAATCTCTGTTCAAATGGCTGCGCGGGAACTGCGCTACGAATGGCTCGAACGGGTTCGAAAAGAAAACGGCTTTCACCGCATTGCTGTCGCTCATCATCTTGACGATTCATTGGAAACAGTTTTCATCAACATGATGCGAGGCACGGGCATCCAGGGTTTGAAAGGAATCAGTCCCGTTAATGGCAAAATCGTGAGGCCGTTGCTGATTTTTTACAAAGAAGAACTGCAAGCTTTCGCTGTCCGAAACAAAATTTCATTTCGTGAAGATTCATCGAACCGACTTGTGGATTACGACCGGAATAAAATCCGCCATGAAATTTTTCCCGTCGTTGAAAAAAACTTTCCATCGTTCAAAAAAGTCTTTTCAAACAATGTCTTGAAATGGAAAGATGCAGCGTTCCTCTATGAGGAAGCACTTCAGTATCATCGCAGGAAAATTCTTCGCAAAGCGGACAGTGAATTTCGAATCTCTATTCCAAAACTGAAATCAATTCCCGCAAATGTTACAGTTCTGTTTGAACTGCTGAAAGATTTCGGATTCAACTCTGATCAGGTGAATTCAATTTCGGAATCATTCGGCAGTGAATCCGGGAAAATTTTTCTCTCAGCGAAGTACCGAATCATTAAGGATAGAACAGAACTCATCATTTCTCCGCTCTCGAAGGCGCCTCCATCTGAAACTCTGATTCAGGAAAGTGAAAAGACTATTCATGCCGGAAACATCGTGTTGAGAATTTCAGAATGGCCAGCGAATAAATTTTCTATTCCGAAAGATTCATCGATTTGCTGTCTTGACAAAGACGAATTGCAGTTCCCCTTGTTGCTTCGTAAATGGAAGCAAGGCGATTACTTCTATCCTTTCGGGTTGAAGAAGAAAAAGAAAAAGATCAGCGATTATCTTATTGACCGAAAAATTCCGCTGTCAGAAAAAGAAAATACTTGGGTGATCGAATCAAACAAAAGAATTGCCTGCATCATCAGTGAGCGTATTGATGATCGATTCGCAGTTACAGCAGCTACAAGAACGATTTACGCGATTGAATCGCAGGGGTTCAAAGGTTAAATGCAATTTATTAACTGCAATGCTGATTTAGGTCAGCATCTTCACAGAATCCCGTAGCGAATTTTGAGGCGGTCAATAAGCACTCCCGGTTGCCCTCCTCGGGTTACCAGAAATTATTATCTGTATTTATCACTTATGAATAGCCGATATGAAATTCCTGTTTGAAAAAAAAATATCGCTCTTTTACCTGGTGGTCGTAGTAGCCGTCTGTTGCCTACTCGTCTACCTCACTTTCAAATCTAGCCTCTTTGCAAAAGACAATCGCCAGTTGCATCCAGCAAAATCAGGCTCAAATGCACCTCAGCCGGCTGTTGTTTGCGACTACAATTTTGTCCGGTTAGATGGCTACGAATATATCCGTCCGTTACTGTTCGTTGAATCGGACTGCGAATCTCAGCGTTATGCGCCTTTGAAAGCCGATATCGATCGCAAGGTTCAAGAGCTTAAACAAACTGACCAGCTGCTTTCTGTATCTGTTTATTTCCGTGATTTAAAATCGAGTGAATGGATCAGTTACAACGACACAGAAAAATATTTTCCCGGATCATTGATGAAACTTGTGCTTCTGATTGCTTATTTGAAAGAAGATGAATCGCAGCCCGGCATCCTGCAAAAACAATTAACGTTCAATACCAAATTCAATTCTGATAAGCACCCTGTTTTCCTTTCAAAGAGTATTGAATTCGGAAAAACATATTCAGTGAAAGAATTGCTTCGATACATGATTTCCTATTCTGATAACAGTGCCTCATACCTTCTTGCTATCAATGTAGATCAGCAGATTTTCACAAAAGTGATTACGGATCTCGGCATGTCAGCCCCGTCGTTGGATGCAATGAATTATCCAATCACTGCCCGTGCTTATTCTTATTTCATGAGAACAGTATACAATAGTACATATCTCTCAATGTCGCATTCTGAATTTGCGGCTGAGCTGCTGAGCACTTGCGACTTCACGCAAGGTTTTGTGCAAGGTCTGCCGCAGGATGTGAAAATTATTCACAAGTTTGGCGAAGCCGGTGACATGAATGTTCATCAACTGCATGAGTCAGGCATTATCTATCTGCTGAACAAACCGTATTTGCTTACTGTAATGACTAAAGGAAAAGATGTTGAAAAGCTTCCGGAAGTTCTCAGTACAATTTCATCCACAGTTTATCAGGATGTTTCAACTGGTTTCTGAAGAAACCTTTTTCGGAAAATCATCAGGCACGTAACCGAGATTCTACCGGAGTAATTCTCAAATCCAGTTTTTGATTGTTACGAACGACCGTCAGATGCTGGAAGATGCCGATTTTCTCTTCGGTGAGCATTTTAAAAAGATCATCCGATGATTCAATGAGCACATCGTTGAATGCAATCACAAAATCTCCATCTTTCACTCCTGCCTGCTGGGCCGGGGAATTTGATTCAACATTCACAACGAAGAGTGCTCTCTTATTTTTCAAATTGTGATAATGCGCGAATCGTGGAATGAAATCTACCTGCTGTGAACTGATGCCGAGATAAGCGCGGCGTACTTTTCCAAATCGCATCAGTTTACCTGCAATGGCTTTCGCAGTATTAATGCTGATGGCAAAACATAATCCCTGCGCTCCGGGAATTGCGGCGGTATTCACACCAATCACATCTCCATCTGAATTGATTAATGGCCCGCCGGAATTTCCGGGGTTCAGTGCTGCATCGGTTTGGATAATATTGTCCATCAATCGCCCCGTAGTTGAACGAAGAGATCTTTGCAATGCACTAATCACACCCGTTGTAACGGTATGCTGAAACCCGTAGGGGTTCCCGATAGCAATCACAAACTGACCAATACGAAGATTGTTCGAGTCGCCAAGTTTGGCAATCTGAAAATTTTTCGCATCCGCTTTTATCACCGCAAGATCGCTGTCAGGATCTTCGCCAACGAGAGCTGCTTCATACGATTCTCCATCGTACAGCATGATTCTGATTTTATCAGCTCCATGAATCACGTGACTGTTGGTGAACAGGTATCCATCAGAACTGAAGAAGAATCCCGAACCACTGCCACGCGGCACGCTCTTGCCGTTTTGATTTTTCCAGGTGTCAATTTTTACGATGGATGTCTTTGCTGAATCCACCGCAGTGATCACCATTTCTGAAAATGCATCCATGAATTTTTGTTTTGCAGAAAAACAATTTCATGGACGAAATAAGTTCAGTGATATTTTAAAGCGCAGAACTACGGATAGGCCAATGGCTTCAGCTTTTTCCATTCGGGAATAGAAAAATATTTTCGTTGCCCCTGATAAAAATAGCCGAGTGTTCCTCCTCCTTTATTTTCAATTGGTGGCTTTGCCTCTACAGAATTCAAAACTTCTTTTCTTGTAGTAGGGTCGAGCATGCCACGGGAATCATTGACGAGTAGCATCAGTGTATCAGTGGTTTTAGGGCTCTTCATGACGTTCACAGCAAACCGTCTCCCCTCCACCCAAAGCGAGTCGAATTTGAAGTCAGGATTTTCTTTCATTAAAAAATAAATCTTGTAATAACTGCCGTGAGAACCGGCAGCGCCTCCTGACCAGTCTTGTGATGTGGCATTGATAAAATGAAGATCACTCGCCTGATTACATTCTTTCTGAACAGACAGCAAAATGAAAATTGAGAGCGCGAGTTTCATAACGTGATTTTTTTAAGACTTCAATTCAAATTCAATGCAAGATTTTATAGATGAGTTCTTTCAACAACGCACCTTCTTTTGTTCCGATGTCATTTACTCCCTTGGAGCGCAGGTCGTATTCATGCAAGAGTGAAAAAACCGATTCCAGCTTTTCTGCAGAATAATTTTTCTTTCCGCTTTTGTATTCATCCATGGCTGAGCGGTTATACAGATTCACTCCCAACAGAGCCGCGATTTCATTGTCAGCATTCACCCGGCTTTGTTGCAGCAGAAAGATTTTCGAGAAAAAAGACTGAAGAGAGCCAAGCGTGAGTGCCAGAGGGTTTGATCGCGGATTCGCGGAGAAATACTCGACAATGCGGTTGGCCCGCAGCACATCTTTATATGCAAGCGCTCTGTTTAATTCAAATGTGTTGTATTCTTTGCTGATGCCGATGTTAAGCTCCACATCATCTTCGGTGATTTCTTTTCTTCCCTTCAGATTCAATTTCAGTTTCTCCAACTCATGTACAATTCGCGAGAGATCATTGCCAATGTATTCGACAATGAGGTTGGTTGCACGCGATTGGATTTTCAATTGGTTCTTCTCCACAACTTCATCGACAAAGGAAGGCAGCTGATTTTCGTAAAGCTTCTTCGACGTCATGATCACACCATTTGTTTGAATTGATTTTGCGGCTTTCGTTCTTTTATCGAAGTTCTTGTGCTTGTGACAGAGGACCAGCACTGTTGTCTTCACAGGCTTCTCAAAATACGCTTCAAGGTCATCCCACTTTTTCAATTCCTGCGCTTCCTTCACTAAAATGATCTGATAATTTGAAAACATCGGGTAATTCATTGCACGCGTGCGAATGTCGAGTGCATTGGTTTCTTTTCCGTAGAGAATCGTTTGATTGAAACTTCGTTCAGCTTCCGGTAACGCATGATGCTCTATAAAATCGCTCACCGCATCAATGAAATAAGGCTCTTCACCCTCGAGAAGATAAAGAGGGTGAAAAATTTTCTTTTCAAGGTCGCTGATTATCTCTGTATGTGATTGATTCATCAGAAAAGCGCAGAATAAAAAAAAATCAAAACCTCAGGTGTTTCACTGTATGTCCTTTATTAATGAGCTGCTTCAAAGAGTCGATCCCGATTTTCAGATGATCATCCATGAAATGCTCATCCACTTTCTTGTCACTTACTTCAGTTTTCACTCCTTCCGGAATCATGGGCTGATCACTTACAAGCAGCAATGCTCCTGCAGGAATTTTGTTTTTGAACGCGGTGACAAAAATGGTAGCTGTTTCCATATCGATAGCCATACACCGCAGTGACTGTAAATATTTTTTGAACTCTTCATCGTACTCCCACACTCTCCGATTTGTGGTGTAAACAGTTCCTGTCCAGTAATCGCGACCGGAATCACGGATGGTGGTGGAGATCGCCTTTTGTAATGCGAAGGCAGGAAGCGCCGGAACTTCAGCGGGCAGATAATCATTTGATGTCCCTTCACCGCGAATCGCCGCAATCGGAAGAATGAGATCGCCGATGTTGTTTTTCTTTTTCAATCCGCCGCATTTGCCGAGAAACAAAACTGCCTTTGGTCCGATGGCAGAGAGAAGATCGATGATTGTTGCTGCATTCGCACTGCCCATTCCGAAATTAATGATGGTGATTCCATCCATTGTTGCATTGAGCATGTTCCGGTTTTCACCGCGTAATTTCACTTTGTTCCACTTGGCAAATAGTTCGACATAACGTGAGAAATTGACGAGCAGAATATAATTTCCGAATTCCTCGAGTGGAATTCCCGTGTATCGCGGCAGCCAGTTGTCAACAATTTCCTTCTTCGTGATCATCTTTTCATCTTTGGTCAAAAATAAGAAAGCAGTTTGGGGTTTAAAGTTTTCATGTTTAGGTTCACCTCAGCGGGAAGGTCACTTCGAGTTTATCGAGAAGTTGGGCGAGCTGTCGCATTCCTCTGCTTGTTCTCGATCTATTCCAACTGACCCACGCACCTGAAATGACTATCAACTTTGCCAAATACAATTTCAGAATTAAAAAAGAACGCGAATCACAATTCATCTTCGACATCATTCGAAAAAAATTTGTTGCGCTCACGCCTGAAGAATGGGTGCGGCAACACTGGATTCATTATTTGATTGACGAAGCAAAATTTCCGCGATCACTCATTGCCGTTGAGATGAACATTATGGTGAATGATCTGTCGAAGCGATGCGATATTGTTGTTTATAACAGAGAAGGAAAACCATTTCTGATTGTAGAATGCAAATCACCTGATATAAAAATTTCTCAAAAAGTTTTTGATCAGATTGCGAGATACAATCTCACACTACAGGTGAAATATCTGATCGTATCGAATGGGAAACAGCATTTCGCTTGCGAGATTGATTTTGAGAAGAGGAAGTATGCATTTATAGAGAAGACTCCCGCTTTCCTTAGTGACTAATATCACTTTCCCCTTTATTAATTCTCGATTAACTTTGTTAGCGCGCTGAATTAAAGTTTTCGTATGCGTTATTTATTCACTGCTATTATCGCAATAAGACTATGTGTTTCCTTCGACTTAGCCGCACAAATCACATTTCAAAAATTTTTTCAAACAGCGGGAGGCGAATCTACTGATGAAGCTTATTTCATTCAGCAAACATCTGATGGAGGTTACATCATTACCGGATCGTTTATCAATTGGTTTTCCGCATCGCCTCATCAAAATATTTTTCTGATTAAAACAAACGCTGATGGCGATACATTGTGGACAAGGACCTTCTCAGGAAAATTTGACAGCTGGGGATATTCCGTTCGTCAAACTTCTGACAGTGGATACATTATCGTCGGCATGCGAAGTTTCGAAAATCAATATCGTTTCGGAATTTACCTGATTAAGACTAAAGCGAACGGTGATACAATATGGACGAGAACTTATTCAAAAACCACTCACACTTTTGCAAACGATATTCGGCAGACTGATGACGGCGGATATATTTTAACCGGACAAACGCAAAGTGGTGATTTTACCTCTCCATATCTTTTGCTGATGAAACTCGATCATAACGGAAATGTTGAATGGGCAAAAGGTGTTGGACATAATCTGCTAAACAATGCATCAGGCTATTCCGTCTGTACTACAACGGATGGAGGTTTTATTGTGGCGGGAGGAATAATCACTGACTGGTCGACCTGGCCTGTCCCATGGGATATTTTCTTGGTAAAAACCAATAGTGATGGGGACACCCTCTGGACAAAAATTTTCGCAAACCATTATAAAACTGATTTCGCAACAGAAGTTCAACAAACAACTGATGGCGGCTATGCATTGTCTGCCTATCAGGCAGATCCATCTAGAGGCCTATTAATTAAAACAGATGATGATGGTTTAGTTATCTGGCAAAAACAATTTCCGGGTGAGGACTTACCGTCGGCATTCATTCAAACAACTGATGGCGGTTATGCAATGGCAGGTGTTAATCTTCATCCGGAAGGTGAACTGATTTGTCTTTCTAAAACAAATTCAAACGGTGATCTTTTGTGGCACAATGAATATGGAGTTCCGACTAACAACAATTACGAAAGAGTTGGAAACATTATGCAAACCTCTGACAAAGGATTTATAATATGCGGAGCTGCTTCAGTTCAAAATCAATATCAAACTGCTATAGTGAAAACTGATTCATTGGGAAGTTCAGGATGCAGCGAAAATCCAATACCCTTTTATCCTAATGTTGATTCACTTTTATATTATGGCGCTGTACTTCAGGATTCCTCATTTTCATTTTCAATCACGAATGCTCCCACAGTCGTTCACAGAGGAATGAGCACCTATTCCAGTTGCTTTAGTGATGGAATTGAACCAGTCTCTGAAGAAACATCTGCAGTAACACTTGATCCCAATCCAGCCTCGGATGAAATCCGCATTTCATTCAATCAGGCTTTAAACAGGAAAATAAATTTTGATCTCCATGATGCGATGGGGAAAAGTGACAAGGCCTTCAATCTTGAGAATTCCTCTTCACTTGTTAATGTATCCAATTTGAATGCTGGAATTTATTTCTATTCGGCCAAGACAGATGATCGTGTTATTGCAGTTGGAACACTGATTATTGAAAGATAAAACGCATTGTCACCTGAGTGAGCACTCACCTTCTTCCCTGCATCGTCGGCATTTTCATTCCGCCGCCTGCTGTCATCTTCTTCATCATCTTGCGCATCTCATCAAATTGCTTGATGAACTGATTCACTTCCTGAATAGAGTTGCCGCTTCCGGATGCGAGACGTTTTCTTCTTGAGCCATTCAGCAACTCAGGGTTTTCTCTCTCAGCAGGGGTCATTGAAAGAATGATCGCTTCAATTTTCCTGAATTGATTTTCATCCACGTCAACATCTTTCAATGCTTTGCCCATTCCGGGGATCATCGCCATCAGATCTTTCACGTTGCCCATCTTCCTGATCTGGGCAAGCTGCTTCAGAAAATCGTTGAAATCGAATTTGTTCTTGCGAAGCTTCTGCTGAAGTTTTTGTGCTTCCTGAATATCGAATTGCTCCTGCGCTTTTTCAACGAGAGAAACAATGTCACCCATGCCCAGAATGCGCTGGGCCATTCGGTCGGGAAAGAACACATCAATTTGATCGAGCTTCTCTCCTGTTGAAACGAATTTGATCGGCTTATGCACTTCATACTTGATGGAAAGAGCCGCACCGCCTCTTGTATCGCCATCAAGTTTTGTGAGTACAACGCCATCAAAATTCAATCGCTCATTGAAAGTCTTCGATGTATTAACTGCATCCTGCCCCGTCATTGAGTCAACAACAAACAGTGTTTCGCCCGGCTGAATTGAATTTTTCACTCTCTCAATTTCTTTCATCATCTCCTCATCAACAGCAAGACGACCGGCGGTGTCGACAATCACCGTGTCATACTCTTTCAACTTTGCCTCTTTGATTGCATTTGAAGCGATCTGAACAGGATTTTGATTTCCTTCCTCAGAATAAACCGGAACACCGATTTGCTCTCCAAGAATTTTCAGCTGCTCGATAGCTGCCGGACGATACACGTCAGCAGCCACAAGCATGGGTTGCCTTCCGCGTTTTGTTTTGAGATAGCTTGCAAGTTTTGCAGCGAACGTTGTTTTTCCTGATCCCTGCAATCCGCTGAGCAAAATCACTGCAGGACTTCCTTTCAGATTGATCTCCGATTTTTCCGCACCCATTAACTGAGTGAGCTCATCGAAGACAATCTTCGTCATGAGTTGCCCCGGAGAAACGGCGGTCAAAACTTTTTCTCCGAGAGCTTTGTCTTTAATCTTGTCAGTAAATTCTTTTGCGATCTTGTAATTGACATCTGCATCAACCAGAGCGCGACGAATTTCTTTTACGGTGGAAGCGACATTGATCTCGGAAATTCTTCCCTGACCTTTCAGCGTTTTGATTGCGCCATCAATTCTATCACTTAATGATTCGAACATGGAAAATGAAACCGTTCAGATTTTAAGGTTGGCAAAAATACAATTGGATGCAGTAAAAAATCGAAAACCCCATTCATTGTGAAACGGGGTTTTCCGGGATGAGTGGGTAATAGCTATTGTCCTAAGTAAGTTTTAAGCAAGCGACTTCGTGATGTCGAACGCAGCTTGTTGATCGCCTTGTCTTTTATCTGGCGAACACGTTCACGAGTGAGCGCAAACATTTCTCCGATGTCTTCAAGAGACATGGGATGTTCAACGCCAATTCCGAAATACAATTTGATTACATCTTTCTGCCGTTCTGTAAGCGTGCTGAGTGATCGCTCAATTTCTTTCCGGAGCGATTCTTTGTATTCAAGCCCACTATCCGTTGGAATTGTGTTAGGATTTTCAATTACATCGAGCAACGAATTATCCTCTCCTTCAACAAAAGGCGCATCAACGGAAACGTGACGCGCAGCAATTCCAAGAGTGGTTACAACTTCATCCGTGTTAATCTCGAGTACCGTCGCTAATTCATCCGGTGAAGGCTCGCGTTCAAATTCCTGCTCGAGTGCAGAAAAGGCTTTGTTGATTTTGTTTAGTGAACCGACTTTATTCAGTGGAAGACGAACGATGCGGCTTTGCTCAGCCAGTGCCTGCAGAATTGATTGGCGAATCCACCATACTGCATACGAGATGAATTTAAACCCGCGTGTTTCATCGAAACGCTGCGCTGCTTTGATCAACCCAAGGTTTCCTTCATTAATCAAATCACTCAATGAAAGACCCTGGTTCTGGTACTGCTTGGCAACCGATACTACGAAACGAAGATTGGCTTTGGTCAATCGCTCGAGTGAATTCTGATCGCCCTGTTTGATTTTTTTCGCGAGTTCTACTTCTTCTTCAGGAGTGAGCAGATCAACTTTTCCGATTTCCTGCAGATACTTTTCAAGAGACTGTGATTCGCGATTGGTAATTGATTTTGTAATCTTCAGTTGTCTCATAGTCAACGGGGGTTTGTGACGAGATCGGGCAAATATATACCATTACTTCATTCAGCCGCCAAATCAATAACACTTCAATTCTTTCTTCTTTTTCTTCCTTTGCTTACGAAAGCTAAATTTCCATTGTTTCAGCTGCGCAGCTATTAGAGTCGCAATCAGCAAAGTTTTTTTTTATTTAACCTGAATTTCTACTTTTAGTCGCTCCGAACTGAATTTGAAATCAACATGAAGAAACCGCCATCGAAGAATAAGAAGTTCACTCTTGAATATGCGATCCGTTCGTCGCCGGCTATTCTGTTTGAATTCGTTTCCACCCCCTCCGGGTTAGCGCAATGGTTTGCTGAAGGGGTAAATCAGCATCAGGATGTTTTCATTTTTACGTGGGAAGGAAATAAGCAGCGCGCAAAAATGGTAGAGCAGTTGGAAAATGAAATGATCCGTTTTCGGTGGGAGAACAGCGCCAATGACGAATACTTCGAATTCAAAATCACTCACACTGAAATTACCGGCGACACCATTTTGTACATCACCGATTTTGCTAACCCGAAAGAATTGGGAGATGCACAAAAACTGTGGGACAGCCAGGTGCATGAGCTGAAGTTACGCATTGGCGGACTATGATGGACCCTGGTTCTTCCGGAGAATTCTTCATACTAACTCTGCAAACAATTCGAAACTCTCTACTGAAAACTCCCTGAGACGGTTGATTTCGCTTACCGGAATTTTTCTTGCGACTTTCAAAAATCCTTTTTTAAAAAGATGATCTGTGATTTCTTTTTTGGTGATCGCCCCGAGCTTCGCAAAATTATTCGGATCAAAATGGTGATGCCACGGTGAATCGTTTATGCAGAAAAATAACTTCTCTCCATCCATTGAGGATATCCGTCGCACCAATTTGTGAAGGTCATCTTTTGCATTGACCGATTTAATCAGTGAGTGTGAAATAAAATTTCCCCACCAAACCATCGTTCTGAAGGCAAGTATTTTTTCCTTAGTAAACAATCGGGGAAAGTCGAGAACAATGTAAGGAAGGCCAAGGTAGTTTTCTCCTTTTGAGATTTTCCCTGTTAACAGGTCTGTTCCGGAAGGAAACGAAGTGCTCTTAAAAACAGATGATGCTCTTATTTCCAGGGACACGTCAGAAAGTTGATGATAAATTTTTTCCGTGATGATTTTTTTGGCGTAAAAAAATTCCTGTTCACGAAGAAGATAGATCTCCTCTCTTGAAAGCCGTACTTTTGAATTCTTCTTTTGCATCTGCGCTGAATGCCCGAAGCTAAACATACAGAAACATTTCACCCGGAAAATCTTGCCTCGCAATCTTCTGCTAAGCAAAACAAAAGCGAACACAATTTTACGTTTCGAAAAATCGATTTGTATTTACTGAGATCATTCGTCCTTCCCTTCATCGCCGTCTTTTTCGTAACCCTGTTTGTACTCATCATGCAGTTTCTCTGGAAATATGTAGATGATTTGGTAGGCAAAGGCTTGTCGTGGCTGGTAATTGGTCAGCTTTTATTTTACGCTTCGGCAAGCATGGTACCTCTTGCGCTCCCTCTTGCTACACTCCTGGCTTCGATGATGACCATGGGTAACCTCGCCGAGTTTTACGAACTAACCTCCTTCAAATCGTCGGGAATTTCATTGTGGCGCATCTGCCGTTCATTGCTTGTTTTGTCCATTATAATTAGCGGGCTTGCACTGTTGTTTTCAAACTACGCACTGCCTGTAGCCAATCTGAAATTTGGTTCATTGCTTTATGATATTCGGCAGCAGCGACCGGCGTTAAACATTAAGCAGGGCGTTTTTTATAAAGAGATCGAAGGCTATAGCATTCGTGTGGGGAAGAAAGATGCAGACAACAGAACGATTCATGACATACTTATTTACGATCACACCAGTGGCAGAGGGGATGATTATGTGATCACCGCGAAAAAAGGCGAGATGTATCTCACGCCTGACAAACGATTTCTTGTGCTTCAGCTCTATGACGGTAACCAGTTTCAGGAGTTAAGCCCTGTGGCACGCGCCGGAAAAAAGTATGAGCAAATCCGAGTTTCATTTAAAGAATGGCAAAAACTTTTCGACCTGTCGGAATTTACGCTTAGCAGAACGGATGAGAAACTATTTAAGGATAATTACCAGATGCAAAACATAAGACAGCTGAACGCCTCTGCTGATACATTAAAGATGGATATCGACAACAGTGTTAAGAATGCACGGCTTTTTGAAAGACCTTATTACACCTTCGCACGCATAAATCTCGACAGCACATTAAACTTGCCTCAACCGGATTCAAATCTCAATCGCCCCATCACCGATTCATCGCTGATTTATGGTAAAGCACTCACCACAGCCCGTAATGTAAAAGGATTTATTGAATTCACAGCGAAGGGTCAAGAAGGTAAAGTAGAAATCCTCCGCAGATACTTAATCGAATTACAGCGCAAGTTTACACTATCCGTAGCATGCTTCATTCTTTTTGTAATTGGTGCAGCGCTGGGTGCTATCATTCGCAAGGGTGGATTCGGATTGCCGTTTGTTGTTTCCGTTTTATTCTTCATCATATTCTATATGCTTTCAGTGGCAGGTGAAAAAATGGCACGCGAAGGGGTGCTTTCTCCATTTTGGGGAATGTGGTTTTCATCAATTATTCTTTTGCCAATCGGAATATTTCTCTTCTTTCAAGCTAACCGCGATTCAGCGTGGCTAAACTTAGATGCCTATATCGCTTTTTTCAGAAGAAAGCTTAGAACTATTACCTGGTTTAGAGAATCGGAGGAGGAAGAGTAAATTTATTAATTGATTGCCTGTAGCGATTTTTGAGTCTCTCGCAAATTTCCCCAAAAATACTTAGCGGTTAAGTTTAATCGAATCCATATTATAAACCCGATAAATAAACGCACTCCTATAGAATTTATCATTCGAGTTTTAGTTATTTTAATTGCTGATTGCGTTGCCACATTTGCCCGGAACGAAATTATAGTACGATTCCCGGAAAAGTTCTTAAGCCCATATTTCTTTGAATTGAAGTCATAAACCACTAAGGGCTGTTACACAAGAAAGCAGATTGGCGAAAAGTTTCCTATTGAGCAAAAAGTAAAAATGCTAAAGCCATCCGCTGAATTCCTTTACTCCGAATATTTTTATTGCCTAACAACGGTTAGATTTGATGTGTTAAAATATTTCTCCTATGAAAGAATTCATGCTGTTAATCCGCAACGAAATTGATCATCAAAATTCGTGGTCGGCGGAAAAACATCATCAGTTTTAAAGGACTGCGAAACTTACATAAGTAATCTAAGAAAAAAGGGCAACTTAATTTCAGCCCAGCCCATTATCCGTGAAGGGAAATTGATTTAAGGCTCTAACGGAAATTGGAAAGACATTCCATTTAATGAAAACAAGGAGGTAATTGTAGGGTATTGTCATGTCCTCGCCAACGATATTGCTGATGCAATAGCTATGGCAAACAAAATCCTGAATTTCCTTATTCAACCGCTGCAAGAATTGAAGTGCGCCCCTTAAAATGAAAGAGGCATCAACGGGGTTCAAGTATCCTGGCCAGGATTAATTGCAGCTTTCAGCTTTCGATAAATAAAAAATCCGTCAGCATCATATAAGTAACCATTCGGATTTTAAATGCCTCTATTTATTGTTAAGCCAACGTAATCTTTCCACCTTTGTTTTTTAATGTCTTACTCTTATAAGCTTTTGTGAGCACTGGGTAAATGAGGGTGCTGAAATGCTTGATGTCTTTATCTTTTGTTTGTGATTTAAAAAGTAGCTCTATCAGCTCACTTGAAGTAACAGGTGATTTCCTTTCTTTCAACATAGCGATAATCCTGTCAATGTGCTTTCCTCCTTTGCGCTTGCGTCCCTTTTTAGCAGCTTTAACCGCCTTCACCACTACCGCCGCTTTAGCGACTTTAACAATATTAGCTCCGGGTTTTTGTCCTCGCTTTCTTCCGCGCCTTCTCACGATTGATTTAGCTGAGCCACCCTGTGACTGGAAGAGCTCTATAGCTCTGCGCACAAAGGACAGTGAGTTTTCTAAACTGGCTTCTTGTTCTTTAAGCATGCCAATGTTGCTGCTAACTATTTCTTTTAATGTGATCATGATGTAAGATTTTTAATTGCTTGCCACAAAGATAAGCATAGTTCTTTCTTTATAATGAAATTATTCAGGAATTATAACCTGAATTAAAAGCAGCGCCTTCAGGTACTGATAGGCTAATTACGCATTTTATAAATAGTGAAGCGAACCCAACCATGTTTATGCAGAAAGTGCTTGATGCTTGTGTCCAGCACTCCCAATCCGTATTTCACACTTCTTCTAAAATTTATGGAAGATGCTTCATCAAAATATTTGGTAGGGCACGTGACTTCTGCTATTTCAAAACCTGCCATAAAAATTTGGGAGAGCATTTGATTATCGAAAACAAAATCATTGCTATTACTGTGGTAACTTATTTTATTCAAAACTTCTTTTGAAAAAGCACGATAGCCCGTATGATATTCCGAGAGCTTTTCTCCGATCAAAAGGTTTTGAATAAATGTAAGAATACGATTGAAGAAATATTTATAGAGCGGCATACCTCCTTTCTTAGCGCCACGCCCTAAAATTCTTGAACCAAGCACAACGGGATAAATATCATTGGCGATAATAAACGCCATAGCCGGAATTAAGCGAGGAGTATACTGATAATCGGGATGCAGCATAATTATTATATCGGCTCCGAGCTCAAGTGCTTTGTCGTAACAAGACTTCTGGTTGCCTCCGTAGCCCTTATTCATTTCATGTACAATAATATGCTGAATGTTTAAGCGCTTGGCTTCATCAACAGTTTTATCTGGACTCGCATCGTCAACAAGCACGACTTCATCTACAATATCAAAAGGAATTTCCCGATAAGTTTTTTCTAAAGTTAGTTCTGCACGGTAAGCAGGAAGCACAACAACAATTTTCTTTCCGTTAAGCATGCGCACGAAGATAAAATAATGCTGATTTAAGAGGCTTCTCTTGTGCTTAATTGCTCAGAACAATTAATTACCCGGCTGATTGAGCTCGTGTTTCAGAATTGCAGGCTAATCTATTACTTCTCTCTGGCGAGAAATTCCTCGACTGCTTTCCTGCCTTTATCCCCGAGCGAAACAGAATAGTTGTTTACATAGAGGTGGATATGCTGCCAGATAACTTCTTCGTCCATTTCCTGAGAATGCTCTTTAACAAAGGGAATCGTTTCATCCGGATGAGAAAAAGCGTATAGAACGCTGTTTCTAATTAAAGTTTCTACGTGCATAGTCATTTCCTTCCCGTATTTTTTTCTCATAAAAATTCCTCCAAGCGGAATGGGCAAACCCGTTTGTTCCTCCCACAATTCACCCAGATCAACCACCTTCTGTAATCCTTTCCCTTCATATGTAAACCTGTTTTCGTGAATGATAACTCCAAGATCGCTTTCATTCATCAGCACAGCGTCCTCGATTTTTGAAAAAATCATTTGCCTCTTTGATTTTACGCCAGGGAAAAACCGGTTGAACAGAAAATGAGCCGTAGTGTGCTCACCGGGAATTGCGGCCGTGCATTCCGAAACTTCTCCTGCCGAAATTTTTCTTTTTGAAATTACAAGCGGCCCGCAATTATTTCCAAGCGCGCTTCCCGAATCAAGCAGTGAATAATTTTGTTGCACTAACGGAAAAGCAGCAAAGCTCATTTTAGTAATGTCGAGCTTTTCTGCAAGCGCCATTTCGTTAAGAGTTTCCACATCTTCCATTACTGAGGTAAAACTAAGCCCGGCTGTATCTATCTTTCGATAAAGTAAAGCATAGAAGATAAATGTATCGTTGGGGCACGGTGAGAACCCAAGAGAAAAATTCATGGAGCAAAGCTAACTATGAATTAAGCAACGCGTATCAGCGGAACCCATTCTCGCTTGTGCCTTTGTAAATTTCTGCCGAACTCCCAATTCTTCTATTTTTGAACGCGATCGATGAAACTTGTTTTAGCATCACAATCTCCGCGGCGTCATGAATTGCTTTGGAATCTTGGACTGGAATTCCGGCTACAGATTCCTGACACAGATGAATCGTTTCCTCCGGATTTGCCGGTGAGAATGGTCCCTTCCTTTCTTTCTGAAAAAAAAGCCCGCGCTGCAGGAGATTATTTAAAATTTGATGAGTTACTGATTGCTGCAGACACTATTGTTGTGTTTAATGGAAGAATCTTTGGTAAACCATCTGACGAAAATGATGCGCGCCAGATGCTTTTTATGCTATCAGGAAATATGCATGAAGTGATCACCGGAGTAACACTTAAAACGAGAGAGAAAGAATTTACTTTTTCCGAACTCACCCGTGTCTATTTCCGTGAATTGAGCGCCGAATTGATCGATTATTATGTGAGCAAATACAAGCCGCTCGACAAAGCCGGCTCCTATGGCATCCAGGATTTTATTGGCTTTATTGGAATTGAAAAAGTAAACGGCTGCTTCTATAATGTTATGGGCTTGCCTGTTAGTCGGCTTGTTAAAGAAATGAAACAATTTGGGTTTAACATAGTGAATCAACTATGATCATTGTAACTGCTCCTCTATTCCAGACGGAACCGTAATTCCATATTGTTTCATCTTTTGAACCTGGGTTTTTGCTTTCTCTTTTTGTTTTGTGTCGAGATAAAGGAGCAACAAGTTATTATTTGCCTGCTCATCGGATGGATCTTTGTCAAGAAACACTTCCAGATAATGAATAGCGGCGGGCTTATCATTTTTTTCAAAGGCCACACGAGCCATATGGAAATAGCACATATAATAATCGGAGATCGAAAGTTCTTTCCTGAAATAATGCTCGGAAGCCAGGATGGAATCGTGTGACTGCTTCATTACTCCCATATAATAGTTGATGTATTTCTGATTCGAATCGAGAGCATACGCCTTGCGCATAAGCGCTTCAGATTTTTTCAAATCAGTTTTATCGAGGCGCGCACCCAGCATCATGTTAGCATAAGCTGAATGGGGCGAAGTTTTTACAGCTGCAGTCCAGAATGAAACCGGGTCATTAAAATTCTTCTGATGGTTAAGATTAATGACCGAAAGAATGACACAGACAGTAATGCCCAGGAAAAGTTGTGTTGATTCCTTAATTGAATTCTTCAGCAAAACAGTTTCACTTAGTACCAGCAGTATCCCAAGCATGGGCACATAAGTTCTGTGTTCAAAATCCTGATCATTTAAGCTGGCAGGAACCAACAATGCAGGAATGAAAAAGAGAATGTAGAGAGAAAGGCCGGCAGCTATTCTTTTAAAGTTTTTACTCCCTGAAAAGAATATGACTACTGCAAGTATAAAAAGGGCAATGAATCCATAAACGTCGGGAGTATCATCGAGAATCGGAAAAACACTTAGGTTAACGGGAATAAATATCTTGCCAAGATACTGCAGCAGGACAATTAACCTTGACGGCAATGTTTGGATCATCGCACTGAGCTGAAGCTGATCATTCTTCAGCGTAGCCTGAGAACGGACAAAAAACCACAGGAGCCCCATTATCATCCATGAACTGTAGAGAATTATATTCGGACGTTCAAAAATTTTTTTCTCTTCAATAAAAACAATAAGAAACCAGGCCGCAGGCGCAGCGAATACCGCTGTTTCCTTTGTAAACAATGCCGACAACAATAGAATGCTTTGAAGCAGCAGCATTGAAGTTTTTCCTTTTTCAGTGAATTCCAGCGCTGCAAGAAGGTAACCAAAAACAAAAACGGCAAGTAACGTATCGTTTCTTCCCGGAATCCAGGCAACGGCCTGTGATAAGATCGGATGCACGGCGAACAACAGCGCAAGCAGAAACGAAGACAACTCGCTCACCTTTAATTTTCGCAGAAGAATAAACAAGAGCAATACGGAAAGCAGATGCAGAAGGACATTAACCACGTGCCAGCCGAAAATATTTTCGCCGCTTACCTGATAATTCAAAATAAATGAATCAAGCAGCAGCGGTCGATAATATACATCTTGCGTTGGATTAAAAACACCGCGTTTGAACGATGTGACCAAATTGCTTAAGTCGCGATTGTAATCCCTTTGCTCTTTGATGAAAATGGAATCATCAAGTTCGGTATAACCAAGCTTCAGCGTTGGAAGATATACAATCAGCACCGCGATCACGAGTATCCACATGGGATATCTAAGCAGCAGATTCTTCTTTTTTTCGGGCACTGCTTTAGCCGGTTTGGGAATATTCTTTTTCTCTCCGCTTTTCAAGCTTGGTTATTTCGAATTAAATAATGCGTAAAGAAAAGTTTTTTGAGCCTGCAACGCAAGTTTCAGCAAAGTGATACCCAAAAGATCATAGTCAATCTTTAACTTAGTGTCTTTTAGTACCGCCGGAATGTTTTATTCAGTTACTGAGCAGTCATTTAAACTGAGAGTTAATCGAAAACCAAAGTGTGTTCACGCTCACGGTTGTAAAAAAGTATGCGAACCGTCATTTCTTCGAAAAAAAATCCTGATTACCTTCGCAACCAATAGCGTTCAAATTTCATCCTCAATAGTGAACAGACTCCTTTAACTTTAATCATCAAATTTAAATTCGAAACTAAAACAACTCACCATGAGAAACCTCTTCAAGTTCGTGGCAATGCTGATGATCACCATCTCGCTGATCAATTTCAGCAATGCACAAAGCACTACCCGCCCGTGGTTAATTGGCTTGGGTATGAATGCAGTTGACTTTCACGCCCCGCATGAGTTCAGCGATTACTTTAAAACGAGTTACTGGAACACAGTTCCTGCTATCGGACACCTTACTGTCGGGCGCACTCTTAATTCATCTCTTGCTCTTGATTTGCAATTTGGCGGTGCCCGCATCACGGTTGACAGCGGAGGAAATGAGGTGGGGGGAAAAGGATTTGTAAACGGAAACCTGAATCTGCGTTACAAATTTGACAATGGCTATATTATTAAGGAGAATGCTGTTGCTGGTCCATATGCATTCATTCGCGCTGGTGGCGATTACATAAGTGAAGATGACAAATTCAGACCGAATCTCGGTGGTGGTATTGGGTTAAACCTCTGGCTATGGAAAGATTTTGGTGTGTATGTTCAAACCTCTTATAATTGGGCCACTGATGATGCTAGCTACATGGAGCACACAGCGGGTGTTGTTGTTCGATTCGGAATGAAAGACACAGATGGTGACGGCATTGCAGATGAAGATGATGCATGCCCAAATGAAGCAGGTCCTGCATCCACCAAAGGTTGCCCGGATAAGGATAATGATGGCGTTCCTGATAAGTTAGATGCTTGTCCGGATCAAGCCGGGTTGGCTGCACTTAACGGATGTCCGGATTCAGATGGTGATGGTATTGCCGATAAAGATGATGCATGCCCGAATGCTGCCGGACCAAAAGAACTTCATGGTTGTCCCGATCGTGATGGAGACGGCGTGGCAGATAAAGATGATGCATGCCCGGATCAGAAAGGACCAGCCGCATTGAAAGGCTGTCCGGATTCCGATGGCGACGGAATTGCTGATAAAGATGATGCATGCCCGAATGAAAAAGGTCCGGTTGCTCTGAAAGGTTGTCCGGATCGTGATGGCGATGGAATTCCGGACAAAGATGATCGTTGCCCTCAGGATCCGGGACCAGCTGCAAATGGTGGGTGCCCTGTTCCTAAAGCAGAAGAAATTTCCCAGATCAATCTCGAAGCGAAGTCTATTCAATTTGTAACAGGTAGTGACAAGATTCAGGCCTCATCAGATAAGGTTCTCGACGACATTGCTGCTGTGATGAACAAATATCCCAGCACCCGTTGGAGCATCGAAGGACATACGGATAACACTGGTAACGCCAATAAGAATCTTGATCTTTCCAATCGCCGCGCTGCTTCAGTTAAAGCTTATTTTGTGAGCAAGGGCGTAAGCGCTGATCGTCTCGATTCTCAGGGATTTGGTCAAACCCGTCCGATCGCTGATAACAAAACTGCAGAGGGACGAGCTACCAATCGCCGCGTTGAAATCATCATGAAGGAAATTGGAGTGAAACAGTAACGATTTTAATTCAAAAATGAAACCGCCCCGATGAACTACGGGGCGGTTTCATTTTAATTAGTGAATGGAAAACTAAAATCGCAACTAAAATTGCGTGAGCTATTTTAGACGTACTTTTCAAGGCATGTCATCTGATTCTTCACTGCAGCTTCTTTCAAAACTTTCACCTGCGCAAACTGTCTATATTCTCAGACCGAATAGCCTGCTTCGTGATCTTCTGAAGTACACGCTTATGGATTTGATTTTGCAGGAGAAATTGCAATTACTCAACTATGATCCAACACCGGTGCAGGGGGCATCAAGGCTAGGTTATGCCTTTGTGATTGCAGGAAAAAAATTTACCGGAGAGAAGCCTCAGCTTCATGAAATGGTTTTCCTCTTTCCATTTTACAGAAAAAAAAGTGCACGGCTTGTGATGAAGCATCTCATGCAAATGGGATTGAATGCTGCGCGCAGCGAATCGAATTTCAAGCAACATCTCCTCATGGATTTACCGGAAATGAAACCACTATTTGCAAAACGATGGTGGCAAAAAATTTTCGGCGGACAGAACCTCACAGAGCACGGCAAGACCGTACAGGCAAATCTGATCAAGCAATTGAATGTACTTGATAAAGAATTGCCTGACTTAATGAAAACAGATCACGAAAAAGCATCTGTAATTCTTCAGAAAATCAAAGGCAATGTTTTGCTGATGAACAGCTTCAAGTTCGACTTGATTCAACGCATCAGTGAAGAATTATTTTTTCTTGAAGAAGAATTAGAAGAAGGGAAGCAGGGCAACTCATAGCGCGCATGAAATTCAACGCACAATCCTTCTTTGAATAAAAACAATTAGCGGTTCAGGGGTTATTCTTCCAATGTGAATTTGGTGCGGATGAACAAAATGGGGGCCTCACTTTTGCAACCAAAATCAATTCTGACTTCGGTCACAAACCTTCCGGCGCCGGTAAGGATGAACTCTTCAAAATCTTTGTGTTCTTTTTCAGATATGATTCCGTTTCTCTCTCCCCGCAAAACCAGTATTCCGGGATCTGAATTGTCGTATTTCTTTTACTGAAATTTTTTCAAGACTGCGGGCGATTTTGATTTCCTCACGTAAGCAAACTGCAACCAATCTTTTGAACAAGAATCAGGAATCAGTAAAGTCTGATGAACCGAATCATGATTAAAGCTTCGAAAATTAGTTGCTCGAACTCTTTATTTCTTTCATTGCTGAATGCATGACCGGAAGAAATTTATGCCCCGCTGATTTCATTGCGCTCACATCTCACGTCAGCATCAAGAGCTATGCAGGGACGACGCAACTCCAAAATGCCTGAGTCACTCCACTGGCCGGCTTGCATTCGAACAAAATAGAGTTGCAGAGTCACTGTTAAAAAAGTTTGCTTTCGGTTCTTTCATTGATTAACGAACCAAGCTGAACCAAGATCCCTTGCGCAAATGATTTTTTGCACGGGGCTATTTGAGCAATGTCACCTAATCGGTACTTTCGGCTTCTTATTTCTGCCGAAGAATTTCATGAAGCGCCTAGACATTCAGCGACATCCCTTGTTCAAAGTTGCTCTGGCCATGGGCACATTCCTGCTGATTGTTATGTTTGGAACGCTCGGCTACATGATCATCCAAAATTTTTCTTTCCTCGATTCACTGTATATGACTGTAATCACGATTTCTACAGTCGGCTTCACCGAGGTGCATGAATTGACGCCGGCAGGCAGATGGTTCACTATCCTTCTGATCATTATTAACCTTTCGCTGCTCACATTTTTTGTATCCTACATAACACGTTATTTTCTCGACGGAAATTTTCAGGCCTTTTATAAACGATTTCGAATGAACAGATCAATAAATCATCTCAGCAATCATGTCATCATTTGCGGCTTTGGCAGAAATGGGAAAGCTGCGAGCCAGCTGATCATGAAAAACAATATTCCTGTTGTGATCATCGAGAAACATGATCCAAAAACCGACGAAGAACTCGAACACAGATATTATATGCATGCCGATGCCACCCATGATGAAACGCTGATAGAAGCCGGCATCGATCATGCGCGTGCACTCGTAACAACCTTACCGGATGATGCCGATAATCTTTTCATCGTGCTAACTGCTCGTGAACTGAACTCATCCATCAGAATTATCTCGCGCGCTTCCAACGACAGTTCAATCCGGAAACTGAAAACTGCAGGAGCCAACGATGTCATCATGCCTGATAAAATCGGCGGAATTCACATGGCGAATCTTGTGTTGAATCCCGATGTAAAAGAATTTATTGACTACATGGCTGCACAGGAAAGCGAGGTGCAGATCAGTGAACTGCCTGTGGGCAGAACCGTACTCCTCTCAGACCTTGATTGCTGGAGCAAAACCGGCGCAACCGTTTTAGGCATGCGCGACAGCAGCAGAAATTATGTAGTGAATCCTTCAGCAGAAACCCTTTTGAATTCAGGAGACAGCTTGATCGTGCTCGGCTATAAAAACCAATTGATGCGTGTGAAGGAATTACTCATGTAATCGGCCCTGAATATTTTATTTCTTTTCAATCCAACAGCAAGTTGCATCCACGTACATCACTATAATCCATTCGCCCGAGCACTTCAAAACCTGAATCCCCGTTGAATTTTCCAATATCGGAAGTAGCGATGAATGAACAAGAGTCAAGATTGGCCAAATCGATGACGTTGATCGCGCCGGAAGTTTTTGACACTTTCGCATTCACAGAAGCAGGATCATTAACATCGCGAAGAAGAATTTTCATCCAAGGTGGCGGTTGAAATTTTCCATCGCTGAACGAATATGCCTGAGAAAGCAACTCCGTCATCCCGTATTCACCAGCAATTCTTTTCATGGAAAATGATCTTTCCAGAGCGGCATGCAGCTCTTCCCTCGTAATCTCTTCACGCCTGCCTTTCATGCCTCCGGTTTCTATGATGGTTGTGTACTGAAGAGGGATGGAAAATCTTTCTGCGAATTCAAGCAGCGCAAAAGACACGCCTATGAGCCATGTTTTTTGTTGCGCGGTTTCAAGATCGAGAAGTTTTTTATAAAGTGATTTATGATCATAAAGAAAGAATCCATTCTCTGATCTGCCGCTTTTTTTCATCAATCCCTCAACCATGAATATGAGTGAAGAATCGCTTCGCTCAAGATAAGATGGAAGCAATGCAAGGATTACAAAGTCGGCCGGATTTCCGAAAAAATTCTCGAAACAAACAAGATAGCTCTCTTCATAAAGTTCGAGATCACGAACAAGGTGTCTGCTCGCTTTCGAATCCGTTGTGCCGCTGCTCACAAATATTTTTTGAGGCTTGAAGGAGCCGGTGATCACTTCCTGGTCTCTGAAAAACTCAACCGGCAGAAATGGAATCTCTTGAATGTGATAGACATTTTCAGGCGTCTTGCCAAGCAATAAGCAGAACTGACGATAGATTGAGTTGTTCTCAAACTGAAATTGAAAAATTTCCAGCGCTGTTTTTTCGAAACTCTCTTCATCCACCCGAAAAATTTTTCGCCGAAGCTTCTCTCGTGTCATGCATCAAAGGTCGCAAGGAAAATATTTTCTAATTTCGAATCATGATTTTCAGAGTAGCAATCGTTGCCACACTAATTCTTTTCATCACCTCGTGCATCAATCCGCCGAGTTACTCTCCTATTCCGTCCATCGTGTTCGATTCCGTCTCATCGACATTTGCCAGAGCGCAGGTTGATTCACTCACGTTCTATATTAACTTTACTGACGGCGATGGCGATTTGGGATCCGATGACGTACCGAATCTCTTTTTCCTCGACAGCCGGACGGGGTATGTAGACAGTTTTAAAATTCCAAACCTGACTCCGCAGGGTAATGTGAAAGCGATAACGGGGGAGATCGCCTATACGCGATCGCAACTTAATTGCATTCCTAACAAAAACTTCGACACTCTTTATTATTCGATCTACATCGAAGATCGTGCAGGCAATAAGAGCAACGTGGTCACCTCGCCATCCATTATTCTGCAATGCAATTGAGTTCTTATTTCAGGAATGAAATTGGCTGCAATGCACATGAATGATCATCGCTGATTCCTTATTGTAACTTTGAGGTGCGCATCCCGTCGTGAAGTGGTTTTCAAAACTCCGTTTTTACTATCTGCTCACCGGAGCAGTCTTGATGGTCTTGTCGTACAAGACATCAAATCTCACCAGCATCAGCACTGAATTGGAGCGCGGCACTGCCCTGATGGCTTCGCGGGTGAATCAGGTGGCTGAAGAAATGAGCCAAAAAATCAGTGATGAGTATTCAAAAAATCCCGGCACACAACAGCGAAGAATTTCGAGAGAATTTCTAGCCGAGGTCAAACAGCTTCCGTATACAATTTTGATTTACCGTGATGACTCGCTCGATTTCTGGAGTGACAATACGGTTATTCCGACGCTACTTCCCTCCTCATTCAGCGATTCAGTTGGATTTCAGAAACTGAAAAACGGATATTATCTCACTTATAAAAAATCAACGGTCAACAAATCGGGCAAAGTGCTTTCATTCATTGCATTGGCACCCGTGAAATATGATTACATCACTTCGAACATCTATCTCCGTAATCATTTCTCGAAACTCTTTGATCTTCCTTCTTATTTTGATCTGTCTATAGATCCGCGGCCGGGATATTTGCCGGTGACAATTGCTCCGAACAAAACGCTGTTCTATCTCGGCATTTCAGAAACGTTGCGCGATGAGAAACCAGGACTCATCTCACCGATTCTTTTCATGGCAGCACTGCTTGCGCTTATGCTGTTTTTCAATTCAATTATTGCAGTACTCTCTTCAAAACGAAGTTGGCTGCGCCCGATTTTCTGGGCGGTAGTTTTCGGCGGGATTGTTTTTTTTATAAACCGGCTTTATCTGCTACCGGATGACCTTGAGAACTGGAGCATGTTCAACCCTGTGCTGTTTGCATCCTCTGCCGTGGCCACCTCTTTAGGCGGATTGTTTATTGAATTTCTCGTTCTGCTTTGGATCAGCATTGACCTCACGTACAATTTTACTCTTCGGATAAGAATCGATGCCAACTCTATCTGGAATTACATCACGCACCTGGTCGGATACTTTGTCATTTTCATTATGGTGATTTATTCTGTGGTGGTAATTCAGGCTTTGGTGAGAGATTCGAAAATCGAATTCGCATTCATCAATCCGCTTCACCCTGATTATTTCAGCATACTGGGCGTGCTGAACATGGCCTTGTTGCTTCTGTGTCTTTATCTTTTTTCAGAAAAAATAATTTCTATCCTTTTCCGAAATCCGCTGCCGATCTGGGATCGAATTCTGCTCTTGCTGATCTGCACGACATCTGCGCTCACCTACTATTTCCTCTATAACATCGGCATATCCGGCATGTGGGTTATGTTATGGACTTTCGTCTTTATTCTCCTTCTTTCTGCTTTCCGAATCGCCGCGAGACGCACGTTTACTTTCTCACGTTTGTTTTTGTGGCTGGTCTTCTTTTCTGCATCAGGAGCGATATTACTTTTCTACTATGGAGAGCAAAAAGAAAAAGTCACGCGATTGGTTTATGCGAAGAAACTTATTTCTGACCGTGATGCAGTCACTGAATTTTTGCTCGATGAATTGCATTCAAAAATTGAGCACGACCCGTTCATCATTCAGTACTTTCAATCGCCGCAACTCGCAACCAAACAACTATCAGATCGGTTGCAGCAGTTATATTTTCAGGAAGGATTCAGTCGATACACGCTTCGTTTTTATCCCTTCGATTCATCAGGCATCCTGCTGCCCGGGTGGGGCGAGGATTTTGGGTTTGTAACTGAAAACGGTTTGAAGAACGATAAGACTCCGGTCGGTAATGAGAACCTGTTCTATTCACTATCTACCACCGGAAACATCACCTACCTGTCACAATTCAACATCTCAAGAGGCGACACAATGCTCGGGCGATTGTACGTTGAGCTTAAAGCAGACGTGTATAAAAGCGCCAGTGTGTATCCTGAATTATTGCTTCCCGAAAAAGACCGCCTTCCCGCTTCAACGCCTGATTATTCATATGCCATCTACAACAGAGGTAAGCTGATCGATCATCATGGCGCCTATAATTATGATTTCCGTATGCCATGGTCACTGGAACCGAACATGGAAGTTCAATACAGAGACGACAGTTTCGGCAGCCATCTTATTTATTCTCCCAGAACCAACATTGCCATCATTGTTTCAAAGGCAAATGATTCGTTCACTTACTTCCTTTCCTTCTTTTCTTTTCTCTTTCTTGTAATGTTCATTCTCGGATTGCTGCTTTTATTTTTCAGTGCATTTCGAGTGTACCCGGGAATCCCTTCCCTTGGAGAATACTTTAAAGAAGCACCGCTGCGATCACTCATTCATGCATTTTTTTTAATCTTCACGATTTCCATGCTTTTGGCGATCGGTTACGTGACAGGACAATATTTTTTAAAACAATTCAATCAACTCGCAAAAACCACCGTGCATGATAAGCTCGAGCGAGTGACCGAAGCCATACAAGATCAACTCAACGAGAATAAGATCACCTCTTCAGAAGACACCTCTTTGCGTCCCATTATCCGAAGCAACATTACGGAGTACGCTGAAGTGCAGGATAACGAAGTGAATTGTTATGACAGGAATGGCGATTTGATTGCATCATCACAACCAAGCATTTTCGAAAAAGGAATTATTTCAAAAAAGATCAACCCCCAGATTTATTACGAGCTGAAGAGAGAGACGAAGATGGAGCTGATCACCGACGAGCAAATCGGATCGCTGCAGTTTTATTCAGGCTACGCAGCCATCAGAAATAGCAACGGACAGTTGATCATGTTTGTAAATCTTCCCTATTACAACAGCAGCAAGAACCTTGACGATCAGGTTGGATTTTTCTTCATCGCTCTGGTAAATATTCTGGTTTTTGCAACCATAATTGCAGGATTTATGGCCCCACTAATTTCACGACAAATCACCTTGCGGCTCGCACTCATAGGAGAAAAATTCAGAAAAGTAAATGTAGGCGCAGCGAACGAAACGATCGACTGGCCGGTGAAAGATGAAATCGGAAGCCTGGTGGAGGAGTACAACAAAATGATTAAGCAGCTTGAAGAAAGTGCGAACAAACTGGCGCGTTCGCAACGTGAAATGGCCTGGCGTGAAATGGCCAGACAGGTCGCTCATGAAATTAAAAATCCGCTGACGCCCATGAAACTCAGCATTCAGCATTTGCAAAGAGCCTACCGAAACAATGTGCCTAACCTGAAAGAGCTCACGGAAAGTGTAACGCGCACGCTCATTGAACAAATTGATACGCTGAGTGAAATCGCCACTGAGTTTTCCAACTTCGCAAAAATGCCGCGACCTGAGATTGAACAAGTGGACGTAAATCAAATTCTAAGGTCTGCCTGTGATCTCCACGGTGATGACAGGGCAAGCATTCATTTGCATGATCATGCGGAGCAAAGCATTGTGGAAGCTGACAAAAGGCAACTCATTCGTGTCTTCAACAATCTTATTCTAAATGCTATTCAGGCCATTCCCGAAAATGAAGCCGGTGAAATAAATGTGATCACAGAAAATTATGACGGGCAGATTGTGGTTTCTGTTCATGATAATGGAGTGGGCATTTCTGAAGACGAAAGCCAGCGTGTATTCATTCCGAATTTTACAACAAAGTCTTCCGGTACCGGACTTGGTCTTGCCATGAGCAAGAACATTATTGAAAGCTTTGGCGGCAATATTTCCTTCACTTCACAGAAAAATGCGGGCACAACATTTTATGTGCGCCTCCCTCTCGCAAACAGTTATTTCCAGCCATGAACACATCACCCTTTTCAATTGCTGATCAAATGAAATTCTCTGCCGAGATTTCCTTCACTCATAATGTTCCTACTCATGATTAAAGGTCATCGTTCAATAGTCATCTTTTACCTGCTCGTGGGTTACATCTTTATTGCTTTCCTGTGGTGGATGCTGCTTTTGTACAACATGAGCAATGAATCATTTTCTGAAAAGCGCGATCTCCTCCAACTAAATTTCAGCTACAAGAATGCTTCAGGAATGTCCTTTGAAAAATCGGATGATCTGAAGCTGCTCGATGAGGAACGCAAAGCGAAGACGTACATGATTTTTGGTGAAGGGTCATTTTTCCTCATTGTTCTCCTGGTCATGACGTGGATGATGCATAGCAGTTTGCGGCGCGAGGCATCTGTAGCACAGCAGCAGAAAAATTTTCTCCTCTCCATTTCTCATGAGTTACGGTCGCCGATTGCCGCATCAAAAGTGGCATTGCAAACGATGGAGAAATACAGAGAGCTGCCCGATGAAAAGCGAGTGCGCCTCATCCACAACTCGCTGCACGATATGGAACGCCTTCATGGCTTGGTTGAAAATCTGCTGCTTGCCGCCAAAATTGAAGATCATAATTTTTCGATCGGACATGAGTCCTGCGATCTGAGTGAAATTGTTTTACAAGTAATTCAAAAATTAAAGGAGACCTCTGAACTTAAGTTTGATCTCACAATGACTATTGAGCCGGGGTTGATGGTGATCGGAGATCGCAGCGGCCTCGTAAGCGTAATCACTAACCTTGTTGAAAATGCTCTGAAATATTCCGGCAAGCAAGCGAAGATTGATGTTACCCTGTGTGCAGAAAACGGATCCGCCGTGCTTCGCATTGCTGACAACGGCTTGGGAATTCCGGACGCCGAAAAGAAAAAAATTTTCAGGAAATTTTACCGAGTAGGAAATGAAGAAACCAGAAAGACAAAAGGCACAGGTCTTGGCTTATACATCGTGCAGCGAATTCTGGCTATGCACCGTGGACAAGTGAGCGTTCAGGATAACAACCCCAAAGGCACTATTTTCAAAGTTACGCTTCCGATAATAAATTGAAATTAGTATGACAATTCTCAAACAACTTTTACCCGCGCTCTCTACGTCTTGGATAGGAAACAAATCATTATTGATCGAAACCAACCAGTCATGATACAGCCGCGCATTCTTCTGGTAGAAGATGAGGAAACACTCATTGAGGCCGTAAAACTAAATCTGGAACTCGACGGCTATGAAGTTGAGACAGCTGCCACCGGCACAGAAGCGCTCAAGAAATTCAGACAGCAGCGATTCAATCTGGTAATACTGGATATCATGCTTCCTGAACTCGATGGTTACAAAGTGTGCCAAACCATCCGGGTGTCGGATAGTGAATTGCCCATCTTATTTCTCACAGCAAAGGACACAAGCAACGATAAGGTAATGGGTTTGAAACTCGGCGCTGATGATTATCTCACCAAACCGTTTAACCTGGAAGAACTTCTTCTTCGCGTGAAGGTGTTGGTCAGACACAGTTTTAAAGGTACCAAACAGGAGAGCGACACTCATCTTTTCCGCTTCGATGGAAATGAAATAAACTTTACTACTTACATGGCTAAGGGAAAAAACCAAAATTCCATTCGGCTTACGAAACGCGAAGCGGCGTTACTGAAGCTGCTAATCGATCGAAAGAATGAAGTGGTTTCGCGAAAAGAAATCCTCGAAACGGTTTGGGGCTATGATGTTTTTCCTACGACAAGAACGATTGACAATTTCATTCTCACTTTCAGAAAATATTTTGAAGATGACTCACGCAATCCAAAATATTTTCATTCCATTCGCGGAGTCGGTTACAAATTCACACACTGAGGATTTAATTGAATTGGCCCAAGATCACTTCACCGCTGAACCACTGTATGTTTAAATTGTATCTTGGCTTCAAAATATTTTGCATTGAACAAATATTTGCTGTTAATTTTTTCGCTTTCACTTTCCTTTCTTCAAACAAATGCTCAGTACTCCGCAGATTATGGTGTAGTGGTTGAAAGAAGTAATGGTGACACCATGCTGCTGGCCTGGTGTGGCGGGCTGAACAATCCTCAATTCTCCAATGTCGACTTGAATAATGACGGCATCAAAGATCTTTTTGTGTTTGATCGTACCGGAAACAGAATTCTCACATTCCTTGGACACGGCACGCCTAACACAGTTGATTTCACTTATGCACCGGAATATGAAGCCGACTTCCCCCCGCTGGTTGACTGGGCTCTGCTTACTGACTTTAATTGTGATGGGGTGGCCGACATTTTCACCTACAGCGAAGGGAGGATCACACTGCCACAGGGCGTTGGCGTAAGAGTGTATCGCGGGTATTACGATCTTAATAATAAAATTCAGTTTATGATCGCCGACAGCACACTCAGCTATCCGGTTGACAACATTCCTACTAATTTGTATGTAAGTGCTGTTGACATCCCGGCTTTCGCTGATGTAAATGGCGATGGTGATTTGGATGTGCTCACGTTTCAACCTACCGGCGGTTTCGTGCAATATTTTGAAAACCTCAGTGAAGAAGAAGGGTTCGGATGTGACAGTCTCATCTTTAAAAAGGAAGATAATTGCTGGGGTGATTTTTTTGAACCGTCACTCCAACGTGCCGATTTCCTGAATCAAACCTGTCCTTTTTTCGACGGCGCTCAAACACAACTGCGCGATCACACAGGGTCAACTGAAGTTGCATGGGACAATACGGGGGACGGCGTTCTTGAATTTCTTAAAGGTGATATTTCCTGGGATAATCTCGTTTATCAATTGAATGATGGCACACCGACGGATGCACACATTTATCAAGAAGACACGTTGTTTCCATCATACGATGTTTCAGCACACGTTTTCATTTTTCCGGCACCATTCCTCGTTGATGTAAACAATGATGGGTTGAGAGATCTGCTTGTTGCCCCTGATGCAGCAGGAGGCTCGGAGAATTATAAATGCAGTTGGTATTACAAAAACATCGGCAATGCTATCACTGCTACCTTCAGCTTTCAAAGTGATACATTCCTGGTAGGAGACATGATTGATGTGGGCGAAGGATCCTATCCTGTTTTTTTTGATGTAGATAACGACGGGCTAAAAGACATTGTTCTAGGCAATCGCGGTTATTTCGATGAGAGCAGTTCTAACTTATATGACGGGCAACTCTCCTATTACAAAAACATTGGTGACGCAGATCATCCTGCATTTAAACTTATCACCAAAGATTTTGCAAACGTGAAATCACTGAGTGTAAAAGGAGTGGCTCCCACTTTTGGCGATTTGGATGGCGATGGTGATGCCGACATGATCCTCGGCCAGGAAGATGGATCACTGTTATATTTTACGAATACGGCAGGACCCGGTCAACCTGCAAATTTTGTTTTCACACAAGCAGATTATTTCAATATAGATGTGGGTTCAGTAAGCACACCGCAATTGGTGGATGTGAATCGTGATGGGTTGCTTGATCTCATTATCGGTGAGCAAAACGGTAACATCAACTATTTTGAGAACACCGGCACACCGGCAGCTCCTTCATTCTCTTCAACACCAACAAACTCCTTCTTCGGAGGTGTCAACGTTCAGCAACCGGGTTATATAACGGGCTATAGTGCTCCTTACTTGTTTGACGATAATGATGGAAACGGTTATCAACTTTTGGTAGGAAGTGAACGAGGAACGATTTACAGGTATCGAAATATTGATGGAAATCTCGGCGGCACATTCACACTCATTGATTCAATGATGGAGAACATCAATGTCGGAACTCATTCATCCGTAAGCGGGGCAGATGTAAATGGCGATGGCAAGGCCGATCTGCTCGTTGGAAATTATTGCGGAGGGATTACTTTCTATTCCAGTAAATACACAGGAATTGGTGAACCGCAGAGTGCACTTGATAATGACATTCACCTCTTCCCAAATCCGGCATCGGTTCAAATCGAAATCTCAATCGATGATGTTTCACAGCTCAACAATTGCAGAGCTAGCGTTGTTAATGTGATGGGCGAAAAGTTAACCGACATAAAATTCAGTTCAAAAACTGCACTTTTAGATGTGAGCGACTGGTTACCCGGAATTTATTTTTTGCTGATCAGCAACGGCAAGGCCGATGTGGTGAAAAAATTGGTAGTAAGTCATTGAAGAGGTTCATGGGAATTTTTTAATTTTCACTCCTTCTTTTCATCTAAACAATTACATATCCTGAAATATTTTACAACGATATTAGTTTTCATCTTTCTAATCGGACACCAAGAAGTTTTCGCATCGCATATCGTCGGAGGTGAAATTTATTATCAGTGCCTCGGCAACAATAATTATCTGGTCACTCTCAAAGTTTATCGAGATTGCTACAATGGCCAAGCGCCTTATGACAACCCAACGAATGTTTTTATTTATGACGGGTTAGGAAATGAAGTGGCAGTTCTGCCGATTCCGTTTCCCGGATCTGATACGCTGCCAAATAATGCAAACAATCCTTGCCTCATTGTTCCGCCTACTATTTGTGTGGAGGAAGCAACATTTTCATACCAGGTAAACCTGCCTCCCAATGGCACCGGTTATAAAATGATTTATCAGCGTTGCTGTCGCAACATTACGCTTGTGAATATTCCGAGTCCATCAACCACTGGAGCAACATACGAAGCTACTATTCCTGACTCTTCAGTGGTTCAGTGTAACAGCAGTCCATATTTCAATAATTTTCCGCCAACAGTTATTTGCGTTAATCAGCCGTTCATATTTGATCATTCGGCCACGGATCCTGATGGTGATTCTCTGGCCTATTTTCTTTGCGCTCCGTACAACGGGGCAACATCATTGAATCCTTATCCTTATCCGCCTCTGCCTTACGGAAACATTACTTTCAGTTTACCTTATTCGGCCACTAATCCGATGGGAGGATCGCCTCCTATGCATATTGATTCAGTAACCGGGTTGCTCACCGTTACTCCTAATACGATCGGGCAATTTGATGTCGGTGTTTGCGTAAGTGAATATCGTAATGGCGTTTTACTTTCAATTCACAGAAGAGATTTTCAATTTAATGTAACAGAATGTACTCCCGCTTCGGTTGCAGCTCTTCCTACGGTATTGAATGGCTGTGACGGCTTCACTTTCACTTTTCCGAATTTGAGTCAAAATGCAACAACTTACTTGTGGAATTTTGGTGTGCCTGGCTCCACAACTGATACTTCTTCTCTGTTTAGTCCATCTTATACTTACAGCGATACAGGTTTGTACACCGTCACGCTCTACGCAAATCCCGGAACCAATTGCGGAGATACAGCAACCACACAGGTATATGTATATCCAACTTTCAGTGGTCATATTGAAGCTACGGACGGATGTGCCGGTATGCCGGTTCAGTTTCTGGATTCAACAACCACAACTTATGGCACAATCAATTGGTGGCACTGGAGTTTCGGCAATCTTGGAACCTCTCTCCAGCAAAATCCGCAATTCACTTTTGACACGGCGGGAAATTATCTGGTAACATTGCTGGTGAGTAATACACTCGGATGTTTTGATTCTGTCACTACCACCATTCAAATACATCCTCAACCTGCTGCATTTGCAGCGCCTGATACATTGATATGCTATCTTGATTCTATCCAACTTTCGGGCAGTGGTGCCGGAAGCTATTTGTGGACGCCAAACTATGCTTTAAGCAACGACACGATTTCCAATCCGTGGGCGAGCCCCGATGCAAGCACTGAATACATTTTGCATGTAGAAAATCAATGGGGCTGCTCCGATGAAGACTCCATACTTGTAAGTGTCTTCGACAGCATTCAGGCGATCGGCACCAGCGATACTACTATTTGCCCCGGAGGATCCGCGCAATTGAATGTTTCAGGCGGAAGCTTTTTTCTATGGACTCCTTCTACCGGCTTATCTGATCCGAATATCCCCAATCCGGTTGCCTCTCCGGCATCTTCCACGCAGTATACAGTCGTAACTTCAATTGGTTCGTGCACGGACACACTTCAGGTTTTTGTTGGCGTCAAGCCCTTTCCGCAAATTGCAGCAGGGCCGGATAAATCTATTTGTATCGGAGATAGCGTAATGATTGACGCTTGCTGTGGTACAAGCTATGAATGGTCACCGGCAAGCTCATTAACGAATGCTTTTATTTCCAATCCGATTGCTTTCCCAACTCAAACTACCTCATATTATTTAGCTGCTACAGATTCTAATAGTTGCCCTTTGGTTGTTCTCGATACTGTAGTAGTTAACGTTATTATTCCTGCTCCACTGAATATTACTCCTGATACACTCATTTATCTTGGAACGAGTGCGCAATTATATGCATATTCGGCACAATCCTATGACTGGAGCCCGAGTGAATCTCTAAACAATTCAACAATTGTAAACCCAATGGCTACGCCTCAGGTGACAACAACATATACGGTTAATGCAATTTCAAACGAAGGCTGCAAGATTTCGGATACAGTGACTGTGACAGTAGAGATTGATCCGCTTGTTATTTTTCCGAATGCATTCACTCCAAACAATGATGGGTTAAACGATTACTTTCAGCCATTGATTTTTGGATTGTTCCAAACTGAAGTGTTTGATGTGTTTAACCGCTGGGGGCAACTCGTTTATACCAACAATGACGCCCAGAATGGATGGGATGGAAAATATGGTGGAAAAGATTGTGAGATGGGAACTTATGTTTACTATCTTCGAGGCAAATCGATGAGTACGGGAAAAGAATATTTCCTAAAAGGAAATGTTGTACTATTACGATGATTTTTCATTTTCGAAAAAAACGACCCATGAAAAAAGTTGTACTACTGCTTGGATTGGTTTCTTCACTTGCATTGTTGTCGCAAAACGCATTTGCATCACATATTGTCGGCGGCGAGATGAGTTATGCATGTTTGGGCGACAATCAATATCAAATTACCCTCAAAGTTTTTCGCGATTGTTACAACGGTCAGGCTCCGTTTGATAATCCGACAACCGTCACTATTTATTACACTGCCACAGCTCAACTTTACACTACGGTTAACATTTCATTTCCGGGCTCAGATACTTTGAATAACAATCCGGGGAATCCTTGCTTAATTGTTCCACCAGGAATTTGTGTTGAGGAAGCTGACTTCGTAGCTACTATTACACTTCCGCCGGTTGCTGGAGGATATACTCTGATTTATGCTCGCTGCTGCAGAAATCTTCTTGTTCAAAACCTTCTTGATCCAACAAACACCGGTGCAGCAGACATCGCGACTATTCCGGACACATCACTGGCCGCTTGTAACAGTAGTCCTTACTTTAATAATTTTCCTCCAACTGTAATTTGCGTTAATCAGCCCTTTACTTTCGATCATTCTGCTACTGACCCCGACGGGGATTCCCTCGTTTATGAACTGTGCGCACCTTATACCGGCGGAGACGCTCTCAATCCTTACCCTGTTCCTGCTCCGCCACCGCCATACGGTTTCGTTACTTACAACACTTCGGTTTATCCGTATTCAGCAACTGATCCAATGGGTGGAAATCCGACAATGAGTATTGATCCGGTTACAGGACTAATGACTGTGACGCCAAATACAATCGGGAACTTTGTGGTCGGTGTTTGTGTGGAGGAATACAGGAACGGACAATTTTTAGGAGAACATAAAAGAGACTTCCAATTTAATGTTGTTGAATGTACTCCTTCGGTCGTAGCTTCTATCCCCAATGTGATCAATAATTGCTCATCATTCACAGTAACATTCGAGAATAACAGTTTCGGCGGCAATATTTATCATTGGGATTTCGGAGTGCCTGGAATGACGAATGACACATCAAATCTTTTCAGCCCTACATTCACCTATCCTGATACCGGTGTTTACACAGTTCACTTGTATGTAAACCCGGGAACAACATGTGGAGACACGGCAACAGCCACTGTTTACATTTATCCGACATTGACAGGAGCGATGGCCGCACCTGATGGATGTGAAGGAAATCCTGTTCAATTCTATGATCAAAGCACGACCACTTACGGAACAATTAATTCGTGGCATTGGTCATTTGGTGACGGGGGTGTTTCCACAGCGCAAAACCCCTCTCACAGCTATGCTGATACAGGAACGTATACAGTACAGTTTATTGTCGGAACTAATATGGGTTGCGTAGATACTGTCACAGAAACTGTTGTCATCTATCCCTCTCCTTCGACGAATGCTACACCAAATGACACGATAATTTGTTCGCTCGATAATATTCAACTTAATGCTAGTGGCACCGGCAACTTTAATTGGCAACCGAATTATGGATTGTCTAATAACAACATTTCTAATCCGCTGGCAAGCCCCGATGTAACTACGACCTATACGGTAACTGTTTCGAACCAATATGGATGTTACTCGCAGGATTCAGTGAAGGTGACTGTATTTGATTCCGTTTCTGTATTTGCTGGAAATGACACAACCATTTGCCCCGGAGGTGCAGTTCAATTGAATGCAACAGGCGGTCAAGTATTTTTATGGTCGCCGGCAAATGGCTTAAATAATCCGAACATCCATAACCCTATTGCGACTCCGTCGTCTACCACAACTTATGTTCTCACATCATCCATTGGATCGTGCACTGGTTCCGATGCAGTCACAATTTTTGTGAAACCGGTGCCGCACGTTACTGCGGGAGCGGACCAAACAATTTGTCAAGGATCAAGCGTCCAGATTTCTGCTTCAGGACTTACATCTTACTCGTGGTCCCCGGCAGCGTCTCTTTCTGATCCGAATATTTCAGATCCAATTGCATCACCCATTACAACGACAACCTATTACGTAACCGGTGCTGATTCCAATGCGTGTCCGATTCTGGTTTTAGATTCTCTAGTAGTGAATGTACTTCAAGAGCCGGCAATCACGATTCATCCGGATACATCAATCATTCTTGGAACTTGCGTTGACTTGTATGTAACCGGTGGTGCTACTTTTCAGTGGATGCCGGGTACAGGCCTCGATGATGCGACCTCATCAAATCCCGTGGCATGCCCGACGGACTCTACAGTTTATCATGTCTTTATTACGACGGCACAGGGATGTACATATGAAGACAGTGTAATCGTTGGAATTCGACTTGATCCAATCGTGATTTTCCCCACGGCATTTTCGCCTGACGGAAACGGAAAGAATGATATTTTCCGACCCGTGATTTTAGGGTTGGCACATCTCGATGACTTCAGAGTATTTAATCGCTGGGGTGAGTTGGTATTTGAGAGAACAGGATTGGATGTAGCCGGTGGTCCTCTAGCACCGAGCGATAGCTGGGACGGCACTTTCAAAGGAAAAGATCAACCGGTAGGTGTATACGCTTATGAATTGAAAGGAACTGCAACTGCAACCGGGAAATCCATTGAGCGAAAAGGAACCGTGACGCTCGTGCGTTAGTACAAAGATTATTTACTTTTGCTGCCGTCCCGATTTTTCGGGACGGTTTTTTTACGAGTATCCATGAATGCGCAACAAATTATGCCCGGGTGGTGAAATTGGTAGACACACCATCTTGAGGGGGTGGCGCCGCGAGGCGTGCTGGTTCGAATCCAGTCCCGGGCACGGTAGAAATAAATTATCGTTTTCTTCAAATCTCCTCCGCTGGAAGAGATATCCTCAAAAAAAAATTTGTACTTCCTTCCGGGAATTAATTTCTCAAAAATCTATTCTCGCAATAGTATAGCCGCCAATTCTATTGTCTTTCGCTTCACCAAAATAAGGATTCATGTCGCCAAGACTCATTGCTTGGAGAACCGTAATCTTTGTTACCGGCACAATTGATCCGTTCTCAGAAATAAACTTCACTTGCATTTCCTGATTAGTTGGATTTCGAACGATGATGTAGCCATGATGATTTTTAACAAACCCTTTAGCCGACATGCCGTGGGGTACTGCAACGCTGTTCAATATATATCCTGTTTTGAAACAAGGCGCCACCAAAGTGAAGACAAGTCCCTGCTGATTCATTTCCTGCTTATCCGGCCTGAAACGATCATACCTTCCAAATAGACAATAATGTAATCTTCCCGGAAACTTAAGCGAGTAATCGATAAATGCGAAGAGCATTCCTGACTCGTAATAGGGTTGCAGCCATGTATTGACAGAAGGATAACGCCCGCCGAAGGGATCAGGCCCATCACTGTACCATGAGGTAACTGCAACTCCCCTGTGATCATTGGCTTCAAACAAATCGTTTGCCTTTTCTTCGAATCGCGCCGTGCTTGCATCCATCGAGTCCTTCATTTCCTGCAATGATGCTGTTGAACGAACACCGGTCGTTCGGCTTTCAGAATAGTATAGTCGCGAATCAGTAATTCCCTTCGTCTTTAGAATGGCGCGGCTGTACGGATTATTATATGAGAATCCGCCAACATCTCCTGTGAGAAACATTCCCGGATAATGTTGATTGATGAACCGAATAACTTTTTCACTGCTATCGCGCACGGCTTCACCGTTTCCGCATGCAGGACACGCATCCCAATGTTTGTCGTTCCATTCCCAAAAAAGTCCGATGCCGATAACTTTTGTGTGGCGGTTGGCAAAGTCAATCGCTTG
>Ga0335085_10001111_pt1 | contig 62221 bp, 50 predicted proteins | sample Lox_Sample_45_FD_206712 | JGI IMG/M metagenome (GOLD analysis project Ga0335085, IMG submission 206712) | Soil microbial communities from Loxahatchee National Wildlife Refuge, Florida, United States - Lox_Sample_4.5 | ecosystem: Environmental > Terrestrial > Soil > Wetlands | place: USA...
TTAGGGTAGCCGATTCGGGGTGCTGCCTTCGACGCAGCCCTTCGCAACTTATCGCTGCTTCACGTCTTCAAAACGCTTCACACTTTTCGGAGAAGAGACGGATCTTTTAAGGTAACAAACCCATCGCTGTATCATGCACTGGACATTGGAGTTCACCCGGTTTTTGGGCCTCCGAGCCCCGGAATTCTTCAGAAACGAACCCAATCCAGTAAGCAAAATCGCAGGAAAGAGATAGGTCCGGAATGGCCGCGTTATCGAGTGAGATTTTAAGCCTCGATTTTGGTGTAAATCGGGCACTTTTTGTGCAAATAATCTATTGGTTTGGCGTAGGGGCGGGGCTCGTGCGCCAAATCTGAACCAGTACGGCAATGAAAGTTCAAAACCGAGGCCAGACCGATGCCAGACTGCATCTTTTGCAAGATCATCCGCCGGGAGGTGCCCGGCAAGATCGTCCATGAGGACGAGACCGTGGTCGCGATCGAGGATCTTCATCCGCAGGCGCCGGTGCATCTGCTGGTGCTTCCCAAGGCCCACATCGAGACTCTGGGTGCGGTCAGACCCGAAGACGAGGCCTTGGTCGGAAAACTGCTCAGGGTCGCTGCGAAGCTGGCGCGAGAACGCGGTCTCGAGACGCGGGGGTATCGCGCCGTGATCAACAATGGCTCGGGCGCAGGGCAGACGGTGTATCACTTGCACGTTCACGTGCTTGGTGGACGCGTATTTCATTGGCCGCCGGGATAAGAACGGTTGCCAGTTGGCGGTTGTCGGGTCGCATTTCGGAGTTCGAGCCCGATGTTTTGCTATCCGACTATCGAGAACTGATAACCGGCAACCGATCATGGGTGGCTGAAATTGGCCAACCACGGTGAATTACAACCAGAAAGTGCGGCTGGAGAGTGAGGCGGCCAAGCTCGAAGCTTTTGATTAGACGTGATTTATAGCGCGTCTGACATTTGGCCGATCAGGTGCATCCTACCTGTGCTGATTCACCTGAGGAGTTGAACCCATGAGCACAAGCCGTTGGATCCTAAGATCTCTGAGCTACGCAGTCCTGAGTCTATTCGTGGCAAGCGCGTTGGCTTTTGCGCAGGACTCGGCCCCTCCGGCGACACCGCCACAGAGCGTGGCGCCCGACTCCGGGTGGCATCGGTTCCAGCAAAATGGGCCGCAGGCGCAGTCGCCCGCGCCGGTAGTCCCAGCCGACCCGGCGGATTCAGGTTACGGCCAGACGCCGCCCGATCAGGGCCAATATCCCCCTTCACCGCACGGCCAGTACCAGGGACCGCCGCAAGGCGGCAATCAGCCGTACGGGCAGTATCAGGGCCCACCACCGCAGGCAGGAAATCAGCCGGCCCCTCCCCCGGTGCCACCACAGTTGACGATCAGGCCGGGCACCATCGTCACGGTCCGCGTAAACCAGACGATCTCTTCTGAGCGCAATCAGCCGGGCGACAGCTTTGCGGGCACGCTGGCGCAGCCCATCGTGGTCAACGGGATCGTGGTCGCCGCTCCCGGCGAGCCGGTTGCGGGTCGCGTTACCGAGGCCAAGAAAGCTGGAATGGTGAAGGGTGTTTCGCGGTTGGGTCTCGAACTGACCAGCATCACCATGGTCGACGGCAACCCGGTAGCGCTCCAGACGGCAACGATCGGGCATAACGGACCGACTTCGAACGGGCGTGACGCCGCGGCGGTCGCTACCACTACGGGTGTGGGTGCTGCCATTGGCGCTTCGGTGGCCCCGTGGTGGCATACCGGGGAAGGCGCTGCGATTGGCGCCGGTGTAGGCGCTGCCGCCGGAATCCTGGGCGTGCTGCTCACGCGAGGACAGCCGACAGTGGTGGCCGCCGAGACTGTGGTCAGCTTCCAGATTCAGCAGCCGATCGCGGTTTCCACCACCACCGCGCCTCAGGCTTTCCAATACATTCAGGCTGAGGACTACTCCCAGGGCCCGGGCCCGCAAGGCCAGGGCCAGCAGGGGCCGCCACCGCGCTACAGCCAGGGCGGAGGTTATGGTCCCCCCAGGTATGGCGCGGCCCCCGGGTATCCGCCGCCATATTATGGATATCCTGGCTACTATCCCTACTGGGGACCCGGATTCGCCTTCTGGGTCGGACCCAGGTATTACGGGGGCGGGTACTACCGCGGATGGTACGGCCATGGGTATTACGGGCATGGCTATTACGGGCGTGGGTACTACCATCGGTAGCCAGCCGCCGTCGTTTTCATAGGGCTGTACAACGAAGCCGCCAGTCGAAGATGCGATTGGCGGCTTTCGTGTTACTGGAGGCTACATACATTGGCTAACGCCAGAACACAGGAAAGCAGAGCCCAATTGTCCTCTGGCCTCGGTGTCGCTGTGTTTTGCCTCTGGCTTTAGCGGGGACTCCGCCAGGCCGCTTTGCCGACGAAGAACGGTCCCATGCGCTCGATGTAACGCGATGTCTGGCGGGTCCGGCGCATCTGCTGGACGCAGGCGGACAGCGGAAAAAGTCGGGCTCCGATCAGCCCGATCACGAAGTCGTTATCGTGCGGATCGAGTCCGAAGCACGCCAGGCGTACGTCCTGCGCGTAGCCGGCCTCACCGAATGCATGGCCAATGCGTCCGTGCTCGGCAAGGATGGGACCTTGCTCCTCGGGCGGCAGCGCGGAAAATTCTCCTGTGCGGCGGAGCGGATACCAGATCGCCCAAGGCGATTCCGGATTGAGCACGGCGCGCCGCGATTTTTGCAGCAACCAGTCCTCGAGGTCAGGCTCGTGCCCGAGCGCGTAGGTGCGTCCGAGCATGGTGAATTCCGGCTTGAACGCGAGATCACTGAACGGCGACTCGGCAAGGAAGGGCCGCAGCAGGCTCACGAAGAAATCGGGCTCCTCATTCCAGGTGAGCAAGCCGACACCTTGCGGATCGTTTAGGTCTTTATAGAGGATGCCCTCGAAGCCCGCGGATTCCAAGGCGCGCGTCAGTTCGCCAATATCGCGGGCCCGCCCGAAGGCCAGCAGTTGCATGAACAGCCGCCGGTCCGAGGTCTGAGGCTGCCCGCCACGCAATCCGCCCTTCTCACGAAGATCGAGTTTGTCAGCCATGGGTCATCACGCTCGCACCCGAGCCGCAACCAGGCTGGAATAAAGATCGCCCAGCCGATTCAGCATTTCGACCGCGGGTCCGAAGTTCCGACGGTTGATGTGCTCCACGTTCAAGCCAAGGGGCGGCGGATCAGGCGGCAGATTGTCAAACACTTCCATCAGGATGCGCTGCGCGAGACCGATGGAGCGTTCAAGGCACCGCGCGCGCGCCGCTTGCTTGCGCTCAGGATCCTCATGCGCGAGATCGGCCGCCGACGCTTCATCGAGGCGCAGGTGGCGATCGAGGTCCGGCGGAATATCGGCGCCAAGCCACCGCAGGAACTGCAGATCGCGTGGATGACTGACGGGCGCGAAACTGAGGACCAGCCGGGCTTCAACGCCGTTCAGCCGCTGCACCAGCCAGACGATGTCGTTCGGGTCGAACAGCACCTGCGTGGTGAAGAAATCGATGCCGGCCGCGTGCTTGCGCCGCACGCGCTCCGCCTCGCCCGCGCGGCTGGGAATGCTGATCCCGCCGAGCGCTCCCGCGTGTCCCGCAGCGCGTATCATCTGAGCGGCCTCAGCGACTCCGGGACCCGGATACCGGATGCTGCTCGACTCGCCGCCGACGAGCACGAGATCGCGGATGCCGAAGGCCTCTTCGGTTTCGGCAAGCCACGGCAGGGGATCGGGCTCGTACACCACGCAGTGGTTCACCACAATTTCGGTCGCGTGCGCCTCGCGCAACCGGGCGCCCATCACTCGCGGGTCGAGCCGCGGCACAAAACCGGCGGTGCGTTCGCCCGGCCGGGCCTCGTTGTGAATCTCCGGAAGATTGACGGCATCAACGGAGCTCGCCACCCGTTCGACAACGGCGATGGCTTCGTCGAGTGCCGCAGGCTTGCCCTCTTCCGGCGGGACGACTTCGAAGAGTGTGACCGGCAGCGAGGGATCGAGGATTTTACTCTTCAGACTCATGATCTATTTCGCGCATTCGCTTGACCCGTGCTCCGGCGAGCCACCATCGTCGCACTGCCACGGCCGACCAGACGACCTCGACCAGCCCGAATGGCCACGCACCCTGAAGGAACCCGTACGCGGAGCCCAGCAGACACGCAACTGCAAAGGCCAGTGTGAATCCGCGGCCGCGATCTTCCAGCTCGTAGCATACGACCATCGCCGTGACCGCAAAGAGACCGTAGAGTGTGAGCATGGTCGCTGAGCTGCGCTCAACTCTCCACGTCGTAGTTCAAATTCGGCGCCAGCCATCGCTCCGTCGTCTTCACATCCACGCCCTTGCGCCGGCTGTAGTCGATCACTTGGTCGCGGCCAACCTTGCCCACCGCGAAGTATCGCGCTTCGGGATGCGCAAAGTACAGACCGCTGACCGAAGCGCCGGGGTACATAGCGAAGCTCTCGGTCAGCTTGATCCCGGTGCGCGCTTCCACGTCCAGCAGGTCCCAAATGATCTGCTTCTCAGTGTGATCCGGGCTCGCAGGATACCCGGGCGCCGGACGGATCCCGCGATAGCGTTCGTGGATCAGGTCCTCGTGGGTGAGATTCTCGCTCTTGCCGTATCCCCAGATATCGCGCACACGCTTGTGCAGTAGTTCGGCCAGCGCCTCCGCCAGACGATCCGCCAGCGCCTTGGCCATGATCGCATTGTAATCGTCGTGATCGCGCTCAAAGCGCGCAGTGAGCGTCTCCAGGCAGAAGCCTGCGCTGACCGCGAACGTGCCGACGTAGTCGTGAACGCCCGAATCTTCCGGGGCGACAAAGTCCGCCAGGCAATGGTTGCGGTGGCCCGGCGCTTTCTCCATCTGCTGCCGCAGGAAATGGAATTCGGCGAGCACGCCGTTGCGCGCTTCGCTGCCGTAAATCGCCACATCGTCGCCGGCGCTCGCGGCAGGAAATAACCCGAACACCGCGCGTGCCGTCAGCAGCTTGCTCGAGACGATCTCCGTCAGCAGCCTCTCCGCATCGTCCAGCAACTCGCGGGCGCGCTCACCGACCTTCGGATCATCCAGGATCTTCGGATAAGTCCCGCGTAGTTCCCACGCTGAAAAGAACGGCGTCCAGTCGATATACGGCGTGATCTCCCCAAGCGGCACCGAGTCGCACACTTTGACGCCGGTGAATTCCGGGCGTGGAACGTCGAGCGATTTCCAGTCAAACACGGGCTTGCGACGGCGCGCCTCTTCGAATGGCAGCAGCGGCTGCGCCTGAGGGCGATGACCCTGCCGCAGCTTCTCCTGATCGCGCAGGTTCTCACTGACGAAGTTCTCTCGCAGATCGGCGCTCTTCAGGCTGCCGACCACGCCCACGGCGCGCGAGGCGTCCTGCACGTGGACCACAGGCTGGCTGTACATGGGCGCGATCTTCACCGCGGTGTGGATGCGGCTCGTCGTGGCACCGCCGATCAGCAGCGGCACCTTGAACTGCTGCCGCTCCATCTCCTTCGCGAGGTGCACCATTTCGTCGAGCGACGGCGTGATCAGGCCGCTGACACCGATCATGTCCGCCTTCAGCTCGCGTGCGGTGGAGAGAATCCTCTCGCTCGGCACCATGACACCGAGATCGACCACTTCATAGCTGTTGCAGCCGAGCACCACGCCGACGATGTTCTTGCCGATGTCGTGGACATCGCCCTTGACGGTGGCCATCACGATCTTGCCCTGGCTGCGAGCGCCGTTCGCCTGCTTCTCGGTCTCCATGAAGGGCAGCAGGTAGGCGACCGCTTTCTTCATCACGCGCGCGCTCTTCACCACCTGCGGCAGAAACATCTTGCCGGAGCCGAACAGGTCGCCGACCACGCTCATGCCGTCCATGAGCGGCCCTTCGATCACTTGCAGCGGACGCGCGAACTTCAGCCGTGCTTCTTCCGTATCCGCTTCGACGTAATCCGCGATGCCCTTCACCAGCGCGTGCGACAGGCGCTCCTCGACCGTGCCCTTGCGCCATTCCTCTTCTTCGGCCTCCACCTTGCCCTTGCGCTTGACGGAATCAGCGAAAGCCAGCAGGCGCTCGGTCGAGTCGGGACGGCGATTGAGCAGCACGTCCTCCACAAGCTCGAGCAAATCCTTGGGAATCTCTTCGTAAATCGCGAGCTGACCCGCATTGACGATTCCCATGTCCATGCCGGCGCGGATGGCATGATAAAGAAACGCCGAGTGCATGGCCTCCCGCACCACGTTGTTGCCGCGGAACGAGAAGGAGATATTGCTCACGCCCCCGCTGACCTTGACGTGCGGCAGCGTGGCCTTGATCTGCCGTGTCGCCTCGATATAGGCAACGGCGTAGTCGTTGTGCTCTTCCATGCCGGTGGCCACGGTCAGGATGTTGGGATCGAAGACGATGTCCTGGGGCGGGAATCCGACCTGCTCGGTGAGAATCTTATACGACCGCGTGCAGATCTCGACCTTGCGCGCGACAGTGTCCGCCTGCCCTCGCTCGTCGAAAGCCATCACCACCGCCGCCGCGCCATAGCGCCGGATCAGGCGGGCGTGTTCCTTGAAGGCTTCTTCGCCCTCCTTCAGGCTGATAGAATTCACCACTCCTTTGCCCTGGATACACTTCAGGCCGGCCTCGATCACACTCCACTTGGAGCTGTCGATCATGACGGGCACGCGCGCGATGTCCGGTTCGGCGCCGACGTGATTCAGAAACGCGGTCATCACCTGCTCGGAATCGAGCATGCCTTCGTCCACGTTGACGTCGATGAGTTGCGCGCCGCCTTCCACCTGCTGCCGCGCCACGCGGAGCGCGCCCTCGTAGTCGCCGGCCAGGATCAGCTTCGAGAACCTCGGCGATCCCGTCACGTTGGTGCGCTCACCGACGTTGACGAAGTTCATGTCGGGGCGCAGCACCAGCGGCTCTAGTCCGCTGAGACGTGTCAGGTGATCGGCTTTCGGAACCACTCGCGGAGCCACGCCGCGAACAGCTTGGGCAATGGCGCACGTATGCGCCGGGGTCGAGCCGCAGCACGAGCCTACGATGTTCAACCAGCCCTGGCGCGCGAAGTCACCGAGATCGGCGGCCATGCTCTCCGGCGTCTCGTCGAATCCGCCGAAGGCGTTGGGCAGGCCGGCGTTCGGGTAGCAGCTTATGGGCAGCGGCGCCACGCGCGCGAGATCGTCGATGAATGGCCGCATCTGCTTGGCGCCGAGCGCGCAGTTAATGCCGACGCTCAGCAGCGGCACGTGCGACACCGAGACCCAGAAGGCCTCCGCCGTCTGGCCGGACAGATTGCGGCCGCTCTGATCCACGATGGTCACCGAGGCCATCACCGGCAGGCGGCTGCCGCGCTCGGCGAAGAGTTGCTCGATGGCGAAGAAGGCGGCCTTGGCGTTCAGCGTGTCAAAGACCGTCTCCACCAGCAGCAGATCGACGCCGCCGTCGACAAGGCCGCGCGTCTGGTCGTAATAAGCCTGGCGCAACTGGTCGAAAGTGACGGAGCGCGCGCCTGGATTCGAGACGTCCTGCGATACGGACGCGGACCGGCTCGCAGGTCCGATCGATCCCGCCACAAACGCCGGCCGGCGATTCGCAGCCGTGAATTTCTCCGCGGCACGTTTCGCGATCCGCGACGCTGCCACGTTGAGGTCATAAACACGGGACTCGAGACCGTATTCGGCCAGCGAGACGGCGTTGGCGTTGAATGTGTTGGTTTCGATGATGTCCGCGCCGGCGTCGAGGTACTGGCGATGAATGCCCTCGATCAGTTCCGGCTGCGTGATCGAAAGCACGTCGTTGTTCAGCCGCAGGCTCTTGGGGTGATCGGCAAACTCGCGCCCGTGATAGTCCTTCTCCCCGAGCTTGTGCGACTGGATGACGGTGCCCATCGCGCCGTCGAGCACCACGATGCGTTCACGGAGAAGCTGTTCGAGCTGTTTCAGAACATCACTCATCGGATCTGCCTGATACGTGCTCCCCGACAATACCGGATCATCTGCAGTCTGACGCCGGGCGCACCGCCGCGCCAACCCAAAGCGTCTGGCTCGTAACATTTGATGGCTGAAGGCCGATCCTGGTCACTCCAGTGGAAACGTATCGGTGTTGCTCTTGCCTTGTTGAGTGTTATGCTCCCTTGACCCCCTTTTGCGGGAGTCATGCTGCTGAAGGATATCACGGCACCGAGACCCAGGTAAATGACGCCCCAGCCTGCGAACGCCGAGCATCGATCCGTCCCCGAACAGCGATGGCTCCAGGTAATCCTGGTCGCCTTCGTGATGTACACCATCGCCTTCATCGATCGCACCAACATCTCTGTCGCCCTGAGCTCGATCAGCCGCGACCTTCACATGGATCCCGCTCAAGCCGGTGACGCTGCCGGAATCTTCTTCTGGGGATACCTGGTGTTGCAGATCCCCGGCGGATATCTGGCGCGACACTGGAGCGCGAAGTGGTTCATCGCGATTCTGCTGGTGGCGTGGGGCGTATGCTCGGTCGGCACCGGCCTCGTGCAGACAGGACATCAATTCTGGGTCATGCGGCTGCTCCTGGGCGTCACCGAAGGCGGCGTGTGGCCGGCCGTGCTGGTGCTGCTCGCCAGCTGGTTTCCGCGCGCCGAACGCGCCCGCGCCAACGGATTCTGGATGCTCTGCCTGCCTGTTGCCGTGGTGGTTGCATCGCCGCTGTCAGGATGGATCCTCGGTCACTGGAACTGGCGTGTGCTGCTGGTCGCTGAAGGCGCCTTTCCGTTTCTATGGCTGATCGTGTGGCTGGCGCGAATCAACGATCATCCACGGCACGCGCCGTGGATCACGCATGCGGAACGCGATTACCTGGAGCGGACGCTGGAACGGGAGGCAGCGGAGATCGAAGCGGCCGAAGCAGTGGAGCGGGCCGAGTGGACCAGGCCGTCAGGCCAAATTTCGCAGGACCCGGCGGTTGTCGAGCCGCCGCTCTGGCGCGAGCTGCTCGGACCGCAGGTGCTGCTGATGTGCGGGGTTTATTTTCTGCTGAATACAGGAAACTACGGGTATCTGTTCTGGCTGCCCACGGCGCTCGAAAAAGCCAAAGAACTGAGTCATCTGCTGGTGGGGTGGCTGTTCGCGGTGCCTTACTTTATCACCGGTGTGGGCATGGTGCTGCTTTCGAAGCATTCCGACCGGCATCACGAGCGCCGCCTGCACGTGGCGATTCCGCTGGCCACTGCCGGCCTGTGTCTGCTCGCCGGCGTGGCGATCAGCCCGTACTCGACGATGCTCTCGTTCGCGCTGATTGCCATCATTGGCGCGGGCTCATATGGCGCTCTCGGACCCTTCTGGGCCATCCCTACCGAAAGCCTGCCGCGACGCGTCGCGGGACCGGCGATGGGCATGGTCAACGCGCTCGGGAATCTGGGCGGGTGGGCCGGCCCGAAACTCGTGGGATCGATCAGCAAGCATACCGGGCACCTGACGCTCGCGTTTTCGATGCTCGGCGTGGCACTGGTGGCAGGCGGCGGATTGGCTCTGTTGTTGCCCAAGAGCGGCAACCGCCGGCCTGGAATCCAAAGCCAGGGCTGATTCTTATTGCGGCCTTGCCAGCCTGGCCGTCACCGGCATTGGCGATCCCGCCGCCAGCGCCAGCGCGGTCGTCGCCCAGTTGGTCGCCGCTGCCGAGATGAATTGATCGCGCCCGTGCGGGAACCCGCTCTCGAAGAACGGTTGGATCGGCAAAGCGCGACGCCTCACGTACCACGATCCGTCCGCAAGCTGGGTGCTCATGAGGAACGCGACACCACGCTGATAAGCCGGATCGGTCACGGTAAGCGCTCCGGACTGTGCCAGAGCGACGAGCGCCTGTCCGGTAGCGAAGGCGTCGCTGGAAAGCGTCGGCAGCTGTGCCCAGCCGCCGTCCGGACGCTGCTCGGCGATTAACGCCGCCCCATCCTGCTTGATCGGGCTTGAATCCGCAGTGCTCGCCCAGGCAAGACCGAGAAGTTGATAAGCCCGATCCTGAGTCGTCCGAGGTTGTGCTTTCGCGAGCCAGGCGGCGGCGCCTTCCACCGCGCGATCATACTCCGCCCGCTGCGCCTGAGGCGCATATACCTGAAGCGAGTGCATGGCGACCGCGGTGGTTTGAATCTCACTCGACTCCAGCGGCGGTCGATGCGCGAACACGTGCCATCGTCCGTCGGGCGCTTGGTGATTTTTGAGGAACAGCGCCATGGCGTCGGTGGCCGGATCCGGCGGATACTTCGCGTAAACCATGCCGAGCAGGATTTCACTCATCGAGTCAGCGTCGCCCGGAATCCCGACTCCTTGCAGCGCCCGCTCCCGCCAGCCCTCGAGATAGACGCCGATCGCGCTTGCCTGGTCGCGCGCAATCTGCTGGTTCACCGCGACGCCGCTCTGCTCCGCCGCGGCCACCGTCATGGCGGTCAGCGTGTTGTTATGGCATGACACGCAACCGGATTTCTTCATAAACGAAACGTCGGTCTGTTGCAGCAGCGGCAAGCTGCGCTCGACCGCGGCGCGTGCGTTGTGCGCGGACAGCGGCTTGATCTCCACCGGATCCGCGGACACATCAGGCGGCCTGGCGCCCGCCTTCATGAGCAGATCGACCACTGGCGTATGACCATGGCGCATAGCGAGCGCCAGCGCGGTGTCTCCCTGTTTGCTGGCTGCGTTCACGTCGACGCCGCGATCGAGCAGCGTCTTGACCAGTTCCGGGGACGCCGCGTCTGACGCTGAGGCCAGGGTGAGCATCGTATCGCCGCCGGGAGTGATGGCCTTGGGATCAGCGCCGCGGTCGAGCAGCGATTTGACAAATGCAGCGTCGCCGAGCGGCGGAGTGTCCAAAAGGGCGGCCAAGGTCACGCTTCCCTTGTCCGTCGATTCGATCAACAGGTCAATACAGGAAAGGCAATTCTGGGCGATCGTATAGGCGAGGGTATTCACGCCCGCGCCATTGACGTCCGCGCCGTGCGCGATCAGCGTCCGCATGGCATCCACGTCACCTGCGTAGGCCGCCTCGGAAAGCGGAGTCATCACACCATGGATCGCGGGAGCCTGTACTGACGGATTCGCGCTGTGCTCGAGAAGTAGCTGAAGGATGGGCGCGGAACCGCGGCGCGTGGCTGCGATCATCAGGGGCGTACGGGCGTTGTCGGAGCGAGCGTTCACGTCCGCGCCGTGATTGACCAGCAGCCGCGTCTTTTCAAGATCGTATACGGCCCACATCAGCGCCGTGGCGCCCGCGTCGTTCTTTGCGTTCAGATCGGCGCCCGCGGCCAGCAGCCGCTTCACAGAATCCAAGTCTCCGTAAAGCGCGGCGTACATCAGGGGCGTCGATCCGCCAGGACCCTTGCGATTCGCCGCTTTTGGATCTTCACCCAGCTTCTTCTGGAACCCTACGGAATCGCCTCGTCGCAGAGCTTCCATCAGGGCCGTGGCGCCAGGATCGGGCGGCGGTGGCGGAGTCTCTCCGGATAGCGCATCAGGCCAGTCCGCACCCTGATCGATCCACTGTTTAATGACATCGATCTTGTCGTCCGGCAGTGGCCCCGTCGGCGGCATGCGCAAGCCGAACTGGTCTCCAACGAGCCTCAGATAGAGTCGGCTGCCGGCACTGTTTCCGGGGCCGATGACGGCGATGGTGCCGCCGTGCATGGCGTCGCGCCGGCGGTCCAGCCGCAAGCCGTTCATCTGCTGGGAGGACCCGTGACAGCCGATGCAGTAGGTTTTGAAGATCGGCTGGACGTCGCGGGCAAAGTCGACCTTCGGGGCAACCTGGGCATGGAACCCGGCCGGAAATGCGCAGCAACAAAGAACGAGCGTCATCACGCGGTGTTTGAACATGAGCCTCCTCAGAAAGATCGGCCGTGGGCGCGAAATTCCGTCGCAGTCCAGCGTGGTGAGAGCATCATACATCATCGTCTTTGTATCATTATAGAAAAAAGGAAGTTACCGCCTCATAAGTTAATACCCTGGCGAGGCAGAACCTTTCCCGGCCGGGATGGCGCCTGCCAAAACGGCCGTCGAGGGCAGTAGCCGCGTCCCCTGAGAGGCAGTGACGGCGGGGCGGAACGGCGCATCTAACCTGAGGCCCTGATCCCACAGTGAGGCAGGAGTTTCTCGGTCGAGCATTTCGTTGCGAACGGCACAAGCGAAGCGGCGCCCGAGTCACGTTCGCTCGCTTGGAGCTTCGACCACGGCTCAGAATGAAAGCTGGGAAGTCCTTTAGAATGTGAGAGCAGCGTCTTCTGGGTCTCGACTGAATGCGGATTTGTCCGCCGGCAACTTCGCTGCGGGATGTATGATGTTAGAGCGTTCGCCGCTCAGGCTCCGCGGTGTGCCATTCGGCTATGACTACCAAGGTTAAAATTGGTTCAGCGTTGATGATTGTCCTAGCTCTGGGCCTTGCCAGACGCCTTGTTGTCCGGCCGCGTCCGGTCGCCGCCGCGAGCCTCGTCCAGCTGCAGGATATCGCCAGCCACCCCATCGCCCCTGACTTCACCTTGACCAACATCAACGGCTCCAAGCTCTCCTTGGCCGACTACAAGGGCAAGGTGGTGTTGCTCGACTTCTGGGCTACGTGGTGCGGCCCGTGCCGTGTGGAGATCCCCTGGTTCGTCGAGTTGCAGCAGAAATATCGCGACCAGGGTTTCGTGGTGATCGGAATTGCCACCCGGGACAATGCCGCGGCTGTTGAGAACTTCTATCAGCAATTCCATTTGAACTATCCCGTGGCCATGGGCAGCGACGCGCTGAGCGCGCAGTACGGCGGCCTGATAGGGCTGCCCACCTCGTTCATGATCGGAAGTGACGGCCGCATCTACGCCGAACACACGGGCACCACGGGCAAGGATGTCTTCGAAGGCGAGATCAAGCAGTTGCTCGCCGGCCAGAACACCGGAGGACGCTTCGGGCTTGCGGGCAAGAACATCGAGTTCGGACTGGCGTTTCTGGCCGGACTGATTTCGTTCCTCTCGCCCTGCGTGCTGCCGCTGGTTCCGGGATACATCTCGATGCTTTCGGGAACCTCGATGGAGGAGCTGCGCGGCAGCGCCGATCCCGCGCTGGCGCGGAGGATATTCGTAAATTCCATCGCATTTGTCATTGGTTTCGCAGTAGTGTTCATGGCGCTGGGCGCCTCGGCGAGCGTCGTCGGCAGCTTTCTGCTGGCCCGCCGGACGATCTTCAACATTGTGGCCGGGATCATCATCGTGGTCTTTGGCCTGCACCTGACCGGACTGGTGCGCATTCCGTTTCTCTATCGCAGCGCCGGCATTCAGACCGGGCAGAGCCAGCGCGGGTCGGCCGGCGCCTTCCTGCTCGGATTCGCGTTTGCTTTCGGATGGACGCCCTGCATCGGTCCGATTCTGGCGGGGATCCTCGCGCTCGCTGCCACCCGGGACACGCTGTTTCAGGGCGTGGTTCTGTTGGCCGTCTACTCGGCCGGGCTCGCTATACCGTTTCTACTCACGAGCCTCGGCCTCGGCCAATTCCTCCGGTTCTACGGGCGCTTCCGCAGACATTTGCAGGCGGTGGAGGTCGGGTCGGGAGTGCTATTGATTGTGCTCGGCGTGTTGATCGCATTCAATAAGTTCACGGTGCTCTCCGGCTACCTCTCGTTCCTGAACCGGTTTACACTGTAGAAAGACAACGATGAACAAGGAATGATGAATAATGAACGACCGATGCTGAGCGGTCCATCGTTCATCATCCCTTGTTCATCGTTCATCATTTGAAGAGCATGCATCCTATATTGATCAAAATCGGTTCGTTCCAGTTGCCGACCTACGGGTTGCTGCTGGCGCTGGCGCTGCTGACCGCCATCATAACAGCGGACCGTCTCGGCCGGCGCGAGGGCTTCGACGGCAGCCGCATGCTCGATTTCAGTACCTGGATCATCGTGGTGGGTTTGATCGGCGCCAAGGTCTTGATGATCATCAGCGACTGGGGATACTACAGCCGCGACCCCGGTGAGATCTTCAGCTTGAATACGCTCGAAGCGGGCGGCGTCTTCTATGGCGGATTCATTGCGTCGGCGCTGTTCGCGATCTGGTACGTGCGGACGTACAAGCTTCCACCGCTCAAAATGTTCGATATTTATGCGCCGGCGATCGCCCTGGCGCAAAGCGTCGGGCGTCTGGGGTGCTTTTCCGCCGGCTGCGACTACGGCACGCCTACGAAGTCGGTTCTGGGCGTGGTTTTCACCAACCCATACGCGCGGGAAGTCACCGGGGTACCACTAAACACCCGGATTCATCCGACGCAGCTTTACGAATCGCTGGCCACACTCATTATCGGCGCGATTTTATTGTGGCGCTACGGCCGTAAGAAGCGTGATGGCGAGATTTTTCTGCTCTACCTGGTGCTCTATGCAGTGGCGCGCTTTTTCCTGGAATTTCTGCGCGGAGACGAGGACCGCGGCTTTGTGTTTCACCATCTGCTTTCGACGTCGCAGTTCATTGCCATTCTGGCGGTGCTGGTTGCGGTCGGGCTGTGGGCCTATTTGCGGCGCCGCCCAGTAATTGCCGGCCTCCCGGCGACCGGCATCTCAAAGACCCAGAGAGTTCAAGCCGTTCGAGTGGCTTCAGCGGCCAAACCGGAGAGGAGTTAGGACGAAACGATGAATGATGAATACTGAACAATGAATAATGAATGGCGCGGAAGTGTGCTGTTCACTATTCATCGTTTATCGTTCATCGCTGAAGAACTCAGCATTCATCGTTTCGGCTTTTGAGGAACGGATTATGAAAAAGAGATTTGAGATTGTCTCCGGGGCCGTTGTGGCCATCCTGGTGGTGGCCGGGCTTTACTGGCTTGGCGTCAGATCAATGGCTCCCGCGCATCGCGTGCGAGCCGCCACGATTACGCATCCGATGGCGCCCGATTTTACCTTGACGGACATCAACGGCGCCAAGCTCAGCCTCTCCGACTACAAAGGCAAGGTGATTCTGCTCGACTTTTGGGCTTCCTGGTGCGGTCCGTGCCGGATCGAGATTCCGTGGTTCGTCCAGATGCAGGACCGCTATCGCGATCAGGGATTTGCCGTGCTCGGCGTCGCGATGCAGGACAATCCGGATTCGGTCAACAATTTCTATCAGCAGTTCCATCTGAATTATCCCGTGGCCTTGGGCAACGCCCAACTGGCGGCGCTCTATGGCGGGATCTATGGTCTCCCGACGTCGTTCGTAATCGGCCGCGACGGTCGAATCTACAGCCAGCACAGCGGCACCACGGGCGCCGTGGTTTTCCAGAAAGAGATTGAGCAACTGCTGGCCGACAAGTCGGAAAACGAGGACGCGGACTTCACGCCGGCCGGCGAGCCGGAGGAGATCGAAGTCGGAACGCCGGCGGAGGCGAATCCTGACGTACCGGGCGTCGACATCAGCAAGCTCACGCCCGGGCAACTCGCCGATTACAAGAAGCAATTGGAGGGAGCCAAGTGCACCTGCGGCGGCTGCAAATTCAGCCTCCTGCAGTGCCGCCGCGACGACACCACGTGCCCGGTCAGTAAGAAGATGGCGCGCGAAATGATCAAGCAGATGCAAGACGCCCAGGACAAGCCGAAGACGTAGCGAATTGCGCAGGAGCATCGACCAGACATGCGAAGATTTCCAATCGTTCTCGCCTCGCTCGTGATTTCGGCCGCGGTGGCATTCGCCCAGGCGCCGAAGGTCGTCAGCGGCCACATGGTTCTGGACGCCAACGCCGTCCACGCCGGGTCGACGGTGAGAGCCGCGGTGGTTGCCGATGTCGAGTCCGGCTACCACATCAACGATCATGTGCCCACGCTCGACTACCTGATCCCGACCGAACTCAAGCTGCAGCCGGCCGCGCCGCTCAGCGTCGGTGATACGAAATACCCGAAGGGTTCGCCGCAGAAGTTCAGCTTCCTGGAGACGCCGATCTCCGTCTATCAGGGAAGGCTGGTGGTCAGGGCAGAAGTCAATGTAGCCTCGGACGCCAAGCCCGGCAGCTACGATCTGAAGGGCAGCCTCGACTATCAGGCGTGCAACGATCGGGCATGCTTGCCGCCCACCAGCCTGCCGCTCACGCTCTCCGTCAAAGTCGTTCCCCGAAGCGTTGCCACCAGGCCAGCGAACGCCGATGTCTTCCACGGACTCAAGTCCAACTGAAACCGGCGGCGCCGCGCCACGGCGCGATCGGCCACAGGGAGCCTTGAAGAAAGGATCTGCGGCTGCCGCGGCGGTTGCTCTGGCGCTGCTGGCACTGCTGGTCTGGGGATTGAATCCGCGTCAGCCGAGGCTGACGCCGGCTCCCCTCAAGCCGCCGCACAGTCCGTGCGCATCGTGGGCGGCCGACTTCGTTCCCAGTAATTTGACAAGTATCCCCGGCGCGTCTTTGAGCAGCCTTCCGCAAGCCGCCCGGATTCGCGTGTTGCTGCGGCTGAATATGGAGCCTTGTTCCTGCGGCTGCAAGCAGAGCCTGGCCGTATGCCGCTCGGGCAATCTCTCCTGCCCCATCTCACCCCAGGCTTCGGATGCAATCGTGAAGCAGGAAACAGCGGAGACAGGTTCTGTGAAGGCTGCGTCGCCGGCGCGCGGCACGCCATGACCATCGGTCTTGTCTCCGATACGCACGGCTACTTCGACCCAAAGCTCAGAGGGATTCTGGCGGGCGTCGAGTTGATTCTTCACCCCGGCGATGTGGGAGGGGACGCGGTGCTTCACGAACTGCGCACGATCGCGCCGGTTCACGCCGTTCGCGGAAACGTAGACTCGGCAGACTCAAACCTGCCTCTGTCGCTTCAACTCACCGTCGGCCGCGCGGCCATCCACGTGGTGCACATTCTGCCCGCGTCGCAATCGCACGTGGAAGGCTGGGCGAAGTGTGAACGCGAAAGCCAACCGGTTCCGAGAGCGGCCCAGCGCTTGTTGCACACCTTCGAGCCGGGCACCGAGGTCGTGCTCTTCGGACACAGTCATCGTCCGTGTTTGGCTTCTTGGGGTGGGATGCTGTGGATTAATCCGGGGAGCGCCGGACGTAAGCGGTTCAGCCTGCCGCGCACCTGCGGAGTGCTCGACATTTCGAACGAGCGCTTCCATGCCCGCATCGTTCCGATCGACGATTATGCGGTCCAACTGCCGGCGCCGGCCTCGATTCCCCGCAAGCCGCGAGGCTAGTCCTGCGCTTCGCCCGCCAGCAGAGACTTGAGCCACTTGCGCTTCTCGTCCGACTGTGGCTTGCCGGCGAGGTCGACCGCGTAACGCAGGCGGGCGCGGCACAAATCGCGACCGAGAATCTCCATGGCGTCGAAAAGCGGCACCGAGACCGGGCTTCCACTGATGACGATGAAGAACGGGCGCAGGAAATCGCGCAGCTTCACGTCCATCTGCGTGGCGAGATCCCGCAACATCTTCTCGATGGCGGATTTCTCCCACGGCAGCCCCTCGATGCGCGCCAGCGCAACCTGAAGCGCCACGGATATCGTGTCGCGGTCGAGTTTGCCATCGAGCAACTGCTCAAGGGTGAATTTCACGATGCCCGAGAAGAATGGCGTCGTCAGAGGCCCGAGGTCGCTCAACACCGAGACTCGCGAATGCACCAGCGGAACAAGGCGCATCAGGTAGGACTCGTTGAAAGCCCAGCGCCGGACGCGGTCGGCGAACTGCCGGTCGTCCAGATCCTCGCGAATCCAGCGGCCATTCAGCCAGTCGAGCTTCGTGAGATCGAAAACCGGGCCGCCGAGCGAAATGCGATCCAGGCTGAATTGCTCGATCATCTGAGACAGTGAGAATTTCTCCTCGCCGCCCGGCATCGACCAGGCCATGAGCCCCAGATAATTCAGCAGGGCTTCGGGAAGGTAACCCATTCTCCGGTAAAAGAGCAGGCTCGTCGGATTCTTGCGCTTGCTGAGCTTGCTCTTGTCGGGGTTGCGCAGCAGCGGCAGATGACACAATGCGGGCATCTCCCATCCGAAGTATTCGTAAAGAAGCTTGTGCTTGGGCGCCGAATTGATCCACTCTTCGCCGCGCAGGATGTGCGAGATCTCCATCAAGTGGTCATCGACCACGTTGGCGAGATGGTAGGTCGGCATGCCGTCGGCCTTGAGCAGCACTTGCATGTCGACCGTGTCCCAGCCGATCACGATGTCGCCGCGCAGCAGATCGTGGATCACGCACGATCCCTCGCTGGGCACTTTCATTCGAATGACGAAAGGCTCGCCGGCAGCGAGCTTTGCCTTGGACTCGGCGGGCGAGAGACGAAGGCACAGGCCGTCATAACCGGGGCGCTGACCCGCGGCCCTCTGCGCCTCGCGCATCATCTCTAAACGCGCGGGCGTGCAGAAGCAGCGAAAGGCGTGACCTTCGACAACCAGCCGGTCAGCGTGCTCGCGGTAGATAGCGCTGCGTTCGCTCTGGCGATAGGGCGCGTGGGGACCACCAACTCCCGGCCCCTCGTCCCAATGGAGACCGAGCCAGTGGAGGGAATCCAGGATGGCGGCTTCGGACTCGGCGGTGCTTCGTGCCGTGTCCGTGTCCTCGATGCGCAGCACGAATTCGCCGCCTTGCCGCTTCGCGAAACAGTAGTTGAACAGCGCGATGTAGGCTGTGCCGACGTGTGGATCGCCGGTCGGCGAGGGTGCGATCCGGGTCCGGATTTTGGGGAGTGGCATGTGTAGCCTAGATACTTAGTCAGCCTGTCAGTCCGTCCGCACGTCAGTTTGTCAGCACTTCAGCAATACGACGCCTCCGTTACTGACACACTGACATACTGACGCACTCTAGGAACCCAGAAGGATCCCGGCGGCGAAGGTCAGGCTTTCATCGGAAACGGACCCCTCCGCCGCCGGTGGCAGGAGGGCTGGAAAAGGAGGAACCAGCTCTCTGCCCTATGTCCTGAGTATCGTCACCTCGCGGCTTGAACTTGAGCTTCACTCCACTTGCCGCTATCTGCATGGCCTCCCACCCATGGACTTCACAGCGCCAACGCGAACCTCTCGGCGCCGAAGGACTCGAGCAGCGGCGGAGTGGACTTGTTCACCACCACGTCGGCAATCAGCCTGGCCGTAACCGGCGCCAGCAGGATGCCATTCCGGAAGTGAGCCGTAGCAAGAGTCAGCCCGTTAACAGCGCACCGGCCGAGCACCGGCAGGTGGTCGGCTGTGTCGGGACGCAATCCGGCCCAGGCGCGGCGAAATCGTCCCGTCCTGAGAAATGGGGCGAAACAAAAGGCGGCCCGCAGCACCTCCGCAATCCCGTCAGCGGTCACAACCGCATCGAAGCCCACATATTCCGACGTTGTGCCCACAACCACCACGTTGCCTTCACGCGGAACAAGATAGCTGTGACCCGCTCGAACGACCATGGTCAACGCGGAATCCAACTCGAATTCGAGCATCTGGCCCCGGCAAGGTTCCATGGGGATCTCAATCCCTGCCGTAGCGGCCAGCGTGCCCGACCAGCACCCTGCGGCCAGAATCACCTCGCCCGCGCCGATGCGATCGTGATCGGTCTCGATGCCTTCCACTCGATCATGCCGTACCTGGATGCGCCGGACCGGCGTGTTCTCCCGAAAGTTGACGCCTTGGCTTTGCGCGGCCTTGATCACCGCCTGCGTAAGACGCTCGTTATCCACCCAATGATCACCGGAAAGGAAGAGCGCGCGGCGCACATGCGCGGCGAGACCGGGAACGCGCCGCCGTAGTGCTTCGGAATCCAGGCACTCGACTGTTCCGGATGCCGCGCGTCTCTCGATCTCGTCGAGTCCGCCGGATTGCTCATCATCCAGGGCCAACAGCAATGTGCCGTCGCGGCGGTAGTTCACTCTTTGACCGCTCACCGCTTCCATTTCGGCCGCGAATTCGGGGTAGATGCTGTGGCTCAAGCGGCACAGATCTGCGAACTTGGGCGAACCCATCTTCTCCGCCTGGGGCGCGATCATGCCGGCGGCGGCGCTTGACGCTTCCCTGCCGGCCGGTCCGCGATCGAAGACCGTCACCTGCATGCCTGCCTGTGCCAGCCGGAGCGCGATCGAGCTGCCAATCAGGCCTCCGCCGATCACCACGGCGTCCGGGTGGCGCGAATTCGGATTTTGCTGAGACATTTCAAATCCATGTTATACTTTTAGTTCACTCTGCTACAATCGAGGTTCAGCAATGGCTCACTCCTGTGAAATCTGCGGCAAAGGCCCGACCTTCGGAAACCGGATCAGCCACGCCCACAACGTCACCAAGCGGCGCTGGGAGCCGAACTTGCGGCGCGTCCATGCCATGGTCAATGGCGCGCGGCGCACGATTCTCGCCTGCACAGCCTGCATCCGTTCGGGCAAGATCACCAAGTAGTCCTGCCGCAGCTATATCGGCTCTTCTCCTCGACAGTCGGCACTGGGCAATCCGAGAAACTGCGAAATCTGCGGACTGGCCTCCCGCCGGGGTGGGTATACTCGCTTGATCAACACCGCCCGCCGCGTCGCTCATCTGCCCAGGGCCAAGCGACGATTTGCCCATTTCTGAAGGAAATTCTTCTGTCCACGCGCACCGCAAAATTGCTGTTTTTGCACATTTCGCGCGCACCCGATTTTTGCATCTCCTGTATTTTCTGTGACATCCATTTCGAGCGGATTCTGTTAACTTATTATACAACGTAGCCTCCGCTTTGCTGATTCTAAAGAAGATTCCGGCTTTGGTCCTAGCCGGCACGTTCCCAGTATGTTATTGATCTTAAATAAAGCCACATTTTGCGGAGGGGTCTCGGAAATGTTTTTCTTTTTACGTCTTTTCTGCAATGTAGCTAAGATGTGTAGACTAGATATCGTCTGACTTGTCCTGAATTCATAGGGATGCCGCACCCCGACAAGGCAACATTTGCGCAATCCGGTGCGCGTCATTGTCGTGATTTTTTCAAAAATGCCTGCATCAGACTGATTCCAATACACATTCCGGCTTTGGTGGCGCACTTTGCTTGCGCAATGGCCGGTCTTTCTGGAGATGTAGGTCGATCGAGATAGCCCAGCAAGGCTATTGTGATCTGCGAACGGCGGCTTGCCGCGGGCGGCTCGAAGTCGCGTGGACGATTGAGCTTTGGCGGAGTTAACGGCGGGCAAAGCCCGCGTGCAGCGATGGGACAACCGAAGGGACACGGTAAAAACTCCCGCCCGCCCAGGCGCCTGGGCGCCTGCCGGTATTGTCCCTCCCCAGTTCGCAGCCTAGCGCCGAAGTAGGTTGATGTCAAGTAAATAGTCAGATCATTATCCCACCCGCAAGCATTTGCCGGTATCGTGCGGACCTTGAACGGCAGGTCGGGGCTACGTGCTTGGGTGCCTATGATACAAAATGATCTACGAGTGGAACCCGGCTAAGGCCGCGTTGAACCTGCGCCGCCACCGCATTTCATTCAGCGAGGCGACGAGCGTTTTTCTTGATCCGGCGGCCCTGACGTTCGATGACCCGGACCACTCCGTTGAGGAGAATCGCGAGGTCACCATTGGGTATTCGAGCTTCGAGCGAATACTCTTCGTATGTCACTGCGCGCGCGAAGATCGCATCAGAATCATCAGCGCGTAAGGCCACTCGCGGGGAGAAACGGCAGTATGCGGAAAGAATCCGTCGTTGAGGACGAACTTCGTCCTGAGTACGACTTGACGCAACTCAAGGGCGGCGTCCGGGGAAAGTACTATCGGCAGGCAACCGCAGGCACCAACCTGGTCGTGATCGAGCCCGACCTCTTTGAAGCTTTTCCAGACGAGGCGTCGGTGAATCGGGCGCTGCGGCTCCTGGTTTCCACAGCGAACGCCGCCACTCGGAAGAGGCGCTCGCCGAGAGCGGCGACGAGAACTCGGCCCAAAGTGAAACGGCAGGTGCCGCACCTGGCGCCTCGCACCTAGCATTGGCACCTCCCCCGCCCGTGTTCTCTTGCCACTGGCCACTTGCCACTCGCCACTGGTCTTATAACCATCCGGCTCACCCGCCTTCATGACAATAAATCGCTTGACCCACGGGGGGAGGGGTAACGTAGCCTGATGGACGTCATACTTGGGGGAGTGTCCATCAGCAGCGCGAAGCTCATAGGGCGGAACAGCGAGGCAGCATGCACGAGAGTAATCGAGGGTTCGTAGTTTCAGCAAGCCTTCTGTCGGTCTTGGCGGCGGCCATGGCCGCGCCGGCGCAGACGTTCAAGGTCTTGCACACTTTTGACGGCAACGATGGTGCGAACTCAACGGCAAGTTTGCTCCAGGCCACAGATGGAAATCTCTACGGGACGACAACCGAAGCCCCTCCAAATGCGTGCGGAACCATCTTCAAAATGACATTGGAAGGCGCGCTGACGACGCTCTACAGCGATTTATGCTCGGCGGACGACGGCAATTATCCAGCAGCCGGACTGGTGCAAGGACGCGACGGCAACTTCTACGGGACCATGGAGTACGGAGGCGCTTATGGAGGCGGCACCGTGTTCAAAATGTCGCCGTCGGGAGCGCTAACCACCATTTATAGCTTTTGCTCTCAGATCGGATGCCCAGATGGTGAATACCCTGACGCGGCCCTGTTTTCAGCCGTCGACGGCAACTTCTACGGTACAACACTTGTTGGGGGGGCGGGCTACGGCACGGTCTTCAAGGTGACTCCCGGCGGAGCACTGACGACACTGCACAGCTTCAATAATACGGACGGTGCCTTCCCCTACGGAGGCTTAATTGAAGGCCCAGGAGGCGTGTTTTACGGGACAACAAACTCGGGCGGTACTTCCTACCTCGGTACCGTGTTCAAGATGTACCCGAATGGAAGGCTCCTTACGCTACACAGCTTCGATCTTACCGACGGCGACGGTCCCTACGCGGGTCTGGTCATGGGCTCCGACGGCAACTTCTACGGAACAACGGAGTCCGGTGGCAGTGGCTCGCGCGGCGGCGGCACAGTCTTCAAAATCACTCCAGGAGGCACCCTGACGACGCTGTACAACTTTTGCTCGAAGCAGGGTTGCGCAGACGGCGAAGAACCGCTCGGCACGCTGATCCAAGCCACTGACGGTAATTTTTACGGCACAACCGTGGCTGGGGGCGCCGGTGCTGGGACCATCTTTAGCATCACGCCGAATGGTACCTTAACGGTATTGAACAAGTTCGAAGGCACGGAAGGGAGCAAGCCCAATACTGCCCTCACCCAGGATACTGATGGAAGCTTTTATGGAACAACCTTTGAAGGCGGCCTCTTCACTGGTTGTGCGGGTGACGCCGGTTGCGGGACAGTGTTCACCCTGAGCGTGGGCTTGAGTCCGTTTGTGGAACCACAGCCGACTTTGGCCGAGACAGGCGCTAGCATCAAAGTCCTCGGAAGCCATCTAACGGGTGCAACGAGCGTGACCTTCAACGGCACGCCGGCGACGTTCACCGTCGTCTCGCCATCGCTGATCACGACCACAGTCCCCGCAGGTGCCACCACCGGCACGGTCCAGGTGGTCACGCCCGGCGGGACGCTCAAGAGCAACGTGCCGTTCGGCGTGATTCAGTGAGGCGGTGGCACAGCCACTCTTGGCTGTGCTCATGATGGTCAAGGGAAGAAGTGGTACAGGCAAGAGTGCCTGTGCCACTTGGCTAGCTTGCTGGCCGTGGGCGGCCGCGGCAATAGTTCTTTCCTGGCTAGCAATCTTTCTGCCCCAGGATTCCTGTCGGTTTCGACCGGTCGGGCGAGTTTTTCCCGGCAGTCTTCGTAGTGTTGACCGGAAGAGCCGCCGGGGAGATGCTCAGACCGGGATTGACCACAGTGAGTCCTTGGTCGGTGTGAACATCGCCGCAGCTACTTCCACACAGCCCGGAGCCGTCAGTCTTGACCACGTAAAGCAGGCCGAGTTGCTTACTGTAATCCTCCGTGTAACCGGCGGCAATATAGCCACCATCTTTTGCCACGTCCCCTCCAGCAAAGTACTCGCTGAGGGACAAGCCGTTGTCAGCCTGATAGTAGAAGTAACGCCAAAGTAGGCTGCCATTGGCATCGACCTTCCCCAGCCAGGGTACCAACTCGACGACCCCGCCTGACAGCACTATCTCTCCATCACCAGCGAGGAAGTATCCGCCGTCGGCCGTCTGGTGCGCTGAGTAGATACCCACGCCCAGTTCTGTGCCAAAGTAGTTTCCGCCGCTGTAGGCGTTCTGCCAGAGGACGTTGCCGTTCGAGTCGAGCTTCACCAGCAGTCCTCCTTTTTCATCGGTTCCAAACCATTCACCCCCGGTGACGTAGGCGCCGTCGGATGTCTCGACGATGGAATTGGTCCACGATTCTGATCCCGGCCCGGTGAGGACGTTCTGCCACAGGACACTGCCGTTGGCATCGAACTTGGCGACCAGCCCGTTTTCACACGGAAGGGGGTCGCACTGGGGATAGGTGTAGTAGTTTCCAGTTGTCACGTAGCCTCCGTCGGAGGTCGGCTGAATGGCGTTGAATACGGCAGCGTTCTCACCCGTCGGGGTAAGAACGCTTTGCCATTGGACGTTTCCCAAACCGTCAAGTCTGAGGACCAGGGGATCACCTGCCGTCGACCCGACTCCGTACACGTCGCCGGCAGCGATGTACCCGCCATCGGCTGTCTGTTTGATCGCGGTGATGACATCGCCGTTGGCGCCCACGGGGTAGATCTTCGACCAACTCAGATTGCCTTTGGAGTCCAGCTTCTCCACAATCGCGCTTGGGTTCGGGCCGCTTCCGCAGCTGTTATAGTTATACTCTCCACCGGCGACAACGTACCCTCCGTCCGTGGTCTGCTGCACAGAGGCGCCGAGCGTATTGTCGGATAAAGCGCTGAAGCAGCCCAGCTCCGTCTGCCACTGTGGTTTGCCCGTGGCATCGGTCTTGACGAGCCAGTTCACAAGAGGATTAATGTTTCCGTTCGCCTGGATACATGCTTCCGTCTGGCAATAGGCGGAGGCCAGCAGGATGTAGCCGCCATCGGAGGTGGCCTGCACTCCATAAGGTCCCATGAACTTTTGCTGGGCAGTGTTGCGAATGACGTCTGCGTAGGTTTTTACAAACGTCACCTGGCCGGCCGCCGGATGCGCGGCTGCCGACAAGGCAATTACTGAAAGCAGTGCGGCAAACTTCAGCGCGGACTGCCGAGCGAGTTCGTGTCTGATGATCATAAGCTTCTCCTGAATTGAGATGGACAGTGCATGGTGCTCGGCGCCGGCTGCCGGGTCTTGCATTTCTGCTCGCCGCTTGACACTCGTCACACGTATTCTGTCGCTCTTTGGAGCAATATCCCCCGAGCCCCGCTTCGGAATTCACATTTGTAAATGACTTGTCGGGCGCAGCTCTCGTCGAGAGTTGCGGTTCGTGAAATGCGCCGGCCGGCAGCTTGCGGGCGCCGGAAACTGCTCTGGGACGACGGCCTCAGTCGCGCTGATTGCACCGTACTCCGGTACGCACAATCCTCATGCCGAGGACGAAACCGGCCGATTCGATGCGATGTCTCGGGCGGGGAAGGGCCGCGAACCAAAGGCGTCAGGCGCCGGTTTCAACTGATACTCGTTCGGCGGCTCCGCGCCCATCAGATATCGAACGAAATAGGCCCACCGCCGCCGGATCATGTAGGGCTCATCGCCGAATCCGTGGCGGCGGTTCGGCAGCAAGGGCAGGTCAAAGTCCTTATTGGACTTGATAAGCTCGTTCACTACCAGCGGCGCGTTGTAGGGCGGCACGTTGTCGTCGAGCCCAGATGAATTCGTTCGAGCCCGCCAGCGTGCGCCAGTTCGCCGCGCCCTGTCCCGACTCGTACTGCGTGGCGACGCGCTCCTGGATCACGTCCCGCACCACACCCGTGGCGGCGTCGGCCACCCTGAAGGTCTCCTGCTTGTGACCGCGGGAGGTTGAGACAGAGGACACCTGTGCGGAATCCGGGCCCCACTGCACGTCGGTCCAATCGCCAGCTGCGTCGAACTGACTCGCGCGGCAGGCGATGCCCATCAACCTTTCGGCGCGTGCGTAATCGTCCGCAGTCAAGGCCCGGGGGAAGGACGGATTCAGATTCTGTTCCTGCGGTCGCGCGGTCGAGCTGGCTATCGAGACGATCGAACTCAGCAGCAGGAGACGCAGCAGCAGTGTGGCTTTGAACGGCAAGCGCATGATTCTCCCTTCGTATTTCTCGGGCCGGGGCGTACCTGTCAGATCACGAACGGAGCGGCCGCACAATGGGACCTTGTCGGTTGGCGCGTGTTCTGGTCGGGCGGGCCGGCGTGAACGGGGAGCGCGGAGCGGGAGCCACTCTCCTCTCTTTCAAGAGAAGAGTGGCTTCCGGCTGAAGGCATGATGCGGCGATTAATTAACCGTCACCGTAACCGAATTCGATGCGATTCCGTTCGTGACCACGTTCAACGTGTAGGTTCCGGCGGGTATGGTGGTGGGCAGATCGAACTGGGTCTGGCCCCGCCTGAAATGAGCAATGGAGTGGCTGCTATCGGTGTGTGTGAAGCCGTAGTAAACGGAGCCATCCGTGCCGGTCAGGCGAACCAGCGGGAAGCTGGTGGGAGCCTGGTAATCGTCACCATAGGCGTTGTTGTCCGACAGGCCGTTGAGCTGCATGCCGTAGACAAGGTTGTTCGTCGAGCCGGCGGTGAGTGTGGTGCTCTCGAGGCGGATCGTGGGAGCCACGCCGCTGACCACTCCGGCAGCCGGAGTATAAACGCTCACCGTTCCGGAGAAATCGGTAAACATGATCTGGCCCGTGGGCAGGATCATCAGGTGTCCCACGTAAGAGGAATCACTCGGGCAACCGGACGGGTTGGCCGTATTGGACAGCGTGTTGGCGACGGGATCATATTCGACCATCTGGCAACCGCTGGCGAACAATCCCGGGCTGAGCATGGCGAGCACCTTGCCATTCGGCTCCAGCGCCGCCGGACCGTCGGCCTGATCGAGCCCACCGGAAGGCGTGGGGCCGGCAGACCAGGTGTTGGTGGCTACGTCGTAGATGGCGGTGGCAACCACGTTGCCGCCGAACTGGATCACTTTGCTGTTGTACATCAACACCGCAGCTCCCAGTTCTTCGTCACTCGCATTATAGAGCTGGACTGGAGTCTGGGGTCCGCAGGACCAGGTGCCGGTGTTCTGGTTGTACAGCTCCGAAGCTTTGGAGCTGCCGCAAGAGCCGGCGGACTTGGTGTCCACGGTCAGCACGAGACCGTTGGGCAGCAGCGTGAAGCCGGACTCGTCGTTATTTCCCTGATGGACCGAGCCGGTGGCCGTCCATGAATTCGGGCCATTGAAAATGGCGTTCTGGGCAGTGCAGCAGTTCGCCTGCATGTACTTTCCACTGAAGAGCAGGACGCTTTCCGCATCACCGATGGTGGTCCATCCGGAAGGCGGATTGTTTGACTTCCAGGTGACGGAACCCCAAGGGGTCACAGTTCCCAGAGAGCCCAATGTGGTCCAGACGGCCGATCCATTATTGTATTCGCCGCCTTCCACGGCTACTGTGGTACCACTGAGGAGCACTTGCGAACCGAAATAGATAGGCTCATAGCCGTTTTGCATCGTTCCGCCGGAACTCCAGGTTCCGTTGATGTAACTACCGGTGGAATCGGGCGTCAGGATTTTCCAGACCCCCGGGTTTGGCGACTGGCTCTCATTGACCAGAATTCTCCCATCTCTGAGCTGGAGCATGGGACCAACGTTGACTCCCGGTTGGTTGGTCAGCTTGGTCCAGGTCTGGGCGCTGGCGGATCCAACCATGGCCAGTGCTACAACCGCTGTTAATCCCAGCGTTCGAAACAGTTTCATCTTTCCTCCTTTGATTTTTTCACGAAACTACGGAGTCGGCGGTGCACCGCCGTCCGCAGTGTTCGCCCTTCGCAAGTCCCCACTGATGTTGGAGCTTAGATAAGTTTCAACAAACGTGAGTCCTCGTTTGCCCGCTTGGTCGCGGGTCCCGGGGTGAGCCATGGTTCTGCGAACGTGATCAGAATCAAGAAAGCAAGCAGCCACCAGAAGATGCCGTTCCAGGTCTTTATGTGGTCACAATCCTTCGTTCTCGACGTCGAATCTAGGGCAAAGAGCAACTCCGAGGCAGAGGTCCCGGAGCTGCTCTCTGTTTCTTGCCTGCGGTCGTAACTTCGACTAGTTCACCGTTACAGTGATCGAATTCGACGCGATTCCGTTCGTTACCACGTTCAACGTGTACGTTCCGGTGGGAATCGTGGTGGGGAGATCGAACTGCGTGGTCCCCCGCGAGTGAGCTGTAATGGAGTGCGTACTGTCGCTATGGGTAAAGGCATAGAAGACCAAGCCCTGGGTTGAGGTGAGACGAACCAGCGGGTAGTTCGTGGCAGCCTGGTAGTCGTCACCGTAGGCGTTGTTCTCCGTCAATCCGTTGAGCTGCATGCCGAACACGAGGTTGTTCTTCGAGCCGACGGTGAGGGTGGTGCTGGCAAGGCGAATTGTAGGCGCAACGCCGCTGACCACTCCGGCGGCGGGAGTATAGACACTCACCGTTCCGGAGAAATCGGTAAACATGATTTGGCCCGTGGGCAGGATCATCAGGTGTCCGACGTACGACGAGTCGCTCGGGCAACCGGACGGATTGGCCGTGTTGGCGAGGGTGTTGCTGGTGGGGTTGTACTCCACCATCTGGCAGCCGCTGCCGAACAAGCCGGGGCTGAGCATGGCCAGTACGAGTCCGTTCGGTTCCAGCGCGGCCGGACCGTCGGCCTGATCGAGCCTGTTGGAAGGAGTCGGACCGGCAGACCAGGTGTTGCTGGCGACGTCGTAAACAGCAGTGGCAACCACGTTGCCGCCGAACTGGATGACCTTATTGTTGTACATCAATACCGCGGCTCCCAGTTCCTCGTCGCTGGAGTTGTAGAGCTGGACCGGAAGCAGGGGTCCGCAGGACCACGTGCCGGTTATGGCGTTGTACAGCTCCGAAGCCTTGGAGCTGCCGCAAGATCCGGCGGACTTGGTGTCGACGGTAAGCACAAGGCCATTGCTCAACATCGTGAAGCCGGACTCGTCGTTGTTGGATTGATGGACCGATCCGGTCGACGTCCAGGAATTCGCGCCCGCGAAAATAGCGTTCTGAGCCGTGCAGCAGTTCGCCTGCATGTACTTTCCGTTGGCGAGAGTGACGCTCTCGGCATCACCAAGGGTCGTCCATCCGGAAGGCGGAGCGTTTGACGCCCAAGTGACGGAACCCCAAGGGGTCACGCTTGCGAGCGAGCCCAGAGTAGTCCAGACAGCCGATCCATTGTTGTATTCCCCACCCTCAACGGCCACTTGCGTACCATTCAGGAACACTTGCGAACCGAAATAGATGGGCTCGTAGCCGTTTTGCATCGTTCCGCCGGAACTCCAGGTTCCGTTGACATAACTCCCGGTGGAATCGGGCGTCAGGATCTTCCAGACCCCGGGGTTCGGCGATTGGCTTTCATTGACCAGAATTCTCCCATCTCTGAGCTGGAGCATGGGACCAACATTGACTCCCGGTTGGTTGGTCAGCTTGGTCCAGGTTTGGGCGCTGGCGGACCCAACCAAGGCCAGAGCTACAACCGCTGTTAATCCCAGCGTTCGAAGCAGTTTCATCTTTCCTCCTTTGAATTTTCGAAACTGCGGATTCGGCGGCGTACCGCCGCCCGCAGCGTTCGCCCTTCGCAAGTCTCCCACTGACGAGCGTCTTCGCTAAGTCGATTCAGCTTGCCTTCATTGCCCTTTTACTCTTCGCCTCCGCAGACAGATTCGCGCGCAGTTTCCCGCGCCTCGTCGCCAGCAGACGTGATTCGCACCCCTAGCCTCATAAAGGCGTCCCGCGAGTCTACTTTGGCAGGTGGGACAAGTCAACAAGGTGTTCAACGCTAGATGTTACTGAATCCTTTACTGTACCAGAATGCAAAAGAGGGTCTGTCAGCCCGGATACGCCACTTCGCGGCTCGCGCCTTGACTGAATTCGATCGCACCATGAGATGATCAGTCGCCCGATTTGACCGCTCGGCGCCTCAGCCCTAGAATCGATCTTGAGACCGCCATTCTATGGCCAGGACACCAACCCCGCATCCGACCGGGTCTGATCGGCCAGCGCCGCTTCCAGCCTGGGCCCGCAGCCGGCGCATCTTCGGCCAGTTTGTGTTTGCTGTCTTGATGCTCCTAGCGGCGGGCGCCGGCATCCTTGCCGGCCTGCTCTTTGTGTACTCAACGAACTTGCCCAAAGTCGCCGAGCTTGAGAATTATCGTCCGGACGTGATGACCCAGCTCTACGCGGAGGACGGGACACCCATCGCGAGTTTCGCCCTCGAACATCGGGTGATTGTGAGCTACGACCAGATTCCGCAGGTGATGCGTGACGCGGTGCTTTCCATCGAGGATCGCCACTTCGAAAGTCATGTCGGAGTGGACGTGATCCGCATCGTACGCGCGGCCACCACCGATCTGCTGGAGTGGCGCGAAGCCCAGGGCGCCAGCACACTGACGCAGCAACTCAGCCGCCGCCTGTTCCTGAGTCCGGAGAAGAACTGGCATCGAAAAGTCGAAGAGGCGCTGCTCTCGATCCAGATCGAGCGGCACTTCACCAAGCCGCAGATCTTCACCATGTACGCCAACCAGATGGAGCTTGGATATGGGAATTTCGGGTTCGAAGCGGCGTCCGAGTTCTTTTACGGCAAGCACCTGACCGAGCTGAATCTGCCCGAAGCCGCCATGCTCGCGGGTCTGCCCCAGAACCCCAACATCTACTCGCCCATTCGGCATCCGGAACGCTGCCTTGAGCGCCGCAATCGCGTGCTTGACGCCATGCTCGACAACGGCAAGATTACGCACGCGCAGTATCGGGCGGCACGCGCGGCGCCACTCGGGCTCAACATTCAGCACTGGAACAACAATGTAGCGCCCTACTTTGTGGAGGACGTGCGCGAGTTTCTGGAGAAGAAGTACGGCGAAGAGGCCGTCGAGCAGAAGGGCTTAAGGGTCTACACCACCGTCGACTTGAAGCTGCAGCGCGAGGCCGAGGAGGCTATGCGGCAGGGGCTGCGCAATGACGATAAGACGCGCGGCTGGCGCGGGCCGGAGAAGAACATCCTGAAGAATCCGATCACCGGAGTCGACGGGCAGCCCGCCACGCTCGAATCGTACGTAGATGACGACTGGCGTGGCGAGCCTAAACCCGATAGTTTGGAGCAGGGACTGGTGATGTCCGTCACGTCAGAAGGTGCCGTGGTGCGCTTTGGCGAATACACCGCGCACCTCACGCCCGCCGACTTTGCCTGGACGCACAATCCCGACGCACACGACATCTTTCTTCCCGGCGACCTCGACACGTTTCTCATCAAGTCGGTCAAGGGACGGACGATACAGGCCAGGCTGGATCAGGTTCCGGACGTGCAGGGCGCGATGCTCGTGCTCGACAACCAGACCGGCGCCATTCGCGCCATGGTGGGCGGCTACGACTTCAATACCAGCAAGTTCAATCGCGCCGTGCAAGCCGAACGCCAGGTGGGATCGTCGTTCAAGGTCTATGTGTACGCACAGGCCTTTCTGGAAGGCGTCCGGCCTTTTGACACCATCTCCGATACTCCGATCAGCTACCCCTCTTCGTCGGGAATCTGGGCGCCGCACAACTACGACAACAAATACGAGGGAACCATCGACCTCATCCGCGCGCTGGCGGAGTCACGCAATGTTCCCGCGGTGCGACTGCTCGCGCACGTCGGCATCGATCAGGTGATCAAGCTCTGCCGCCGATTCGGACTGACCTCGCGCCTGATGCCCAACCTGCCGCTGGCGCTCGGCGCGTCGGACCTGACGCTGCTCGAACACACCTCGGCTTTCACTACCTTTCCCGACGACGGCCTGCACATCGCGCCGCGTACCGTAGAACGCGTCACCGACTACGACGGCCGCGTGATTGACGATTTCCGGCCCGAAGTCACCGACGTGCTGCCTGCGCCCATTGCGCGCTTAATGGTCTCCATGCTGCGCGAGCCGATCGAGTATCCCTCCGGCACGGCGGTGCGCGCGCGTTCGCTGGCCGCCAAGTACGACATCGCGGGCAAGACCGGCACGACCAACGATTTCACCGACGCCTGGTTCCTCGGCTTTTCGTCGACGATGACCTGCGGCGTCTGGGTGGGTTTCGACGATCACCGGACGCTCGGCGACAAGGAAGAAGGATCGCACGTGGCGCTGCCCATCTGGATGCAGTTCATGAGCCAGGCGCTTCCGGACCAGCCGCCTGAAAAGTTCACCGATTCGCCTGTTCTGACGAGTCCGCAGGTGGTGAACCAGATCCTGGCGAGCACGGGAACCGCGTCCGTGCTCGCAGAGCGCGCTGGAACCGGAACTCCGGCGGCGGCCCAAGCGGCAACCGCTGCCCGGACGAGCCCGCCTGCCGCATCGGCCGCTGCGGATACCGCCAAGCCACAATCTCCGACTGCGGCTCCCCGGCCGTGATACGAATTGCCATCATCGACTGACCTTTCAGGGTTTCCAGGGCGGCCATTCGGAACCGCCGTATCCGTCGCGGGCGGGTGCTCGAAACTTGCGGAAATGATCGTAGCCCTGCGTATCGAAGGCGACTTCGCATCCCTTAGCGCGCGCGAGGATCAGGTGACGGCTGTCCCGGATCTCTCCCACCTCGTGAATCGTCACCCCGCCGATGCCGCGGGGCACCCTCGTCGAACGTCGAGGCGGCACGGTGAAGATCAGGTCGTAATCCTCGCCGCCGTGAAGTGCGAGGTCGAGCGGATCTCGTTTGCTCAGGCCTTCGGGCGGGAGCGGTAGTTGAGCTTCACGGACCACAGCACCGCAGTTGCTCGATTCGCACAGCCGCGCGAGATCGGCCGCGAAGCCGTCGCTCACGTCGATGGCTGCCGATGCCAGCCTTCGGTGGGCTAGCGCGATGCCGGCCTTACAACGCGGCTCAGGATAAAGATGGCGGGTTAATGCATCTTCTATCGCAGCATTACGACCGGCGTCTTTGCGGCCCCCGACTTTCCTCAGAGATCGCGACACCGATACTGCGGGGCGCGCGCCGCCGAGAAGCAGTTCGAGCCCGAGTGCCGAGAGCCCGAGGCGCCCGGTCACGTAGATTCGATCGCCGGGACGCGCGCTGGAACGCAGCAGAGCGCGGCCGCGCTCGACTTCGCCGATCACGATGATGTCGGCGGTCGTAGCCGTGTCGACCACGGCCGTGTCGCCGCCGATCAGCGTCACTCCGAAGCGCCCGGAGAGCGCGTCCATGCCATCGTAGAATGCGGTAATCCAGGGGCGCGTTAAGCCCCGCCTTAGCGCCAGGGAGAGCAGCGCAAAGCGCGGCTTCGCGCCCATTGCTGCCAGATCGCTGAGGCTGCGCGCGAGCGCGCGATGTCCGACGGAGCGAGGCGGATGCAGATCAAGCCGGAAGTGAACGTCCTCGATTGAGAGGTCGGTGGTCAGGACGAGATCGCGGCCCGCGGGCATGCGGACCAGAGCGGCGTCGTCTCCGATGCCGAGATCGAGTCCGCGCCCGCGCCGCGGCCAGCGGCGGCCGAGCCAACGCACGAATTCAGTCTCGCTTCGGAACGGCAAGGCAGGTCCTCCGATCACTCGCCTCCGGGTCGGGGGCTTAAGCCGTGAGGGCTCAAGGCAGGGCATTCGACGCCCCGTGCTGCGGCGTGATCCTGATCAACATCACGCCGTGCGGAGGAACCTGGCCGGAGTACTCATCCGGGTGCAAGTCGTGGTCGGTGTGAGCCCACAGGTCGCGGACATACATCGGGCCGTTGAGGCCGAGGTCCTTCCAGTGGACAGACAGGAGCGCAGCGGAGTCCGTCAGGTTAACCACGGCAACAGCCTGCGCGCCGCCCGAAAGGGGCCGCGCCCATTCGCCAAAGTTCGCGTTTATGGCCACGCGGTGACCCTGCTGTCCGAGGGCGTCTTGATCCACGGCGATCACTTCGCGATTCTCCAGGAGGTCGAGGGTTTCGCGAGGTGCATCTCGCAGATCATTACCCGCGAGCAACGGCGCCGCCAGGATGGCCCAGAGCGCCATGTGCGTGCGGTACTCGTCGGCGGTCATGCCGCCGTTGCCGACCTCCAGCATGTCGGGATCGTTCCAGCGTCCGGAGCCAGCCCATTGCTCAAGGCCAAACTGGTGCGCCACGATTCCCATCATCGAGCCCCAGTTGTCGGAAATATCGCCCGTGGTGCGCCACAGATTGCCGCCCACCGCGGCGCCCCATTCCCAAACCGAATCGCGACCGTACTGGCAAAGGCTGTAGACGATCGGACGCCCCGTCGCGCGCAACGCGTCACCCATCTTCTGGTAGACGGCCTGCATATCATCGTCCTGATAGGTCTTGCCCGCGCTGCACCAGTCGTATTTCAGGTAATCGACGCCCCATGCCGCGTAAGTGCGCGCGTCCTGCGCCTCGTGGCCGTAGCTGCCCTCGAAGCCGGCGCAGGTCCTGGTTCCCGGCGAGGAGTAGATGCCGAGCTTCAGGCCTTTGCTGTGGACGTAATCCGCGAGCGCCTTCATGTTCGGGAATCTGTCATTGGGCCGGATGTTGCCCTGCGCGTCGCGGGTTCCCTGCCAGGTGTCGTCGACGTTCACGTAGACGTAGCCCGCCGCCTTCATGCCGTCGCTGGCCATGGCGTCGGCGATCTCGCGCACCGTCTTGTCGTCGATCTTGCCGGCGAAATGATTCCAACTATTCCAGCCCATCGGCGGCGTGCGCGCGAGGCCGTTAGCGGGGACCGGATGAAGTGCGGGCAGCGGAATGCGCTCGGGCCAATTGGCCGCGACTTCGGCCGCTGTGGCGCGTCGCGCGCTCAAGTGCACGGGCACATCGCTGCGCGGCTGCGGCGCGGAAATCTCCAGCGTGTCACCGGCGATCGTTCCACTGTAGGAGAGAGTGCGCGAGCGCTCGCCAAAGGTCGTCTGGACCGAGAACGAGAAGTTGTTGCCGGTCACCTGCCCATTGACGATCGCAAGATCGTGCGAAGGCGCTGAGACGATGCCGGTGAGCCGCGATCCCTCCTGCCTGAAGCGGAACATCAACTGCATCGTGCTGCCGTTCGATCGCTGACCGGTGGCCGTCCAGTCGCCGGTAAGATCGGCGGCGAACGCTGAGTGCGCCGCCGCCAGCAGCAAGACAAGCAAGCATCGGCGGATAACCGGTTTCATCGAGGCACCTCTTTGGGACGGAAAGCCATGCTTCCCGCAGCGCTAGGTGACGATATCTTCGCCGCCATCGACGCGGATCACATTGCCGGTCATCCACTCCGTGCGATCGTCCATCAGGGCGGCAATGGCCCGCGCCACGTCCTCGGGCGTAGTGAGACGGCCGCCGGGATTGCGCATCTTCGCGAACTCGGCGAGCTTCTCGATCCCGGGAATCTTGCTTGACCCCGGCGTAATCGTCACGCCGGCCTGAATAGCATTGGCGGTGATGCCGTGCGGCATCAGCTCAAAGGCAAGCTGCCGGATGTGCGATTCGAGCACGGCCTTGGCCGCCGAGACCGGACCGTAGGTGGGGATCACGCTGTGTCCGCCGGCGCTCGTCAAGGCGTAAATGCGGCTGCCGCGCCGCAGCATGTGATGCCGCGCCATCTCCTGCACCCAGTAGACGAGATTGCTGCCCATCACGTCGATGGTCATCTCCATTTGCGCCTTGGTCACTTCCTGCGCGTGGTCCTCAGAGAGATAAGGCTGGAGCGATCCGAAGGCGATGGAGTGCAGAAAGACCTTGATGAAGTGCTCGACGCCGGCTTGCCTCCAGCGCTCCTCCATCTGCTCGAACACGCGGGCGCGCTTGTCGGCATCGGCGGCGTTGGTGTTGAAGAACAGCACGTCGCGGCCCAGAGCGCGGATCTTCTCCTGAATCTCCTGGATGTGCGGCATCGCGGTGCGGCGGTCGAAATGCACGCCGAAGATGTTCAGTCCGGCGCGCGCCAGCTCGAGGCTGGTGGCCTCGCCAAATCCGCTCGACGAGCCCACGATCAGGGCCCAAGGCGTTGCAGACATCGGTCCTCCTCAGGAATTGAGTGATTGTACGATCGGTTGATTGAGTCATCGGGTGATCGGATCATCGGGCAATGGTGCCCCTCCATACGAAGTGTAGCCACTCGCTCAATCACTCAATAGCTTAATCCACGATCCTGTCGTACTCAGCGTGCGATCCGATCCAAATCCAATAGATTCCCTCTTTCACATCGGTTCCCACGGCCCGATAGTGATCACCCACGCGCACAGCCCAGAGGTCGCCGATTCGCTTGAAATGCAAGGAAGGGTGCCGAGGGTTGGACTTGAGCAGCGCGAAGTTCTTGTCGGCCAGGGACCGAATCTCAGGCGGTAAGGCTTCGTATAAGATCCAGAATCGCGGCGAAGCCAGGTGCTTCAAAGCTCGCGGGCCTTCCCGGCCTTATAGTCTGCGAGAGCCTCGCCGATGAGGCGGTCCAACTTGCCGGCCTTGCGGTCCGCCTCAATCTGCTCGTCCCAAGTGCGGGCATCGAACTCAGCAAACCAAGCCCTGAATTTTGCGAGATCCTCCTGCGAAAGGCCTTCAATTCGCTGCTCGATTTGCTCAACTTCGCTCACGAAAAACCTCCTGTGGCTCTCAACTACCCGCCATTGTACCTAATCCCAGCGGAAAGATTCCGCGATCAGCGATCCGCACGTGTCACTTCTTCAACCACAATCCGACGATCATGTTCGCCGCGATGTTCAAGCCGAATCTCAAACCGTGGCACCGGCGCGGTGTCGCGGAGCAGCTTCTCGCCCCATTCGACGATCACCGTCGCCTCCTGGGCGAGCAATTCATCAATACCAAGCGACGCCAATTCGCGCGCGCTCTCGACGCGATAAAGGTCGAGGTGATACACCTTGCGCCGGCCCGAGTACTCATGCACCAGCGCGAACGTTGGGCTGTTGACCTCACTTTCGGTGGCTGCGCCCAACCCCGCCGCGATACCCTTCGTGAGAACCGTCTTGCCGCTACCGAGTTCGCCTTCCAGCAGCACCAGGCACGGCGGCGAAAGCAGCCGGGCGAGGTCGCGCCCCAGAGCCAGCGTCTCTTCCGGCGACCGGCTCACGCGGTCGTATCGACGACGGCGCGACTCCGGCGGGGACGCGCACGCGATCTGGCCAATTTGCGGGTCCCCGGTCAATACACTTCCTCTTGTGTGGGCGCGGGCCTGCACGTTTCGGTTTCCACCGGTGTCGCCAGATTCCGGATTGCGTCTGGAATACGATCCAGCAGGTCGCCCGCGAGCATTGAGACCTCGCCGACTTCCGCCACCGCCAGATCGCCCGCGAGTCCGTGGACATAGACGGCGGCGGCCACGACTTCCGTCACGGGTCGACCGTGGAACCCGGCCAGGAACCCGGCCACGAGGCCCGTGAGGACGTCGCCGGTGCCGCCTTTGGCCATGCCCGGATTGCCCGTTGGATTCACCCAGACAGCGCCGGCTGGATCGGCTACGAGCGTCCGAAACCCTTTGAGCACCAGGTGAACATGGTGCTCGTCCGCGAAGCTTGTCGCCGACTCCAGGCGTCCGGCTTGAATCTCCGCTATGCGACGTCCGGCGAGTCGCGCCATCTCGCCGGGATGGGGCGTGAGGACTCGCACGCGCCGTCGGCCCGCCAGGCACTTGAGCGATCCGGCGAGCGCGTTGAGCCCGTCGGCGTCGATCACCATGGGCAGATCGGTTTCGCGCACCAACTCGCGGACGAACTCGACGGTCTCAGGCGCGCCGCCGATCCCAGGTCCGATGGCGACCAAGGTTTTTCCGGCGAGCAGTTGCTCCATGAGCTTATCGTCGAGCGCCTGCAGCGCAATGTTGCCCGACTCCGTCTCGGGCAGCGGAGCCGTCATGAACTCGAGTCCCATCCCCGCCACCACGGGCAACGCGCTCTTGGGCGTCGCTACCGTGACCAGGCCGGCGCCCGCCCGCAGCGCGGCGAGCGCGGACATCGCGGCCGCGCCGGTCTTGCCGACCGAACCGGCGATCACCAGCACGTGTCCGAAGTTGCCTTTCTGCGCGTCAGGCTTCCGCGCCCTGGAGATCCAGGCGAGATCGGTGGGCGCGGTGAGATTAAGCTTCAGCGACGAGTCTGATTCCATCAGTTCGCGTGGCGTGCCGATGTCGTGAACGACGAACTCGCCCACGCGTTCGCAGGCCGGAGGGAGGACGTGAGCCAGCTTGGGCGCGGTGAACGTCACGGAACCGTCCGCGCGGATACACTCGCCGATGATCCTGCCCGTGTCAGCGGAGAGGCCGGAGGGAAGGTCGATGGCCACGACCGAGGGGTTCGGTTGCAGACGATTAAGGTCGTTCACCACCTCCAGCAGGAAGCCTTCGAGCGGCCGGGTGAGCCCGGTGCCGAGCAACGCGTCCACGAGAAGTGTGGCGCCTTCGAGAGTCGGATAAATGTCTCGCCACGCTTCGGGCGACGCCACGATCTCGGGCGTGCCGGAAGCCTCCAGGCGCTGCAGGTTGACGGCGGCATCGCCGCGCAGCTCGGAAGGATCGGCCAGCAGCAAAACGCGAGGCTTCAACAGCCGCTGCCGGAGCAGTCGCGCGACCACCAATCCGTCGCCGCCGTTATTTCCGCGCCCACAGACGATGGCGATGCGATGATTCTCCAGCGGCGAGTAGCGCCGCGTGAGAAACTCGACGACGCCATGTCCGGCGTTCTCCATCAGCGTCAGGCTGGGAACGCCATAGCGCTCGGTCGTGAGGCGATCGATACGCTGCATCTCCGGTGCGTTCAGGATTTTCATAACGAGTTTTGGCCGACAATCTCTCGTTTTCAGTCATCAGTAGTCAGTGCTCAGTTCCGATTCGGCGCTGTATTCCAGCTTGAAAACGGAAACCCGACCAGTGAAGACAGAATGTGACTTCTTTACAGCATCCACCCGCCCGCTACGTTGAGCACCTGGCCGGTGATGAACGACGCTTCCTCCGACGCGAAAAACCGCACCGCGGCGGCGATATCGTCGGTCGAGGGCGGACGTCCGGCCGGAAATCGCGCGTCGCGCATGCGCGCGGCTTCCTCGCGCGAGAGCGCGGCTTCGCTCATGATTGGCGGATTGACCACGTTCACCGTAATGCCGTGGCGCGCCTCTTCAAGAGCGAGTGATCGGCTGAACGCCACCATGGCCGACTTGGCCGCAGCGTAAGCAGAGATCCGGGCCTGTCCGAAAGCGCGTTCAGCGCCAACGGCGCCGAGATTGATTACGCGGCCCCAGCGCGCCGATCGCATCAGCGGCAGTGCATATTTCGAGGCATAGAAGACGCTGAAAAGGTTCGAGGCCACGATGGAGTGCCATTCATCCAGCCGCGCGTCCACCACTTCGTTCCAGCGGAAGTCGCCGACGTTGTTGACCAGGATGTCGAGGCGTCCGAAGCGATTCACGACCGCCTGCATCAGCTCTTGGACGCGCGCCGGATCGGTGACGTCGGTCGCGCACGCGAGGGCTTCCGTGCCCAGCGCTTGGAGCCTGGCCTCAACGCGCTGAGCCGCGATTCGGTTCGTGCGATAGGCGATGGCCACCGACGCTCCGGCGCGTCCCAGGCTCAGCGCGATCTCCGCGCCGATGCCGCGCGATCCTCCGGTTACCAGTGCTACACGCCTTTGAGCAGCCAAACCTCACCCTCCGAGCGCGGTCCCGATCAGCTTGCTAAGCTCCTTCCTGATTTGGCCAAAGCACACTCTTCTGCAGTATCAGGCCAGACTTTGGGCCTGCGCCACCACCAGCGTCATATCGTCCTGCAGTTCGGGACTTCCCGTCCAGTCGCTCACCGCGCGATAGATTTCGTTCATCATCACTTCGGGCGGTGAACTGCGCGCGCGCTGCGCCACATCGAGCAGCCGCTCCTCGCCGAATTCCTGCCCATAGGTGTTCTCAGGCTCGGTCATGCCGTCGGTGAAAGCCAGTAGAAGATCGCCCGGCTCGATCTCGATTTCCGTCTGCGTGTAGGGGGCCGAGGGGAACAGCCCCACCACCGTGCCGCCGCCCTCCAGCCTCTGGATGCGGTCCCGGCGGAACAGCACGGGCGGCAGATGCCCGGCGTTGGTGTAGGCCAGCTTGCGTGTGGCGCTGTCGTAGACGCCGTAGAACAGCGTGACGTACTTCTCGCGCGGAGTACTGGCATAGAGCTGGCGATTCAAGCGGCTGACCACTTCAGCGGTCCCCGCAGCGCCGAGCGCGGCCGAGCCTTTGTGGCCGTCATAGAACTGCGCGTGTAGAGCGGATTGAAGCGTTGCCATCAGCAGCGCCGCCGAGATGCCCTTGCCGCTGATGTCCCCGACCACCAGCGCCACGCGACCGCTGTCGAGGCGGAGGAAATCATAGTAGTCGCCGCTCACGGTGCGCGCGGGCTTGCAGAGGCCATAGAGCTCGAGACCGGCGACTTCGGGCGCAGTCTGCGGGAACAAGCGGTTCTGCACTTCGCGTGCAATTTCCAGTTCGCCTTCGAGCCGCGTTTTTTCGAGCGACTCGCGCAGCAGGCGCTGGACCGATGCCGTCATGCCGTCGAAGGCTTCGCCCAGGGCGGTCAACTGGTCATGGGCCGGCAGATTGATGCGGTGCGAGAAGTCGCCGGCCCTCACCCGCTCCGTGGCCTCGTTGAGCTTATCGACGGTGGTTGTGATGGAGCGCGTCAGCCGCCAACCGATGATGATCGCCACCAGCTCAATCACGAGGAAGACAACGCCCAGCACCGCAAAAGCTGTCCAGTAGAGGGAAGAGTATTGACCCAGGCTCGACAGAACCTGGTGATTCAGGGCAACCATCCGCGAGCTGACGGAGAAGAACGCGCCGTCCGGGTCCCTGTGCTCGGTTGCACCTTGCCACAGGGTGGGTTGCAGGGAATCGCCGTTGTACACCGGCAGGTCAAAGAAGCTTGCCTTGGCGGGCACGATCAGCGACTTGGAACTCATGGTTTCGATGTCACCGTTGGGGTTTTCGTTGGTGGTGATGCTGATCTTCGGCCCGCCCGCGGGCTTCGGGTTGGCGCGCTGCGTCGGCGTCTGTACCGATTTCTTTGGAGACACGGCCGCGACCGGGCCGATCCCCTGCCCAACCTGGTCCAGCAGCTCCGGCGTGAAAGGCTCCGAGAGCACGACCACCACGAGACCGCCCGGCGTTGAGGCGCGATCCACCGCTCGCAAGGCGAGATTGTTGTGGTCGAGGATGATGCCGCCGAACTGGTCGTGCGCCAGCCAGGCGGGCACCAAGACGGGTTCCGCCGCCGACCGGTCCTTCAGGCGGAAGGCCCGCACGGCCCCGCCGATCCCGAGCGTAACCTCGAGCCCGGGATAATCGCCGGCGCGCGAACCCAGTTCGCTCACCGTGAAATCCTCAAGATTATCGAGCGCGATCTTCGGCGAACGCGCGGCGGCGTGCTGACCCTGGTTGCTGATCACCAGTCCCAGCTGCTTCAGCTCGTTGGCGCGGTTCTGCAGCCGCGATACCACCAGGAATGACGCCAGTTGGCCGTTGACGAAGAAAGCGGCAATGCCGACCAGCAGCAGCAGCAGGACGATGGGCACGACGGCGACGAAGAAGTAGGTCAGGATCAGTCGGCGCCGCAAATGCCAGAGGAGATAGCGGCGCAGGAATTTGAAGAATCGGATGACGTAGTAGAACGCGCACGGAATCGCGGCCAGCCAGAAGAGGACCTCGAGCGCTCCCGGAGCCCCGGCGCGCGAAACGCGATTCACCACCCACAGGGCCGCGCCATAGGCGAGGATCCAGACGGTAAAGCGCGCCATCCGGTGACGGCGATATTCAATTCGCAGAGAGTCGAGCACGCGCCATTGCTCCAAACGCGCAGCCGCGCGCCCACACCTGCAAGGCCGTGTTGCCTCACGGGTAGAATCGCGTGGCCGTCCGACAGGGCGATTTTCGCTTGCCAGATTCCATTGTGTCACGATTCACGGTATAGTCGCGAGCCGCCCGCACGGCCCGGCATTAAGCTTTTGTTGCAAGTCCCGCGATTCCGCTGCAAAATGCCTGTGGCGCCGAAACGCTAGTGGCGAGTGACAAGTGACGAGCGAAAAGTAAAACGCGTTCTTGGTACGAGCCACAGACATTTTGAACGCTAGTAGCTCGACGAGGCCGATCGGACTATGAGCTTGAATCTGTTTGCCAGGAAAGACTTGCAGGCGCTGCTGCGTGAAACCGAAGGCGAGACGGGCGGATTGAAACGCGCGCTGGGACCTTTCAACCTGATCACGCTCGGCATCGGCGCGATTATCGGCACCGGAATCTTCGTCCTGACCGGACCGGTCGCCGCGACCACCGCCGGTCCGGCGATCGTGCTCTCGTTCATCGTCGCCGGACTCGCCTGCGCCTTCGCCGGACTCTGCTACGCCGAATTCGCCGCGCTCATTCCGATCGCGGGCAGCTCCTACAGCTACGGTTACACAACGCTCGGCGAGATCGTCGCCTGGGTCATCGGCTGGGCGCTGGTGCTCGAGTACGCCTTCGGCGCAGCCACGGTTGCGGTGGGCTGGAGCGGATACATCGGCAGCCTGCTGCAGGACATCGGACTCCCGATTCCGCCCTCGATCGCCTCGGCGCCCGGCACCGAGCTTGCGAAATTCCACGGCCATTGGGTACCCATCAGTACGCTGGTTTCCATGAACCCGCACGAACCAAGCCTGGTGAGCGACAAGGTGCTCGGGACGCTGCCGCACGCGGTCTCGAGCTTCGACTTGATGGCGCTCATTGGCATCCTGCTGGTCACCGCGGTGCTCGTGAAAGGCATCAAGGAATCGGCCAACCTCAACACGGCCATCGTGGTGGTCAAGGTTTCCGTGCTCCTCGTCTTCCTTGGACTCGGGATCCAGTACCTTGCGGGCCACATGTCCGCGAGTTCGCCCAACTGGCATCCCTTTATTCCCGCGAACACCGGCAGCTTTGGCGAGTTCGGATGGAGCGGCATTCTGCGCGGCGCCGGCATCATCTTCTTCGCCTACATCGGATTTGACGCGGTCTCGACTGCGGCGCAGGAGGCCCGGAATCCTTCGCGCGACATGCCCATCGGCATTCTCGGGTCGCTCGTGATCTGCACGATTCTCTACATCCTCGTCGCCATCGTGCTCACCGGCCTGGTGCCTTACACGCGCTTGAACGTGGCTGATCCCATCGCCATGGGCGTGGACGTGACCGGCGTGCGCTGGGGCAGCGCGCTGGTGAAGATCGGGGCGATCGGAGGGCTCACCTCCACCATGCTGGTGATGCTGCTCGGCCAGAGCCGCATCTTCTTCACCATGGCGCAGGACGGGCTGCTCTGGAGGTGGGCCGGCAAGGTGCATCCAAAATGGCGAACGCCGTATGTCTCGACGATCGTGGTCGGCGTCTGCGTCGCGCTGCTGGCCGCTACGCTGCCCATCTCGACCCTTGACGAGCTCACCAGCATCGGCACGCTCTTCGCCTTCACCATCGTCTGCGCCGGAGTCTGGATTCTGCGGCGGCGCCAGCCGGACCTGCACCGTCCTTTCAAGACCCCCTGGGTTCCCTTCGTCCCCATCATGGGCATGTTCGTGTCGCTCGTCATGATGCTCTCGCTGCACGGCCTGACTTGGAAGGTCTTCCTGGCCTGGCTCGCCATCGGCCTGGTGGTCTACTCCCTCTACGGACGACGGCACAGCAAGGTGCAGCAGTCGGCGCGCCGCGAGAGCGCTGAAATGTCTACGCTATCAAAGTAGCCTCAGAATGGCTTCCCGTCTGCGCGGGAATGACGTTGTTGGGGCGGGGAATGTGTTCGGACGGAATGGGCTCGTTTAAGCCGGTTTAAGCGGGTTTAAGGCCGTTTAAGGGCGCTTATTTGGGTTCGTTTTTGACGTTTTTCGGGGTCGTTTTGTTGATTCTAAAGGAGAACGTGGCTTCGTTTCGCAAATTATTAGGATCTTTTTTTCTGGTTTTTGTGCCCCCTTCGCTTTCCCGGACCGATGCTCGGTACGAGCGAGGCGGTGCGACGCCGTTTTCGTCCTCCTCCCCGTCGTCCTTCCGGTTCAGACCGAGTGCGCGCAGCAGAGAAATAATCACGCGTTGCTTGCGATCGATCGCCTGCCGCAGACGCTCGCCGTGCAGGCTCATGGCACGATCCTCGCGCGTCAGTTTCAGGCGCGCCACGCAGGCGGCCTCCGGCATGGTCGCCTCGTCGAGGTAAAGCGTGTAGGCGGCCAGCGCGTCGCGGGCTTCCGCCGCCACCAGGCGGAGCAGTTGTTTGAATTCGTCCTCGGTCAGGCCGTTTCCCTGCCTCGACTTGCTCAGACGATCGCATTGCATGCAGATGATCATCCCTTCATCGCTATCCGGATGGTGCTCCTTGCCGTAGAGCGCAGTCAGGATCGGGCCGACGTCGAAGTTCTGCTCCGCCAGGCAGGCCTGGATCATAGCCAGGTACTGGGCCATTTTCTTCGCTCTAGCCGCGGACTCCGGAAGGCCTTGCACGCCCTTGGCAACCGCCTGTTCATCGGTGATCGCCAAGTCCTTCGTCAACTCGTGCAGGCGCCGCCGCCGCTCGATCTTGCCCTGGCGCCACTGTTCTTCCATCTCGGCGTCGCGTATTCGCTCCCAGGCTTCCAGTTCCAGCCGCAAGCGGGCGAGGTCGTGAAAGTGCATGGCCAACATGGCCGGCACGGGCCGGTCCGGCCGCTGATAAGGTCTGACGAGCTGCTCATACAGCCGCTCGGCGCCGCCCGGTTCCAAACGCAGCGAGACGGTCTGAGCCGCCCCCGTCAGCCGTCCGGAGTAATTCCTGAGCGCGTTCATCCTCGACCGGCGCTTGCCGGCGGCGGTTCGCGGTCCGGTGGATTTCAGCGCGTTGAGGCGATTCGCCGCCACCCGGGTGGTGGTGTCCACGACGCCGGCCGCGTCTTCGTGCGGAAGCGCGTCCATCGCCGCCCGAAGGTCGCCGAGGGCCTCCAGTCGGGCGAAAGATGAGAAGGAATCAGGCCCAAAGGGATTGGTGGCTGAGGCAGCTCCTGGATCGGCGGGGGCGGCGTCCGTCATTTCGGCGTCGGCCGGTTCGTGCACCGGCTCGGGCGTCGATTCGTCCTCGTTCTCGAAGTCGTCCGACGTTTCGCCTAGATTCGTCTGATCTGCGGCGGGTTCGTCAGTCAACGCTATCTGGTTCTTGTTCATAAGCTTGCCTCCTGCTGGGCTGCTGGCCAACCCCGGATTTCGGCCGGATTTGGCCCTCAGAACCGACGCTAACATGCCTGATCGGGACGGTGGGGAATGGTGGGAAAGGTGAGAAAGTTTATTTTGCTGTCTATTTGCAGCGGCTTACGCTGTTGAAAACTCGAAGGCGGCCCTGGTCCAAGCGAAGGGACTTGAGGTTGCCGCGTAGAGCCGGCGCAGAGCCGGCCACGCAGCGCCGAAGGGGGGGCCATCATCGCCCAGGCCAACTGCCCCTGGGGCGAGTGCGGGAGCCATGAACCCGAGCCCTGAAGGGGCGACACCCAGGCGGCGTGTACCCGACGCAAGCCGACGGACTCCGCCATTCGCGCCTCCTGTGCGGAGACAGAAAAGGCGATGTCCTCGCCACCCGGGAGCAACCCGAGAACTGCGTTTGAGCGGCGTCAGAAGCGCACGTCAAGCAGCTTCCTGCAAGTCCTTGAAAACCACCTGCCCGGTTTCGAGCATCGATTTCAAGTTCGAGAGAATCTTGGGCCAGCCGCCGGACACGGCCTGGATGAACTTGGAGTCCACGCGCTCGATCGTGTGGGTGATGGTCAGCTTGACCGCCGCGCCGAGGGGCGCAAGCTCCATCGTGCAGAGCGCAAAGCCCTCGGCCTTCAGTTCGGGCCTGAATTCGTTGCGCCACCTGAGCACGATGCGCCGGGGCGGGTCGAGTTCGAGAATCTCCCCGGTGTCGGCGACCCGGCCATCGGGGAACAGCATTTGCCACTCGGCTCCGGGCGTCCAATCGGTCTTCAAATGCATGCCGAGCCAGTACTCCTTCATCTGCTCGGGGTCCGTGAGCGCAGACCACAGCCTTTCGGGCGTGGTACGGATGTAGGTGGTGTACACAAATCGGCTTTCGTCTGGTTGATTCACGATTCGTTTCCCTCCAGGGTTTTCTTTAGTTTTGAAAGCGCCCTCAGGCGCGGGACCTCAAACTTGCTGATCCAGCGTTCGGCAATTTCGTTGATCGGCACAGGATTGATGAAGTGAAGTCTCTCCCTCCCCTGCCGCTTCCAAGACACAAGGTTGGCCTTCCGGAGAACGGCCAGATGCTTGGCCACCGCCTGGCGGGTCATACGGAGGCCCTTGCAAAGCCCTCCCAGCGTCTGGCCGTTTTTCCGGTGCAGCCGGTCAAGAAGCAGCCGGCGGCTGGCGTCCGCTAATGCCTTGAAAAGCGCGTCATCGTCCGTCGCGTAAAACGAAACCATCTGGTTCCCTAATTCATAATAGGGAACCTGCTGGTTACCTGTCAAGCTTTTTTCTAAAACCCGCGTCGGGCCGGCTTTCGCTTCTTTCGCTGCGGACAGGGCCGCTGCCGCGAGGAACGTCCCAATGTATGTTTTACGCTCCTCAATAGTCTCTGGACGACATGGGCAGGAATCCGTTATTACTCGTACTTGACGACTCAATAATCAGTCGTTAGACTGCTGCTGACTTCTTCGGCCGGAGGATTCGGTCATGCAACCTGCCAACCCGGACCGCGGTCACGATCTCCATTCTTTCCGTTCTCCTGCCCTCGTGGTCGGTCATCCGGGTCACGAACTGCGGGTTTTCGGCTGGATGTGCCAAAGCCGGCCCCGAATGTACGTGGTCACCGACGGCTCCGGCCGCAGTCAGGTTTCCAGGCTGGCTTCGACGGCTTCCCTGCTCGACCGGACCGGCGCCAGGCGAGGTGATGAGGTCTTCGGTGTGGTGTCTGATGCTGAAGTGTACCGTGCCATCCTGGATGGCAGGATTTGCCTCTTTCTGGATATCCTTGAGGCGCTTTCGACGTCATTCGTCAGCAATGAGATCGATTGCGTCGCGGGCGACGCCAGCGAAGGTTTCAATCCCACCCACGACCTCTGCCGGGCGATGCTAAACGCTGCGGTTGTGATCGCGGAGCGCGCCACAGGCAAAAGGATCGCGAATTATGAATTCTGCCTGACCGAATGGGAGCAGAACTGTGTTGCACCCCACGACAGCCGGTGCGTCCACCTTTGCCTGGAAGACGAACTGCTGAACCGCAAGCTGGAGGCGGCGGAGGGCTACTCCGAGCTGCGGGACGAAGTGCAAAAGGCTCTTGCTCAAAGAGGAAAAGAGTATTTTCGGACGGAGTGCCTGCGAAGGGTCCCGGAGGTCCCGGACGAGCACCCCTCCAGCCACAAACCTTTCTACGAGACTTGGGGAGAGCGCCGCGTGGCTGAAAGCGAGTACCACCGCGTCATCCGTTACCGGGAACACGTGCGCCCCATCATCGCGGCCATCCAACAGAGGTGTGCTCGTCCAACAATAGCCTCACACCGCGCCAGGTTCTCACTTCCGGCGAATCAATCGCCCTAGCAGGCCCTCATGTAGGGAGCGATAAATCCAACCGCCGAGCCTGGGCCAGCGCAGCGTATCGCGAAGCCGGAGCTGACCCGACTCAAGTCCCGCCTCAAAACCCCACGTTACGAGATAGTCTGCGACCGCCGCATATTCCCTGGCGCGGTCAGCGCGAGCGCAGGCATATTCATCATCAACTTCCTGGTACAACTCAACCCAGTCGGCTACCGCATGGCTCAAGTCCGCCTCCCGGCGCACGCGCTGGGAGACCCGTCGCGCGTCTTGCGGATCGTAATTGCGGGCTTCCATCGCAATCAGAGCGGGTTCCAGACTGCGCGTGAGAGTTCCGGCGCCAAAGTTCAGCTTGCGGAGATCTGCGAAGTTGGTAGAGTTCACCATCGGCCCCAGACCCGTAAAGTCGCAGAGGACCACAGCCGCGCCCACGGCCATGGCTTCCAGCGCACAGCGCGCCTTGGCAAAGACGAGGTCGTACTGAGGCAGGACGCTTTCCGGCTCTGCCGCCACGGCCTGAAATCCGGCGCCGATCACGTCAACCTCCAGACCGATGTCCTGGCAGGCCTTGAGCACCGCCGGCGCATGCGTCCATTGGGTGGCGTAGTTGCTAAAGATCGCGGCCCGCTTGGGCTCTGCCGGCAGAGGCGGTCTGGGCCTGAACCGCACGAGGTCTACCGCGTTCGGGATCACCCGCACAGCTTCTTTCGGAACGCGCGGGTTTTCGTCGAAGCGCTGCTTGCATCGATAGTCGACGGCGACGTAGCGAAGCACCCGCGGGAATACCAGCGGCTCATCGCGCCAGGTGGTGAAGTCATGACAGACACTCACAGCCGGTGCGTCCGGAAAGCGCAGCAGGGCTGCCAAAGTCTGCGCGTGGTGCTGCCCGTGGATGATATCCGGAACCTGCTTGAGCTGCCGAAGGTCGCTCGCAACGGAGATTCCCTGTTTTCGAATTTCATCTGCGATCGGGCCGAGCGCAGGCGAGTACACCTCAGGACCGTGTCCCTGCCGCTTAAGTTCAAGCGCCAAGTCGCGCACAACGACCTCGGTGCCCGTACGACCCGTTAACATCGCATTGGTGATCAAGATATTCAAACAGGTCTCTGCAGGCATATTTTAGCGCGCGGCCCAGGGTTCTGCCCGGCGGGGGCTGATCGCGAGAGTGATCGCCGCACGTGCTCAGCGCACATATTGGAACCGTAGAGTGGGAGCGCCCAGTTGTCAAATTGCATTCGCCCAGCCGCGCAGCGGACGCTTCGCCGCGCTTAGGATGACAGCGAATTCGAGCGCTCGCCCAGGATTTCCCTGACGCGCCTCCGGGCGGTCACGGCGCTGGGGCTTCCGGCGGTGCGCTGGAGCCACGCCGTGAAATCCCGAAGCTTCACCGTGTGTTCGACGGGGACATCTCTCACCACCACCTTGACGGTAGCCAGCTGTTCGGCCACCGGTTCAACCCAGGTGTGGCCGCGCATCACCTTCAGCCCGAGAGCGACGGCTTCGTAAAGGCTGGAGGCCGTGACGTCAACCGTGTGGCTCGCGCCCTCAATGTCCGTGATCGTTACCCGGCACGAACGGAATGCCATAGGGGCAGTCTAGCATATTCGCCTTTTATTCGCCTTTCAGTTTTGCAGGGCAACTTCCAAGGTTTGCTCCGAGAGCAGCGCGGGCAACATGCCTGCACGCTGTTTGTGGTGCACGCTTCCAGCGTGCGTCTCGGCCCAAGGCAGACAAGATGCCTGCACCACAACCAGCCCGGGTTACAATACGAATCAATCTGAATTGTAAAAGCCAACAAAACCATTAATATCCAGTTGTAACGTGATATCGTTATCCGGACGCACAGCGACTCCAACCCCCGGGAATCGCGTTGCGGCGGAAGGAAGGGACGATCCCGAACCGTCCCTTCCATCCGTAAACCATGGCACCAGATCACCTCCGCCTACCCCGCCACAATACCTGCCGAGTTTTGTTAAGATGCTCACAAGGGCGCTTTTTGCCCTGCAAGCTCTATGTTTTCGCGCCACAATCGGACGATCGCCGCGGTCTACGTCCTGAGCGACGCCTTGATGGTTCTCGGGAGCTGTTGCTTCGCGTATTACGCCCGCGCCCATTTCTTCCCGCACGTCCGCGTGTTCTACACCGGTCGGTTCTACCTGTGGCTGATGCCGGCCGCACTGCTGATCTGGATTCTGACGGGCCTCGCCGCGGGCATCTATCGTGAGATCCGGGAAGAGGACTGGCGCTCCCTTCTCTGGGATCCGTTCAAGGTGAACGTGATCGCCACGCTGATCCTCATGGCCTTCACGGTGGCCGTCAAGGACGAGCACGTCAGCCGGCTGCTGATCACGATATTTTGCGTGACGGTGCTCGCCGCTATGATCGGCCTTCGGTTGGTCGCGCGGCAATTCGGTCCCCATCTTCGCGCCGTCTTTGGCGACGTCCGCCATCTGCTGGTGGTGGGCCGTACGGCGGAAGCTTTGGAGATCGCGCGCGAGATCGAGGGCAACCAATCGCGCGGCGTGAAGCTGGCGGGATTCGCGCTGCCCGGTGCGGCGCCTTCGAACTCGGCAAAAGGCGCCCAGCCTTTCCCGATCCAGAAAGAGAACTGGGTGACGAGTGACGAATCGGGGCTCAGCAGTCGCTATCCGCTCTACGCCCTGAGCGATATCGCCGAACTGCTGCGCGCGCGCGTGATCGATGAGGTGATCTTCGCCGTCTCCCGCGAGGAATTAGAGGGCCTGGAAGAGACTTTTCTGCTGTGCGAGGAGGAAGGCGTCAAGACACGCGTACTGGTGAGCTTCTTTCCGCACGTCATCTCGCGCGTGTACCTGGAGCGTCTGCGCGACATGCCGCTGCTCACGTTCTCCACCACGCCCGAGAATGAACTCCTGCTGCTCGCCAAGCGTGCCGTGGACCTGGCCATGGCGCTGGCGCTGACGGTTCTGCTCTCGCCGGTACTTCTGATCCTGGCACTCGCGATCCGTCTCACCTCGCGCGGTCCCATTCTCTATCGTCAGACACGCTGCGGCCTGGGCGGGCGCAAGTTTACGCTCTACAAATTCCGTTCCATGCGCGCAGACGCCGAATCGCAGCGTCGCGAGCTGCTGGCGCTCAACGAGCTGGACGGTCCGGTGTTCAAGATTCGCGACGATCCGCGCTGCACGCCCGCGGGCCGCTGGATGCGGCGCTTCAGCCTGGACGAGCTGCCGCAGCTCGTCAACATTATCAAGGGCGACATGTCGTTCGTGGGGCCGCGTCCGCCGCTCCCGGAAGAAGTGGCGGACTATGAGCGCTGGCAGCGCCGGCGTCTGCGCATGCAGCCAGGGCTCACCTGCCTTTGGGCGCTCGAGGGGCGCAACAAATTGAATTTCCGCCGCTGGATGGAGCTCGATCTCGAATACATCGACACCTGGTCGCCGGCCCTCGACTGGAAGATTCTTTTGAAGACCATTCCGGTGGTCCTGCTCGGGCGCGGCGCGAGTTGAAGCGCCAAGCCCCCGTCGCAGTGCTGGGTTTGACGAACGAGCGCCCGGCCGTTTACAGTGAAACTGATCTCAGCGGGGCCGGTATGAAGACTTACAATTTTAAGATCGTCCTCGAGCGCGACGAGGATTTTGACGGAAAATCCCTCCGGGTGGCGCGCCTTCTGTCCTGTGCTCGAGAGTCAAGGGGCATCAACGTGGGGTGCGACGGAGGCGGAGGCCATCAGGAACATCGACGAGGTTGTACGCATGGTTGTTGAGAGCATGCTCGAACATGGCGATCCCATTCCCGAAGACCCCTCCGATCAGGTCGAGGTCACGGTTGAGCCACGCGTGGCAGTCACCGTATAGTTGGCTTGCAAACAACCATTCCTCCAAAAGAATCTGTAGTGGCGTCATTAGGGCGCTTTCTTCGTCAATGATCGAATACAGCCATGTCTCGGGACGCGTATAACACGGCTGTCAAATGGTCCGCACTCTTGACCGAGACACCGCCTCCGCCTCAAGGCATGACTGTGTGATCGATGATCGACTACAGGCCACTTCGGAGCTTGACCGGTCGCGAGATCATTTCCGCCTTGAATCGGGATGGCTTCACGCTTGATCGGGCCGCAGGCTCGCACCAAATCTATTACCATCCTGACGGGCGCAGAGCAACGCTAAGTTTCCACGGAAGTAACAGCACATTCCCGCGCAAGACTCTCAAATCCATGATTGAGACCCAAGCAGGCTGGACCGAGCAGGACCTCAGCGCCTGAAGCTTATTCGTTAAAAACAGGACATAATGGTCACGATGTCCTCCGTTCTGCACATCACCAACGGCGATTCGGTTCAGATCGTCGATACCGGGCTCGGAGGGGACGTCGTCACCTGGAAAGACCCACTGCACGAGGGTCCGGTGCCGGGCGGGCTCAGCCTCGACGAGCTGCGCCCCGTCCGCGCGCACTTTCTTGCCAGTCCCGATCATCTCGCCGAACCTGAAATCATGGCCGATTTCGAGCGCCGCGATCGCACGCTCGCCGGATTCCGCGAGCGATCCGAAGTTGTTCTCTGGTTCGAGCACGACCTTTACGATCAACTGCAGCTCTTGCAGATTCTGGACTGGTTCTCGCGCGAAGAGCGTGGCGCAACGCGGCTCAGCCTGATCTGCACTGACACGTACCTGGGCACGCTGCAGCCGGAGCAACTGTTGGCGTTATATCCCGCCCGGCGCGAGGTCACGGCGGCGCAGCTGGACGTGGCATCGCGCGCGTGGTCTGCGTTCTGTGCGCCAGATCCGCGCGGGCTGGTGCCGTTAACTCTCAATCCAGTTCCGGAGCTGCCTTACCTGCCGGGTGCGCTGCAACGTCACCTGGAGGAGTTCCCCGCTACCGTGAATGGCCTCTCGCGCACCGAGAGGCAAATCCTCGAAAGCGCCGAAACCGGCGCCTCGTCCGGGGCTGCCCTGTTCGTCGCCTGTCAGAAGCGTGAAGAACGCATTTTCCTGGGCGATCTGATTTTCTTTGATTTCGTGCGCCGGCTGGCAAGCGTCCCGGTGCCGCTGCTGAGGGTTCTGGAGCCGCAAGGCGACCATGAAGCTTTCGGAAGGTCTCAGGTGGAGATCACGCCACACGGCAGCGCCGTGCTGCACGATGCAGCGGACCACATCCTCCTCAACGGAATCGATCGCTGGCTGGGCGGCGTCCATCTGCGCTGCCGACCCAGCGGCCCTCAGGATGCGGTTTGGCGCTGGAATCGCCAGGAGCGTCGCCTTGAGACGTAACTTGGCAAAACCGTGCGGTGCTAAACTGAACGCGCATGCACGACTTCCCCACCGATGCTGAAATCCTGAAAGTCTTCGAACGCCAGCCCGATAAGACTTTTCGCCTGCGTGAATTGATCGTTGAGCTGGAACTCCGGTCAAGCGACGCGCCCGAGCTGAAGCACGCGCTTAAGCAGCTCGCCAAGCAGCGCAGGATTCTCTATCTGAAAAAGGGCCACCTCACGCTGGACCGGCACGGCCGCGGAGCGACGCAGGCTGCGGCAGGGGCCGCACCATCGCCGGTTCCGAAGCCGAAGGCCGGTCGCAGCGGACTGATCTCCGGGCGCCTGATCGCTCATCGCGACGGCTACGGCTTCGTGGTGCCCGACGACTCGCGAGTCGGCGCCGACATTTTCATCCCGCCGCTCGGCATGCATTCGGCGCTGCACGGCGATCGCGTGGAGATCCACGTCATCGAGAAGCGCGAGGTGCGAGGCGCGCAGGCTCGATCGGGTCAGGGGCGGCGCGGCCCGTCCGGCAAGGGACCGGGACGCGACCGCGACAGCGGCCTCCGGCTGGAAGGACGCATCGTCAACGTGACGGAGCGCGCGCAGAAGACCGTGGTCGGCGAGTTCCGCTGCGGCACGCGCGGGAATTTCGTGGTGCCCTACGACCGGCACATTCCTTTCGAAATCATCATTCCACGCGGCGACGAATGGCCATCCGAGGACCTGAGCCGGGACCGGCAATTCGGAGGAGAATCCGCGGGCGGACCGCGTCACCAAGGCCACGGAGCCGCCGGGTCGGGAGCTCTCCGCGAAGGGACGCCTGCGCGGCGCAACACGAGCGATCTCGACAGCTTGATCGTCGACGTGGAGATCACCAGCTTCCCCGACCCCGTGCGCGCGATTCCGCCGCGCGGGCGCGTGATCGAAATCCTGGGGCGCCGCGAGGAATTCGGGGTCGACGTCGAGATCATCATTCGCAAGTATCACCTGCCGCATCGTTTTGCCGAAGACGTGCTGGCCGAGGCCCGCGACGCGCCGCGAGAGGTCCCGGCTTCCGACGCGGCCGGGCGGCGCGATTTTCGCAGCCTGCCCATCGTGACCATCGACGGCGAGACCGCGAAGGATTTTGACGATGCGGTTTATGTGGAACGGCTGCCCGGCGGACATTACCGGCTGCAGGTGCACATCGCCGACGTGGCGCATTACGTCCGGCCGGGAAGCGCGATCGATCGCGAGGCGCGCCTGCGCGGCACCAGCGTTTATTTCCCCGATCGCGCCGTGCCCATGCTGCCGCTCGATCTCTCGAACGGCATCTGCAGCCTGAATCCGCATGTCGACCGCCTCGTGATGTCCTGCCTGATGGAGATCGACTCCAAAGGCCGCGTGGTGGCTTACGAACTCGTGCCCGGAGTGATCCGCAGCGCGCGGCGCATGACTTACACCGCGGTTTACGCGGCGCTGCGCGGCGATGCGGACGCCATCGCGGAGTACGGCAGCCTCGCGCACGAGTTCCGGCTGATGGAAGAGCTCGCTCTGATTCTGAACGCTCAGCGCCAGCGGCGCGGCTCAATTGATTTCGACCTACCGGCGCCTGAAATCGAGTTCGACGAGCAGGGCCGCATGACCGGCGTGACGCGGTCCGAACGCAACATCGCGCATCGCCTGATTGAGGAATTCATGCTGGCGGCGAACGAGACGGTGGCCATGCACCTGGAGCGCTGCGCCGTGCCCACGCTCTACCGCATCCACGAGCAGCCCGATCCTAAGAAAGTGATCGAATTCGAGGAGATTGCCGCCGCTTTCGGCCAGACGCTCGGCGTCGAACTGCCTGCCGCGCGCCGCACGCGCGTCCACACTCGCGATGATCGCGACCGCTATCCGCGCTTCGAACAGCAGCTCGAGGCAGGCGATTTCAAGATCACCTCGCGACATTATCAGCGGCTCACAGAACGCCTCGCCGGGCGGCCCGAGGAGCGAATTCTGTCATACCTGATGCTGCGATCGCTGAAGCAGGCGCGCTACTCCGAGGAAAATGCCGGGCATTTCGCGCTGGCGTCTGATACCTACACTCATTTCACATCGCCGATCCGCCGCTATCCCGATCTCATCGTCCATCGCACGCTCAAGGCGCTGCTCGCGACGCAAGGCGGGTCCGCCGTAACACCCTCCTTGAGGGCGGCACCTGCCGGGCGTGAAGATGCCGGGCTAAAGACCGGCGCTATGTCCGGCTGCGAAGGCGGGGTCGCCCTGCAGAACGCCGAGCTTCACGCGCTCGGTCTCGAGACGTCCGAAAGCGAGCGCCGCGCCGCGGACGCCGAGCGCGAGCTGATGGACTGGAAAAAAGTAGTCTTCATGACGGAGCGCCTTGGCGACGAGTTCGAGGCGCTGGTCATCAGCCTGACGCGCCACGGATTCTTCGTCGAACTCACCAATTTGTTTGTGGAAGGCTTCGTGGCGCTCGACAGCATGGACGACGACCGCTACGTCTTTCGCGAAAAGCTGCGGGCCGTCGTGGGCCTTGATTCAGGATATGAGTATCATCTCGGCGACCGAGTCCAGGTGCGGCTTGACCGCATCGACCGCGTGGACAATCGCCTCGAGTTTTCCATCGTACGGCCTGCGGTTATCGACCAGGCGCGGCGGCCCAAAAGAAGCTGACGTGAGATCGCCTGGCAAAACTCGGTCCTATCAATCAATGACCTGCATGCACGCCTTCCGACTTGCTCTTCTTCAGCAGGAAGACGAGCGGCACAAGGCAGAGGCAGACGACGGCGCAGAGCCAGATCACATCGTCGTAGGCCAGCACCGCCGACTGTTGCGCCACCATCTGATAGAGCCGGCCATAAGATTGCAGGGTGCCGCCATAGGCGCCCGCGCCGCCCATTGAGAGGCGCTGGCCGAGACCGTTAATAAAGTTGTGCAGACCCAGATTGCCGGCGTCGAGCCCGCCCACCAGGTTGCTCTGATGCATTTGCGAGCGACGTGCCAGCAGCGTGGTGACGCTGGATATGCCCACGCTGCCGCCGACGTTTCGCATCAGGTTGATCATTCCCGACACCTGGTTGTTCTCATTGGCCGGCACGCCGAGATAAGCCACCGTGTTGATGGGCACAAAGAGGAACGCGAGTCCCATGCACTGGTAGACGCGGTACATGGTGGCCGTCCCGAAGTCTACGCCGGGATAGAGGCTCGTCATGTGCAGCATCGAGAGGCCGAGCACGGCAAATCCGAAGCTGATGAGATATCGCGCGTCCACGCGGCCCACCAACCGCCCGACCAGAGGCAGCAGCAGAATGATGACGAACGCGCCGGGCGTCAAGACCTCGCCGGAGCGCTCGGCCGTGTAGCCCATGATCACCTGCAGAAACTGCGGGATCAGCACCGTGGTGCCGTAGAGCGTCGCGCCCAGGCAGAACATCAGGAAGTTGGAAATGGCGAAGCCGCGATTCTTGAACAGCCGCAGATTCACCACCGGATGCTGCTCCTGCCATTCCCACAAGACAAAGGCCAGCAGGCCAACCACGGCGATGATCGTGAAGGCGAGGATCAAGGGCGACCCAAACCAGTCGTCCTCCTGGCCCTTGTCGAGCACCACCTGCAGGGCGCCTAGTCCGACGGTGACGAGGCCCAGTCCGACGTAATCGATGCGGAAATTCCGCGATCTGCGCGCCGCTTCCTTGAGGTACGGCGGATCCTCCACGATGCGCTGCGTCAGCAGGAGCGACAGGATGCCGATCGGCACGTTGATGTAGAAGATCCAGCGCCAGCTCAGATTGTCGGTGATGTAGCCGCCGAGTGTGGGCCCGATGGCGGGCGCCATGACTACGGCCATGCCATAAACCGCAAAGGCCATGCCGCGCTTCCTGGGCTCGAAGGTGTCGGCGAGGATCGCCTGTTCGCTGGGCGCCAGACCGCCTCCGCCCATGCCCTGCAGCACGCGGAAGAAGATCAGCATCGGCAGAGTGGGCGCGAGCCCGCACATGAAACTGCTGATCGCGAAGAGGGCCACGCAGCTCATGTAGAACCGCTTGCGGCCCACACGATCGGCGATCCACGCCGAGATGGGCAGAATCACGGCGTTCGCCACCAGATAACTGGTCAGCACCCAGGTGCTTTCATCGACGCCGGCCGAGAGTCCTCCGGCGATGTGCGGCAGCGCCACGTTGGCGATGGAGGTGTCGAGCACCTCCATGAAGGTCGCCAAAGTAACGGTGAGCGCGATGACCCAGGGGTTGAACCTGGGCTTCCAATTGGCCGCGTTGTCTTCCATTATTTTCCCCGCACGCACACGCCTCGGGTCTCCCCTAGCGCCAACCGGCGTGATTTGCTCCGGTCGTCATCCGGAACGTGAAGCGTCCACTTTTAGATGTGGCGGGATTCCGCAAGGTTCAGGGCTCGTTCTGCCTCGGCCCGATGCGGCTTTACGTGCCTTCTCGCAGGAATTGAATCAACTGGCGGACGTATTTAATGACGTTCGCAAAATATAGTGGCGGGTTGCGACGTAGCGCGGCCGGCCGCCATCACTATGATTTGCGAAGGTTAGTAAGTCCGATGCCGGCTGCTACTTCCATTCCCAGAGTCCGGCCTTCGTGTTCCCCTGGGGATCGATTTCATATTCGAACACTGCGGCCACATTGTTGAGCCGCGCCCATTGCGGCGCTGTGGTCTGGTAAAAGATCGCGCCCCGATAGCTTACCGAACCGTCTTTCCTGATCGCGCCCACGCCCTGGCCGACCCAGGACGCGCCGCCGCCTTCCGCGTTCATGACAATGCCCTGCCCGCTCCCCAACAGGCTGCCGTCCGGCCGCATCATCGATGAATAGGTGCCGAGGGTCCGGTGAGCAACTCCGAGAATCGAGCCCTCCGCTTGAAATGAGGTCTCCACCATCGGGATTGCACCCGTGCCCGGCAGCACCCGGCGCACGGTAACCTTTCCGTTTTCCTCCCCAAGCTTATCTCCGAGCATTGTTTTCCTCCCCTGATTTGAAATACGCCTTTTTTGGGCGGAAGGATTTTACACCGAGGGCAGGTTGGCTCAGAGGTTTCTTTTGAGGCCTGTTCAGGTTCCCTTAGAGATATTAACTGCCGAAAGTCGTCCTTGTACTTTGCATCGTCAAGCAACTTGTAACAATCCACTGACAAAAAGTTTACTCGCCATTGACACGTCCGCCTGACGAGTCACGGCAGTATGGATCGGTTCCGGCAGGCCGTGTGAGCGCAGCATCGGCTGATGTTATGATTTCTCGCGCGGATCGCCTGCCTCAACGTCCGCAGCGAGCACAAATCACTCAAGGAGAGAGAATGAAAAAGCAAATCCAGGCAACAATCCGCAGGAATCCTGTCACGCTGGTACTGGCGGGAATCGTCTTCTGCGGGCTTCTATTCAGCTCACGGTATTCGGTGTACTCCCAAGAGCAGGACCCGGGCGCGGCCACAGAGTCCTCAACGCCCTCGCGGCCTCCGTCGGGTGTCTCGACGGTGACGCAAAACCCGTTGCAGATTGCCCTCCTGCATTGGTACAACGCCAATTTGACGGCGACGTTCAGCACCTCGAGCCCATTCGGGGCGGCTTTCGACGGAGCGAGCATCTGGGTGGCCAACAACAGCACCAACAAGGTCACAAAAATAACGGCGAGCGACGGCACGATCAAGGGCAGTTTCGCCGTGGGCACAGGTCCCACGGGAGTGGCCTGCGACGGCCAGCACGTCTGGGTGGCGAACATCAACAGCAGCAATGTGACGGAACTGAACGCCAGCACCGGAGCAGTCATCGCGACGATCACGGTGGGAACGCAGCCCAATGCCCTTGCCTTTGATGGCACGAACATCTGGGTGGCGAACGGTGGCAGCAACAATGTAAGTGTGATTAAGGCCACCACGGGCGCAGTGGTGAACACCTTCGCCTCGAGCGGGACCTTCCCCGCCGGCGTTGTCTTCGACGGGACGAACATCTGGATTGCGAACAATACGAGCAACAACGTAACCAAGATGTCGAGCAGCGGCGCGGTGCTCGGCACCTTTGTGGTAGGAACGAACCCGTCGGGCGTCGCCTTCGACGGAATGCACATCTGGGTGGGGAACTTCGGCACCAATAACGTCACCGAACTCACCACCGCCGGCGCCGTGGTGGGTACGTTCGCGGCGGGAAGCGGTCCCGCGTACGTTGTCTACGACGGGGCGAACATCTGGGTGAGTGATTTCAACGGACGGACGGTGACCAAGCTCAATGCGAGAACGGGTGCCACGCTCGGAACCTTCTCCGCTGGAACGGAGCCGAACGGCCTCGCTTTCGACGGAGCCAACATCTGGGTGGCGAACTTCGGGAGCGGCACAATCCAGAAGATGTAGAGCCGCCCCGAAACGGCGAGACGCCGGGCTTCGCGCTCGCGTCTCAACACTAACTGAACTGGCGAAAGGGCGCGGCTAAGAGACATATGAAAGCTTCGCGCCCGGCACGGGTGGCGGCGACGTCGCATCTCAGGTCGTCGCCACCGGACAAACCTCACGATTGCCGACCGGCAGGGCACCAAAGCCACAGCCTCCTGATTTATGTGCCTCATCGTGAACCGTCTGCTGAGGCGCCAAGGACGACATGACGCTCGTCGACTCTGCAGCGCGCAACGACAGGGCGGGCCAGCCCGCGTCATGATGGAAATCCGTTGTAGTCTTTGTCAAATTATCTAGTTTAAAACGATACAAAATCGACCATTTGACAAGTTTGTGACCTCGTTTTGACACGCCTGAGACACAGCGCCGGCCCGGCCTTGCTAACGTGACTTCGACCAGGGATGCAGCGGATCACCCGATTCGGGAATCTGGTGCGGCCCGGATCAAAACAGTGCTGACGTCCCTGGGGCAGAAAGCAGGCCCCGGACACAAGGAGGAGTATGTCAAGATTACGCTCGCATTGGTCGGTATTGGCCTTGCTCGTGGTGGCGATGTTGGCTTTCGCTACCCACAGCCGCAAGACGCCTGCCGCCCCGATTACTCACAAGATTACGGTTCCGGACGAAGATCGCTTCGTACCCTTTGCCATCACCATTCACGTCGGCGATTCCATTACCTGGGTCAACACGGATGAGGATGACCATTCGGTGGTCAGCAACGACGCCTACAACACTGCTGGACATCACGGCGTCAATGTCATCCTGCCCGCCAACGGAGGCACCTACACGCTGCAGTTCGATCACATCGGGGTGTTTCCGTTCTATTGCCGCTTCCATGCCGTACTTGATAAAGTCCATCAGCCCGCCGCTCCCGGTCCCGACGGCGGCATTCAGGACGCGAGCGGAAACTATGGCACTCCCATGAACGGAATTATCACTGTGGTGAGCGGCGACTAAGTCAGCCTGCTGCAACCGCCCAATCTGGCACGGTTCGGCGCCAGATGGCTCCGACCAGCGCGGGGAACGCTGGGTTTGTGCGCTCAAAAGGGTCTGTGCCTGATTGCACAGACCCTTTTTGCGTTTTGGAACTGACTCCGGGAGGCGAGTTCAACACGATCCACTTGGGGTAAACGCCGCGCCGAGAGGCTGCGCAGTCGGAGTGAATACGCAAGGTTTGCGCCGGCAAACCACGTCGTCGCTATTTCGTGGGCAGGAAACGCATGGTCGTTCCGCACCCTTCGTAATCCACCCCGACATTCAGGATCTTGCCACTCGTGCCGACGATATCGCATCTGGCATTGCCGCCACCCGCGCGGAGAGCCCTGTGCGATCCCTCTTTTTCGGCAATTCTCTCCTCCTGAGGATTAGATAACAAAGTGACGCCGACGGCTGCAGCGGCGCTACAGCGGTCCGTTGTCGCTGTGCCGCTCGCGGAGCCTCACTGCCAATGACAGCACTCCGAATCCCTTTTGCAGCGGCCCCGTCTCGCGGTAGGATTGTCGGGTTGTGGCGGCGCTCGATGAGCGTCCCGGAGCCAATGTGGATCAAGTGAATCGCAGGGGTTTTCTCAAGACGGCCTCGGCCGCGACGGCCGGAACGCTCGTGACCGGAGGAGCGCGGATACATCTCCTTGCGCGGGAGCAAGAGCAAGCAGAGCCGCCAAAGCCTGTCGCTGCGAACGATCACGTCCAGGTCGCGTTGATCGGCGCGGGCGGTCAGGGCCAGGGTGATACCAAGGTGGCGGTGCAGATACCCGGCGTGAAGCTGGTGGCCGCCGCGGACTGCTACAACGGCCGCCTCGATCACTGCAAAGAGCTTTGGGGCGACGACGTCTTCACCACGCGCGACTACCACGAAGTCCTGGCGCGCAACGACATCGACGCCGTCATCATCGGCACGCCCGACCACTGGCACAAGCAGGCGTCGGTGGATGCAATGAAAGCCGGCAAGGACGTCTATTGCGAGAAGCCAATGATCCACCTCTACTCCGACGGGCCGGAGATGATCCGTACCGCGCGCGAGGCGAATCGGATTATCCAGATCGGCAGCCAGCGCGTGAGTTCAACGGTCTATGCCAAAGCGAAGGAACTGCTGGCGTCAGGCGCCATCGGCCAGCTCAACATGGTGAATGCGTGGTGGGATCGGAGCTCGTCCATTGGAGCCTGGAATTACACCGTGCCGCCCGATGCTTCGCCTGAGACCTGCGACTGGCCGCGATTCCTCGGCACCGCGCCCAAAATCCCGTTCAACGCCGAGCATTTCTTCCAGTGGCGCAAGTGGAAGGCGTACGGCAGCGGCGTGGCCGGCGACCTGTTTGTCCACCTGTTCAGCGGGACGCACTTCGTCACCGGCAGCAACGGACCCACCCGCGCCCTGGCGACCGGCGGCCTGCGATTTTGGAAAGACGGCCGCGACGCGCCCGACGTCCTGATCGGGATGTTCGATTATCCGCAGGGCTTCAATCTCACGCTGCGCGTGAACTTCGTGGATGGCGGCGAGGAGAGTGAAGGATTGATCTTCACAGGCTCGGAAGGCAGCATGGAAATCGGCGGCGACGCAGTCAGCGTGAATCGCCAGCCGCGTGAGACCGAGCCGGGCTATACCGTCAACTCGTTCGCGGATGCCACCAGGAAGCAAATCCTGGAGGCATACCGGGAGAAGTACCCGATTCCTCATCCCGTCGGCCCGCCGCCGCTAGGATACGAAAAATATGTGGCGCCGCCGGGCGACGACGACAGCTACAACCACTTCAAGAACTTTTTTGAAGCGGTCCGCACGCGGCGGTCGGTGGTGGAGGATGCAGTGTTTGGATTCCGCGCCGCGGGAGCTGCGTTGCTTAGCAATCTCAGTTACGAGCGGGGCGCGGTGGTTCGCTGGGATCCGGAGCAGATGAAGACTTTGTAAGGAGGGCTCGCTTCTCAGCAGTAGATAGTGGTGTCATTGCGGCATCGTCATTCCCTCTATGAGGGCGCTGGCTCGTGTCAATACGAAAATGAGCACACGACACCGGGTCCGCCGTCACCGCATCTGTACCAGGTTGTGCCGGTGCATCAGCAGTTGCCGCAGATCGCGCTCCGCGGGCGAGGGAACCCAAATCCGCGGAAAACGGTCCTGCAACATCAGCTCCAGCAGGTGCGCGGCGTCGCGCGCATCCGTCTTCTGCTGGCGCACG
>Ga0335085_10001112_pt1 | contig 62217 bp, 59 predicted proteins | sample Lox_Sample_45_FD_206712 | JGI IMG/M metagenome (GOLD analysis project Ga0335085, IMG submission 206712) | Soil microbial communities from Loxahatchee National Wildlife Refuge, Florida, United States - Lox_Sample_4.5 | ecosystem: Environmental > Terrestrial > Soil > Wetlands | place: USA...
CGGGGCTCATTCGTGTTGTTCGCGCCGCCGCCGTGCCACAGGCTTCCGTGCCAGACGAGCACGGATCCCTTCGGCATCTCCGCGGCGATGGAGTCGAATTCGGCGCCGTAGTCGGGACTGTGGTCGGACAGATGGGTTCCGGGCACGAGGCGGGTCGCGCCGTTCGCCTCGGTGAAGTCGGTGAGCGCCCACATGGAGTTGCACACGGTCGGCGGATGCGGCTTCGGCAACGGGATGAGCTGGTCGTCGGCGTGGATCGGCTGCGCACTCTCGCCGGGAAGGATGTCGATCGACGACAGCGACGAGATGAGACAGCCGGGATCGAGCACGCCGTCGATGATCGGCAAAACGTGCGGATGCACCGGGACGCGCTGCCACACGTCGTCGTACGCGAGCAGGTTGTAGATGCGCAGCGTCCTGTGACCCTCGAAGGAGTTCGGCGACGGCTGCACGTCGAGGAAACGCTCGAGCCGTGCGAGCGAGTCGTTCAGGGCGTCGACCAGATCGGCTTCGATGGCGTCGTGCACGATGGTGTAGCCCCGCTCGGCTACTTCCTTCACGTGCAGGTCGACGTCCATTGCCACCAAACTAGTGCGCATGACGCTCTACGCCCTCGGCGACATCGGACCGCAGATCGACCCCGGAGCGTTCGTGCACCCCGATTGCACGATCATCGGCAACGTGGTCGTCGGTGCCGGTTCGACGATCTGGCCCCAAGCCGTGTTGCGGGGCGACCAGAGTCGCATCGTGGTGGGGGAGCGCACCAGCGTGCAGGACGGCGCCGTCCTGCACTGCACGCGCGAGCTCGAGACGATCGTCGGTGACGACTGCACGATCGGCCACCTCGCTCACCTCGAGGGTTGCGTGGTCGAGAGCGGCTCGCTCGTCGGCACCGGCTCGATCGTGTTGCACCGCGCGATCGTGCGGTCGGGGGCGCTCGTCGGCGCGGGCGCCGTCGTCCCCAACGACATGGAAGTGCCGGCGGGCGCGATGGCACTCGGTGTCCCGGCCAAGCTGCGCGAGGGCGCGGTCAGACCCGAGCAGGTGAGCTTCCCGGCACAGGAGTACGTGCGCAACTGGACGCGCTATCGCGCCGAGTTGCGGAGGATCGACTAGCCGGTCAGACGTTGGCTCCGACGACACGCCCGATCGCGTACGTCACCAACATCGCGACCACCGACAACGTCGCCACCCGTAACGCGGCACGCAGCCGAGGCGCGCCGCCGAGTTGCGCGCCGAGCGCGCCGAGACCGAACAACGCGACGACGCACACCGCCGCGGTGACACCGATGCGCACGGTCTTGTCGGGGAGCGTGATCGCGAGCACCGGCACGAGGGCGCCGGCCGTGAAGGCGGCGACGGACGTCAGCGCGGCCTGCAGCGGCCGCGCCGTGGCGATCTCGGAGATGCCGAGTTCGTCGCGTGCGTGGGCGCCGACCGCGTCGTGCGCCATGAGTTGGTCGGCCACCAAACGCGCCAGGCCGGGCTCGACGCCGCGATCCTCGTAGATCTTCGCCAGTTCGTGCATCTCGGCCCGGCGGTTCTCCGCGATCGCCTCGGCTTCGATCCGGATGTCGGCCTGCTCGGCGTCGCGCTGCGTGCTCACCGAGATGTATTCGCCCACAGCCATCGACATCGCGCCCGCGACCAGTCCCGCGAGCCCGGCCGTGACGAGCGCGGCGCGCGACGCGTCGGCGGCGGCGACGCCGACGACGAGCCCCGCGACCGAGAGGATGCCGTCGTTCGCGCCCAGCACGGCCGCTCGCAACCAGCCGGCCCGATGACTCCGGTGGTGTTCGGCGACGTGCGCGGCGACGGACACGCGGGAACGCTACCGCCATTGGGGTGGGCTGGCCTTCCACGGCTAGCGTGCACCGGCCGTTGTTGTGTCGTTGGGTCGCCCCGGAGGAAGTCATGCCCGAAGCCGTCATCGTCGCCACCGCCCGTACGCCGATCGGCCGGGCGAACAAGGGCTCGCTCGTCGACTGCCGGCCCGACGACCTGTCCGCGCTCATCATCTCGGCCGTGCTGGAAAAGGTCCCGCAGCTCGACGCTGCGCAGGTCGAAGACGTCATCTGGGGTTGTGGCCAGCCGGCGGGCGAAGCCGGTACGAACGTCGCTCGCGTGGCATCGTTGCTCGCCGGCGTCGACGCACCGGGTGTGACCGTCAACCGCTACTGCTCGTCGTCGCTGCAGACGATCCGCATGGCGGCCCACGCGATCAAGGCCGGCGAGGGTGACGCGTTCGTCGCGGGCGGCGTCGAGACGGTCAGTCGCTTCATGAACGGCATGGCCGACGGCGGGCCCGCGAACGAGAAGTTCAACGACGCGCGCGCACGCACGAAGAAGCGCTCGGAGGGCGGCCAGCCCGCGTGGACGCCGGCGTCCGGACTCCCCGACGTCTACATCGCGATGGGTTACACCGCCGAGAACGTCGCCGAAGCCGAGAACGTCAGCCGCGAGGAGATGGACGAGTTCGGCGCGCGCTCGCAGCAGCTCGCGGTGAAGTGCCAGGCGAACGGTTTCTTCGAACGCGAGATCACGCCTGTCACACTCGCCGACGGTACGGTCGTCACGAAGGACGACGGCCCCCGCGACGGCACCACAGTGGAGAAGCTCGCCGCGCTGAAGCCGGCGTTTCGGCCCGACGGCAAGGTCACCGCGGGCAATGCGTGCCCGCTGAACGACGGAGCGGCCGCGGTCGTCGTGATGAGCGACACGAGAGCGAAGGAGCTCGGCGTCAAGCCGCTCGCCCGCATCATCGCGTCCGGCGTGAGCCAGTTGAACCCCGAGATCATGGGTCTCGGCCCGATCGAGGCGTGCCGCCAGGCGCTGAAGCGCGCCAACATGTCGATCGACGACATCGATCTCGTCGAGATCAACGAGGCCTTCGCCGCTCAGGTCATCCCGAGCGCGAAGCACCTCGGGATCCCGCTCGAGAAGCTGAACGTACACGGCGGCGCGATCGCGCTCGGCCACCCGTTCGGCATGACCGGTGCCCGCATCATGACGACGCTCATCAACGGTCTCGAGACCGAGGACAAGCGCTACGGCCTCGAGTCGATGTGCGTCGGCGGCGGCCAGGGCATGGCGATGATCATCGAGCGCCTCTAGGCGAGGCGCCCGCGGACGGGGTGTGCCGTTCGTCACTCAAGGTTTGCGACCCGCCCCGTCGACAATCGACGGGATGGACGCGATCAACAGTCTGCTGGCCGGGCAACGCCGCGCGCAGGGAGTCGTCGATGCCGCCGCCCAACAGATCGCGCGCGCCGATCTGCCCACCACCGCGGACAAGGATCCGGCGCAATCTGCGACGCCCGATGCCGGTACGGTCGGCGACGTCGACGTCGCCGACCAACTCGTGACGATGACCGTCGGCGCGGACCTGCACCACGTCACGACCGCGGCACTGCGTTCCGCTCTCAGTCTCTACCAGGACTCGCTCGACCTGCTCCGACCCTGAGCTACAGCGGACGGAGGTGCGTCTCGGTCACGAGCGACTGCTGAGACGTGAACGGCCGCGCCGAGCGCGACGCCATGATCCCGTGATCGGCGCGCAGCCGGGCCATGCCCGCGTTGTGTCCGGTGTACGACGGCGGCTGCTCGAGCATCCAGATGATTCCCTCGGCCGCGACCTCCGACGGTTCCCAGTCGGAGTGGTCGGCGTCGGGCATGTTGAAGACGAACCCTTCGGACGCGACGGGGATGTCGATGCGGAACGTGTTGACCGCGATGCCGAACGGTTGCAGTTGGTGCGCGGCCGAGACCGTGAGATGTTCGAGTGCGGCCTTGGCCATGCCGTACGCCATCAGGCCCGGGATGTAGTTCAGGCCCGCGACCGACGAGACGTTGACGATCGCGCCGCCTCCCGCCGCCTTCATCGCGGACGCGACCGCGCGGATGGCAATGAGCGGCGCGCGCACGTCGACTTGCATGACGAGGTCGAAGCGCTTCAGATCCATCTCGAGGTCGCCGGGAAACGTGATGGCCGCGTTGTTCACCAACACGTCGACGCGCCCGAACCGTTCGAGGGTTGTGGCGACCATGCGTTCGACCTCATCGTCGCGCGCGAGGTTCGTCGCGACTGCCATCGCCTCGCCGCCCGCGTCGGTGATGCGGCGCACGGTGTCGTCGATCGTCCCGGGGATGGGGAGCGGTGTCTCGTCGGTCGCGCGGGCGGCACACGTCACCGCGCAGCCGCGCTCGGCGAGGAGAACGGCGGTGGCGGCACCGACGCCGCGCGAAGCTCCGGTGACGATCGCGACCTTTCCGCTGAGATCCACGCGGCGACGTTAGAGCGCGGGCAGCTCCTGGTGCAGCCCGAGCGAGTCCGCGTAGAGGTCGCCGTGCTCCGCGGTGCGCTGCAGCACCGCGCGCGCGTCGAACGTGAGGAGATCCGGGTCGCCGTCGTCGAACGCGGCTTCGACCTCGGACCACGCGAGCGGCGTCGACACGGAAGGTCGGTCCCGGAGCCGTAGCGAGTAGGCGCAGACCGTCGTCTTGTGGCGGTCGTTCTGGCTCCAGTCGACGAAGACCTTTCCGGGCCGCTTGGCGCGCGTCATGTCGACCAGCACCCGTTTCGGATCACGCGACTCGAGCAACTGCCCGAGCGCGAGCGCGAACCGCTTTGTCTCCTCGTCCGTCGCCTCCGAACCGACGACCGGTACCGAGAGATGGAGACCTTTGCCGCCCGAGGTCTTCACCACGCACTGCAGGCCGAGTTGGGCGAGCGTCGAACGGAGGTCGAGCGCGACCCGGCAACAATCGATGATCGTCGCCGGCTCGCCCGGGTCGAGGTCGATGACCATCGCAGTTGCGTGCACGGGGTCGGCCAGTGTCCATTGATGCGTGTGCAGTTCGAGTGCGGCAAGATTCGCGAGCCACACGAGTGTCGCGACGTCGTCGACGATGCATCCCTTCGTGCCGCCGGTCGCCTCGTTGCCCGGTGCGGTGTCGACCCACTCCGGATGATGTCCCGGACAGTTCTTCTCGAAGAAGCGGTTTCCCGCGGGGCCGTCGGGCGCGCGTACGAGTGTCGGTGGCCGGCCCGCGAGGTGAGGCAACATCCAGGGCGCGATCTGCCGGTAGTAGTCGATGACGTCGGCCTTGCGGAATCCGGCCGCGGGATACAGCACCTTGTCGAGATTCGAGAGTGTCAGCTCACGCCCGTCGATCTCGACCTTCTGACCCTTCGCCATATTCGGCGTCACCCTATTCGGGGCCCAATCGAAGGCTGGTCGGACTGCGTGCATCACTACCGACCGCAGGGCGATCGGACCGGCTATACGGGGTCCGGGGACGGGTAACCTGACCCGTATGCCGAATGCCATTTGGACAGGGTCGATCAGCTTCGGCCTCGTACAGGTGCCGGTCCGCCTCGTCGGCGCGACGAAGAACCTCGACGTGAGCTTCAACCAGCTCGAAGAGGGCACGGGCGCGCGCATCCGCTACAAGAAGGTGTCGGACGCGACCGGCGAAGAAGTCACGCCCGACCGGATCAAGCGGGGCTACGAGATCTCGAAGGGCCGCTACGTGATGATCGAGCCCGACGAGCTCGACGTCTTGCGCCCCAAGGGCAGCCACGCGATCGAGATCGAGGAATTCGTCGACCTCGACGAGATCGATCCGCTGTTCTTCGAGCAGCCGTACTACCTCGTCCCCGACGCGCGCGGCGTGAAGCCGTACAAGCTCCTCGTCGAGGCAATGCAGGACATGAACAAGGTCGCGATCGGTCGCATCATCGTCCGCAGCAAGGAGCGGCTCGTCGCGATCCGCACCGTCGACGGCATGTTGTGCATCGAGACGATGCGCTACGCGGACGAAGTCCTCCCGCGTGCGGGCCTCGTGCCCGACGACGAGGAGGTCGAACTGACCGACCGCGAGCGTGCGATGGCGCGGCAGCTGGTCGAGTCGCTGGCGACGGACGAGTTCCGACCCGAGAAGTACGAGGACGAGTACCGCAAGCAGGTGCTCGACCTGATCGAGCGCAAGGCCGCGGGCGAAGAGATCGTCGCCGAGGCGATCGTCGAGCCGCCGGCCAAGGTGCTCGACCTCGTCGCTGCCCTCGAGGCGTCGCTCGAAAAGGCAAAGGGTGCCAAGGAACGGCACCCGAGCGTCGCGGCTGCAACGCCGGCGAAACCGGCGAAGGCGACGAAGAAGCCGGCCGCGAAGAAGACGGCGAAGAGCGCCGCGAAGCCGGCGGTCAAGGCGTCGGCGAAGAAGCGCAGCGCCTGACGCGCTACGAGGCGAGGCGCTTCGGACGCGGCTCCAAGCGCGCGCTCCGCGGAAGCGCGCGCACCTCGGCGATGCCGTGATCGTGTTCGGCACGCAGCCATCCGCACGCTTCGCACACGGGGGAGCCGTCGGCCGCAGCTGCGAAGCTTGCACACGTCGCGAACGAGGTGGTGACGAAGTCGGTTCGGCGGTCGGTTCGGCGGTCGGTTCCGGGATCGGGTTCGGTGGTAGTCCACATGCCAGCCATCATGGCGACGGGGTGTGACAACTTCGCCGCGCCCCCTCGGTTCCGGCGCCCGGCCTAGGGCGGGGTGCGACCCTCGAGGGCGGCGACCGCCGCGAATCGGACCCGGAGGTCGTCGTCGAGCCGCCGCCGTTCGACGCTGCGGTCGGCGCGACCGACGCCGATCTGCGACAGGCCGCGCAGCGCGTAGTAGCGCACGCACGGGTCCTTGTCGACGAGCGCCCGTTCGAAGAGCAGCCGCAGGTCCTCGCGGGACACGTGCGCGGCCGCGCGGATCGCGGCGCGGCGCACGGCGCGCGACGAATCCTCGAGCAGTCGCGTCCAGGGCTTCACGACGACGAGCGGGTCGGCGAGCTCGAGCTTGGCCGCGGCGAGACAGCGGAACGCGGGATCGGGAGACGTCGTTGCGTCGAGCAGGCGCGCGAGATCTCGCGGGCTCGCGACGTCGAGCGCGCCGATCTCGGTGACCGCGCGCTCGTGCTGTCGGTCGGGTGCGATCACGCGCGGCGACACGAACGCCGACGTGACCGTGTCGAAGACGCGAAGCAGGATCGCGGGCCAGTGTTCGGGCTCCGTCACCGACACCGACACCACGCCGATGTCGACGCGAACCAGATCGATCTCGTCGAACTCGCGGAACAGCGCCGCCACCGCGGCCGACGAGCCCTGGTCGTCGCGCGTGTAGCGGCCGGCGCGCTTCGTCATCCCGGGTCCGGTGGCGAAGCGCAGCTCGGCCGGATTGCGTCCCGCTTCGACCAGCACGAAGTCCTCGAACGTGTCGCCGAGCGTGCGCTCGTGGACGGGCACGATCGGTTGCACAGCCGGCGCGTGGCCACCGCTTTCGGCGTCGGCGGCCGGCGGATCGGCTTGGACGTCGACCTTGAAGTTGCCGAACCGCCACCCGTAGCTCACCCGCACGCCGGGTGCGAGCTCCTCTTCGGTCCAACCCTCACCGGGACCGACGAGGCCGGACAACCCCGCGTCGTCCTCGACGGTCCACGGGCCCTCCGAGAAGAAGCGCCGCAGCTGGGCTCGAGCCCGGTCGACCAGCGTGATCGGCATGCGCCCGAACGACGTCCGGGAGACGCGCTCGACCGCGGACTGCGTCAACCCGGCCTGCGCGATGCGTTGTCGCGCGGCGTCGCGATCGAGGGCCACGGCGCGAGATCGTACGCAAGGTCACACTTGAACCGAGTGACCGTCTTTCCACGTCCGCAGCACCAGATAGTGGCCCTTCAGCGCCGCGTGCTCCCACGCCCCGAAGCCCATCAGCGTCCCCTCGTAACCGGACGTCGCGGGAAGCTGCTTCACACGTCGGAGCCCGTCGGCGATCCCTGCCCGGGTCAGGTGTTCGGCCGCGGCGATGCCCTCGCCGAGCAGGCGGCCCATGTCGTAGGCAGCACAGCCGATGGGACCGCCCGCGGCGTGCGGGAAGCGCTCGGCGAGCTGTGCCCGCCGGCGGTTGTCGTCCGCGATCGTGTCGATGTACTCCCATCCGGCGTAACCGTCGCGCCAGTCAGGCCGTGCATACCCGAACATCAGCGCCGAATTCGCGACCACAGGAATGTCCCAGCCGATGCTCTGCAACGCTACTGCGACGGCCCGCGACGACACGCCCAGACCGAAGTAGACGAGGACGTCCGGGTTGGCCGCGCGGAGTCGCTCCAACAGCGCGGTGGCGTCGTCGGCGAGCGCGGAGATCGTCGCGGTCCCGGTGACCTCGAGACCGAGGCGAGCCCGCGCGGCCTCGAAGCATTCTGCGTAGCGGCGACCGACCGGCGACTGGTCGTAGATCACGGCCGCTCGCCGCAGCCCGCGATCGGCGATGCGCCGCGCGAGCACGGGCGGCTCCTCCTCGAGCGAGCCGACCTGGTAGTGGAACATCCACTGTGAACGGGTGCGCTCGCCGCCCGAGTAATTGATCGCCGGGATGCGCGCCGCGTCGCAAAGAGGCGCGGCGATCAGCGCGTTGTCGGAGATCGACGGACCGATGATCGCGACGACGTCTTCGTCGTCGAGCTCGTCGAACGCGCGCACGATCTCGGCCTCGCTGCCCGAAGGAAGTCCGCGGGACTGCCGCTCGACGAATTCGATCTCGCGGTCGAGGCGGGGGCCGACCTCGTCGATTCCCATGCGGAGTGCTGTGGTGAACAAGGCTCCTTGTTGCGGAAAGTCGTAAAGGAGACCGATGCGAACAGGAAGCGCGGAATTCGTGGCCATCGTCGTATCCTTTCACGATGCTGCGTGAGAACGTCGAGCGCATCGCGGGGGACGCGATCCACGCCACCTGGCAGGGCGTGACCCGGCTGGGCGCGATCGGTCCGCGTCACCGCCGCGCCCGCGCGTTCCACACGTTCGGCGCCGGCAGCATGATCGCGTTCCCACAGTCGGTGATCTTCGGCGAGGGTCGCATCGCGCTCGGCCGGGGCAGCACGATCGGGCCCTTCGCGAGCATCAGCGCAGGGATGCCGTCGCAAGCGCACGAGCAGGGCGATCCGATCATCACGATCGGCGACCGGTGCACGCTCGGAAAGGGCATCGGCATCGTCGGTCACGAGCGCATCGAGATCGGCGACGACATCTGGACCGGTCACTACGTCTACATCACCGACCAGAACCACGGCTACGAGGACATCGAGATGCCGATCGGCTTGCAGATGTGGAAGAACGAGCCGGTGTCGATCGGCGCGGGGAGCTGGCTCGGCCACGGCGCGATCGTGCTGCCGGGCTCGCGACTCGGTCGTCACGTGGTCGTCGCCGCGGGCGCGGTTGTGGCCGGACTCGACGTGCCCGACAACTGCGTGGTCGCAGGTGTGCCCGCGCGCATCGTGCGCCGCTATGTCGCGGGAGAGGGATGGCAACCCGTCCCCCGCGACGCGTAGACGGGCTAGCGGTCAGACGGCCAGATCGCTCGAGCCCATCATGTCCGCGTAATTCCCGTGGTAGAAGCGGTCGCGTTGCACGTCCGCCATGCCGCGCATGTTTGCTTCGAAGCGTTCGATCGGGTTCTTGGTGCCTTCGGGGTGCGGGTAGTCGGACGAGAAGAGGAAGAGATCGTCGCCGCACTGCTCGGTCATCCATCCCACGGGCTCGGTCGGGAACGGCGTGAACCACAGTTGTCGGTGCACGTAGTCACTCGCCCGCTCCGCCAGCGCGCTGAGGGTCGGCTCGGTTCTGTAGAACGTCGATTGACATATGTCGAGTCGACGGAGCCACGGCACGACCCACATCGCGCCTTGCTCGATGCAACCGCCTCGCAGCCGCGGATGTGCATCGAGGACCCCGTCGAGCACCAACGCCGACAAGAACTGCTCCGGCGCCTGCGAGATGACCATGTAGTCCTTGCTGCGAACGTTTTCGCCGCCACCGAGGAAATCGGTGGTCGGACGGCCGTTGTCGTGGAACGCCTTTCTGAGCGTCCGACCGCCTCCACCGATGTGCAGCATGAACGGCACATCCCGCTCCTCGAGGACCGCCCAGAACCGGTCGTAATCCGGATGCGTCGGCGACGGACCGGACCCGGGATGCGAAGGCACCAGGATCGCACCACACCCGAGGTCGAGCGCGTCTTCGAGAATCGCTTGCGCGCGTTCGGGCGTCGTCCATTGCGTTTGTCCTACCGCCACCAGGCGCTGATCCCGGCTGCAGAAGTCGGCCATGGCGCGGTTGTGCGCCCGCAAGCCACCGTCGAGCAACTCGGGATCGTTGCCGGCGTACTGGGTCGCCGCGAACGTTGCGAACACGAGCTGGCTGCCGAACCCGAGCAGGTCGAGCGCTCGCGACCGCTCGACGGGGTCGAACGCACCGAGGGCATGCCAGCCCTTCTTGACGAGCATCGCGTCTTCGAGGGCGCTCGCCGCCGCGCCGTCGCCGCGCCGCGCTTCGGCCAGTGCGACCGCCTCCGCCGCGAGCTTGCCCGCGCCTCCGAGGTACAACGGCTTCATATGCTCGCGGATCGACGGGTCGGCGTACTGCACCAGCCAGTCCGGGAGTTCCATGATGTGGCTGTCGGCGTCGAAGATCGTCCGACCCGCCGCGTACGTTGTCTGCTCAAGTGTCATGTGCACTCCCTTTCCCAGAGGGTAAGGACCCGTGGTGACGGTGCGCGGTGATCACGGCGCGGTCGCGGTCGCGTGTTCCGGCGGTAGTGGATAGTTCTTCGGCAGAAGCTCGGTTGGGATCTTGTCGGCCGGATAGATGGTCACCGTGTTCGTCTTGTCGAAGAGGTTGAGCGGCGTCGTCGGCCACTGATTCGGCAGGTAACGAAGGCCTCCGTCCATCAGCCGGTACATGCCCGTCCCCATCGTGCCCGTCTCGTCGGGCCCGACCGCGGTCGGGTCCCAGAACAGGATCCCCGCGTTGTCGAGGCCCGACGGGTCGTCACCCTGCCAGAAACCGTGGTTGCCGTACGTCACGATGGTCTGGAGCGTCGGAGCGTCTGTTGGTGCTCCGGGCGGTGCGGCGTCCATGCCGTTCTTGAACGCCTGTGGCGTGAGGTCGGGTCCTGCGAGCTGCAACCCGTCGAAGAGCGTTTCGACGTCGCCCTTCACGACTGCGTACGCATTCTGGTCGGGCGGCGGCGCACCGTTGAACCACCACTGGTGCAGCGTGTACGAGTCCTGCTTGTTCTGGGGGATGCGAGCGGGCACGAGCTGCAGCCCGAATGCGTGCGCCCATTGTTTCTGGTCGAACTTCCGCGCGAACACGTTGGTGTCGGCGAAGACGGTCCCCGACATGACCCACTCGGGGAAGTAGTTCTCCTTCGTCATCTCCTGGGTCAAAAAGATCGGGAAGACCGGGTCGCCGGTGAACAGGATGCTCGTGGCGTCCTTTTGTTTGAGGCGCGTCGCGATCGTGCGCGCGTCGGCTGACATCGTGTTGAGGTTCAGGTAGTAGTCGACATGGTCGACGACGTCGACGCCGGTTGCCTTCAACTTCGTGGCGAGATCATCCCATGAGGCGCGGTACTGGTTGTCGGGCGTGTCGTAGGTGAGCATCGTGAACGTCCGGGTCTTGCCCTTGAGATCGCCGCCGGCGTATTGAGCGGGTTTCCCCGCGAGCTGATTCTTGATGAAGGTCGTGACCATGGTCGAGGTCTGGTCCGGAGACGGGCCGGTCGGCCACATGTACGGCGAGTGCTCCTCGTAGTAGCGCTGCGGCTGGGAGATGATGCACGTACCGACGCAGAGGATCTTCTTCTGCGCCAGCTCGTCCGAGAACGCCCTCGTCTGCAGCGGTCCGCCGATGACCGCGAACACACCTGCTGCCGCGGCGCGGTCGGCGTCGGCCCGGGCCTGCACCGAGTCGTCCGCGGCGCCGGAGCCGTCGATGCGCACGAGCTGCACCTTGCGGCCGTAGAGCTGGTAGGTGTCGGCGTAGATCTGTGCGTAGTCCTTGACGGCCTGCGCGGTCTGCTCGGGCGGGTCGTACGCGCCCGCCTGGGAGAGCACGCCGTCGAGGGTGGGGTCGGGCTTGGCGATGTAGTAGCCGATCTTGATCGTCGTCCCGGTCACACCGGGCGAGGTCGCGCCGCCGTTGTTACCGGTGAATTCCTCGACGCACGGCGGCGGATTGAGGATCGGGATCGCGACCCGGCCGGTCGTCGGGTCGCAGTTGTGCCACTTCTTCGTATCGGCGACGCCTTGGGCCTTGGCATCGTTGTAGAAGAGCGGGACGCCGTTCTGGCCGGACACCGCGGCACTCGTCGGCGGCGTGTTCACCTCGACGTTCTTGTTGTCGTTGCTGTTGTGCGTCGCGATGACGATCCCGACGATCGCCGCGATGACGACGATGACGACGATCGGCGCGTACCGCGCCCACGGCGATCGCCGGCGCCGTGGCGTCTGTTGCAGTCCCATCCCGCGTCTCCCCCTGTTCGATGCAGTGATGTCAGTGTGGCTGTTGCATGGTTCGAATTCCGGTCGCCTATCCGTCGCGCAGGCCGCTTCGGCTGATCGCGGTGCGGTCGGTGCCAAGGTACGAATGCACCACGACGGGATCGTTCACGACGTCGGCGGGCGGTCCGTCGGCGACGACGATGCCGAGGTCGAGCGCGACGATCCGGTCGGCGATGCCGAGGAGCAACGGGACGTCGTGTTCGATGACGAGCAACGTCGCTCCCGTCTGCTCGCGGACGCGCAGGAGAAGCGGCCCGAGCGCTTCGGCTTCGCGTTGTGCAATGCCCGACGAAGGTTCGTCGAGCAGCATGACGGTCGGGTTCAGTGCCAGCTGGCAGGCGAGGTCGACGATGCGCCGGCTGCCGGTCGAGAGCTCGCGCACGAGCTTGTCGCGGAAGTCGGCGATCCCGAGCAGCTCGACCAGGCGTTCGACCTCTTCGGCCACGTCCTGCTCGGTGTTCCAGACCGACGGGAGCCGCAGCGCGGCCGCGACGGGGTCGCGCGCGTCGAGGTGGCGTTCGAACGCCATCGAGACGGTTTCCGCCACGGTGAGGTTCGGGAACAGGCGTCCGTCCTGAAAGGAGCGGCCGAGTCCGAGCTTGGCCCGTGCCGCGGCCGAGAGTCGCGTGACGTCGACGGCGTTGTCGCCCTCGCCCAGCACGATCGTGCCGCGGTCGACGCTGATGAATCCCGAGATCGCGTCGAACAGCGTCGTCTTGCCTGCTCCGTTGGGTCCGATGAACCCGACGATCTCGCCCGCCGCCGCTTGTAGTGAGACGTCGGTCAGTGCGGCCAGCCCGCCGAAGCGACGGGTGACGTCGTGGAGTCCGAGGCGAACGGGTGCGGGAGCGTCGCCGTTGCGATGCGGTTCTCCCGCCGACGCCTCGAGCCGGGCCGGTGCCGCGGGTGTGTCGTTGGGCACCGGTGCCGGCGTCGCCGGCGGTGGTTCGGTCGCGAGCGTCGGCGGTTCGGTTGCGACGCCGTTCGTCGAACCGTTGCGGGCCGCGCCGTTGTTCATTCCCGCCTGCGCGCCCTCGAGGAACACCGAACGCAGGACGTCGGGCCGTTCGAGCAGTTCCGCGGTCGGACCGTGGAATCGGATCTCGCCCTTCTCCATGAAGTAAGCGGTCTGCGCGATCGTGAGCGCGAGGTTCACCGACTGTTCCACGAGGATGATCGTCGTGCCCTGCGCGGCGATGTCGCGCACGATCGGCAGCAGCTGTTCGACGATCGCGGGCGCGAGGCCGAGTGACAGTTCGTCGATCATCAGCAGCCGCGGCCTTTCGATGAACGCCATCCCGAGCGCGAGCATCTGCTGCTGGCCGCCGGAGAGATTGCCGGCCGGTTCGTTGAGGCGGCCGCGCAACACCGGAAAGAGCTCGAGCACGTGTTCGGTCGACTCCCTCACCGCGGCCTTGTCGTGCCGGTGCAGCCAGGCCGCGAGCCGGAGGTGCTCGGCGACGGTGAGCGTCGGGAAGACGCCCTGACCGCCGGGCATCTGCACGACACCTCGGCCGGCCACCTCGTTCGGCGGCGCGTACGTCATGTCGCGGCCGTCGAACACCACGGCGCCGTTCGTCGCTTCGACGAGGCCCGAGATCGTCTTCAGCAGCGTGGACTTGCCCGCGCCGTTGGTGCCCAGCAGCGCGACGATCTCGCCTTCGTCGACCTCGAAGTTGACGCCGAACAGCACCTGCACGCCGTCGTAGTGCACGTCGACGTTGCGGACGAGCAGCAGCTTCACCTCGCCCTGCTGCCGCTTCAGCATCACTTCGGCCTGCGCACCGGCCGACGTCCACACCCGGTTGATGTCGTTGCGCACGAACGACGAGCCCGAGGCGAGAATCCACGCGCCGATGAGGAAGATCGGCGCCACCGCGAAGATGCCGGCGCGGATTCCGTAGCTGTCGGCGATCGCGCCGACGATGTACAGCGCGATGAGGCCGGGCACGATGAACAGCGTCGCGAGCGCGAATCCCATCGAACGGACCTTGGGCGGGATTGCGAGCGACAGCGACGCGTAGATCCCGGGAACCAGCAGCGATGCGAACGCGCTGACGAAGAAGTTCATCGCGATCGCGAGCCAGAGCCAGGGCGCGAATGCGAACACGACCCAGGCGGCGGCGACGAAGATCGCGACGACCGCGAGCATGCGTAAACCCAACCCGGGGTCGCGCAGCATGAGCCGCGACGCGAGCGGGATGCCGAGCAGCAACGCCACGATCTGGCCCGGCTCGGAGAACGCGGCGACGAGCCCGCGCTGGAAGTCACCGAGGCCGAAGATCTCCTGGTAGTAGATCGACGTCAGCGTGATCAGGCCGATGAACGCGGCGGCGAGGAACGGCAGCGAGTAGAAGATCCGCCGCAACGTACCGACCTGCCAGAGGATGCGGATCGACTCCGAGAACGACGGCGGGACCTCGTCGGTGCCGACGACGGCCGCGTCGGCGCCCGACGCCGCGCGCTCCCAGTGCCCGCGGCCGGGCTCGCGCAACCGCACGCCCAGCACGACGAAGACGACCGTCGGTATCACGAACACGATGAACGGGAGGCGCCACCCGAACACCGAGCCGAGCATCCCGCCTACCGCGCCCCCCACGAAAGCACCGAACGCGAGCCCGATCTGGTGCGATCCGAACACGTCCGCGCGTACGGGTGGCGGGTAGTAGTCGGCGAGCAGTGAGTTGTGCGTCGGTGGGATCACCGACCGGCCGACGCCCGAGCCCGAACGAGCGACGATGAGCGTCGCGAGTGCGAACGAGAGGCCCGTGAGCAGTCCGAACGCGGCCCAGAGGAGCGCGCCGATGAGGACGAACGCGACGCGGGGGATGCGGTCGGAGTAGTAGGCGAGCGGTACCGGCAACAGCAGCGCGCCGAGCGTCGTCAGTGCCACCAGGGTGAGGAAGCCGCCGTTCGAGAGGTGGAACGTGTCGCGGATGTCGGGTGCGAGGATCGCGAACGCGGTCTGGTCGAGTTGGCTCGAGCAGTTGAGGCCGACGAGCACGATGAGCGGGAGCAGTGCTTCGCCGCCGCTCACCTCGTCGAAGAACCGGCGCGGCGGACGCGGGAGCCGGCACTCGACGCCCCAGATCGTGAAGAGGACCTTCCGCGGCTTGTGGACGGGAACGGCGGCGGTCATCTACTCGTGCACCTCCGCCAGCGTCTCCGCGGCCGCCGCGCTCTCGGCGAGCGCGCCGACGAGGTCCTTCTCCGGCGGTGGCTCGGCGACGCGGGTGTCGGCGAGCAGGCTGGGGACACGGATGTGACGGCGGCGCGCGAACCAGCGGAGCACGCCGTCGCGCGCATCACCGATCGCGGCGCCGATGCCGCCGGGCAGGATCATCAAGACGAGGAGGAGACCGAAGCCCGTAGAGAGGAACGCCCACTCCGGCTGCACGAGGAAGTACTCGATGCCCTTCACGAAGATCGCGCCGACGATCGCGCCGCCGACCGACCCGAGACCGCCCACGACGACCATCGCGAACACGCGCAGCCCCGCCGTCGGATCGAAGTTGTCGGCATCGAGCGCGTGTTGTTGCAGCACGAGCAGCGCGCCTGCGATGCCGGCGAGAAAGCCGGAGATCGCGTAGGCCATGACGAGGGTGCTACGGGTGCCGACCGCATAGGCCTGCGCGCCTCGTTCGTTGTCGCGCACGCCGATCAGCACGCGCCCGATGCGGCTGGCGCGCAGCCCGCGGACCATCCAGAGGCAGAGGCCGAACACCACGACGACGAACACGTAGTACGCGCGGTCGCCGGCGACCGAGATGACGCCGAACACGTTCGTGCGCGGCACCGGAACCGATCCGTCGGGCACCCAGCTCTTGAGCGGTGAATAGCCGACGTTGAGGAGGTAGCTCGACGTGAGCAACGAGAACGCCAGCGTCGCGACGGCAAAGGCGAGCCCGCGGACCCGCAACGTGGTGAGCCCGACGAGAACGGTCGCGACCGCGCCGGTCGCGCCGGCGGCGAGGAGGATCAGCGTCATGTCCCAGTGCCAGCGCGTGGCGAGCGTTCCCGCGACCGCGCCCGCGACGCCGACGAATGCCATCTGGCCGAGGCTGACCTGGCCCGCCCACCCGGTGAGGACGACGAGCGACAGGGCGACGATCGCGAAGATGCCGATCGTCGCGACGAGCTTCACGTGCACGACCGAAAGGACGAACGGGATGAGCGCGAGCGCGCCGACCGCGAGTATCCACAACACCGCCTGGGTGATCCGGACCGCTCGTTGGCTGCGCAACTCGGCCGGTACCGCCTTGATCTCGCGTGTGGCCTGCCAGGTGGATGTGGCCGCGCTCGACAGGCGGTCGACCATGCTGCTGCGTTGGAGGGCGAGCGCGACGAGCACGATCGCAGCCGGTATCGCGTCGCCGTAGGAGATCGACGGGTAATGGAAGACGGCGGCCTTCTGCACGATGGTGAGGCCGATCGCCGCGAACACCGCCGTCGGCATGCGTTCCATGCGTGCAATCACGGCCGCGCCCAGCGCCATCAGCAGCAGACTCGGGTCGAGCGCGCGTCCGAGTGTGATGCCCACGACACCGATCCGCAAGAAGATCGCGATGAACGCGAGCAAGCCCGCGAGACCCCAGACGACGCTCTGCAGCCGGCGTACGGGGATACCCAGCAGCGAGGCGCGGTCGGCGTTCTCGGCGCTCGCCTTCAGTGCGACACCGGTCGTACTCCAGCGGAAGAAGCTCGCAAGCCCGATGAGCACGATCGGCACGACAATGAGGACGAGCACGTCGTTTCCGTCGAAGACCGCGCCCGAGATCGTGAACGTCGCGTTGAAGAAGGGTGGGTACTGGCTGTTCGACGGCTGGCCGAGCCACGCGGGCAGGAACAGGCCGAGCGCGACGAGGAGATCGGTCACGCCGATCGTGGCGACGGTGACGATGAGCCGGGGAGCGCGGAAGAAGATCCGGAGGAACAGGAACTCGACGAGGATCCCGAGAAGGATCGCGGAGCCGAAGCCGATCGCGATCGACAGGTACATGTTCCACCCGACCGACGCCCAGAGCAGGAAGGCAAGGCTCGCCGGCGCCGCGCCGAGGTCGGCTGCGGCGAAGTTCACGATTCGGTTCGCGCGGTACACGATGACGAAGCCGAGTGCGATCAACCCGAGCAGCAGACCCTGGATCGCGCCGTCGACATAGATGCCCAGCGGGATGTTCCATCCGGGCGCGAGCTTCACCGCGAGCAGCATCAGCACAAGGGGGAGTACCGCGCTGCCCGCGGCGTGCGCCATGGCTCTCGGGTCTCGCTTCACGTGCTCGCCTCGTTCAGGTGCACGACGATCGCGTCCGCGATGCATCGGGTCGAGGCTTCGAGATCGAGACCGTGGTGCAGGTGCAGCGTGTCCCACGTCTCCGGACCGCACAGAACGTCGAGCAAGGCGATGACGCGATTGCGTTCCGGTTCGGCGAGCGGTTGCAGCTCGCGCCCGAACACTCGCTCGAGATCGGCGCGCGAGCGATTGCGGCCGTCGCGCAGGATCCGTCCGAGCGTCGGCGACGACTCTGCGTGGAGGCGCGTCGCGCGCCCGATCCCCCCGGACTGCGCGTAGAGCCGGGCTCGTTGGTGGGCGAGCGCGTGCGCGCGCTCCTCGACGGTTCCCGCCGCCGGAATCGGACCGAGCATCGGGGCGACGCGACCCAGGTACCGGGTAGCGGCGACGCAGTGGAGGTCCTCGAGGTCGTCGAAGTGGACGTACACGGAGCGCACGGAGACCCCGGCCCGCTCGGCGATCTGCTTGGCCGTCGGCCGCATCTCGCCTTCGGCCAGGAGGTCGAGCAGCGCGTCGGCGATGGCGTCGCGGGTCTTCGCCGAGCGCGCGGCCCGCCCGTCGACCGGGGCGTCGACGTCGGCCGCGCCGGGCCCGAGATGCGCGTCGTCGTGCGCTTCCGGGCCGTTCACGAGGGCGCAATGTACGGATGGTGCACGACCTGTGCAAGAAGGCGATGCCGCAGTGGAGCCGACCGGAGAGGAGGCGCAGCGCGAGCGACCAATTCACTGGGATATTCCGGCGGACGGCCGTCCTGACCTCGGTATCGTGGGTCAAATGCCGCATCCGGACGTCTCGTTCGAACGCGCGCGCCTCGACTACGCCCAATCGTGTCTCGACGCGATGCGGAAGCGGACCGCCGAGAAGGTGTCGAACGAGGACATCCTCGCCGCGAACGAGGCGGACGCCGAGGCCGTCCGTTGGCAATTGCAGCGGCGGCTCGCATCGCTCGACGACGACGTGGCCGTGCTCTGCTTCGGCCGCATCGACGAAGAAGCGGGCGAGCAGTGGTACATCGGCCGCCGCCACATCGAGGACGGCGACGGTGTGCCGGTCGTCGTGGACTGGCGCGCGGGCGTGGCGACGCCGTTCTACCGGGCGACGCTCGCGGACCCCTTCGGCCTCGAGCGCCGGCGCCGCTTCGTGTTCAGCGCGCGGGAGCTGACCGACGTCTTCGAGGAGGACTTCGCCGATCCCGACTCGCTCGCCGGCTCGGGCGGCGTGCCCGATCCCTTGCTCGCCGAGCTCGGCCGCGCCCGTACCGGGCAGATGCGCGACATCGTCGCGACGATCCAGGCCGAACAGGATGCGATCATCCGCGCGCCGATCGAGACGTGTCTTGTCGTGCAGGGCGGACCGGGCACTGGCAAGACGGCAGTCGGGCTCCATCGCGCCGCGTTCCTCATGTACGAGCACCGATCCCGGCTCGCGCGCGAGGGGGTCTTGGTCGTCGGACCGAACCCGGTGTTCCTCCGCTACATCTCGCAGGTGCTGCCGTCGCTCGGTGAGACGTCGGCGACCCAGACCACCGTGGAGGGTCTGTTGTCGCTGCGTTTCCGGATCGTCGACGACGATCCGCGCCACGTCGCCGCGATCAAGGGCGACGCGCGGATGACGGAAGTGATCGAGCGCGGCGCCGCGGACGCGATCCGGATCCCGGACGACGGCATCGCGCTCCCGTTCCGCACCCGCCGGATCACCTTCACCGCCGACGAGGTGCGAGCGCTCGTCGAGACGGCGCGGGGCCGGGATGCGCCGTTCGCGACACAGCGCGAGCGATTCCGCCAGTCGCTGACGCGGCTCGCGTACGACCGCTACACCGGAGGCGTCGCGATCGAGCTCGACGAAGGCGACTTCGGGGCCGCCCTGCTCGCCGACCCTGCAACTCGCAAGACCATCGACGGCTGCTGGCGAAGCGTGAGCCCGGTCGCGCTCGTGCGCGGGCTCCTGACCCAAAAGGCGTTCCTCGCCCGCGCGGCCGACGGACTGTTGACCGCCGAGGAACAGCAGAGATTGCTCCGCCGGCGGCCCAAGTCCGGCGAGGCGTGGACGGGCGACGACCTGCCGCTCCTCGACGAAGCGGAAGCGTTCGTGAAGGGCGTCCCGCGGCGGTTCGGACACGTCGTCGTCGACGAAGCCCAGGACCTCTCGCCGATGCAGTTGCGAATGCTGGCGCGCCGGGCCCAGCACCACTCGATGACGGTGCTGGGCGACCTCGCGCAGGCGACGGGACCGGCGTCGCCGGTGAGCTGGGATGCCACGCTCGTGCACCTCGGGCAACCGGCGAACGCGCAGCCGGCCGAGCTCACGATCGGCTACCGGCTCCCCGGTTCGTTCCTCGCGCTCGCCAACCGACTGCTGGAGCTGGCCGCGCCCGGCGTCGCGCCGTCGCGGTCGGCGCGCGGCGACGGCGATCCCGCCGACGTGCACGAGCTCGCGCCCGCCGATCTCGTCGACGGGGTCGCGGAGCACGCGCTCGCGCTGGCGAGGGAGTTCGGCACCGTCGCGGTCATCACCGCCGACGGGAGGGTCGACGCGCTCCGGCACGCGATCGAGGATCGCGGCGTCGTGCTCGCCGACCCGGGCGAGGTCGCGCCCGAGCGCCCAGTGGTCGTCCTGCCCGCGGGGCTTGCCAAGGGGCTCGAGTTCGACGCGGTGATCGTGGTCGAGCCGGCGGAGATCTTCGAAATCGAGCCCAACGGCGTGCGCCTGTTGTTCGTCGCGCTGACGCGCGCGGTGCAGCACCTGGCTCTCGCGCACTCGCGGCCGCTCCCCGAGACGCTGCACGCAGCCGATGCTGCTCGTGAGGGTGCCGCCTAGGCTTGGTGACAATGGCCGACCCGCTCAAGATCACGACCCGGAGCGGAAACGTCCGCGTCAGTGTCGTCGAGGACGGCGAGCTGACGATCGTCCACGGCACGAGTGAGCGGCTCGACAGCGGGAAGATCCACATCCGGCGGGAACCGTCGGAGAACGTCATCGAGGTGCAGTGTGCGGCCGGCACCGACGTCACCGTCGGCACGTCGTCGGGCAAGGTCGAGCTGGCGGGGGCGCTGGGCGCGGTTCGCGTGGCGACGGTCAGCGGGAAGATCCGCGTCGAGAAGGCCGCGCAGGTCGACGTGCGCTCGAAGTCCGGCAAGGTCGACGTCGGTGACTGCGAGGGCGAGTGCCGTGTGATGACGACGTCGTCGGACGTGCACATCGGCCGGGCCGGGCGAGCAACCGTGGCGGCGGTCTCGGGCTCGGTGTTGCTCGAACAAGTCGACGGGGCCGAGGTGAAGTCGGTCAGCGGCAAGGTGCTGATCGCGACCGGCGGTCGTGACCGCGTGTCCGTCCACACGGTCTCGGGCACGGTCGAGATCCGGGTCCCGTCGACCGCACGCCCCGCGACCCGTCTGCGTTCCGTGAGCGGCCGGATCGACGACGAGTGCCCGCCCGGCGACGACTGCGAGATCGCAGTGAAGAGCATCAGCGGCGCGATCAGCGTGTCGTGCGCCTGATGTCGGATCACGGTGCAATCGTCTTCACCGACATCGTCGGCTTCACGAAGCTGACCGACCATCACGGCGACGATGTCGCGCTCGCCCTGCTCGAACGCCAGGAGCGCTTGGTGCGCGACGCGCTTCCCGCGGGAGCGCGTGTGGTCAAGGAGCTCGGTGACGGCCTGCTGCTGTGGTTCGACGACCCGCGGGAGGCGGTCGACACCTGTCTGGCGCTGCAGTGCCGGTTCGACACGATGAACGAGGCCGCGGACGCCGACGCCCGTCCCGACCGGAACGACGTGCCGCTTTGGGTGCGGATCGGCGTTCACTGGGGTTGCCCGCGCCGCCGCGGGGACGACATCGTCGGTCGCGACGTGAATCTCGCGGCCCGAATCGTCGACCTCGCCGGTCCCGGTGAAGTGTTGTGCTCCGAGGAGACGCTCGGCGCGATCGACGACCGCGCCGGGATCGCGGTGGAACCACTCGGCCCGGTCTACGTGCGCGGCATCTCCGAGCCCGTCGAGATCGTGCGCGTGATGAGTGCGAGCGCCGACGTCGGCTGCGACGACCGGGCTACAGGTACAGCTTGTCGGTGATGCCCTCGCCTTGCGGTCGCGCCGCCGGTGCCGCCGGGGCAGGCGTCGGCGTCGGTCCCGTGTAGCGCGGCCCCCGCGGGGCCGCATCGGCGGTCGCGCTGCGACGCGGCCACACGAGCGCACAGCACATGACCGACAGGCCGGCGGTCGCGAGGACGAGGGCCGACGGCGTTACCCGGCCCGCGTAGGAACGCAGCAGAACGGCGGCGATGCGCGGCCCGTCGGCCGAGAGGTGTTCGAGGAGCGCGGGCAACAAGAGGAACACGACGAGCGGCAGCACCGCGAGCAGCGCGAGGCGCCGGCCGGTCCGGCTCACTGCCCGCCGCTCCGGCCGGTAGAGCGCGGCCGCGATGAAGAGCAGCGCCGCGCCCAGGATGCCGAGGACCGCGACATCGGTCACGAACGGGCGCGGGTCGGTGGCGAAGGCCCGGGTGTGCGAGTGAATCGGTACCGAGATCGGCGGGGTGCGCGCGATCTCCTGCGCGAGCGCCGGGTCTCGTTTCGCGAGCGCGGCGCGCAACGCGGCGCTGACCGCGCGGCCGTCGATCGCGACGCTCGCGTCGTTCGCGCCGAGGAGTTGCTCGTGGATCTGCTCGAGCGTGTCGGCGAACGCGGCCGTGACGCGGGGGTCACGCAACGCTTGCGCGACCGCGGGCCGCACGTTCGGATCCTTGGCCGCCGCGGGCACCCGCTGCGTGAGCTCGTCGGTCAACGTCGCGGCGAGGTCGCGCCGCACGGGTTCTGTGCGGAGAACCGCGCCGGCGGCGGCACGGGTGGCTGCAGGATCGAGGGCGACGCGCGAGACGATCCACGCGTCGTAGCCGAGGTACGCGGCGACGACGCCCAGGGCCAACAGGACGCGTGCCGCGCGGTTCGAACGCACGACGGAGTTGTCGGCCGGCGGCGGGCGCCAGTGAAGGTCCTCGTCAGCCCGCCTGCCCGGCCACGCCCTTGGCCGCGGCCACGGCCCGCTCGGGATCGAGGTAGCGGCCCTTCACGCCGCCGGGCCCTTTGCGCCGGCTCGGGCGCAGCTCGTCGTCGAGCTCGTAGACGAGCGGTTCGCCCGTCGGCAGGTTGAGCTCGACGACCTGGTCGGCGGTGAGTCCGTCGAGGTGCTTCACGAGCGCGCGCAGTGAGTTGCCGTGCGCGGCGACGAGAACGGTCGCGCCGCTCCGGAGGTCGGGCACGATCGCGTCGGACCACCACGGCAGCATCCGTTCGAGCACGTCCTTGAGACACTCGGCGCGCGGCAGGAGATCGCGGGGGAGCGCGGCATACCGCTCGTCGAAGCCCCACCGCTTCCGGTTGCGCGCGAGCAGCGGATCGAGATCGGGCGGGCGCACATCGTACGAGCGCCGCCACACCTTCACCTTGTCGGCGCCGAACTGCGCGGCAGTCTCACGCTTGTCCTTGCCCTGGAGGTCGCCGTAATGCCGTTCGTTCAGCCGCCACGACCGGCGCACCGGTATCCACTTCCGCGCACACTCGTCGAGCGCGAGCTCGGCAGTACGGATCGCCCGGAGTTGCACCGAGGTGTGAACGATGTCGGGCCGGATGCGCGCGTCGGCGAGGTCGCGGCCGCCGCGGCGCGCTTCCTCGCGGCCCTGATCGGTCAAGTCGACGTCGACCCAACCCGTGAAGAGGTTCTTCAGGTTCCACTCGCTCTGCCCGTGGCGAAGCAGGACCAGCGTGGACGGCACGAGCTGCATTCTGCCCGACCGGTAGTGTCCGCCCCCGAATAGCGAGCGACCGGATGACCGACCTTCACATCGTGACCCTCTGCACAGGCAACGCGGCGCGCTCCGTGATGGCCGGCGCCATCTTGCGCGAGCACGTTCCCGGCCTCCACGTGACGACGTCGGGCACCCACGTCATCGAAGGCATGCCGATGAGCTGGCGGACGCGCGACGCGATCGCCTCGCTCGGACTGCCGGTTCCGGACCATCGCAGCCGCCAGGCGACGGTCGAGGAGCTCGACTCGGCCGATCTCGTCATCGCGCTCGCCCGCGAGCACGTGATGTGGATGCGACGCGTCCACCCGCGCGCCGCGCCACGGACCGCGACGCTGAAGCGACTCGCGCGCGACCTTCCGGACGACGGTTCGCCGCTCGGAGAACGGCTCGCCACCATGCAACTCGGCGAGGTCGCGCTCGAGCCGGACGAGGACGTCCTCGATCCGGCCGGCGGCGACCTCGACGTGTTCCTCGACTGCGCGCAGGAGATCGCGTCGCTTCTACACACCGTGATTCCGCGGCTGTAGCTTTTCGCGGTGGAAGCAGTCGGCGTTCCCGAAGAGCTCGCACGCGTCGAAGCGACGCTGCTGGCCGCCGGCGGGCCGTTCGAGGTCGTCGACGTCGAAGTCGAAGGCGCGACGATCCGGTCGTTCAAGAACCGCATCACGACGCTGCGCGACCTGTTGTTGAAGTCGGCTGACTTCGGTGACAGCACGTACATGATCGCGACCGACGGCGTGAACGAGCGCGTGCTCACCTACGCCCAGCACGCGCGGCTCGCCGCGTCGGTGGCGGCCGCGCTGCGCGAGCGATACGACGTCCGCCCCGGCGACCGCGTGGCGATCCTCGGCGCGAACTGCCCCGAGTGGGTGATCGCCTTCTGGGCCGCGATCAGCCTCGGCGCCGTCGCGGTCGGTCTGAACGGGTGGTCGACCGGCCCGGAGATCCGCTACTTCGTCGACGACTGCGAGCCCAAGGTTCTCGTCGCCGACCGCAAGCGCGTCGAGCGACTCGAAGGGGCCGACCCGGGTGTTCCGGTCGTCGTCATCGAGGACGACTTCGCCGCGCTGGAGGCGTTCGCTCCCGACGCGCCGTTCGCCGAGGTGCACGTCGGCGAGGACGATCCCGCGCTCATTCTCTACACGTCAGGTACGACGGGCCGGCCGAAGGGCGCGATCAACACCCACCGCAACGTCGCGTCGTATCTGATGCTCAACTTCTTCAACGGCGCCAAGGCGGCGATGCTCGCACCGGCGCCGCGTCCCGACGACCCACCGTCGCTGCCGCCGTGCCAACTGGTGTCGAGTCCGCTGTTCCACGTCTCGGGACTGCACAGCGCGGCGATCATGATGCTGGCCGCCGGACTGAAGAGCGTGTGGTTGATGGGTCGGTTCGATCCGGCCCTCGCGATGCGCATGATCGAACGCGAGCACTGCACCGGATGGTCGTTCACCGAGACTGTGCTGCACCGCATGGTGAACCATCCCGACGTCGGCAAGTACGACCTGTCGAGCATCAAGACGGTCGGCGGCGGCGGTTCACCGGTCTCGCCCGCGCTCCTCGAGCGGACGCGCGAGATCTTCCCGAACGCCAGTCACAGTCTCGGTATCGGCTACGGCCAGACGGAGTGCGCGGCGCTCGCGACCATCAACAACGGGCAGGAGCTGATCGACTTCCCGCTGTCCGTCGGTCGCCCGCTGCCGACGGTCGAGCTCGAGATCCGCGGTCCCGACGGCCGCGCGGTCGCCGAGGGCGAGGAGGGCGAGGTCTGCGTGCGGGGCCCGATGGTGATGCCGGGCTATTGGCGTCGGCCCGAGGCGACGGCCGAGACGATCACGGCCGATCGCTGGCTACGCACCGGCGACATCGGGCGTATGGAAGGCGGTCGCCTCTACCTGTCGTCGCGCAAACGCGACTTGATCTTCCGGGGCGGCGAGAACGTCTACCCGGTCGAGATCGAAAAACACATCGAGAACCATCCCGACGTCGAGGAGTGCGCGGTGATCGGCGTCGACCATCCCGAGCTCGGACAGGCGGTGAAGGCGGTGATCGTCGCGCGCCCGGGCCACACCGTCGACGTCGACGCGTTGCGCGCGTGGTGCGCGGCGGAGCTCTCGTACTACAAGGTCCCGGAACACTGGGAGGTGCGCGAGGGCGCGCTGCCGCGCAACGCGGCGGGCAAGATCTTCAAGGACCTGCTGCGCGACTCCGGCGCCGACACCGGATTCATCGAGGAGTAGCCGTGCCTGTCGACCTCGCGGACCTGGTCGCGCCGGTGCACTGCGCGCTCGTCCTGCAGGAGGTGCAAAACGGTGTGGTCGGCGAGCCGTCTGCGCTCCCGGCGCTGGCCGACGCGGCCGGGGCCGTCGACCTGGTCGGCAACTGCGCGCGCCTCGCCCGCGCGGCCCGGTCGGTCGGTGTGCCGGTGGTCCACTGCACGGCCGAGACGCGCGACGACGGCCGCGGTGCGAACCGGAACGCGCGGCTCTTCGCCGGCGTGAAGAAGTCGCCGGTGCGCCTGTCGCCGGGCAGCGCAGCGGTCCGGGTTCCCGACGAGATCGGTGTGGCGCCCGAGGACATCGTGCTCCCGCGTTACCACGGGCTCGGGCCGATGACGGGCACACAGCTCGACTCGATCTTGCGCAACCTCGGGACGACGACGATCGTCGGCGTCGGCGTGTCGGTCAACATCGGGATGACCAACCTCGCGTTCGACGCCGTGAACCGCGGCTACCAGATCGTCCTGCCTCGTGACGCGATCGCCGGCGTGCCCGCCGAGTACGCAGACGCGGTCATCGACAACACGCTGTCACTGATTGCAACGATTTCCTCGACCGACGCGGTCCTCGCGGCCTGGAACGCGTGAGACGACAGCGAAGCGACCGTAGGGGAGCGGAGCGTGGAGTCGACCCGTCGGGGTGACAATCGGCGCATGTAGCCTGGCCGCCATGGCGCCGCAGATTCCCCGCATCATCTCCGTCGACGACCACGTCATCGAGCCGCCGAACGTGTGGCAGGACCGCCTGCCCGAGAAGTTCAAGGCCGTCGGGCCCCGCATCGAGCGCCGCAAGGTTAAGAACATGAAGTTCGTCGGCGGCGTGTTCAGCTACGACACGGCCGGCGAGAACGAAGACGGACTGTGGTGCGACTGGTGGCTCGTCGAGGACCTGCAGTACCCGTTGACGCGGTTGTCCGCCGCGGCCGGCTATCCGCGCGACGAGATCACCGTCAGCCCGATCACCATGGACGACATGCGCAAGGGCTGCTGGGACCAAAAGGCGCGCCTCGAGGACATGGACGTGAACCATGTCGAGGCCTCTCTCGCGTTCCCGAGCTTCCCCCGCTTCTGCGGGCAGACGTTCACCGAACGCAAGGACAAGGTGCTCGGTGACCTCTGCGTGAAGGCGTACAACGACTGGATGATCGACGACTGGTGCGCGGGCACCAACGACCGGCTGATCCCGTTGATCATCGTGCAGCTCTGGGACCCCGAGCTCGCGGCCGCCGAGGTGCGGCGCAATGCCGCCAAGGGAAACCACGCGGTGACGTTCTCGGAGATCCCGGCGTTCCTCGGCCTGCCGTCGATGCACGACAAGGACGGCTTCTGGGACCCGTTCCTCGCCGCGTGCGAAGAAACCGACACGGTCGTGTGCATGCACATCGGATCGTCGTCGAAGATGCCGTCGACGTCGGCCGACGCGCCGGCCGCGGTCGGCAGCACGTTGACCTACATGAACGCGGCGATGTCGATGACCGACTGGCTGATGTCGGGACTGTTCGAGAGGTTCCCGCGCCTCAAGATCGCGTACAGCGAGGGCCAGATCGGGTGGATTCCCTACGTGCTCGAGCGCGCCGACAAGGTGTGGGAGGACAACCGGGGTTGGGGCGGTGTCGCCGACAAGGTGAAGCGCCCGCCGTCGGAGTACTACTTCGAGCACGTGTACGGCTGCTTCTTCGACGACCCGCACGGGCTGAAGAACATCGACGCGGTCGGCGTGAACAACGTGACGTTCGAGACCGACTACCCCCACAGCGACTCCACCTGGCCGCACACGAAGAAGGTCGCGGAGGAGATCATGAAGGATCTCACCCAGGAGCAGGTCGATCGCATCTGCCGCCTGAACGCGATCGAGATGTTGCACCTCGACCTCGACGCCTGACGTGCGCGCGCGGCGGGGGGTCGCGGCGGCGGTCGTGATGTTGCTCGCGGCCTGCGGTTCGAGCGCCAAGTCGAACTCGACGGCCAAGTCCGACTTCATCGCGCAAGCCGACGCGATCTGCAGCTCCTACAACGACCAAGCGAGCAAGGCCACCGCGAACCTGAAGCATCCGAACCAGCGGCAGATGATCGCGGCGATCCAGAAGCGGCTCGTGCCGCTCTTCCAACGCCAGGACACCGAGCTGGCGCAGTTGCGCCCGCCCGCCGCCGACCGGGCGACGGTCGCCAAGTTCATCGTCGACCTGCGGGCGGCCACGAACGACATCGCTTTGCACCCCGAGGCGTTCGTGGCCGCGCACGGGGCGACACCGCTCGCCCGGAAGGCGGCGGACGAGGCCGCCGCGTACGGCTTCGCGGTCTGCGCCCGCATCTGACGCCGCCTCGAATCCCGAAATGAGAACGCGTTACAGTTTCGGTCCATGGCAGAACCGAAGCTGTTGATCGGCGGGGAATGGGTCGACGGGGCCGACGGCGGTTACGAGATCGTCAATCCCGCCACGGAAGAAGTCATCGGAATCGCTCCGGAGGCTTCCGCGCAGCAGGCCCTCGATGCGGCCCGCGCCGCCCGAGAAGCGTTCCCCGCGTGGTCGCAGACGTCGCCCGACGTCCGCGCCGACCTCCTCCAGAAGGTCGCCGACGCGATGCGCGACCGCTTCGACGAACTGTTGCCGCTCGTGATCGCCGAGACCGGCTGCACGGCGACGGTCGGCAAGCAGATGCAGGTGCCGCAGGCGCGCGTCCGCTTCGAGACCTACTCGCGCCTCGCGCACGAGTCCAACGTGATCCCGCTCGCGCCGATGGAGATGCCCGCGACCGCGCTCGCGCCGGGAGGCCTCATGGGCGCGATCGCGCGTCGTCAACCGGTTGGCGCCGTCGCCGCGATCACGCCGTACAACTTCCCGGTCGTGAACATGGCCGGAAAGCTCGGACCCGCGCTCGCCACGGGAAACACCGTCGTCGTGCGCCCGGCGTCGCAGAACCCACTGGCCGTGATCGAACTCGTGCGCATCATGCACGAGGTCGGCTTCCCGCCCGGTGTCGTCAACGTCGTCACCGGTTCCACGCCGGTCACCGGTGAAGCGCTGGTCGAGACGCGCGACATCGACATGGTGTCGTTCACCGGATCCACCGGCGTCGGCACGCGCATCGGCGAGGTCGGCGGTCGCACGATGAAGCGCCTCCTGCTCGAGCTGGGCGGCAAGGGCGGCGCGCTGGTGTTCGACGACGCGAACTTGAAGACCGCGATCGCGATGATCGGCTCGACATGGACCTTCCATTCCGGCCAGATCTGCACGGCACCGACCCGGGCGATCATCCAGCGGGGCGTGTACGACCAGGTCGTCGCCGGGCTGGCGCAGATGGCGAACGTGTTGAAGGTCGGCGACCCGTACGAGCCCGGCACGGTGCTCGGTCCGGTCATCACCGCCGCGCACCGGGCACGGGTCGAGTCGTACATCGCGTCGGGGCGCGAGGAAGGCGCGGAGGTGCTGGCAGGGGGTCAGCGGCCCGAGAAGCCCGACACCGGTTACTACGTCGCGCCCACGCTGCTCGCCGGCTGCCGGCTCGACATGAAGGTCGTGCAGGAGGAGATCTTCGGGCCGGTCATCGTCGCGCTGCCGTTCGACGACGAGGACGAAGGCATCGCGCTCATGAACGGAACCGACTTCGGGCTGTACGACTACGTGTTCAGCGCCGACACGAACAAGGCATTCCGCGTCAGCAAGCGGGTGCGCGCCGGCAACATCGGTATCAACACGACCCAGCGCAACCACAACACACCGTTCGGCGGGACGAAGTTCAGCGGGGTGGGCCGCGACGGCGGGGTGTTCGGTCTGCACGCGTACACCGATCTGCAGTCGGTCGTCTGGCCCGGCTGATGGCGACGGTCTCCGTCGTTCCCGACGGCGTGCTCGCGTACGGGATGCAGTTGCCGGTGCAGGCGCTGTCGGTGCGCGTTTCGATGCCGTGGGAGCAGGAGGGCACCGTCGACGACATGGTGCGCGTCGCGCAGGCGGCAGATCAGGCCGGGTTCCTGTACGTCGCGGTCTGTCATCACGTCGCGATCCCGCCCGAGCCCGCGGAGATGATGTCGACGCAGTGGTTCGATCCCATCGCGACCCTCGGGTATCTCGCGGCGCACACGTCGCGCACGCGATTGATGACGAACGTCTTCATCGCCGCGTATCAACCGCCGCTCGCGACGGCCAAGGCGTTCGCGACGCTCGACCGTCTCTCCGGGGGCCGGACGATCGTCGGCATCGGCGCCGGTCACGTCGAGGGCGAGTTCGACGCGTTGGGTGTGTCGTTCCCGGGCCGGGGCGCGCTCACCGACGACGCCCTCGCGACGATCGCCCGCGCGCTCACCGAGGAGTGGACGGATCCGCACGGCACGGGCCGGGTCGGACAGCGGCCGCGTCCGGTGCAACAACCGCACCCGCCGATCTGGATCGGCGGTTCGGGGAAGCCGGCTCTCCGGCGCGTCGCGACGATGGCCGACGGGTGGATCCCGCAGGCGACGCCGCTCGACCAGCTGCCCGCCGACATCGCGTCGATCCTGCGCATGCGCGACGACGTGCGGCCGGGTGCGGTGCCCGAGATCGGATACCACCTCGTCGCCCACGTCGGCGACGCCACCTGGGACCTGCCCAAGGGAGTGATGCACGGCTCCCCGGATCGCATTGCCGACTTCGCGAACAAGCGCCTCGGCGCGATCGGGGTGTCGCATCTCCAGGTCCGGCTGCTCGCTCGCGACGCGAGCGAGCACTGCGATCAGATCGCCCGGTTCGGCGCCGAGGTCGGTCCGCAACTCGTTCGCACCCCGCTCGCCTGACCCGAGGACCAGCATGGCTTTCTTCTCGATGCGCCACGACTTCCGGGCACCGGCGTTCGCGCCGGAATCGTCGCAAGCGATCTACGCAACTGCACTGGAACAATTCGCGTGGGCGGACGCCCACGGCTTCGACTCGCTCGTCGTCTCCGAGCATCACGGCGTCGACGACGGCTGGATGCCGGCGCCGCTCACGATCGGCGCGGCAGTGCTCGCGCGCACGAACCGGGCGCGGCTCATGGTCAGCGCCGCGATCCTTCCTCTGCACGACCCGATCCGCGTCGCCGAGCAGATCGCCGTGCTCGACAACGTGTTCCCCGGTCGTACGTGGATCGTGTTCGGCGCGGGTTACCGCGTCGAGGAGTTCGAGATGGCCGGTCTCGAGCACGCCGCGCGCGGCCGGATTCTCGAAGACCACGTCGGCGCGGTTCTCGAGGCCCTGACCGGAGAGCCGTTCGACTATCGCGGTCGTGAAGTGGTCGTGACGCCGAAGCCCGTCACCGATCCCCGGCGGATGTTGTACGTCGGCGGCGGAGTGCCCGCGGCGGCGCGGCGCGCGGCACGGCTCCGGCTGTCGATGTTCGCGATGAACGCAGACATCGAGGTTCGCGAGGCGTACGTCGACGAGGCGAAGAAGATCGGATTCGTCGGGGGCCACGTCGTGCAGCCCGTCGGGCCGACGTTCGTGCACGTCGCCGACGACCCGGAGAAGGCGTGGGCCGAGATCGGCAGGTACGTGCTGTACGAAGCGCAGACGTACGCGTCGTTCCAGACACCGGGCCAGCACTCGACGCCGGGCGTGCACGCGGAATCGGTCGACGACCTCAAGGCTTCGCCCCAGTACGTCGTCGGAACGCCGGACCAGGTCTACGAGCGGCTGAAGGACATCCCCCCGCAGGGGGGCGTCACGTTCAATCCGCTGGCCGGAGGGCTGCCTGCGGACGTCGCGTGGTCGAGTCTGGAGTTGTTCGCGGCGAAGGTGATGCCGCGGTTGCGGCCCTGAGACCCTAGGCAAGCGCGCAATTTCGGCGTACCGTGCTCGGACACCCGTTCCGACCAGGAGGTTCGTGTGGCTCGCTACCGGAACTTCGACGCGAGGCACAACGCCGGGACCCACACCGCACCCCCCGCACTCGACGACGTTCGGATGCGCAGGGCCGGGCTGAAGACCGCGTTGAGCGGGCTCGAGCTCGCGCTGGCATCTCCGTACGCCAATCGCGTCGACTGGGTGACGCACGTGCGGGACTCGCTCGGACTCGTGCACGAGGTCTGGACGCGCCATGTCGTCGAGACCGAGGCGCCGGGTGCGTTCCTCGACGAGCTCGTCAGCGAATCGCCGCGTCTGTCGACTCCCGCGTCACGCTTGCGGCGAGAGCACGTCGAGATCCTCGAGACGATCGTGCGCGAAGAAGACCGTCTCGCGTCACCGCCCGAAGAGGGCGACAGCTACGAGGCCTGGGCCGAGGCGACGAGGGTCGAGCTCACCGCGCTCCTGGCTGCGCTCGCGCGCCACCGTCAGCGTGGCGCCGACCTCGTCTACGAGGCGTACGCGGTCGATCTCGGCGGTGGTTCGTAGCACCCTGACGCGCGTCACCCGACACCCGGTTCCGGCGTCATCGGGCAAGCTTGTCGCGGCACGCATAATCCTGACCGGGAGGAAGCAATGACCGACAAGTCGGTGTTCACCGACGCCGAGTGGCACGCGATCGCCGATGCGCCGTTGCTCGTCACCACGGCCGTGTTCATGGCCGGGGAACACGGACCGATCTCGATGATCAAGGAGGCGAGTGCCAGCGCCCGCGCCATTTCCCGTCCGGGAGAACATGGCACGGCGAATCAGTTGATCGGTGAGATCGTCGCGGAAGCGAACACCAAGGAGGCCCGAGCCGAGATGAAGGAGCATCGCGGCCCCACGCCGCAGGCCGCGATCGACAGTGCGTTGCAGGATCTGGCGCCGGCCGCGACCGCGTTGAAGAAGCTCTCGCCGGACGAGGCCCGGCAGATCGGGGAGTGGTTCGTCGCCATCGCGGAGGCGGTCGCGGCATCGGCCAAGACGGTGAATCCCGACGAGCGAGCGACGATCGACAAGATCTCAGCACTCTTCGAGGTCACGCAGGGCTGAGGTGGTCCGGTGCACCTGAGTCGCCGCATGGCTCGGGGCGCGCACCGTCGGGCAGGATGCGTTCGTGTGGCGCAGGAGGCGAGCCGGCCCGGCGATCATCGTCGCCTTCGTCGTGCTCGTGGCGGCGTGCTCCGGCACGCCATGGCCCGCGAGCCTCGGTTCGGTCGGTCCGTTCGTGCCCGACGGGAGGAATCCGTTCCAGCTGGACACGCACTGGCACGCGGCGCTGGGCGTGTACGACTGCAACCACTGGCTGGGAGATGCGACGGGCAACGGCATCTGGAACTGGCCCTACGCGACGCCGCAGGGCGCGCCCGCGCGTGCGCAGGACCCGAATCTCTACGCGGGGCTGCACAGCCACGACGACGGTGTGATCCACATGGAGCCCGCGGTGCAGGCAGAGGCGGGCCGCAACGCGACCGTCGGCCTGTACTTCGACTACGGCGGCTGGAAGCTGTCGTCGACCGGGTACTCGTTCCTCGGCACGACGCAGGACAACGGCGACAAGTGCGGCGACGAATCCGGTCAGCTCGAGTGGGCGGTCGGCCGCTGGGACGGCACCGGCGCGGAGCAGAAGCTCGTCGTGAAGCACGGCGACCCGGCCCGGTACAAGCTCTACAACGCCGACATCGTCGTGATCGCGTTCGTGCCGAAGAACGTCTCGGCCGACTCGATCGGCGATCCGCCGTCGCTGCCATACCTCGAGCGGGCGCTCGGTTTTCCCGTCATCCCGCCGTCCGGGTCGCTGCCGACGACGCCGCCTGCGACGTTCTCGTCGTGAGCAGCATGCGGGTGCGTGACGTGGTGGTTCAGACCTCGTCCTCGTAGAGCGCCTCGCCCCGGCGCAGCCGCGATGCGATGCGGACGACCGTGGGCAGCTCGCGTCGAGTCGGCGTGTGCGCAGCGAGAAATCGCGCGACTGCGACCAGCACGACGGCCGACTCCTCCGAGCCTTCGGGCCACGCGAGCGCCTGGCGCACACCGGCCTCGACCGTCTGGAACCAGTGGAAGCCGGCGTCCTCGGCGAGCAACGCGTGCCCGAGCGCGGCGATGAGCTCGGCCCGCGAACCGCCGGACTGCAGGAAGCCGTAGGCCTCGTCGGCGGCGTCGTCGACCATGCCTTGCGTGTCGAAGCAGCGGTTCATCGCCTCGATGCTCCCGGTCGTCGTCTGCGGGAGGCGTGCCGCGGGCACGTTCAAAAAGCGGTCGAGGTAGACGCGCAGCGCCGCGTGCACCGCGGCCCGGCGGAGCGCGGGGGTCGGGTTGCGGCGCATCGCCTGGTGCAGCGCGTTCGCCGCGGTGAAGGAATGGTGCACCGTGTCCCAGTCACCGTGGTCGTTGCGGGTGTGGAAGCGGGCGATCCGCAACGCCGCGGCGTAGGCGAGGGCGCGTCCGATCTCCTCGTCACTCGCGCCCGAACCGTGGGCGCGGACCAGCGCGTCGGCCGCGGCGTGCGGCTCGTCTGCGAGCAGCGCCCACGCAATCGCGCCGACATCGGTGGACGCGGCGGGATCCGGCGCGGGTGCCTCGAGCAGCGCGGCCGTTTCGGCGGCCAGGGCGACGAGATCGTGCGGATGACGCCACTCGGAGAACTCCTCGGAGCGTTGCGCGCGGGCTGTCTGCATCACCAATGTCGGGAGGACGTACCCGGCCGAGGGGGCACCGAGCATCTCGACCGCTTCGAACGCCTTGTTGGTGAAGTCGATCGTGTGACCGCCGTCGATGAACACGTGATCGCTCACTGCCGCGAACATCATCTGCTCGACCGCGCCCAGATCCGCGGGGTCGGCGAGTGCCGTCTCCAACGACCTCTCGGCGGCGTCGCTCGAGCGTGTGTCGATGAAGCGGCGGTACCAGGAGGCCAGCCGCGGGATTGGCACCGAGGTCGTTGTCAGCGGACCGACCGGAAAGCGCGGCGGCTGCCCGCCGGTGTCGTTGGCGACGAAGCTGAGGCCGTGCACGAGCGCGAGCGCGCGGTCGTCCTCGTCGAGGTACGGGAACAGGTTCGCCATCGCCACGAGCACCGTCAGCCCCGCGCCCCAGCCCGAACCGCGATACGTCGTGCCGAAGTCGACGCCGGTGCGGACGATGTCGGCCGGGCTCACGTTCGCATCGAGCAGGCCGAGGACGGACTTGGCGATGACGAGCGTGATCTGCTCCTCGAGGCCCTCCCGCAGGCGCGACTGCAGATGTTCGACGGGATCGGCGTCGGCGCGCGCCGCGACGAACACGTCGCCGTCGCGCACGTCGGCCCGGAAACCCCGCGCATCGTCGGCCCACAGGTCGAGCGTGCAACCGGAGACGAGATCGAACCGCGCGTGGTGCCAGTGACACGTGACCAGGCCCGACTCGACCGTGCCTTGATGGAGCGGGAAGCCGAGGTGGGGGCAGCGGTCTTCGATCGCGTACGCGGCATCGTCGTGCCAGAACACGACGACCGGTATCGAACCGACCTTGGTGAGGAGTTTCCCGTCCGCCTGCAGCTGTTCGAGCGTCCCGGCCCGAACCGCCTGCTCCTGGTCGATCATCCGGGGTCCTTTCGCAAGGGTTCTATTGCGATAATCTAGCTCCCGATGGAAGACGTCAAGACGCTCGCCGAGATTCCTGATCGGAACCTCGGGCCGACCAAGCGACGGATCGTCGAGCGCTTGAAGCGCGCCGACGCCAAGGTCGCCGACCTCGCGCGGGCGCTCGACATGACGGAGGCGGGCGTCCGCCAGCACCTCGACGCGCTCGCCGAGAACGGTCTCGTCGTGGCTCGCCCGGGTGCGCCCGAGGGCCGCGGGCGACCGCCCACCGTGTGGGCGCTCACCGACCTCGCGCAGGACCTCTTCCCCGACCGTCACGACGATCTGACCGTCGAGTTGATCTCGGCGGTGCGTTCCGCGCTCGGCGACCGCGGTCTCCAACGCGTGATCGACGCCCGCGCGGACGTGCAGCGCGCGGCGTACGACCGGGCGGTTCCGAAACGGGGCTCGCTTCGCTCCCGCGTCGAAGCGCTGGCGCGGGTCCGCACGGAAGAGGGCTACGTAGCCGAAGTCCTCGACGATCCCGACGGCCCGGGCGTCCTGCTCGTCGAGCACCACTGCCCGATCTGCACGGCGGCCACGAGCTGCCGGGGACTTTGCGGTTCCGAGCTGTCGCTGTTCCGCGAGGTGCTCGGCCCGAAGGTCACGGTCGAACGCACGCAGCACATCATCGCCGGCGATCGGCGGTGCACCTACCGGGTCGAACCGGCGACGCGCGGCTCGGCGTCGGACGAGCGCAACCCACGCGCCAAGTAGACCAGCAGCGCGACGCACACGAACGCGTACGAGTCCTTCAGCACGCCGGCCAGGAGGCCCGTCTTGAGCTCGTCGTGACCGAAGTAGGGGAGGCGCGCCACGAAGACCGCGGCGACGAGGAACGCGATCGCGACCCGTTTCGGATCGCGACCGGCGCCGAGAATGACGGCGATGACCGGCACGACCCACACGAGATGGTGGATCCACGAGATCGGTGACACCAGCACGCTCACGAGTCCGGTGATCGCAACCGCGCGGAGTTCGTCGCCCCGCGCGCTCGCCTCGACCGCCGCGCGCAACCCGAACCAGAGGACCAGCCCGATCGCAACGATCCAGAAGACTCGCCACGCGCCCGGGAGCGCACGCTGCAGCACGCCTTCGAGGGACTGGTTGGTGAAGAACTGCGGACTCGTCGGCTCGAAGATCTTCGAATGGAAGAACTCCCACGAGTCGCCGGGTGCGACGATGCCCCCGAACAGCGTGAAGAGCCCGAACGTCGCCGCCGCGACCCACGCCGCGCGCTTGCGGCCCGTCAGCCACAGGTACGGGATGAAGATGCCCGGCACGAGCTTGATCGCGGTTGCGAAACCGACGAGCACGCCGCGCGGCCACTTCGGACGCTCAACGACGCAGTCGAAGATGCAGCACGCCATCAGCAGGATCCCGACCTGACCGAAGCGCAGGTGGTCCTCGACCGGCGAGAGCGCGCACATCGAGGCGAGAACGAGGACGAATGCGACCGGCGCGGCGCGGCCGAACCGTCGCAGCAACGGCGCGAAGCACACCGCGACCACGAGCCCGAGGATCACGATCGTCAGCGCGGTCCACGTCAGGTTCGCCTGCGTCTCGCCGAGCAGCGTCGCCGGCACCGCGAGCACGGCCGCGACGGGTGGATAGATGAAGGGCAGGGGTGTGCGCAGCTGGTCGTGCACGTAGGAGCCGAACACCGAGTGGCCGTGGCGGACCGCATTGCCCGCCGCGCGGTATACCGCAAGATCACCGAGATCCCACTTGCGGATCAGCGGGTGCAGCATCCACATCGCGCCGAGCACGCCGCCCGCGATCAGCACCAGCGCGCCCAGAACGAGGACCGCCGCGGGAACGCCCTTGGTCGCGGTCGGTCGTGACGCGTCGACGGTTGCCACGACGCGGCAGCCTAGAGGTGAGCGTCAGGCGGGTGGGTATCCCACGAATGGATGAGCGCGAGACCCCGTTGAGTATCGTCTCAGCCGCATGGGAGACACCGGCCGCATTACTGACGACGGTGTCGAGCGCTTGCGGGCGCGCATCGGAATCCCCGAACCTCACCCGCTTCCGCCGTACTACACGCTGCCCACGCACGACACGTTCAGGAATGTCGCCGTCGCCTACGGCGACGACAATCCGTTGTGGTGTGACGCTGGATACGGACCGGGCACGCGATGGGGTGAGACGATCGCGTCACCCGTCCTCGTCGGTGGCGACACGCTGATCGGAGAGGACGAGGTTCCGCGGGTTGCGGCCGAGCACGCCGAGTTGATGAAGGGCGACCCGCTACGCGGCGTCCACGCGTTCTATTCGGCGAGCGCGCGGGAGTGGTGGGCACCGTTGTATCCGCTGCGGCGGACGTATCGCCGCAACGCGCTCGTCGCCGCGCTCGACAAGGAGAGCGAGTTCGCCGGGCGCGCGATCCACGAGTGGACTGCGCAAGTGTTCCGGGACGAGACCGGGAGCATCCTCTCGGGACAGTACCGCCTGATGATCCGCACCGAGCGCGAGAAGGCGAGGGAGCGCAAGAAGTACGACGCGGTTGTCATCGAGCCGTACACCGACGAGCAGGTCGCGCAGATCGACGCGCAGTACGCGGCCGAAGAGCCGCGCGGCGCGAAGCTGCGCTTTTTCGAGGACGTCGAAGAGGGTGACGAGGTGGGCCCGATGGTGAAGGGTCCGCTGACGGTCACCGACATGGTGTGTTGGCACGCGGGCATGGGGATGGGGCTCTATGGGGTGAAGCCGCTGCGGCTCGGCTACCACAACCGCACGCGCATCCCGCGCTTCTTCCACCGCGACGAGCTGAACATTCCCGACGTCATGCAGCGCGTGCACTGGGACACCGAGTTCGCGCGTCGCGCCGGAAACCCCACGACGTACGACTACGGGCGGATGCGCGAAACCTGGCTCATCCACCTCTGCACCGACTGGATGGGTGACGACGCGTGGCTGTGGAAGCTCGATTGCGAGTTTCGGCGCTTCAACTACGTCGGTGACACGCAGTGGCTGCGCGGCCGGGTCGCGCGCAAGTACGTGGTCGACGAACGTCCGGCGGTCGACCTCGAGCTCGAAGCCGTGAACCAGCGCGACGAGCTGACCACACCCGGCCACGCCACGATCCTGCTGCCGAGCCGTGAGCGGGGCCCGGTCCGGCTGCCCGATCCGCCCGGCGGCGCGCGCGACCTACAGAGTGCGCTCGTCGCGATCTCGGAGGAGTTCTCCCGCCGATGAGCGTGCAAGCCCATCTCGACGAGCGCGGCGTGCTGACGCTGCGACTCGATCGGCCGGACAAGCGCAACGCGATCGACGACGTGATGATGCTCGCGCTGATCGCCGCGCTCGAGTCCGCCGCGACCGACGGCACGCGCGTCGTCGTGCTCGAAGGCTCGGGCGACCACTTCTGCGGCGGCGCCGACATCGTCGCCCGCAACGCCGGGAGCGGTGAAAAGCCGCGCGCGGGCAGCATCCAACGCCGCCTCCCGAACCAGGCGCACCGGTTGGTGCCGCTGCTGTGCCGCGTGCAGGTTCCCGTCGTCTGCAAGGTTCGGGGTTGGGCCGCGGGGATCGGCTTCCAACTCGCACTCGCGTCCGACTTCACGATCGCCGCCGACGACGCACGCTTCTGGGAACCCTTCACCGAACGCGGGTTCACGCCCGACAGCGGCGCGACCTGGCTGCTCCCTCGTCGAGTCGGCGAGGTTCGCGCGCGTGAGCTGCTGCTCCTCGGACGCGCGTTGAGCGGCACGGAGGCGGCCGAGTGGGGAGCGATCCACCGCTCCGTGCCCGAGTCCGAGCTCGACGGCGCGGTCGCCGAGGTGGTCGACCGGCTCGCGACCGGTCCGACCGTCGCGCTCGGGCTGACGAAGTGGCTGCTCGACGCCGGTGCGTCCGCCGAGTTCAACGCGCAGCTCGCCAACGAGGCGTTCGCGCTCGAGCTGTCGTCGCGCACCGAGGACTTCCGCGAGGGACTGGCCGCGTTCCGCGAGAAGCGCGCGCCGCGCTTCGAGGGGAGATGAACGTCGATCGCAGCACGCCGGCCGATGTCGTCGTGGCCGAGGTCCGGGCATGGGTCGAGGCCAACGTGCCGCAAACGTGGGTCGAGGCCGGCCGCCGCGGCGGCGCCGCAGCCGTGCGCGAAGTGCGCACCCGCGCGGCCTACGAGGAGTGGTATCCCGTCTTCGCCGCTTCCGGGCTCGTCGTTCCCACCTGGCCGGTTGCATACGGCGGACTCGACGTCCCACTCGCGACCGCGCGCGTGATCGACGGTGAGCTGCGCCCGTTCAATCTCGGCCGGCTGAATCCGCTCGGTCTCAACAACACCGCGCCCGCGCTCTACGCGTACGGAACAGAGGAACAGCGCCAGCGCTTCCTGCCCCCGATGGTGCGCAACGATGAGAAGTGGTGCCAGCTCTTCAGCGAGCCGGGCGCGGGCTCCGACCTCGCGTCGCTCGCGACGCGGGCCGAGCGCGACGGCGATATGTGGCGCGTCACCGGCCAGAAGGTGTGGAGCACGTGGGCGCATTTCTCCGATTTCGCGATCCTGCTGGCGCGCACCGATGCCGACCTCCCGAAGCGGCAGGGGATCACGTACCTCCTGCTCGACCTCCACCAAGCGGGTGTCGACGTGCGGCCCCTCCGTCACATCGGCGGCGAGGTGGAGTTCAACGAAGTGTTCATCGACGGCGCGCTCGTGCCCGACGCGTACCGCGTCGGCGAGGTCGGCCAGGGGTGGAAGGTTGCCAACGCGACCTTGTCGGGCGAACGGCAGATGGTCTCGGGTGCAGGTTCCGGCGGCGTCGATCGCATCGGCGGCCGCGGTGTCGACCACGTGCTCGAGCTCGCCCGCCGCACGGGACGTGATCGCGAACCGCTCGTCCGCCAGGAGTTGACGCGCGTCTACAGCGAGGAACGCATCCGCGACTGGACGAACCAGCGCGTGCGCGCGCAGGTCAAGGCGGGCCGCGCGCCCGGCCCCGAGAGCTCCGTCGGCAAGGTGCACGCGGGTGCGTTGAACCAGCGCATCCAGCTGCTGGCCACCGATCTGCTCGGCGCCGCCGCGGTCGCCTGGCCGGAAGACCAGCCGCTCGAAGTCCGAGGCATGTTACGCAGCCGCGCCAACACAATCGAAGGGGGAACGACCGAAGTGAACAAGAACATCCTGGGCGAGCGCGTCCTCGGTCTGCCCCGCGAACCTGATCCGTGGCAGGGTGCGCCCTGGCGCGACGTCCCGAGGAGCTGAACCGCGTGGACTATCCGATGCTCGACACTCTGCTCATCGAGCGCAGGGGACCGGTCGGTTGGTTGATCAACAACCGACCGGAACAGCTCAACGCGATGAGCGCGCACATGCGCGACGAGTTCGAGACCGCGTGGCGCGTCCTCGACGACGATCCCGAGGTCCGCGTCATCGTGCACACGGGCGCGGGTCGCGCGTTCCAGACCGGCGTCGACGTGACCGAGATCGCAACCGACGGCGAGGGCTTCCAGCGCTACCGGGAGTCCGTGGAGAACTTCGATTTCCACTTCACGTCGTGGCACAACGAGGTGTGGAAGCCGGTCATCACCGCGGTCAACGGCATCTGCGCGGGCGGCGGCTTCCACTGGGTCGCCGACGCCGACATCGTCATCGCCGCGTCCGACGCGCAATTCTTCGACCCCCACGTCTCCATCGGGCAGGTCGTTGCCATCGAGGCGATCGGACTCATGAAGAAGATGCCCGTCGAAGCTGTCATGCGGATGGCATTCGTCGGTCGGTATGAGCGGCTTTCGGCGCAGCGGGCGTACGAGCTCGGCATGATCAGCCAGATCGTCGACCCGCCCGAAAGGCTCCAGGACGCGGCGCAGGAGCTCGCGGAGACGATCGCGCGTAACTCGCCGGCCGCGATGGCCGCGACCAAGCGGGCATTGTGGAGTGCGCTCGAGCTCGGTCTCACCGACGCGTGCAAGGCCGGGTCGGCCGAGCTGGTCTCGATGTGGGGACATCCCGACCAGGAGGAGGGGCCCCGTGCGTTCGCGGAGAAGCGCGAACCGCAGTGGGCACCGTTGACCCATCCCGACCGGGACGCATGAAGTTTTCCCTCGAGCTGCCGATCGCGTCGCCCGATGCGATCATGACGTGCGCGCTCGCGATCGAAAATGCGGGCTTCGACGCCTGTTTCGTCACGGACCATCCGTTCCCGTCGCGCGAGTGGCTCGCGACTGGCGGCCACGAGACGCTCGACCCGTTTGTGGCGCTGTCGTTCGCAGCCGCGTCCACCCGGCGATTGCGGCTCCACACGAACTGCCTCATCCCGGCGTACCGCAATCCGTACCTCACCGCGAAGTCGGTCGCGACGCTCGACGCGTGCTCGCGCGGGCGCGTGATCCTGGGCGTCGCGGTCGGCTATCTGCAGCCCGAGTTCGAGGGTCTCGGCGTGCCCTACGGCGAGCGGGCGGCGCGCCTCGACGCCTCGCTCCGCGCGATGAAGCAGGCGTGGGCGGACGAGACGCCCGGCAACATCGTCACGCCGCGTTGCGTGCAGCAACCCCACCCGCCGATCTGGGCCGGAGGCAATTCGGCCGCCGCCATCCGCCGCGCGGTCGCGCACGGCGACGGCTGGAGCCCCTTCCCGGCCACGCCGCGAACGGCGGCGGCGGTCGACACCGCGTCGATCACCGATGTCGCGATGCTCGCCAACGCGATCACGCGCTATCACGAGCTCGCGGCCGAAGACGGGCATACCGGTCCCGTCGACGTCTGCTTCACGCCGTTCAGTCATCCCGGACACAAGAACGTCGTGGACGCGGCGGCGCTGATCGCCGAGGCGCACGAGCTGACCGGCATCGGCGTCACGTGGCTGGCGTTCCACCTGCCCGCACCGAGCGTTCACGAGTTCTGCGACACGGTCGCCGTGTTCGGTGACGCCCTCCAGGGAGTGCGCACGTGAACTCGAAGGTGTACATCCACGAGCTGATCGACGTCATCGGGCACAACCGCAATCGCTACATGCACCACATGACGGCGAACTGGTGTCCGGTCGGCCGTGAGGAGCGAAACATGCTCTGCTTCGGCGTGTGGGGCACCGTCGGCTCGACCGGCGCGTGGCCGCAGGTCGTCAACCTCTGGGAGCTCGACGGCTGGGACGGTCTGGTCGCGAACTTCGAGCACGAACTCGGGGCGCCGTCGTTGCAGGATCCTGCGCTCGCGAAGTGGTGGGCGGTCGCCGCCGAGCTCCGGCGCGGTGGCGTCGACCGGATCGTCGTTCCCGAGCCGTGGACGCCGACGATCGAGGAGCTCACTGCCGCCGGGATCCGGGGCGTCGTCTATGCGCACGAGCTGGTACGCGTGCCCGTCGGTACCGTGCGCGCGTATCTCGACGCGCTCGCCGAGGTCGGTGTCCCCGCGCTCGAGCCCTTCGAGCTCCGTTGCGTCGGCGCATTTCGCGTCGCGATGCGCAACGACACGGAGGCGATCGTCATCTGGGCGCTGCCGTCGTGGCCGGCGTGGGGTCGGTTCGAGCAGGCGTGGGACGGATCGGCGCTCGCGGGTTGGCGCGCCCGGCTGCTCGCACTGAACGCCGACGTCGAACGCACACTGATCGTCGACGCGCCGCTCAGCCCGATGCGCATCGGGCGTCAACCCCAGGTCGACGACCGCCGCCCGCTCGAGGAGCTCTGACCGGGTCGGCTAGCTCCGCGACCGCACCCGCTCGCGCAGCTCGTCCTTGGCGACCTTCCCGGTCGCGTTCAATGGCAGCGCGGTCACGATCTCGAACGTGCGCGGCACCTTGTAGTTCGCCATCTTCTCGCGGCACCACGCGTGCAGCTCGTCGATGTCGACGGTCGCGTTGAGTCTCGGGATCACGAACGCGTACCCGACTTCGCCCATCCGCTCGTCGGGAACGCCGATCACCGCGACCTGCCCGACCGACGGGTGCTCGCTGACCATGTTCTCGATCTCGGCCGGATACGCGTTGAATCCGCCGACGATGAACATCTCCTTCATGCGGTCCGTGATGCGGATGTAGCCGCGGTCGTTCATCACCGCGACGTCGCCCGTGTGCAGCCAACCGTCGGCGTCGATCGCTTCCGCCGTCGCCTGGGGATCGTCGATGTAGCCCTTCATGATGTTGTAGCCGCGCACGACCACCTCACCCGGCTCGCCGCGCGGTACTTCCACGCCCTTGGCGTCGACGACGAGCACTTCGACGTCGGGAATCGCGCGGCCCGACGTCGTCGAGATCGTTTCCGGATCGTCGTCGTGTCGGCACATCGTCGCGATGCCCGTCGCTTCGGTGAGCCCGTAGCCGGTGATGATGGTCTCGAAGCCGAGTTCGGCGCGCATGCGCCGGATCAGCTCGACCGGTACGGGCGCAGCGCCTGTCACCGCCAGGCGCAACGAAGACATGTCGAACTCGGCGATGCGCGGATGGTCGAGGATCGTCTGGTACACGGTCGGCGGTCCGGGGAGCATCGACACGCGCTCCTCGGCGGCGCGGCGCATCACCGCGTCGACGTCGAACACCGCGTGAGGGATGATCGTCGCGCCTTTCACCAGCGATGCGATGATTCCCGCGTTCAGCCCGAACGAGTGGAAGAACGGATTGACGACGAGGTAGCGGTCGCCTTCGCGGAGCCCGACGACGGTCGCCCACGAGTCGTACGCGCGCACCGTGGCGCCGTGCGTCAACATCGCGCCTTTCGGCCGCCCGGTGGTGCCGGACGTGAACAGGATCGCATTGAGATCGTCGCCGTCGACCGCGGGCAATGCCGCGCCCGCGTCGCGCGCCAGGAAGGCTCCCCACGACCCGCCGCGCAGGTCGATGATCTCGCCCAGCGCCGGAAGTGCGGGCTCAGAGCGGATCAACGCCTCGTAGTTCGTGTCGAGGAAGTCGGTGACGGTGAACAGGATCTTCACCTGCGCGCGGTCGAGCAGATCGTGCGCCTCCGCGCCCTTGAACCGCGTGTTGACCGGAACGAGCACCGCGCCGGCGGTGAAGATGCCGAGCGCCGCGATTGCCCACTCGGTGCAGTTCGGCGCCCAGATCGCCACCCGGTCGCCCGGCGCGACGCCGCTCGCGAGCAGCGCCCGGGCGGCCTGGTCGACTCGGGATGCAAGCTCCGCGAACGTCAGGCGCTCACGCTCGTCCACCAGCGCCTCGCGGTCGCCGAATGCAGTCGCGGCCCGCGCGACGAGTCCCGGTATGGTCGAGGGGAGGTCGGTCATGCCGACAACTTGCCACGACGAAAGCCCGACGCGCATGCCCGAGGCCGAGAACCGACCGTTCGAGACGTTGCGGGTCGAACGGCGCGGGCCGGTCGGCTGGTTGGTGTTCGACCGGCCCCGAGCGGGGAACGCCATGGACGCCCGAATGATGGAAGAGCTGGAGCGCGCGTGGCGGGCGCTCGACGAGGACCCCGAGGTGCACGTCATCGTCAACACGGGTGCGGGCCGCGCATTCCAGACCGGGCTCGACGTGGTCCAGCTCGCTCGCGAGCCCGACGCGCTGCGCGAGCAGTCGCGGCGGACGAAGCGGTTCGAGCTCCGGTTCACGGCGTGGCACAACGACGTGTGGAAACCGGTCATCGCGGCCGTGAACGGCGTCTGCGCGGGCGGTGGTCTGCACTTCGTCGCGGATGCCGACATCGTGATCGCGTCGACGCGCGCGAGCTTCGTCGATCCACACGTGTCGGTCGGCCAGGCGACGGTGTACGAAACGATCGCGCTCGCGAAGAAGTCGCCCATGGAGGCGGTGCTGCGAATGGCGTTCGTCGGCCGGCACGAGCGACTGACCGCGGCGCGCGCGTACGAGCTCGGGATCTGCTCCGAGGTCGTCGAGCCCGAAGCCCTCGAACCGTCGGCACAAGCGCTCGGGGAGACGATCGCCCGCAACTCGCCGGAAGCACTCGCGCACACCAAGCGCGCACTGTGGGCTGCGCTCGATCGGGTGTCGCGGTGACCGTTCCCGCGATCGGCACCGCGGTCGTGTCGTACATCGAGCCGCACCCGGGCCAGGCGGTCGCGTTCAACCGTTGGTACGAGCGCGACCACTTTCCCGCGACGGTAAAGGCGGGGCCCGGAGTGTTCGCGGCTCAACGGTTCGTCGCGACGCGCGCGTGCAAGACCCGCCGGCCCGCCGGCCGCCTGTTCGGCGACCCGCTGCGCGGGTCGTTCCTCGGCATCGCCTGGGTGCTCCCGGGCAAGCAGCCGGAATGGGATGCCTGGGTCGGCGCGGAGATGCAGACGATCGTCGCCGAGAGCCGACTGTTCCCGGGACGCGATCACGTCCACACCGCGGTCTACCGCTTCGTCGAGCAATCGGGCCCCGTCGACGGCCTCGTCGCGCTCGACCGCGGCTTCTCCGGCGTGGTCGTCGCCGCCTCGGAGCACGAGCCCGAAATTCCCCGCCTCGAGCTACCCGCCGTCGTCGTGCTCGAGCTCGAGCGCACGGTGCTCTCACAATCGGACCCGCCGCCCCATCGCCTCGCGCTCGGCTTCTGCGACGATCCGTTGTCGGCATTCGACGAGACGCCCGACCGGTTCGCGACCTGCGGGTTCGCGAGTCCCTTCCTGGCGGCACACCCCGGCACCGACGACTTCACCGACGACCTGTGACGCACGTGCGACCGCGTGCCTTAACGTCTCCGCCGTGAAGACGACACTGCTGTTGTGCGACCACGTCCAGGAGGTCGCGGGCAAGCTCTATGTCCTCGGCGGCGGCTGGAGCATTTACCGCGGCAGCCCGGTGACGATGGGGTTGGCCGTGAAGATCTCGGTGCCGTGGGACGCCGCGAACATTCCGCACGAGTTCACCGCCCGGCTCGTGACCGAGGACGGGCTCGACCCGGCCCTGCCCCAGGTCGAGGGCGGCATGTCGCCCGCCCGCATCGAGTTCAGCGGACGCTTCGAGTCCGGGCGGCCGGCCGGGCTCGCGCCGGGCAGCGAACTGGACGCGCCGATCGCGGTGAACATCGGCGGGATCCCGCTCGAACCAGGCCGCTACGAATGGCAGGTCTCGATCGACGGTGCGGTCGTCGACCGCGTTCCCTTCACCGTCGTCGAAGCCTGAGACCCGCCGGTTCGACGCGTCCCGCGCCTGGTCGGACGCGAACCTGACCGACTTCCTCATCCGCAGTTCCGGCGCGCCGATGATCCCAGCGGGAACCGCTTCCTCGCTCCTTCCCCCCAGGGGCGGCAAGCGCGCGACGGCCCGCCGGTGAAACGCCGGCGGGCCGTTCACAATTTCCATGATCGCGCTCGCTGCTCGGCGAGGTACCTGCCTCGAGGTCGCTCGCTGCTCCGGCGGCTTTGTCGAGTCGCGGCGCGGTCGACTCCTTTGGAAGGCCGCTTCTCGGGCGCATTAGCGTCGGCGGGATGGGACGCTTCGATGGACGAGTAGCAGTGGTGACCGGAGCGGGCTCCGGTCTCGGTCACGCGACGGCTCGGCAGCTGGGGGACGAGGGCGCCGTCGTCGCGTGCTTCGACATCGCCGTTGACGCCGCCGAGAAGACCGCGGCAGAGATCGCCGAGAAGGGCGGATCAGCTCGCGCGTACCGTGTCGACGTCTCCGACCCCGACTCGGTGAAAACGGCGATGACCGCGGTGGCGGCCGACCTCGGACGGCCGGAGGTTGTCGTCAACAGCGCCGGCATCGGCCGGTTCGCACACACGCACGAGATGCCGTTCGCAGACTGGCAGCGGATCATCGGCGTGAATCTCACCGGCACGTTCCTCGTGTGTCAGGCCGCGTTGCCGTACCTGCTCGACGGCGGCGGCTCGATCGTCAACATCGCTTCGAACGCGGGTATCCGGTCGCAACCGTTCTCGGCTGCGTACTGCTCTTCGAAGGCGGGCGTGATCCACCTCACGAAGGTGATCGCCGACGAGTACCTGAAGCGCGGCGTCCGTTCGAACGTCGTCGCCCCGGGCGGGATGGAGACGCCGCTGCAGGAAGCGTTCATGCAATTTCCCGAGGGCGCGGACTGGAAGTCGATGCGCAAGGCGATGTCGCCGCTCGGCAACTCGCAGCCCGAGGAGATCGCGAACGTCGTCGCGTTCATCGCGTCCGACGAATGCCGTTACATGACGGGGTCAGTTGTCTCGATCGACGGCGGAATCACCGTATGAGCTCGCGGGCGCCGATGATCGACGACGCGCGCAGCGTCTGGGAGCTGGTCGAACGTCGCACCGCAGCCACGCCCGACCGCGTGATGCTCCACGACGGCGACCGGGTCACGACCTTCGCCGAATATCGTGATCTGTGCGAGCGTGCCGCCGCCGGACTGGCCGGTCTCGGCGTCGCCGCGGGCACGAACGTCTCGTGGCAGCTGCCGACGTGGACGGAGTCGGCCGTGCTCGTGGGCGCGCTGTGCCGGCTCGGCGCGGTGCAGAACCCGATGTTGCCGATTTACCGGTACCGCGAGGTGTCATTCATCGCGAACCAGACGCACTGCAAGCTGCTCGTCACGCCGTCGGTCTGGAACAAGTTCGACTACCAGGCGCTCGCCGAACAGGTGGCGGGCGAGAACGACGCGATGCACACGCTCGTCGCCGACCATCACAATCCGGAGGGTGACCCCGCCACACTCCCGCCGCCGCCCGCGGTCTTCGACGACCCGGCCGACGACCCGGTGCGTTGGATCTTCTACACGTCGGGCACGACCGCCGATCCGAAGGGCGCCCAGCACACCGACCGGTCGGTGCTCGCGGGCGCGATCGGATATGCGGAGAAGACGCACGTCGTCGCCGAGGACATCGCGCTCGTCGCGTTCCCTTTCACACACGTGGGCGGCATCATCATCGGTGTCTTCACGCCGTTGCTCACCGGCTCGGCGGCTGTGCTCATGGAGGCGTGGACGGCCGCGGCCTCGACCGAGCTCATCGGCAAGCACCGCGTCACGCTGGCCAACGGCGCCGCCGCGATCCACACGGCGCTGATCGAGGAAGCGAAGGTCGACCCGGACGCATACGCGAGCGTGCGCGACTTCCCCGGCGGCGGCTCGACGAAGCCGCCCCACCTGCACGACGAGCTCAAGAAGGTGGTGCCCAGCTCGATCGGGACGACGTCCGGCTACGGGATGACGGAGGCGCCGATCGTCGCGCAGACCGACATCGACGCCCCGGACAGCTCGAAGGCGACGGCCGAGGGAACACCGACGCGCGGCGTGACGATGATCCTGCTCGAGAACGGCGAGATCGCGGTCAAGGGTCCGCAGGTGATGCGCGGTTACGTCGACAGCTCGCTCGACGCCGACGCGTTCACCGCCGACGGTTTCCTGCGAACCGGCGACCTCGGTCGGTTCGACGAACATGGGGCCATCATCATCACCGGCCGGGTGAAGGACATCATCATTCGCAAAGGCGAGAACGTCTCGGCCAAAGAAGTCGAAGACGTGCTCTACGGGCACCCGAAGGTCGCCGACGTCGCGGTGCTCGGCGTCCCCGACGAGGAACGCGGCGAGATGGTCGTCGCGTTCATCGTGCCCAAGGACCCATCCGACGCGCCGACGATTCCCGACGTCCGCGAGCACTGCAAGAACGTGGGTCTCATGACCCAGAAGATCCCCGAGCGCATCGAGATCATCGACGTGATGCCGCGCAACCCGAGCGGCAAGGTGCCGAAGCACGAGCTGCGCGCCCGGATCAGCCCCCCGCCCGCCTGACGAGCGCGTCGAACAGGCGCTGCTGCGCCGGATCGTCGGCCGCGGTGTCTTCGGGGTGCCATTGCACAGCGAGCACGAACGCGCCTTCGAGCTCGAGCGCCTCGACGATGCCGTCGGCGGCGCGCCCGACGACCCGCAGCCCGTCGCCGGGTTCGTCGATCGCCTGATGGTGATGGCACGACGACCGCACGGAGGTCGCGCCCATCACATCGGCGACGAGCGACCCGGGCTCCAGCGTCACGTCGTGCAACCGGGCGCCCCCCGCGACACCTGGTTCGCCGTGCGCGGGCACGCCGGGGTCGTCCGGGATGTGTTGGAACAGCGAGCCGCCGCGGGCGACGTTCAAAATCTGGATGCCGCGACAGATCGCAAGCGTCGGCACCGAGCGGATGGTCGCCACCTCGGCGAGCGCACATTCGAAGTCGTCGTCGGCGCGGTCGACGCCGTACACGCTCGGGGCGGTCGCCTGGCCGTAGAGCGCGGGGTCGACATCGGGGCCGCCGGTGAGGACGAGCGCGTCGACCCGGTCGAGCAGCGCCTTCGGGTCGGGCGCGGCGTTGACGACGAGCGGCGTGCCGCCCGCGCGCAGCACCGCGTCGATGTACGCGTACGGCAGCGCGACACCACGTGAATACGGCCACTTGTCGGTGCGTCCGAGCCGGCGCCCGGTGACCGCGACGATCGCGGTCACGAGAAGATCACCATTGGTCGAAGTTGCGGCGGCGTTCCCAGTCGGTGACCGCCCTATTGAAGTGGGCCCACTCCTGGCGGGCGGTGTTCAGCAAGTGGTCGTGCACATCGGCGCCGAACGCGTCGACCGCGACCTTCGAGCGCGAGAACGCATCGACCGCCGTGAGCAGGTTGTCGGGCACGCGCTCGAGATCGGGATCGGCGTACGCGTTGCCGTTGAAGCGCGGCCCCGGGTCGAGGCCGTGCTCGATGCCGTGGAGCCCGGCCGCGATCGTCGCCGCGAACGCGAGGTAGGGGTTCGCGTCGGCGCCGGGGATGCGCGACTCCAACCGGAACGATGCACCGTGGCCGACGATCCGGTAGCCGCACGTGCGGTTGTCGATGCTCCACGCGAGCGCGGTCGGCGCCCACGACTCGGGCTGGTAGCGCTTGTAGGAGTTCACCGTCGGCGCGTACATCCACGCGAGCTCGCGGCCGCAGGCGATCTGTCCGCCCAACCAGCCCCGCATCGCGGGAGACAGGTGGTCGGGCGCGCCCACGTCCCACATGAGCGCCTCGTTCCCGTCGAGCGACCAGAGGCTCGAGTGCACGTGACACGACGAGCCCACCTCGTCGGACGAGTACTTCGCCATGAACGTGACCGCGCGCCCGTGTTGCGACGCGATCTCTTTCACACCGTTCTTGTAGATGACGTGACGATCCGCCATCTCGACCGCGTCGGCGTACGCGAGGTTGATCTCGTGCTGTCCGCGTCCGGCTTCGCCTTTGGAGAACTCGACCGGGATGCCCGCGCCCTCGATGCCGTTGCGGATGTCGCGGATGACGTACTCGTCGCGGGTCGTCTGGAGGATGTGGTAGTCCTCGATGACGAGCGAGTGCGGCGTGAGGCGCGTGTAATCCTGCGCGGCGGCCTCGTCGAGCGACTCCCGGAACAAGAAGAACTCGAGCTCGCTCGCGAAATTGAGCCGGAAGCCCGCGGCCGCCGCCCGCTCGACCTGGCGCTGCAATATCCGGCGAGGCGACACCTCGACCGGGGCACCGGTCTCCTCGTCGAGGAGATCGCACAGCACGAGCGCGGTCTTGTCGAGCCACGGCACGTTCCGGATCGTTCCCAGGTCGGGTCGCGCGGCCATGTCGCCGTAGCCCTGGTCCCAGTTCGCGAACGTGTAGCCGGGCAGGACGTTCATCTCGCTGTCGACCGCGAGCAGGTAGTTGCACATGTGCAGCGGCTCGGTCCCGGCGCCCATGTGGTCGAGCCAGTACGTCCCGGTGACGCGCTTGCCGACGAGCCGGCCCTGCAGATCGGGGAACGCGACGAGCACGGTATCGATCCCGCCGGCGGCGATCGCCTCCGCCAGCTCGTCGGCGTGCAGCATTCCGCGCCCGGCCATCACCGCAGCCTATTTACTCGGGCGTGACGTACGCGGCGGTGATGCCGCCATCGACCACGAGCGAGGCGCCGGTCATGAACGACGAGTCGTCGGACGCGAGGAACAGCGCAGCTTTCGCCAGCTCTTCGGCCTGGCCGAGGCGCCCCATCGGGATGTGAACCATGCGGCGGGCGCGGCGGACCGGGTCCGACAACAGCTCGGCGAGCAGGGGCGTCTCGATCGGTCCGGGACACAGCGCGTTCGCCCGGATGCCCTGGCGCGCGTACTCGACCGCCATCTCCCTGGTCATGGAGAGCACGCCGCCCTTGCTTGCGGTGTACGCGATCTGCGCGGTCGCCGCGCCCACCAACGCGACGAAGGACGCGACGTTCACGATGCTGCCGCCGCCCGACGCGATCATCGCCGGGATGCCGGCGCGGCAACCGAGCCACACGCCCTTCAGGTTGATCTGCATGACGCTTTCCCACGTCGACTCGGGCGTATCCAGCACACCGCCGTCGTCGCCGGGAAAGATGCCGGCGTTGTTGTAGAGGACGTGCAGACCGCCGTAGGTCTCGGTCGCGCAGCGAACCATCGCCTCGCAGTCGGCCCACCGCGACACGTCGGCGCGTACGTACGTCGCCTCGCCGCCCTCGGCGCGAACGGCCTCGACCGTCGCGTTGCCCGCGTCGTCGACGACGTCGGTGACGACGATCCTCGCGCCTTCGCGCGCGAAGAGCTCGGCGGCCGAGCGCCCCATTCCGCTGCCCGAACCGGTGATGAGAGCGACCTTTCCGTCGAGCCTTCCGGTCATGAAGTCACCTTCTCGTAGACGCGTTTGCCTTCGTACTGCTCGAGCTGCAGCGCGGCCGTGAAGCACGCGTCGAGATTCGGATGGTTTTCGCGCACGAAGTCGTCCATCTGTTGGGTCACGGGCGTGATCGCATTGACCGCGGGATAGACGAAGCGCACCTTCTTGGTCGTGCCCGCGACCTGTTCGAGCTGGTCGGCATATGTCGCCCGGGCGTCGATCATGCGAGTCCAGTCCTGGCTCCACTTCTCGAGCGCGGTCGCGGGAGTGCTCTTGGTCGGATGAATCGTGGCGAACGTGGCGACCATGTTCTGCATGATCCGGTCCTCGGCGCGCAGTCGGGCGATCCGGTCGGGGCCGAGCTTCGGGAACGGGTTCGGCAAAGCCTTCAGCTGGGCCTGCGCGTCGTTGCACGCGGCGGAGACGGCAGTCGCCGCCGCGGCGTCGAGCCGTTCCGGCGAGTGCGATCCGACCAGTGTCCAGCCGAGGATGATGCCGACGCCGACGAGCAGCACGAGCAGCGCCAGGATGACGAACTCCCACGGCGCGTGCCCTCGCCGAGCCGGTGGTACGTGCACCGCGCCGTTCGGGTGCGGCGGCTCGAAGGGCGGCGGCCCGAGACCGGCGGCCGGCCGATCGGCGGACTCTCCTTGCGGCTCCTCGTGCACGCATTCATCCTCGTCGTCAGGGCCGGTTCGCGGCGAACCGGACCTCACACCGTGCCGACAGTTGGCGGGTTTCGGCGGTGGTCAGGTCAGGTCGTCGAGCATGGTGAGGGCGTCGGCGGTCTCGCCGACGACCTCGAAGCCGAGACGCGCGTACAGGCGTCTCGCGGGGTTCTCCCGGTTCACGCTCAAGCTCAGCGCGCGCACGCCGTCGCGTTCGGCGCGCGCAACGAGCGCCCCGAGCAACAGCGTCCCCACCTGGCGGCCGCGGAACTCGGGGTAGATGCCGATCGAGAGCTCCGGGACATCGTCGGCGACATACCCGTAGCCTGGCTCCGTTGCGGTGAACGTGCGGTACCAGGCCGCGCCGATGGGCTCGTCGCGCAGGTCGAGCGCGAACAGCGCCGTGTCGCCGGGGCGCCCCCAACCGTTGACGTAACGCGCGTTCTCCGGGACTGCGAGCACGGCGTCGAGCGCCGGGCGCTCCTCGGCTCCGTCGTCGAACCAATTGACCGCTTCGTAGAGCATCTCGGCGAGGAACGCGGCGTCGGCGTGCGCGCTGAGACGGAACACGGTCGCAGCCTAGGGTGACTCGGTGGCCCGCCCGTCGCTTGCCGCGCTCGTCGCCGCGTTTGTCCTGGCAAGCGCCGTGGGTGTGGCGTGCGCGGACACCGCTTCCGTGCACATCCGGCACGAGCGCACCGGGGCGATCGACTGGTCGCCGTGCGGCAACGTCGAGTGCGGCAACCTGCCGGTTCCCCTCGATCATGCCGATCCGGGCGGGCGCCGCATCACGCTGGCGCTTGCCCGGCTCCCCGCGGTCAAGAAGCCAATCGGCGTCCTGCTCACGAATCCGGGCGGCCCGGGCGGATCGGGTGTGCAGCTCGTGCACGACGCGGCGGGCGAGTTCCCGCAGGACGTGCGCGACGAGTTCGACATCGTGTCGTGGGATCCGCGCGGCCTCGGTCCCGATGAACCGGTGCAATGCCTCGACGACCTCGACCCGTTCTACGCGGTTGATCGCGATCCGCAAACGGCCGCCGGCGTCGCCGACAATGTCAAGGCGTCGCGCGACTTCGTCGATTCGTGCGAACAGCGGTCGAAGGACCTGCTGCCGTACCTCGCGACCGAGCAGACGGTCCAGGACCTCGATGCGATCCGCACCGCGCTCGGCGTTCAGCAGATCAGCTATCTCGGGTTCTCGTACGGCACGCTGATCGGCGCGATGTACGCCGAGCAGTACCCGACGCACCTGCGGGCGATGGTGCTCGACGGCGTCGTCGATCCCGCCCGCTCCTATGCCCAGAGCGCGATCGATCAGGCCGACAGCTTCGACGCGTCCCTCGATGGATTCTTCGCGCACTGCCGGTCCGACCACTCGTGCGCGTTCGCGCGCGGCGGGAACCCGGTCGCGGCTTACAACGACCTCGTCGCGACGGTGCGCGCCGAACCCGTTCCCGGCAAGGTCGACGGCGAGTCGCGCATGCTGGGTCCGGGAGAGCTCGACATCGGCGTCGCCAGCGCGCTGTACCTCGGCGCCGACGGCTATGACACGCTCGCCACCGCGCTCGCGCAGACCGCGGCGGGTGACTCGACGAAGATGCTCGAGCTCTCGGACGCGTACACGGGCCGGCAGAAGGGCGGGCACTACACGAACGAGACCGCGGTGTTCTACGCGACGAGCTGCCTCGACGCGCCGTCACCGGGGAAGGTCATCGCCGTGCAGCGACTCGCGAACCGGGCCGAGCGCAGCGCCCCGCACTTCGGCGCGAGCACCGTCTGGCTCGGACTGCCCTGCACGTTCTGGCCCCTGCCCCCGCAGGGCGAGGTCGGGGCGATCCACGCGCCCGACGCGCCGCCGGTTCTGGTCGTCGGCGGGTTGCACGATCCCGCGACGCCGTATCAGTGGGCGGTGTCGGTCTCGATCTCGATGCGGACGGCCACGCTCCTCACGGTCGACGGAACGAGTCACACGTCGTACGCGCGCGGCAACGGTTGCGTCGACGACACCGTCGACCGATACCTCATCGACCTCACCGTGCCCCCGCGCGGTGAGCGGTGTACCTGACGCGCGCCCGACGGGTCGGTCAGGTCGCGTCGAGCGACAACATGCGTATCGCGTTGCCGCGCATGATCTTGTAGATCGCCTCGTCGGACAGTCCGGCGACGAGTGACTCCGCGACTTCCTTGGTGTCGGGCCAGGTCGAGTCCGTGTGCGGGTAGTCGGTCTCGAACGTGACGTTGTCGACACCGACGCGGTCGAGCGATTCGAGGCCGTGCCGGTCCCGGAAGAAGCAACCGAAGACGTGCGAGTAGTAGTAGGTCGACGGCGGCTCGGGCACGATGTCCTTCACGCCGCCCCAGGCCCGGTGCTCCCGCCATACGTCGTCGGCGCGTTCCAGGACGTACGGCAGCCAGCCGATCTGTCCTTCCGAATACGCGAGCTTGAGCGTGGGGAATCGCACCAACACGCCCGAGAAGAGGAAATCGGAGAGCGACGCCATCGCGTTGTTGAAGCTGAGCGTTGCCGCGACCGCGACCGGCGCGTCGCCGGACGTCGCCGGCATCTGTGATGACGACCCGATGTGCATGCACACGACGGTGTCGGTCTCCTGGCACGCGGCGAAGAACGGATCCCACGCACCCGAATGGATCGACGGGAGCCCGAGCTTCGGCGGGATCTCGCTGAAGCAGACCGCGTGCACGCCGCGCGCGGCATTGCGCCGTACCTCCGCTGCGGCGAGGTCGGCGTCCCAGAGCGGGATGAGCGTCAGCGGGATCAGCCGGCCGCCGCTGTCGCCGCACCACTCGTCGACCATCCAGTCGTTGTATGCGTACACGCAGGCCTCGGCGACCTCGCGGTCCTTCGCTTCGAGGAACGTCTGACCGCAGAACCGCGGGAACGTCGGGAAGTTGAGCGACGCCTCGACCCAGTTCACGTCCATGTCGTCGAGGCGCGCCTTCGGGTCGTAACAGCCCGGACGCATCTCGTCGTATGTGATCGGCGACATCGTCATGTCGTCGCGATCGAAACCGACCGCGGCCACATGGCGCTTGTTGATGTAGACCAGGTCCTCGTAGACCCAGCAGTCGGCCTTGGGGCCGGCGTCGTCGAACGACTGCTCGTACCGCCCGCCGCCGATGTGCCGCATTTCGCCGATTCCGCGCCGCTCGACGTGCGGCGCCTTGTCCCGGTACCTGGCGGGCAACCACCGCTCGAAGAGATGCGCGGGCTCGACGACGTGGTCGTCGACGCTGATGATCTTGGGCAGCTCCGCCATTGAGCGATCTCCTGCGGTTCGGCGTCGCCCGAATCCTATGGAGAGCGCCCCGGATTCGACGGCTCGATCCGTTTGACCGGTGTTCAGGGACACGGGCTCGCACCCACGGATAGCGTCGATGTGATGGGTCTGCGTGTCCGACCGCTCGAATGTGGCTGGTTGGAGAGCGACGCGGGCGGAATGATCGCCGGCGAGACGGGGCGCATGCGCATGCCGGTCCCGGCTTTCGCGGTCGAGCACCCGCGCGGCACGCTCGTCTTCGACACCGGCATGCATCCCGAGGTGATCGACAGCACGCAGCGGTTGAAGCACACGGCGTCCCTGTTCGACATCGAACTGACGTCGGACTGGTTGCTGCCGGCGCAACTCTCGGCGGCCGGGATCGATTCGTCCGCGGTCACGTTCGCGGCGCCGAGTCATCTTCATTTCGACCATGCCGGCGGCCTGTGCGGCGTGCCGAACGCGCGCCTGCTCGTCCAGCGAGACGAGTGGGAGGCCGCGTTTGAACCCGGTCTCGTCGAGTTCGGCGTGTTCAACCCCGGCGATTTCGACATCGGGCTCGATCGAATCGAAATCGACGGCGAGCACGATGTGTTCGGCGATGGTTCCGTCCGGCTCGTGCCGACGCCGGGGCACACACGCGGACACCAATCGCTGCTCGTCGAGAACCGGCTGCTCCTCGTCGGTGACGCCTGTTACTGCCGGCTCGCGCTCGACCGTGACGCACTCCCGGCGTACGCGGCCGACGCCGAGCAGCAGCGCAAGACGTTCCGGTGGCTGCGAGAGCAGGAAGCGGCCGGCATGAGGCTGGTGTTCTCGCACGACCTCGATCAGTAGGCGACGCTCGGCACCACGATCTGACGGCGCCGCCGCAGGCGAACTGGCTCGGGTCCGCCGGCTGACGACACAGTCGCGATTCGGCAGTCGTAATTCGATTGACTCTGCGAGTCGTCGCGACGACACTCAATCGGTCGCCCGACGGAGAGGAGGACGTGCCCCGATGAAAACCATCTCCACGATCGTCCTCCGTCGAGCGCTCGCAGCCTTCTGAGTTCGGGCCGGGGGAGGACGCGCTTCTGCGTCGCTGTCTCACACCGCCCGAAAGGAAGGCACCCGTGCGCCCCGTGCCCGAGTGGTTCATCTCCGATGACGTCGATTACGCCGAGCGCGATCTCGGCAACTTGAAGTCGGGGAAGGAAGCGGAGATCTTCCTCGTCGAACGCAGCTATCGCGATCGTTGGTGCCTCCTCGCGCACAAGCGATACCGGCCGCGAACGGTGAGTCACAAAGGTGAGCTGGAAGCTCTCGGTTTCCAACGGAGCAACAGCTTCATGAACGACCTGGCCTACCGCGACGGCCGCCGGTTCGCGAAGTCGAGAGATCAGCGCGCGGCCGAGCGGATGACCAAGTACGGCAAGAAGCTACTGACGAGCCGGTGGACCGGACACGAACTCGAGATGATGCAACACGCGTGGCGGGCCGGCGTGAATGTTCCGTACCCGATCGGTCCGCGCGACGACGGACTGCTCATGCAGTTCCTCGGCGACGCGGAACGCGCGGCACCGCGACTCGCCGAAGCGCGCCTCGGGGCCTCGGAGATCGGCCGTGCCCGAACGCAACTCGTCGAGAACCTGCGGCGACTCGTGGGAGCGGGATACGTGCACGCCGACCTGTCGGCTTACAACCTCCTGTGGTGGGAGGACGACGTGTGGTTGATCGACTTTCCGCAGACCGTCGACGTGACCATCAATCCGCACGCGCTCGATTACTTGCACCGCGACGTCACCAACGTGGGCAACTGGTTCGCTCGCCACGGCGCGGCATTCGACGTGGACGCCCTCTATGCCGAGCTCGTAGGGATCGCGTGCATTCTTTGACTCGATTGCGGGTGACGCAAATGGGTGGATCGGCACAGACAGGGTCTTGAGCGCCGCCGCGCACCGGCCGAGAATCGTTCTGTGGCGCACGGAAGCGCGGAGGCGAGCATCCCGGCAGGGGAGTACCGGCCGAGTTCCGGCACGGCGAACTGGTCGCTCGCGGCCGCGACCGGGTGGACCGTACTCGCGTTCGGCCTGCACGACCTCGGGATGTTGTTCCCCGCCGCGATGTGCTTCGCGGTGTGGTTGCAGTGCCGTCAGCGGATCGTCGTCGAGGGCGGCGAAGTCCTCCGCATCGGCCTGCGCCCGACGGTCCTCGACCTCGGTACCGCCGAGATCGTCTGCGCCGGCCATCGTTGGTGGCGAGAGCTGTTCTTCCTCGGCGCGAGCCTGCAGTTGCGCGACGCGGACGGCCACCGGTTGTACCTGGAGTCGTGGCTCTGGGACGCGCACACGCGGATGGCGTTCGTCGAAGCGATTTCGGACGGCCCCCACTCGTAGACTCCTCCCTCCGTGGAGCTGCGCTACTCGGAGGCCGACGAAGCGTTTCGTGCCGAGCTGCACGCGTGGCTCGACGGCGCGCTCGCGGCACTCCCGCCCCAACCGCCCCGGGACGCGTGGGTCGAGCGCCGCAAGTGGGACACCGACTGGCAGCGACGCCTGTTCGACGCCGGTTACGCCGGTCTGCACTGGCCGAAGGAGTACGGCGGGCGCGGCGCGTCACCCACCGAACAGCTGATCTTCTACGAAGAGACCGCGCGTGCCCGTGCTCCTTACGTCGGCGTGAACTTCGTCGGCACGCTTCACGCCGGGCCGACGCTCATCGAGGAGGGCACCGAGGAGCAGAAGGCCGATCACCTCCCGAAGATCCTGCGCGGCGACGAAGTGTGGTGTCAGGGATTCTCGGAGCCGGGCGCCGGCTCCGACCTCGCGTCGCTGCGGACCCGGGCCGAACGCGACGGTGACGACTACATCCTGAACGGTCAGAAGATCTGGTGCTCGTTCGGCCAGATCGCGGACGTCGGCGAATTCCTCGTCCGCACCGACCCGGAAGCGCCGAAGAACCGCGGCATCTCGTGGTTGATCCTTCCGATGGACCTTCCCGGCATCGAAGTGCGGCCGTTGAAAACGGTGCTCGGCAGCTCCGAGTTCTCCGAGGTCTTCCTCACCGACGTGCGCGTGCCCGTCGCGAACCGAGTCGGCGACGAGAACGACGGCTGGCGGGTCACGAATGTGACGCTGAAGTACGAACGGGGCACTGCATTCGTCAGTGAATTGGTGGATGCGATCCGTCTCGCCGAAGAGGTCGCCCAGTACCGGCACCGGTCCACCGGGAGCCCGATCGTCGAAGAGCAGGAGCTCGGCCGCTGCATCGCCGAGTTCGACGCGCTGTGGGCGCTTACGAAGCGCAACGTCTCGCAGTCGGCGCGGGGCACGACCGGTCCGGGCGCCATGGTCATGAAGCTCGCGTACTCGGAAGCTCGTCAGCGGTTCGGCGAGCTCTGCATCAAAGCCCTCGGTCGCGACGCGCTGCACATCGACGACAACGAGCTCATCGAGGAACGGCTCCGTACGCTCGCGCTCACGATCGCCGCCGGCGCGTCGCAGATCCAACGGAACATCATCGGTGAACGGGTGCTCGGTTTGCCGCGGGAGCCGCGCTGATGGACCTCGACCTCTCCGACGACCAGGTCGCGCTGCGCGACGGGATCGCGTCGATGCTCGCGGCGCGCATCCCGATCGAACGCGTGCGCGAAGGATTCGATCGGGCGATGTTCGACGAGCTCGCGGAAGCGGGCGTCTTCTCACTCCGCAACGACGGTTTCTCCTGGTCCGACTGCGTGGTGGTGTTCGAGCAGCTGGGCCGGGCGTGCGTTCCCGGGCCACTGGTCGAGTCGTTGCTTGTCGGCGACGGCCGGATCGCAGGGATCGCGTATCCCGGATCGAGCGGCGAGCCGGTCTGGATCGAGCATCTCGCCGCGCTCGACGTGCTGCTGGTGCATCGCAACGGCGCCTGGGAGCAGATCGACCCGCGTGCAGTCGATGCCGAGCCGTCACCGTGGCCGCTCGATCCGTGCACGCCGGTCGCACGCGCTTCCGTGCTCCCGGAAGGTGCGCCGGTCGGCCTTGTCCTGTCGTTGGAGGACGTGCGGGGGACGGCGCTCACCGCCGCGTTCCAGCTGGGACTCGCCGACCGGCTCACGGAGATGGCCGTCGGGTACGCCAAGGAGCGTGTGCAATTCGACCGTCCGATCGGCGGCTTCCAGGCGATCAAGCACATGCTCGCCGACATGCTCACTCGCACCGAGGTCGCCCGCGCCGCGGTGTACAGCGCGGGCGCGGTCCTCGACGAGGAAACGCCCGAGAACGCGCGCCGGCGGATTGTTCACGGCGCGAAGGTCGTGGCCGGCGACGCCGCGATCGCGAACGGCAAGGCCGCGACGCAGGTTTACGGCGGCATGGGGTTCACGTGGGAGGTCGACGTGCACCTCTACCTGAAGCGGGCCTGGGTCCTCGACACGCACTTCCAGAACGCCGACCGGAACGCCGAACTCGTCTGCGCGTTGGCCGGCGTCCCCCGCGTGCCCTGACGGAGCCCGGCGCTACTGTCGTGACCATGACGCGACCGCAGACGACGGTTGTAGCGGCGCTCGCGCACCGCCTCGCATCCGATCCCGACGGGCCCTATCTCGACTTCTCGTCGGCGGGCGAGAGCATCAAGTTCACGGCGCGCGAGATGGACCGCGAATCGAACCGACTCGCGCACGCGCTGGGCGCCGCGGGCGTGGAGCACGGTGACCGGGTGGCGACGCTCCTCGAGAACCGGGCCGAGCAGGTCGTCACCTTCTTCGCCGCGCTGAAGCTCGGCGCGATTCAGGTGCCGATCAACAACGCGTACAAAGGCGAGTTCCTGCGGCACCAGCTCGCGGACAGCGGTGCCAAGGTGTTCGTCCTCCAGGGCGACTTCGCCTCGCGCGCGGTCGAGGTCGTCGGCCGCGAGACACCCGCACTCACGCACGTCATCGTGGTCGATCCGCCCGACGCGGTCATCGACGCGGTTCCGGCGGTCACGTGGCAGGACGCCCTCGGTGCCGGCAGCGACGAATCCGTCACCGACGTCGAGGTTCGCCCCGGCGACCTCGCGTGTTTCATCTACACCGCGGGCACGACCGGGCCGTCGAAGGGCTGCATGCTCCCGCAGAACTACATCGTCAGCCTCGCCGACCAGATCGCGCGCGCGTGGGACCGCAAGGCCGACGACGTCGTGTTCACGCCGCTGCCGCTGTTCCATTTCAACGCAATCTCGGTGTGCGTCGTCGGGACGCTGCTCGTGGGCGGCCGAGCCGCGATCGAGCGCCGCTTCTCGGTCAGCAACTTCTGGCCCGAGATCAAACGCACCGGCGCCACGATGGTGAGCATGCTCGGCTCACCCGCGATCCTGATCGCGAACGCCGAGGACCATCCCGACCAAGCCGGTCACCACCTCCGCCTTTGCGCGGCGGCGCCGATGCCGCCCGACACGGACCGCGCGTGGCAGGAGCGGTTCGGTTGCAAGACGTTCAGCGGCGGCTACGGGCTCACCGAAGCTTCGCTCGTCTCGATGCTGGACGCGGGCGAACCGAACAAGCCCGGCGCCTGCGGCAAGCCGAACAGGTTCGAGTTCGACGTGCGTCTCGTCGACGACGATGACGTCGAAGTCGCGACCGGTGACGTCGGCGAGATCGTGTGTCGGCCGAAGGGACCGAATCTCATGTTCGCCGGCTATTGGAACCGGCCGGACGCAACGGTCGAGGCCACGCGCAATCTCTGGTTCCACACCGGCGACCTCGGCCGGATCGACGACGACGGCTACATGTACTTCGTCGACCGCAAAAAGGATGCGCTCCGGCGCCGGGGCGAGAACATCTCGAGCTTCGAGATGGAAAAGGTCCTGTTCGGCCACGACGCCGTGAAGGACGCCGCGGTGCACGCGGTGCCGAGCCCGATCGGTGAGGACGACGTGAAGATCACCGTCGTGCTGCAGGACGGTTCGGATCTCACCGAGGAACAACTGTGCCGATGGGTCGCGGAGCGGGTGCCGTTCTTCGCGATCCCGCGCTACGTCGAGTTCCGCGCCGACCTGCCCCGGAACCCGGTCGGTCGAGTGCTGAAGTACCAGCTGCGCGACGAGGGCGTCACCGAACACACCTGGGACCGCGAAGCGGCCGGGGTCACGTTCGAACGTCGCTGATCGGGCGAATCGCCCGGCGCTGAGACAGGGGCCACTCCGCGCGGTTTGGTCTCAGCCGGCCCACAGAACGGGCCGATACCCGGCGATGCGCAAGTGCCGAAACTGCCGTTCGCTGCTGCTCGGCGACGTCGAATCCTGCCCGCGCTGCGGTGCACCGGTCCCGGTCGCGGTCGGGGCGGGTTCGTGGACTTCGGCCGCGGGATCGACCGCGCCGCCGAGCGCCGCTCCGGGCCCGTCGTCCTGGTCGCCGCCGCCCGCGCCGCCGGCAACGCCCGCGGCCCCCGCACCGCCCGGTGCCGGCGCGCCGATCGTTCCTTCGTACGGCCGGCTCTCGATCCCCTCGCCGGTTGCATCGGCGCCTATCGGTGCCGAGCCCGCCGCGGCGCCGGGAACACCGGGAGCACCGCCGCCGCTGCGCGAGGTCTGGCAGCCGGTCCTGATCGAAACGCCGGCCAAGGTGGCGAGCCGTCCGAAGC
>Ga0335085_10001113_pt1 | contig 62182 bp, 60 predicted proteins | sample Lox_Sample_45_FD_206712 | JGI IMG/M metagenome (GOLD analysis project Ga0335085, IMG submission 206712) | Soil microbial communities from Loxahatchee National Wildlife Refuge, Florida, United States - Lox_Sample_4.5 | ecosystem: Environmental > Terrestrial > Soil > Wetlands | place: USA...
GCTTCTCGCCCAGCGCAAACGCTTCGCACGTGCCGATCATCGAGATGGCGAGCAGCATGTTGTTGCAGATCTTCGCCGCCTGGCCGGCGCCGGCGCCGCCCGCATGCACGATCTTCTTGCCCATCTTCTCGAGGATCGGCTGGGCTTTGGCGAACGCAGAATCGCTGCCGCCGCACATGAAGGTGAGCGTGCCCGCTTCCGCGCCGCCGACGCCGCCGGACACCGGCGCATCGAGGAAATCGAACCCGGCTTTCTCCGCCGCGCTGTGAACCGCGCGCGCGGAATCGACATCGATAGTGGAGGAATCGATCAGCACCGTGCCCTTCTTCGCCGCGCCGAGGATGCCATTGTCGAGATAGACGGAGCGGACATGCGTGCCCGCCGGCAGCATGGTGATGACGACGTCCGCGTCCTTCGCGGCCTCGTTGGCGCTGGCCGCTTTCTTCGCGCCGGCGCCGACCACGGGTTCGAGCACGGCCGCGGACAGATCGAACGCGCGCACATCGTGCCCGGCCTTGACGAGATTGCGCGCCATCGGCCCGCCCATATTGCCGACGCCGATGAATGCGATTGTGGTCATAGCTGAAGCTCCTTGCTGATGGGCGCGAAATAGCTGGCAACATCGGCATCAGTGACATGCGCCAGACCGGCGGGTTGCCAGTCCGGGGCGTTGTCCTTCTCGAGGATCACCGCGCGGACGCCTTCGTAGAAATCGTGGCCGGCGACGATGCGGTTGACCATGCGGTACTCCATCCGCATGCAATCGTCGAAGCTGAGGCGGGCGCCTTCGCGGATCTGCCGGAACGTCACCTTCAGGCTGGTCGGCGATTTCTTTCGCAATGTGGCCAGCGTCGCCTTGGCCCAATCGCTGCCGTCGGAGTCCAGCGCGACGATCACGCCATCGAGCGAATCTTCCGAGAAGCAGCGATCGATGCTCTCGCGGATATCCGCCAGCGGCGCGGCACCGGGATTCCCGGCGAAGGACCGCAGCACGAGATCCGGTTCTGTACCCTCTTGCAGCGCGGCCACCAACTCTTCCGTCGCGTGCCCCGGCACGAAATGCGTCGCGATGCCCGCATAGACGCAATCTGCCGTCTTCAGCCGCTCGCCGGTGAGCGCCAGATACATGCCGATCTCACCCGGCAGCCGCGGCAGGAAATAGGACCCGCCGACATCGGGAAACAGCCCGATGCCGGTCTCCGGCATGGCGAAGGTCACCGTCTCATTGACGACGCGATGGCTGCCATGCACCGACACGCCGACGCCGCCGCCCATCACGATGCCATGCATCAGCGCGACATAGGGCTTCGGGAAATGCTTGATGGTGGCATTGAGCCGGTATTCGTCGCGGTAGAACTCGAGTGCGTACGGTGTTTTCGCTTTGCCGGAATCATACAGCGCGCGGATGTCGCCGCCGGCGCAGAATGCCCGCTCGCCGGTGCCGCGGATGACGGCCGTCTTCACGGCGTCGTCGCGCGCCCATTCGTCGAGCTGCGCCTTCATGGCTAGGCACATCTCGTGCGTCAACGCATTCAGCGCCTTCGGCCGGTTGAGCGTGATGAGGCCAAGCGCACCGCGGCGCTCGAACAGGACTTCGTCCGTCATTGCCTGAACATCTCGCGGCCGATGATCACGCGCATGACCTCGTTGGTGCCTTCCAGAATTTGGTGAACGCGCAAGTCCCGCACGTGGCGCTCGGCCGGGAAGTCCTTCAGATAGCCGTAGCCGCCGTGCAGCTGAAGCGAATCGTTGGCGATCTTGAAGCCCAGATCGGACGCGAACCGCTTGGCCATGGCGCACAGCATGGTGGCGCGCGGTAATTTCTTGTCGAGCGCGTCGGCGGCGTTGCGGATCATCAGGCGGGCGGCTTCCAGTTCCGTCGCCATGTCGGCCAGCTTGAACTGCGTCGCCTGGAATTCGGCGATCGGCTTGCCGAACTGCTTGCGATCGGAGACGTACGCCTTGGCCTCCTCCAGCGCCGCGCGCGCCGTTCCCACCGAACAGGCGCCGATGTTGATGCGGCCGCCGTCAAGCCCCGCCATGGCGATACGGAAGCCCTCCCCTTCCGCGCCGACGCGGTTCGCCACCGGCACGCGGCAATTGTCGAAGATCACCTGCGCCGTGGGCTGCGACTTCCAGCCCATCTTCTTTTCCATCTTGCCGAACGAGAGCCCCGGCGTGCCCTTCTCCACCACGATGCAGGAGATTCCCTTCGGCCCCTCCTCGCCCGTGCGCACCATGCAGACATAGATGTCGGAGGTGCCGGCGCCGGAAATGAACGCCTTCGATCCGTTCAGCACGTAATGATCGCCATCTTTCACGGCCCGGGTGCGCAGGCTGGCGGCATCGGAACCGGAGCCTGGCTCCGTCAGGCAATAGCTTCCGATGTGCTCCATGGTGGCGAGCTTGGGCAGGAAGCGCTTGCGCACCTCATCCGACGCGAAGCGGTCGATCATCCACGACGCCATGTTGTGGATGGAGATGAACGCAGCGGTCGAGGTGCAGCCGGCCGACAATTCCTCGAAGATGATCGCGGCATCGAGACGCGACATCTCCGACCCACCGACATCGCTCTTCACATAGATGCTGGCGAAGCCGAGCTCGGCCGCCTCGCGCATGACATCGACGGGGAAATGCTCGGTCTCATCCCACTCGGCAGCATGGGGCGCGAGCTTGTCCTTGGCAAAGCGCCGCGCCGCCTCTTCCACCGCGCGCTGATCTTCGGTGAGCTGAAAATCCATGGCGTTGTTCCGCCTTGTATTTTGCCAAAATGTCACTACCGTAGTGACATTGCAGTCCGGGACCTAACCCATGACCAGCGTCGGTGCAAGGGAAGCAAATCGTAGCTTTTCCAAAATCCTTCGGGAAGCGGAGAGCGGCAAGAGCGTGACGATCACGCGCAACGGCAGACCGGTTGCGCGGCTGGAGCCCGTCACGCTCCAGCGGCCCATTGATCTGCGGCCGAAATCGAAGAAAGCGCGTGAGAAAGCGCACAAGGAGCTGATGGAGCTTCTGGAGAAAGGTTTCGATCTCGGTGGCAAGGGGTTCACGCGCGATGAGATGCATGAACGCTGACGTATGTTGTCACTCGATACGAACATTCTCGTCTACTCCGCAGACAACACCGCAGCCGCGCGGTATGTAGCCGCGAAGCAGATCGTCGATCGAGCAGCCCCGGCAGGAGTTGTGCTAACGGAACAATCGCTCTTCGAGTTCTTTCACGCGTGCACGCGAAAAGGAAAAATGACGCTCCGTGAAGCGAGCACCGTTGTGGAACGGTTCGCGCGGGATTTCTCGCTCATCTTTCCGCACAAGTCGGTCGTAGAAGATGCGCTGGCTCTCCGTGACCGATACGGAGTCAGCATTTGGGATGCACGCCTGCTCGTTGTCTGTGGCGCAAACGGATGCAATCATTTGTTGAGCGAAGACATGCAGGACGGCATGCAATATGGACCAGTCACCATCGTCAATCCGTTCAAGGCCGCTAACGTTGCATTGGTCGGACAATTGCTGAAATGACCAATCCGTCCTTCCCCCCCACACGCATGCGCCGGCTGCGCCGCCACGATTGGTCGCGCAAGCTTGTTGCGGAAAACGCGCTGTCGGCGTCCGATTTCATCTGGCCCCTGTTCGTCATCGAAGGGACCAAGCGGCGGGAACCGGTGGCGTCCATGCCGGGCGTGGAGCGCGTGTCGCCCGATCTGGTCGCGGCGGAAGCGGAAAGTGCGGCCAAGCTCGGCATCCCGGTGATCGCGCTGTTTCCCTACACGGATGCTTCGCTGAAAACGGCGGATGGCCGCGAGGCGCTGAACGCCAACAACCTCGTCTGCCGCGCCGTGCGCGAGATCAAGCGTGCCGTGCCGCAGGTGGGTGTGCTGTGCGATGTGGCGCTCGATCCGTACACGACGCACGGCCATGACGGCGTGATCGTCGGCGATGATGTAGCAAACGACGAGACGGTCGAGATTCTCGTGAAGCAGGCGCTGGTCCAGGCGGAAGCCGGGTGCGACATCATCGCGCCGTCCGACATGATGGACGGACGCGTCGGCGCCATCCGTCAGGCACTCGAGAAGAACGGTTTCGCCAACACGCTGATCATGGCCTACGCGGCCAAGTACGCGAGTGCGTTCTACGGTCCGTTCCGCGATGCCGTCGGCTCTGCGAAAGCGCTCACCGGCGACAAGCGCACGTACCAGATGGATCCGGCGAACGGCGACGAAGCGCTGCGCGAAGTGGCGCTCGACATCGCCGAAGGCGCCGACATGGTGATGGTGAAACCGGGCATGCCGTATCTCGATATCGTGCGGCGTGTGAAGGACGCGTTCCACGTGCCGACGTTCGCCTATCAGGTGTCCGGCGAATATTCGATGATCCTGGCGGCCGTCGAGCGCGGCTGGCTCGATCGCGACGGCGCCATCCTCGAAAGCCTGATCGCGTTCAAGCGCGCGGGTGCGGCCGGCATTCTCACCTACTTCGCGCGCGACGTTGCCAAAATGCTACGGACGAATGCCGGTTGACGTAACCATGCAGACCGTCGAACTCGATGCCTCGAGCTGGACCCACGTGACGGATGTCTACGGTGCGATTTATGAAGCGCTCGGATCGCCCTACAGCGCATGCAACATCAACGCCTTGCTGGAGGGCCTATACTGGGACCACGCCTTTGATGCTCTGAATGGCACCGACAACTGTGCGTCCTACAAGGTAAGGCCGCCGTTCACTATCAAAGTCGTCAACACAGCGGGTGTGCAGACTGACATTGTTGAGCAGCTGCGCCTGCTTCGGCAATGCTTGGCCGAAGCCCACCAATGGTTTCGGCAGGAATGGAACGGCAAAGACGTCGAGGTCGAGGTCGAGTTCGAATTGACCTGATGGACTGTCCTATTCCATCGCCACGGTTTCGGGTTTCGGTGCGCCCGGAAGCATCTGCGGCTTCTTCATGAACAGGATCACGATGATGGCCGGCAGGCTGATGAAGAACATGAACAGGAAGTCGTTCGAATAGGCGATCACCTGCGCATTGTACTCGATCACGTGATTGATGTTCTGCACGCCGAACGGCATCTGCGGATTGTACATCATGCCCGGTGCATTCACCCCGAGCGCCCGATTGAACGGATTAACGTGCTCGGCAAGCTGCGCGTGCGCGGTCTGGATGCTGCTGGCCAGCACGGTTGTGGTGATCGACACGCCGATGGCCATGCCGATGTTGCGCAGGAGATTGAGCACGGCCGAGGCGTCGGTGCGGTACACGGGCGACAACGTCGCGAAGCCCACCAGATTCATCGGCACGAAGATGTAGCCCATGCCGATACCCTGGATGAAGGTGACGAAGATCAGCCAGCTCACGGAAATCCCCGGTGTCCAGCGCGACATTTCCCAGATCGACCACAGCAGCATGGAGACGCCCCCGCCCATCAGCAGGCGCGGATCGATCTTGAAGGCGAGCCGGCCGGCGAACACCATGGCGAACATCGTGCCGATGCCGCGCGGCGCCAGCAGCAAACCGGTGTCCGTCACCGAATAACCGCCAAGCGTTTGCAGAAAAGGCGGCAGCAGCGCGGAGCTCGCCAGCATGACGAGGCCCAGCACGAACATCAGCACCAGCGAGGAGACGAAGTTGCGATCCTTGAAGATGGCGCGCGGCACAAAGGACCTCTCCGTGGTGAACATCTGGACGGCGAAGATGTAGAGCCCCAGCCCGCCGATCACGGCTTCGGCGATGATCTCGGTGGATTCGAACCATGCCTTGTCGGTGCCGCGGTCCAGCATGAGCTGGATGGCGCCAAGCCCGATGCCCAGCGCCGCAAATCCCAGCCAGTCGAATTTCAGGCTCTTGTCGTGATGCGTGTCGCGCAGGAAGAACCACATGCCGAGAACGGCAGCGAGTCCGAACGGCGCATTGATGAAGAACACCCAGCGCCAATTGTAGACGTCGGTCAGATAGCCGCCGAGCGTGGGACCCAGAATCGGCCCGATCATCACGCCCATGCCCCAGATGGCCATCACCGCGCCGCGTTTCTGCGGCGGATAGAGATCGAGCATGATGGATTGCGAGATCGGCGCCAGCGCCGCGCCGAAGCAGCCCTGCAGCAGGCGGAACAGGATGATCTGCTCGAGGGATTGCGCCCAGCCGCACATCATCGAGGTGATGGTGAAGCCCGCCAAACACACCACGGCCAGGTTCTTGCGCCCGAAGCGCGACGCAAGCCAGCCCACCGGCGCCGTCATGATGGCGGATGCCACGATGTAGGACGTCAACACCCAGGTGATCTGGTCGCGCGAGGCCGCCAGGTCGCCCTGCATGTTCGGCAGCGCGACGTTGGCGATCGTCGAGTCCAGCGCCTGCATCAGCGTGCCGGCCATGGAGCACAGCATCACGATGCGAAGCTCGAACTGGGATTCGTAGGCCTCGTAGGACAGACCGGCGGCGCGCGTCATGTCGCGATCAGTCACCGAACAAGAGGCGCCACCAGCGGCGATGGCCCGTATCGATCTTCACCACCGCGCTCATTCCGGCGCGCAGCGGCGGATTGCCGGGACAATTGTCGATGCTGATGCGGGTGGGTACGCGCTGCACCACCTTGACCCAGTTGCCGCTGGCGTTCTCGGCCGGCAGCACGGAGAAGGCAGCCCCCGTGCCCGGGCTGATGGAGTCCACATGGCCGCTGCACGTGACGCCTGGGTAGGTATCGAGCGTGAAGCTGACCGGCTGGTTGTTGCGCACGTTGGTGAGGTCGGTCTCCTTCATCTGCGCCTCGACCCAGGCGTCCTGCGTGGCGACGAGGCCAACGGCGCTTGTGGTCGAGAAGGATGAGAGTGCGGAGATCACCAGCGTGCCGGGCTGCAGCGAATCCACTTCCGTGACGATGCCGTCGAACGGCGCGCGCACGGTGGCGTGGTTGAGCTGCCGCTGCGCTTCGTTCACCTGGGCCTGCACCTGCTCGACCTGCGGATGGTCCGCCGCGGGAATGTCGGGATTGCCGCTCAGCTTGGCGAGCTGCGAGTCCGCCGTCTGCTGCAGGGAGCGCAGCTGCTGCTGGGCTGTGGCAAGCGTGAGCTTCGCCTGGTCATAGGTTGCAGGCGCGATCGCGCCGGCCTTCATCAATCCGGCATAACGGTCGTAGTTGCGCTGATCGAGATCGACCTGCGCCTTCTGCGCCGCCACGTCGCTCAGCATGCGGCGGTAGTCTTCCTTCATGGAGTCGACAGTCAGTGCCTGCTGCGCCAGCTGCGCCTTGGCGTTGGCCAGCGCGATGCGGAACGGGCGCGGATCGAGGGTGAAGAGGACCTGGCCCTTCTTCACGTGCTGACCCTCGCGCACATCAACGGTCTGCACGAGGCCCGACACGTCGGTCGTGACGTTGAGTTTCTTGGCCTGCACATAGGCATCGTCGGTGGAGACAAAACGGCCTCCGGTCAGCCACAGCGTCGCCGCGACAACGGCCACGAGCGCGACGCCGCCATACATCAGCACGCGGCGAAGCAGTCCGCGGTCGGCCCGGAGCCGCGCAATGAAATCCTTCAGCGGCGAGCTCACGCTGCCCGCATATTCCGATCTTGTATCGCTGTTAACCGCCGCCATTGTCCTCAACCGGTCAGTTGGAGTGTGCTTGCAAGCTCAACGTCCTGCGCCGTCAGTTTGTTCTTGATGCGCAAAAGGGAATCGACGAGCGCCTCGCGCGCCGCGTCATCCAGGTCCTCGGTGACCTCGTCGTGGAGTTCTGTCTTGTAGGAGAAGATCTCCTCGAGCATCGGTTCCGCCGCGGGAAGCAGATGCAGCCGCTTGATACGCCGGTCGTTCGGGTCGGCGCGGCGCTCGACGAGGCCATGCGCCTCCAGCCGGTCGACCAGACGACCCACCGTGATCGGCTCGACTTCGCAAATGCCGGCGAGCTCGTTCTGCGAAAGCCCCGGCTGGCGCGACAGCCGCGCCAAAATCACCCACTGGGCGCGCGTCATGCCTCGCTCCCGCGCCCGTTGGTCGAAGCGCACGCGGACGAGCCGCGCCACGTCGTGGAGCAGAATGAGGAGGTCCCGGCTGATGTCTCGTTGCTGCATCGCAAAAATCCATAAGCAGCGATAACATAAGCAGCGTTACGAAATTCTCAAGGGGGAAGGTAGGTCATTGGACGAAATGCTAACATGCTGAAATCGCATGGCTTCCGGCCCAAATTCGTGGCGCTTTTGAAAACAAATGCCCCTAGGGCCCAAAGAGAAAGGACGGAGGTTTGACCTCCGCCCTTTGGATTCAGCCACTTGGCCAGTCTTACATGCCCGAGCCCTGGATCCCCTTCCAGCTGGCTTCGATCTTCTTCACCACGCTCTCCGGCAGCGGGATGTAGTCGAGACTCTTGGCCATCCCGTCGCCCTTTTCGTAGGCCCACTTGAAGAACTTGAGGGCTTCGGCCGACGCGGCAGGATCGCTCGGGCTCTTGTACATGAGGATGAAGGTCGGGTTTTCGATCGGCCAGGACCTGGCGCCGGGCTGATCGGTCAGGATCATGTAGAAATGGTCGGCGTGATCCCAGTCAGCATTGGCCGCCGAGGACTGGAAGCTCTCCATGTTGGCTGTGACGGTCTGCCCCTCGTGGTTCTTGAGCTTGGTGTATGCCAGGTGGTTCTGCGCCGCGTAGGCGTATTCGACATAGCCGATCGCGCCGGAGGTTTGCGCCACGTTGCCGGCGACACCCTCATTGCCCTTCGCGCCGATGCCCACCGGCCAATCGACGGACGTCGCGGCGCCTACCTTGTCTTTCCACTCCTTGCTCACCTTCGAGAGATAGTTCGCGAAGATGAAGGTCGTGCCGGATCCGTCGGAGCGATGGACGACGACGATCGGCTTGTCGGGAAGATTGACGCCGGGGTTCAGTCGCTTGATCTCCGGAGCATTCCAGTTGGAGACCTTGCCCATGTAGATGTCAGCGATCGTCGGGCCGTCAAGCACAAGCGTGTTCGAGGGAACGCCCGGCAGATTGTAGACGATCACTTCCGCGCCCACGACGGTCGGGAACATCACAAGCCCGGCGGCATCGAGATCCTTCGGCATCAGCGGCATGTCGCTGGCGCCGAAGGTCACGGTCTTCGCCTTGATCTGCGCAATACCGCCGCCCGAGCCGATCGACTGGTAGTTCAGGCCCACACCGCTCGCACCCTTATAGGCCACAGCCCACTTCGAGTAGATCGGATAGGGAAAGGTTGCGCCTGCACCCGAGATGTCGGCAGCCGACGCGCCCGTCGCGAGCGCGGCCATCGCAAGCCCCGCACCGACGCTAATAAGAGACTTCACAAACATTGGTTTCTTCCTTTCGCAACGATTGGGTTTCAGTTCGTGAATTGCAGGCGAACGCCGAGGATATTCAGATTCTGGCCGACCTGAACGTTCGAGCCGGCAGCAGCAATCTTGCTGACATGCGTGATGCCGTCATTCAGCTGAAGCTTGATGTTGTTATTGAGGTACCAGTTGACGCCGAGCATCAGAATTTGCTCCTCGCCGCCCGGGATGCCGGCTTGCACGCCCGGCGTTCCGGGAGCCGGCGCGACAGCGATGCGGGCCGTGTTCCAGTTCAGATCCGTGTCGCTGTAACGCAAGAGCAGTTCCCACGCGCCCCAGGAATCGCCTTCCCAGGAAAACGGACGGCCGACTTTTGGCGCGCCGAACCCGCCGACTTCGTTGTTGGTCGCGGAAACCGTATAGGTCTTCGGCTCCCCGGTGATCACCCACGATCCTTCGACATACCAACCGGAGAACTCCGGATTGTCGCCGCGGAAGCCAGGCGTTCCGGCAACAGGAACCGCGAGGCGATCGACGCTGAAACGCGCATATTCGCCGCCGAGATAGAAATTCTCGATGTTGCCACCGGCACTGGCGGCCCACATGCTGGCTTCGCGGGCGTTGAGGTTGCCCGTGCTGATCAGGCGGCTGCCGTCCTCGCGGAATTGCGGACGATCCTGCAGGTTGATCGGGTTGGTGTTGTGCCCGACGCAGCTTGCGTTGCAGCCACCGGTGAACGCGTGGGCATAGTCGCCGCTGATGCTGACGTTGGAAACTCCGTCCGACCACACGCGATACGCCGCATGGCCCAAGACCTGCGTCTGCTCGTCGCCGCCATTGCCGTGACCGACGGTCGATTCCGTCTTGGAGCCGGTGAAGGCGGCGTTCAGCACAAGGTTGTCGTCGCCCTTGAACACGCCCTGCTTCTGGTAGCGCAGCTCGATGCCCTTGCGGCTGTCGCCGGCGCCAAAGGAGTCGGCGGCGATATTGTCGATCTCGGGCCGCTCGAGGAACGGCAGTGCGCCCGACGACATCGTGCCTTCGTACATGAAAGCGGGCTCGATCACGCCCGCGTTCAACTCCCAGTTCGGAATGCCGAGATAGGCGACGCGCGCAAGGCTGAGCTTCGGATCGGTTTCAGAGGCGCCGCCGCCGCCCGCGTTGTAGCGCAACTCGTACCAGAAATCGTTGAACGCCTTGCCTTCGACGCCAAAGAACGCGCGCCGTATCAGAGCGCCCGACGACAGATCCTTGAACTGGACATTTCTCGTCGGCGTCACCGTGTTGGTGTCGCTGCCCTGCATGTAATCGATGTAGTCGGCCTGGAAGCGGACGCGAAAGGCCATGCTGAACCGGCCGTCACCGCTCTTCACGGTCGGACGGGCGTTGTCGAATGTCCATGAGGTGTCGGCGGCATTTTGCTCGAGCGTCGTAAGTCGCGTGTGCTCGGCCTGCTGGCGCTCGTGATCCGCATCCATCTGGTCTTCGAGGCGCTGCACGCGCTCTTGGAGCGATAGGTCGGCCTCCGCCTCGGACGCCGCCGCTGGCGACGACTCCGTCTGAGCCGCTGCGACGGCCACGCCCCCGGGATTCCCCGCACGGTGATGACGGTGGTTGGTCACGGCGGTTCCGGCATTCTGCATCTTCGCCTGGTGCACTTCGGCTTCCAGCGCCTCGATGCGCCGTTCGAGCTCGGCAATGGTCGAAGACTCCGAGGCGGCCGTCCCTGTCACCCGCCTCATCTTCAGGACATGGTGCTGATGGCGATGTTTTGTCACTGTGTTGGTCGTTGTGGTTGTCGTTTGCGCGTTGGCTGCGCTGGACAACAGCAATGCCGCGCTGGCCACGCCAGCGAGCAATCCCGCCTTCCCCTGCATCTGCTTCAGTCTCCGTCTGGATTGAGGGACCGACAGCGAAGTCGTCGTGTAAGCCGGGACTCAGCGGCCCCCCTTCTGGGGACCAATTGTCAAAATACGGCAACGCCTATGTGACGATTTAGCTAAGCTTTTGTGACAGTCACTACGGAAATTACAATGAAAACAAGGAATTCGTTGTGTGTCGCGAGCGTGACATTGCTGTTCAACGCTTCCTTAGCGGGAAGCAGGCATTCTGGGGTCGAACTTTGGCGCAAGCGGCGTCACCGGAGATCAGCTGGTGGCGGACGGCGGGCCCATCGGGGTTGGGTCATGGCGGGCGACGGCGCGGTTATCATCAAACGGATCAAAAAGAGCGGCCACGGCGAGCATCATGGCGGCCAGTGGAAAGTCGCCTACGCCGACTTCGTGACGGCCATGATGGCGTTCTTTCTCCTGATGTGGCTGATCAACACGACGACGCCCGAACAGAAGCGGGGCATCGCCGATTACTTCGCGCCGCAGAGCATCTCGCAGACCTCAAGCGGCGCCGGGGGCGTGCTTGGCGGAAGGGTTATCGGCCAGAACGGGTCCGAAGCCGGCAACATCGTTCCGGTGAAGCAGAAACAAAAAAACCAGGCGTCGTCGGCACCCAGCCACGCCAGAGAAGACTCCAAGGAGCGCGGCGGACTGGCCGAAGCAGTCGGAAAGGCGCCGGCTTCGCAAACGCAAAGCGACGACCATCTCGAGCGCGCCGTGCAATCGGCGCAAGACGAGGCGTTTGAGAGCGCAGCCGAGTCCATCCGTCAGGCGATGCAGGAAATGCCTGACATCGCGGCGCTGTCACGGCAGGTGATGGTCGAACAGACCCCGGAAGGCCTGCGCATCCAGCTTGTCGACCAGGATGGGCGTCCGATGTTCCAGCCCGGAACCGCCGAACCCATGCCCTACACCCGCAGGCTGCTCGCTGCGGTGGCGAAAGTGATCGACCGGCTGCCCAACCGTATTTCAATCAGCGGGCACACCGACGGAAAGCCCTTCACAGGCACGAATGGCATGACGAACTGGGAACTTTCGGCGCAGCGTGCCAACGCCGCGCGGGCTCTCATGACCGGCGCCGGCCTCAATTCCGATCGCATCTATGAGGTGGCCGGGAAAGCCGGTTCCGAGCCGCTGCTGCCGGAGGACCCGCTTGCCTCGGAAAACCGGCGCATTTCCATCCTGCTGATGCGGGAAGCGCCGCCGGTTCCGCCGGGCCGTAAACTGTAACAGTGCGAAATTTCTGGTCCATCTGGTGCAATCGCCATTTCCGTTGGCATAATCCTGATGCCTAGGCGAATGGGATGACGTGACCGACCAACGCACAGCGCGGCTACCGCAATTCTTCCTGACCCCCGGCGGGCCATGCCCGTACTTACCCGGACGGGTGGAACGAAAAGTGTTCGCGCGGCTGACCGGCCCGCTCGCCCAGCAGCTCAACGAGGCGCTCACGCATTCCGGTTTCCGCCGCAGCCAGATGATCGCCTATCGCCCCGCCTGCGACGGGTGCTCGGCCTGCGTGTCGGTCCGCATCGTGGTCGACGAATTCGTGCCGTCGCGGGGACAGCGCCGTGTCCTCAAGCACAACGTCGATCTCGCGCGCGCCGAAGTGAAGGCGGAAGCGACACGGGAGCAGTTCGCGCTCCTGCGCACCTATCTCGACTCCCGCCATGCCGGCGGCGGCATGTCGGACATGGGCCTCTTCGACTACGTCGCGATGGTGGAAGAGACGCCGGTCAACACGCGCATCATGGAATATCGCCGGACGCGCGCGGATGGCCAGCCGGGAGCGCTGATGGCATGCGCGCTCACCGACGTTCTGCGCGATGGATTGTCGATGGTGTACAGCTTCTACCATCCGGGCGAGATCACGCGCAGTCTCGGCACGCACATGATTCTCGATCATCTCGAAGAGGCAAAGCGGCGCGGATTGCCGTACGTCTATCTCGGCTACTGGATCAAGGGCAGCCCGAAGATGGACTACAAGGCGAAGTTCGCTCCGCTCGAAGCGCTCCAGCCCGAAGGCTGGGTGCGGCTGTAGTCAGCCGGCTTCTGGGCCGCCGAAGCGAGCCGTCCATTCCACGATCTGTTCGTCCGTGATCTTCGCGAAGAGAACGTCCGCGGCTTTGATCGGCTCTCCGGCTTCCAGCTGATCGAGTTCGCGCACCATCGGATCGGTCGGCCAGGGGATCATGTCGCCGCCGCCGGCGATGGGTTGGATGAGTTCGTGAATCTTTTTCGCCGACGAAGGAATGATCGGCCATGCCAGGTGCGAGAATGTGTGCACCAGGTTGAGACCCATGCGCACAGCAGCCGCGGCGCGCGCGCGATCCGTCTTGATGGCGGTCCACGGTGCGGCACGCGTGAGATATTCGTTCCCAGCAACCCAGATCGCACGCAGTTCGGCTGAGGCTTTGCGGAATTCGATGGCCTCGAAATACTCCGTGAGCGTCTTCACGCGGGCATCCAGTCCCGCAATGAGCGCACGCTCCTCGTCGCCATATTCGCCCTCGCCCGGCACCTTGCCGTCGAAGCGCGCGGCGCAGAACTTCGTCACCCGATTGACGAAATTGCCCAACACATCGGCAAGATCCTTGTTCACCACGCCGGCAAAGTGATCCCAGGTAAAGTTCGAGTCCGAGCTCTCCGGCGCGTTGGCGATGAGATAGTAGCGCCAGTAATCCGCAGGCAGGATTTCCAGCGCCGTATCCATGAACACGCCGCGCTTCTGCGAGGTGGAGAACTTGCCGCCGTAATAGTTGATGTAGTTGAAACCCTTCAGCCGGTCGACCAGCTTCCATGGCTCGCCCGAGCCCATGATGGTGACGGGGAATCCGACCGTGTGGAACGGGATGTTGTCCTTGCCCATGAACTCGTAATAGGTGACGTCCTTCGCCGCGTCGCCATACCACCAGCTTTTCCATGCATCGCCCTTGCCGTGCGCATCGGCCCACTCGCGCGCGCATGCGATGTATTCGATGGGCGCATCGAACCACACGTAGAACACTTTGCCCTTCAGCTTGCCGTCACCGATGTCGTCCGGCACCGGCACGCCCCACTCGACGTCGCGGGTGATGCCGCGGTCGTGCAGGCCCTCGTCCAGCCATTTGTTGGCAATGGAGGTGACGAGGACCGGCCAGTCTTTCTTGCTTGCGATCCATTCGCGCAGCTGCGGCACGAATTGCGATTGCTTCAGGAACAGGTGTGTGGAATCGCGGACCTCCAGATCCTTCGAACCGGAAATGGCCGAGCGCGGATCGATCAGGTCGGCGGGATCGAGCACCCGCGTGCAATTCTCGCACTGGTCGCCGCGCGCGTTGGCATAGCCGCAATGCGGACAGGTGCCGATGACGTAACGGTCGGCCAGGAACCGCTTGTCGGTCGCGGAATAGACCTGCTTCGTGGTGCGCAATTCGAGATGGCCATTTTTCCACAACTGACGCGCCAGATGCTGCGTCAGTTCGTGATTGGGCCTATTCGACGAACGACCGAAATGATCCCATGACAATCCAAACCCCTTGCAGACTTCGGCCTGGGCTTTGTGCTGCTCGGCACAGAAGGTGACGACATCCTGCCCCGCTTCCAGTGCCGCCAGCTCCGTGGTCGAGCCGTGCTCGTCGGTGGCGCAGAGGAACAAGGTCTCGCGGTTCATCGCCCGCTGGAACCGCGCGAACACGTCGGCCGTCAGCATCGAGCCGACAAGATTGCCGAGGTGCTTGATGCCGTTGATGTAAGGCAGTGCGCTGGTGATAAGTATCCGTTGTGCCATGAGCAGATGCGCCTAACTTGACCCTTCGCCGTATGACTCGGGATGGATTTTCAGAGTGCCCCAAATGGGTCTGGCCATCCAACTATTGTACGCGCCTTCCCATTCGAGAATTGCTTCCATCTCCAGTTCGCCAGACATGTAGATAACTACCCGCATTCCTTCGCTCAGCCGATCGCCCAGCGCGCCAATGTCTTCAAGGGAGCCCGGGATCCCCAGATCATAACGGCCGTTCTCATCTCCCTCGTTAGAATCGAAATAGATGCGGCAGAGGTCTTTACTCCCGTTGCTCATGCCTTGCTTCTAGCCAGCCAAGCCCGAAAATCAAACTGCAACCCGAATCGTTGCCGCCATGCCGGAGCCGCACAAGCCGCGTTTCAGCCTTAACATCGGCGGCACGCTGCTGGCCGGGATTCTCACTATCACGCCGCTGGCCGCCGTATGGCTCGTCTTCAACTTCCTGCTTGGGCTGCTGCACACGGCCGGCGAGCCTCTGGCAGCACCCCTCGCCGCCGAGATGAAGCGGAATTGGCCGGCGCTCGCCCCATGGCTCGACTCGACATCCGTGCAATGGACGTTCGCGGTGGTCATCGCGCTGATCGTGCTCTACGCCATCGGCACCGTGACGTCGCAAGTGATCGGCGCGCGTCTGCTTGGCCTGTTCGAGCGGCTGGTCGAGCGCATTCCCCTTGTCGATACCATCTACAACGCCACCAAGAAGATGGTGGACGTGCTGCGCCAGAAGCCGGAAAGCGCGCAGCGCGTGGTGCTGATCGATTTTCCTCATGAAGGGCTGAAGACGCTGGGCTTCGTCATGCGCACCTTCCCCGACGCAAAGACCGGCGAGGAACTTGCGGCCGTCTATGTGCCGACGGCCATCAACCCGACTTCCGGCTTTCTGCAGATCGTTCCGTCCGCCAAGCTGATCGCCTCCGACATCCCGGCCGATCAGGCGATGACGATGATCATTTCCGGCGGCGCGGTTGCGCCCTCCAAACTGACAATTGCGCAGCCGCGGGAATGATATCATTAAGGTGCTCCCGTCTGCCGTGATTGATGGAACTTTGGGCTCGCGCTAGCCTCGCGCGTTCAAGGAAACGGGTGTGTCATGGTTTCGCGCCGTGCTCTGCGACTTGCTCTCGCGCTTTCGGCAACGCTGGCGGTAGGTCAGGCGGCGGCCGGACCCTATGTTCCCGTCTTTCCCCTGAAGGCGAGTGCGAACAACCGTTATCTCGTCGACCAGAACGATGTGCCGTTCCTGATGATCGGCGACGCGCCACAGGCGATGGTCGGCAATCTGTCGCTGGCCCAGGCCAAGTTCTTCATCAAGAACCGGCAGAAATACGGCGTGAACGCGCTGTGGGTGAACCTGCTGTGCGACAGCTACACCGCCTGCAATTCCGACGGCACGACGTTCGACGGTATCGCGCCGTTCACGACACCGGACGATCTGTCGACTCCCAATCCGGCCTATTTCGACCGCGCTCACGCGATGGTTGCGGCGGCCGGCGCGCATGGCATGGTCGTGCTGCTCGATCCCATCGAAACCGGCGGCTGGCTGGGCGTGCTGGACGACAATGGAGAGACCAAGGCGCGACACTACGGCCGCTATCTCGGCAACCGGTTCAAGGACCTGCCTAACATCATCTGGCTGAGCGGCAACGACTTCCAGAGCTGGCGCGACCTGAATCAGACGAAACTCGTGCGCGCGGTGATGCGCGGGCTCGCCGAAACCGACCCGAGCCACATCCAGACCATCGAACTCGACTACTATGTGAGCGCGTCGATGGAGGACAAGCCGTTGCGTCCGCTCCTTGGGCTGGATGCCGTCTACACTTATCGGCCGACCTACGCGGAAGAACTCGCCGAATACCGGCATACGGACATCCGCCCGACATTCCTCGTCGAGGCCAATTACGAATTCGAGCACAATGGCGGTACCGACGGTGGCTCCACGGAGAACCTTCGCCGGCAGGAATACTGGACCGCGCTGTCGGGAACGACGGGCCAGCTCTACGGCAGCGCCTATTCGTGGCGGCTGCAGGGCGACTGGGCCGACAATCTCGATACGGTCGGCATTCAGCAGTTGTCGTACCTGAAGGAACTGTTCGGATCGCGGCCTTGGTACGATCTCGTGCCCGACCGCGACCATCAGGTGCTCACGCACGGCTATGGCAAATTCTCCAAGGATGATTCCATCACGACGGATACGTATGCCACGGCTGCGCGCACGACGGACGGTACGCTGGTGATGGCCTATCTGCCGGATATCCGCACAGTGACCATCGACATGTCGAAACTGGCGGCGCAATCCAATGCGCGCTGGTTCGACCCCAGCAACAACACCTTCACCGACATCGGGTCGTTCGCCAACACCGGCACGCAGCAATTCACGCCGCCGGGCAACAACAATGACGGCGACGGCGACTGGGTTCTGGTTATCGAAACCGAGTGATACGCCATCCTTCGAGGGCCGCCTGCGGCGGCCACCTCAGGATGACGGTCCCGCGCATGCGTCACCCTGAGGTGCGACCCCGGACTTGATCCGGGGGAGCCTCGAAGGGTGACACGAAATGCGCTCTAGAACTTGAACGCGTAGACGTTGCTGTCGCCGGCGACATAGAAGCGCTTGTCCGTCGCCAGAATCGTCTGGAAGTGGTGCAGTCCGCTCATTGACGTGCCGCTGCCCGAGAAAACCACGCTGCCGTTGAGCGCATTGTAGCCGTGCAGCTGGTTGTCGCCTTCGGCCCCCACTGCCCACACGATGGCGTTGGCCGTTCCGTCCGTCGTGGTGACGATCGGCGAACCGCCGCCATTTAGCGCGGCACACCAGGCGAACGACATCGGCGAACTACCGCTTGCCGCGACACTGAGCATCGTGATGTTGCTGCCCGAACAATGACTGCTTCCGGAGTTCTGGAAGGCGACCATCGTGCCGGTCGGCGTTTCGTAGATCGCGGGCGCCGTGCGGATCCCGCCATTGGCCACCTGCATCACCTGGATCTGTCCGCCGATGCCGCCGAGATTGCCACGATCGGCGAGATAGGCGTTGCCATCCTTGCCGAGTGCAATCACGCGCTTGGCCTTCTTTGGGTCGTTCGCGACATTCAACGGCAGCGCTTCGGTGCCGCCCAGATCCGCGTCGCTGTTGTCGAGCTGCTTCCAGTTCGTGGGCGTGAAGAAATCGTGCGTGTTGTTCGAATGCGCCAACCCCGGAGCGAGGCGGATGATCGCCTCGCCATCCGCCCAGCTGCTCGCACCGAACGTGTTGCCGGTGGTGATGAAAATGTTTCGGCCGTCACCCGCAGTGCCGCCTTGCGCCCAGATGCCGCCGCCGGTCGCACGCGTCTGCCAATAGGCATCGAGCGACGCCGTATCCGGCGAAATCTGCGCGACCGTGCCATGATAGGCGCCGCAATCGCCGAAATGGCCGCCGTAGTTCACGTATAGCTTGTTCTTGAAGAACAGCAGCGCGCTGCGCTCGCCATGCACGGAAGAGTCGAACGTGGCGCCCTGGCCCGTCAGCAGCGCCTGCATGTCAAGCGGCCAGCCCGCAACAATGGAACCGTCGGTGAGCGACAGGGCATAAACGAGATGGCGCGCGCCATTGTTCGTCTTCGTCATGGCATCGAAATAGACGCGCTGCGCCACGGGATCGATCACCGGAGTGCCCGTGATTCCCATGGGATCGATATTGCCGCACGGAAGCTGGCTCAGCGGCATGGGCCCGGTGACGGCGCGCTGCCACACGGTCTTTCCGGTCTTCTCGTTCAGCGCGTAGACCGTGTTCGATTCCGTCGCGACAATGATGAGCCCGGGACCGCTGCCTTTCGGATGCCAGTAGAGCGGCTGCGCGTAGACGTGGCCCGAGATGCTTGGCGCGAACGCCGTATCACGCGTCACATTGGCCGCGGCGGCAAGCGTGAGCTTGGCGATTCTATACGCCCCGTCACGCTGATTTGAGTTGTGATAGGTCAGCACGTCCGCAGTCGCGGCAGAAGACAGGCACGTCGCCAGTGCCGCAGCGATCCAAAGGCTCCGCTTCATCGCTTGAACTCCATCGTTGGGGCCATTCCTTCACGGGACGAAGGCAAACGCATAGACCGTGTTGTCGGCTGCAACATAGAAGCGCGTCGCCGTGGCGAGGATCGTTTCGAAGTGATGCAGCCCCGTCATCGTTGTTCCGGTGCCATCGAAAACCGTTTGTCCGTTCAGCGCATTGAAGCCATGAAGCAGATTGTCGCCCTCGGCGCCGACCACCCAGACGATGGCGTTGGCCGTGCCGTCCGTCGTGGTGACGATCGGCGCGCCGCCACCATTCATCGCCGCGCACCAGGCGAAGCTGACCGGATTGGTGCTGCCGGCGGCGACGTTCAACATCGTGATGTTCTTGCCCGCGCATTGCGCACTGCCGCCGCTGGTAAACGCGATCATCACCGTCGAATCTGTCTCGTACACCGCGGGCGCCGTGCGGATGGCCGCCGTCGATGCGGGGAAGATGGCGAGCTGTCCGCCAATGCCGCCGAGCAAGTGACGGTCGGCGAGATAGGCATTGCCGTCCTTGCCGAACGCGATGATCCGCCGCGCCTTGGGTTGACCAGCAACGGGAATGTCGAGCGGCAGCGCTTCGGTGCCGCCGAGGTCCTTGTCGCTGCTGTCGAGGTCGGCCCAATTCGACGGCGTGAAGAAATCCTTCGGCCGGTTCGAATGGGCAAGGCCTGACACCAGACGGATGATGGCTTCGCCGTCGCTCCAGTCCGTAGCGCCGTGGGTGTTGCCGGTGGTGATGAAAAGCGACACGCCATCGCCGGCGATGCCGCCCTGCGCCCAGATCCCGCCCTTGAGCCCACGCGTCTGCCACGCACCGACGATCGTGGGCGTATCCGGGGTGAGCTGCACGACCGTTCCGTGATAGGTGCCGCAATCGCCGCCATTGCCGCCGTAATTCACGTAAAGATTGTTCTTGAAAAACAGAAGCGCGCTGCGCTCGCCATGGTAGGACGACGAGTACACGAGCCCCATGCCCGTGAGCCCGGCCTCCATGTCGAATGGCCAACCCGGCTTCTCGCTGCCGTCGGCAAGTGACAGGGCGTGGACCATATGGCGGGGACCGTTATCCGTCTGCGTCAGCGCATTGAGATAGAGCACACCGCCGATCGGATCGATCACCGGCGTTCCCGTGACTCCGACCGGATCGATATTGCCGCATGGCAGATTGGCGCGAGGAACGGATGGACCGAGTTGCGTCTGCCATTCGATGGCGCCGGTTGTCTCGTTCAGCGCATAAACGAAGTTCGACTCCGTCGCGACGATCACCTGTCCGTGCGTCGATCCGTCTGGCCGCCAGAACAAGGGCTGGGCGTAGATGTTTCCCTGCAAGGTCGCGTTGAAGCCCGTGTCGAGATGCATGGTGGCGGCGGCGGCAATGGTCAGCCCATGGATGATGTAGGAGCCGTGCCGCTGGTTGGAATTGTGATAGGTGACGACGCTGTGGGCATCGGCCGCGGCGGGCGCAGCCAGGAGAACAGCCACAGTCAACCACTGCCGCAAACCCATGATGGCTCCTCCGAGGGGCAAGGAGAGAAGAACCGACTCTAGCCCATCGCAACGGTTCCGGCGACCGGGGTTTCAACACAATGGAGCAATAACGAGCCGGCAAGGGATTGCGTGAAGAATCCGCGACGCGTATGTGATGCGGCGGGCCGGCTTAGCTCAGCTGGTAGAGCACCTGATTTGTAATCAGGGGGTCACAGGTTCGAGTCCTGTAGCCGGCACCAATTCCTCTTTTCCAAATGGCGATCCAGGCACCACTCTGGACCATGAAGCTGAGCCGCGCGCGGACTGTCGATGCCTTGATCCCACCATTGAGTACCCTACGCTGCTCCGATTGAGTCCATTGAACTTTCGGGGGCGGCGCATGGTGGGTCTGGCAATTCTCGTGGTCGGGGCGTCTATCGCATTCGCGGTCTGCGGAACGCTGATCGGACGGCGGCTTGTGCGGAACAACATGGCCGCCTTTCACAACGAAATCGTGATTTCGCTCTTCGCGGCTGCAGGCGTGGTCTATGCCGTGCTGCTCGGCTTCCTGGTTGTCGTCGTCTGGGAAGGTTACGATGGTGCGCACCGCAACCTTGCCGACGAGGCCGCAACGCTTCTTCCGCTGTATCGGCTGACCTATGGCATGGAAGCAGCTGAGGGAAAGGAATTTCGTGGCCTCATCCGCACCTATGCGGATGCGGTGATCCACGATGAATGGCCGAATCTCGGGTCCTCCGTGGCGGGCAGCAAGAGGGCCCGGCGGGCCATCGGCGACATCGACCGCACCTTCGCCCGCATCGATGCTCAGACAAAGCAGCACGATGCGCTGATCGATGCCGAATTCCTGCGAACGAAGTCGAAGATTCTGGCCGACCGCAACGAAAGACTCATCGAGGCCAGCGATCGCATCCCCTGGGTGATGTGGCTCGGCGCGGTCGGCGGCGGCTTCATCGTGATGGTCATGAGCTTTTTCATGTACATGGAACGCGTCTGGCCGCATGTCCTGATGGCCGGCCTGATGGGCTCGCTGATCGGCCTTCTGCTTTTCATTATGTCGGCGCTTTCCAATCCGTTCACGGGACCGCTGGCGCTGAGTTCCAGACACTTCCAGTACGCCGTCCAGGTGATGGACGACGACGACAGAGGCGATTAGCGGCCCACCGAGCTTCCGGCGAGATCTGCGATCGCTGGCGGAATGTTGGCTTCGCGATCAGCTTCGCCGGGATGGAAGGCCTGCGCCTCGCGATCGCCTTCCGCGAGATCGGCAGGTGAAAGTTGCAGCTTCAGCGCTTCCACGCGCGTGCGCGATTCCGTATCGCCCTGGGCAGCGGCGACCACATACCATTTGTAGGCGTCGCGCAGGCTTTGCGGCACGCCGTCGCCGCGCTCGTAGAGCACCGCGAGATTGAACTGCGAATTCACGTAACCCAGCGTGGCGGCGCGCTCGAACCAGCGCGCGGCCTCGAACAGATCCTTGTTCACGCCGTTGCCTTGCGCATAGGCGACGCCAAGCGAATGCATCGCCTTCCAGTTGCCCTGTCCCGCGGCGGCTTCGTACCATTTGATCGCCTGGACCGGATCCTTGGAGACGCCCTCGCCGCGCTCATACAGCGAGCCGAGCCAATATTGCGCCAGCGGCTCGTGGCCTTCGGCGGCCTTGGTGATCCACTGCGCCGCGCGCGACGGATCGGAGGCGACGTCCTCCCCGTGCAGATATTTGAGGCCGATCAGCAGTTCCGCCCTCGGATTGCCGGCATTGGCCAACGCCGACAGCCGGTCGAGCGGCGTGGCGCTCGATGGCAGCGACGCATAGGTTGTCGCCGCATGATGCACGGCACGATGCGCGGCATGATGCACGGCATTCTGAGTCAATTTGGGCAACGGCAGAGTGATTTGCGCGGCGACCGCGACCCGGCGTCCGTCCGACTTGCCGGCCTGGAACGCGACAGCGCCGCCGGCGACGAACAGAAGAAGCGTCGCGCTTCCAACCACAAGCTTCTGGCGTGCCGACAGGCGGACGCGGCGCTCCGCAAAACGTTGCCAGGCGGATTTCTCGTCTTCTGCATCCTCTGCCGTTGCGTCCGGTGCGTGCAGTTCGGCGAGCGTTGCAGCAGCCGTGGCTGCGCGCCGCGCGGCGACGACGTATCCGTCCTGCTCGGGACTCCGGTTGCGGCCGAACACGGCCGGCGCGGATGCTTCGGGCTCTGCGGCCACCGCTTCAACGGGCGCGGGCTGGGGCTCCGCGGATGCCACCGTTGGCGCCACCATCTCAACGGGCTTTGCCGTCTCGAGACGATCAAGCCGGCCGGACGCGTCGTTGACGTCAGCGCGCAGTTCCGATGCCAGACTGCGTTGGCGGCGCTCTGCCTCGTCCATCCGCTGGGTCAGCGACTGGCGCAACGTGTTGAACTGATCCTCGAACACGGAGAGACGATCCTGCACGCTGCGCACGGAATCGTCCGACTTCTGGTCGACGTTTCCAGCGCGCGCCTCGGCTTCCGTCATGCGGCGTTCGAGATCAGCGAGCGCCCGCTCGAACACGCGCAGCCGCCGCTCCAACCACGCATCGACCCGCGGACGATCGTCGGTGAAGTCTGGTCTGACGACGTTGCTCGGCACCGGTTCGGGATTGCTTTGCACGACAGTGATCGAAGGCCCCTTGTCGTCCGGCTCAGCGGACTCCGACACGGGTGCGGACAATTTCGGCTCGACGCGCCCATCCGAAGGCGTTGCAGGATTCATGACGGAAGCCTCGATTTTCTCCCCAACGGCGGTTTCGAGTTCAGGGGCATCATCGAAATCATCTTCAATGAATTCATCGAATTGCTTATCCAGGGCGCGCGCCCGGCGCATCAATGCGGCAAGGCCGGCGAGATCGTCGGCGGCGATGGCAAGCAGCAGCTCTTCCTTGCTGCGGAAATAGCCATACACGGTTGCCGCAACGAAGCCTGCTTCATCCGCCACGGCGGACAGCGAAAGACTGGATGTGTCGGCGCCACGATCCGCCAGCCGCCGCGCTGCATCCAGAATGGATGCGCGGGCCGCGTTGCGCTGAAGCGCAAGCTCCTGGTTGGTCGCCGTTGTGGCGCTCGTCCCCATGCGATCGAATACCCACTAGCTCTGGCCCCATTAAGGACCCGGAGGGGTTAAGGACCGCTTTCGTTCGTGCCGAAACTCGTAACGGAACCGATGAATTTGCCGTTCATTCCCGGTTCAGACGATCTTAACGACCATGGCGGAGGCAACTCGTTTTGCGAGGCATCAGGATGCATTTGTCTTCACGAAAAGCACTTTGGGCGGCGGCGCTTGGCGCAGCGCTCGCCCTCTCCGGGCCGGCTCTGGCCGACTCGGTCCGCGTACACGCCGGTCCGGGCGGCGCTCGTATCGGTGTTCGAGCCGGCGGCGATCATGTCGGCGTCCGCTTCGGCGGCCATGTAGACCGCTTCCATCGCGTTCCGCCCGACTTTCGCGCGCGTGGGTTTCGCCCAGGTGCGGGCGTCACCATGCGCGTCAGTCCGTTTCACTCCTTCCGCGGATGGCACGTGAACCGCTTCAACAGCGTCCAGCTCGCGCGATGGCGCGGCGGCCGCTGGTGGCACGGTTGGCACCACGGCCATATCGGCTGGTGGTGGTGGGTCGACGGCGGCTGGTTCTTCTATGACGCGCCGATCTATCCGTACCCCGGATACGTTTCCGACTATGCGTATGACGAGCCGAGCCAGGATTACGGCGACTATTGGTACTACTGCCGCGATCCCGAAGGCTACTATCCGTACGTCCAGCACTGCAACGGCAATTGGCAGCCGGTTCCGGCGCAGCCGAGCGGTGGATATGCCGATCAGGGCGGTTATGGACCGGGCGATCAGCAGATGGAGCCGGACGATCAAGGTCCGCCCGATGATCAAGGTCCGCCCGATGAAGGTGGTCCGGACGATTACGGCCCACCGCCACCGCCTCCGCACGGATAATGTGGTGATGATCTGAGAAGAGCGGCGTCGCCGGGATATCGGCGGCGCCGTTTTTCTATGCCGTCTTCGGCACGACCGCTGGACGCCGCGCGCGCTCCCAGCGCATCAGGCCGACAATCGCCGCGACCGTCGCAAGGTAGGCGACGATCTGCGCGCCATCGGGCGCCGCCGTGTAACCGACCAGCGTGTGCAGCATCTTGCCGAACAGCGCGCGCCAGCCTTCGCCGCCATCCGGCAGAAGCCAGGACGTGTCCCAGACCGTCGTCATCAGAACGTTGAGATAGCCCGCGTTCTGCAGGAACAGGATCGCCTGGGCCGCCATGCCGGCCGCCAGCAAGGTGATGAGGCCCGATGTCACGGAAAACAGTTTGCCGGGCGGAATCGAGACAAGGCCGAAATACATCAGGGCCGAAAGTGCCGCACCGGCTGCAAGTCCCAGCGCACCGCCAATGAGCATTCCGGCGACCGTCGTGCCGCCCTGGCTCGCGATGCCGTAAAGGAACAGGACCACTTCCGATCCTTCGCGCAGCACGGCGACGCCGACCACGACGGCCAGCGCCATCAGCGAGCGCTCGCCCGCCGAGACGGCCGCACCGACGCCGCGCAGTTCGCGCGCCATCTCGCGTCCGTGGCCCGACATCCAGACATTGTGCCAGGTGAGCATCAGCACCGCGACGAGCAGAATGCTCGCGTTGAAGATTTCCTGACCGGATCCGGAAAACAGATTGGCGATCTGGCCGGCGAACGCCGCGACCAGACAGGCGCCGAGAACACCAGCGGCCACACCGTACGAAACCCAGCGGCCGCGGTGCGACACGCCCTGCGTGGCGGCCAGAACGATGCCGACGATCAGTCCGGCCTCGATGACCTCGCGGAACACAATCACCAACGCAGCAAGCATCGGACTATTCCGCGATCACGACGCCTTGCGCCGTCTCGGCGTGGTACTCGCCCATGAAGGGATAGCGGCCGGGCGCCAGCGGACGCAGGCGGACATTGCCGGTCTGATGGCCGGGCACGACTTTTTCAACCTTGAGCGACGCGGAATCGAACTCCTCAGCGGCTTCATCCTGGTTGCTCAGGGTGATGAGCGACGGTTCGTTGGCCTTCACATGGATCTCGGCCGGCGTGAAACGATGATCTTTCAGCGTCACGGGAATGGCCCCGCTTTCATTGCCGCAGCCGGCAACGGTCACGAGCAAGGCCACCGGCAGAATGGACATCCGGCACCACGACATCAGACGGCTCTCAAAGAATATCTGCATGCGCATTCTAGTCGCAACTCATTCGCAATTTCAAGTACCTTTCAAATCGGCCGGAACCAGCCCTCGCAAGGAATTTCCCAGGTAAACCGCCTCGGCGCGCTTCAGGTCGGCGAGGGTCAGAATAGCTTCCGCGCAGTCCCCCGTCTCCACCAGTTCCTGTCGCAGGCACCCGTTCAGCAGTCCAGACGACAGGGCCGGCGTCACCAGGCTTCCGTCGACGCGGGCGAAAACATTCGTGCGGCTTCCTTCCGTGACCTCGTCGCGCTCGTTCAGGAAGACGACCTCCTCGCAGCCCTGCGCGGATGCCTTGGCCAATTCCGCTTCGAAGAGCTCGCGGCGATTGGTCTTGTGGTGGAGAAGAAGATCGCCGCTGGCGACCGGGACCGCCGAAACCGCGCAGCGCCACGGGCCTGCGGTTTCCTGAAACGGTTCGACGCGCACGGCAAACGATCCGTCTTCCGCCAAAGCCAGCCGCACCCGCATCGCGCTTGCGCATGACGCAACGGCACTGCTTAGCGCGGCACGCGCGATTTTCTCATCGAACGGGATCGCGAAGAAGTCTGCCGACGCGCCCATGCGTGCGAGATGCCGGTCGAGACGCAGGAAGCCCTCGCCGATTGTCCAGCGCAGCGTTTCGATCAGCTCAATCGGCTCACGCGCGGTTTCGTAGTACTTCGCCTTGAGCAGACACTCGGCATATTCGGATGCGCTGCGCGAGTCCTGAACGACGGCACCGCCGATGCCCAGCTCGCCGCGATTGCCGGAGATTGTCAGCGTCCGGATTGCCACGTTGAACTTGGCAGAGCCATCCGGCGCGAAATAGCCGATGGCGCCGCAATAGACGCCGCGCGAGCTGGATTCGAGCTCGCGGATGATTTCCATGGCGCGAATCTTCGGCGCCCCGGTGATCGACCCGCAGGGAAACAAAGCACGCAGGATGCGGGACGCGGAAACATCCGATGGAAGCTCGGCGGCCACGGTCGAAACCATCTGGTGAACGGTGGGATAGGTTTCGATGGCGAACAGATCCTCGACCGTGACGGTGCCGACGCGCGCGATGCGGCCGATATCGTTGCGCAGGAGATCGACGATCATCAGATTTTCGGCGCGCTCCTTGTCGCTGGCGCGCAGATGAACACGGGCCGCCGCATCGGAAACCGGATCATTGCCGCGTGGAGCCGTCCCTTTCATCGGCTTGGTGGTGATGCGGCGGCCGGAATCCACCGCAAAGAACAATTCCGGCGAAAGACTCAGGATGTGGTGCTCGCCGTCATCGATATAGGCGCAATGCTCCGCCGCCGACCGCTCCCGCAGGCGCGCATACAGCGCAAGCGGATCGCCGGCGAAGGCAAAGCGCGACCGGAAGCTCAAATTCGCCTGATAGATATCGCCGGCTCCGATGAAATCGTGAACCCAGCGAAACCGTGCCGCGTAGGCCGCTTCGTCCCATTCATGCTGCAACGGTCCGGCGTAGGCGCGGCCCTGCAGCCGCTTCTGAAAATACGCACCCGCATCCACCGCCTCGACATCCGCGAACACACCGAACCACAGAAGTGGAATGCGCCGGTCCCCTGGTAACAATGACGAGAGCCTAGGCTCCACGAGGTAGCCCAGTTCGTAGCTCGCGTATCCGGCGACATGGTTGCCCTGGCCCAGCGCCTGCTCGATGGCAGCCAGCGCTCCACCCACTTCCTCGGGCCGATCGGCCCGGATCACGAACAGGGGATTGTGAAACGCTAACATTCGCCCGGCTTGCGGACGCGCGTCATCAACTAGGACAATGGGTTGGTTCATGGGCTTTTGGGGACCTGGCCCCTCCCATAACCCCCTTGATCGAGGGTCGAAAGTCCCCACATTTCGTGGGTGAGGCGGCGCCTGTGTTTGGGCCGCGGAATCAAATACCCGGCGGGTGCCGGAAAGCCGCTCGAAGGAGGGCTTTGAAAATGAACAGGAATTTGCCGTTCAACAGCCCGTTTCTCCTGGGATTCGATCATCTGGAGAGGCTGCTGGAACGTACGGCCAAGGCCGCCACCGACGGCTATCCGCCCTATAATATTGAAGAGTCCGGCGGGGATCGTTTTCGCATCACGCTCGCGGTTGCAGGATTCACCCGCGACGAGCTGAGTGTGACAGTCGAAGACAACCAGTTGGTGATCCGCGGCAAGCAAACGGAATCGGGCGACCGGACGTTTCTTCATCGAGGAATCGCGGCACGGCAGTTCCAGAGGGCCTTTGTTCTCGCCGACGGAATTGAAGTGACCGGTGCTGAATTGGAGAACGGATTGTTGTCGATCGAAATCGCGCGCCCGAAGCCAAATGCGATCACGCGCAAGATCGAAATCAAGAATGGAGGCGCAGCCTGAACGGAAGGGCGCGAGAAGGAGGTCGATCATGACCGAGAGAGACGAAATCCTGGATGAGGACGCCGCCGAGAATTTTGAGCCGGCGCGCATTGCCTACATCAAGCCAACCGGCCTGGAAGAGGCCAAGCGGCTCGGCATCGTGCCTGCGGGCATCCAGCTTCCCGAAAACGTGAAGCTCTATGTGCTGCATGCCATCGACGGCAGCGTGCTCGGCTACACCGACGCCTGGGATACGGCTTACGGCGCCGCCGTGCAGAACGAACTCACGCCGGTGTCGGTGCATTGACGGAAGTCAGAAGCCTGAAATCGGAAGTCAAACGGAAAGGCCGGACATATCTGTCCGGCCTTTCTGATTTCCGGGTTCTGATTTCCGATTTCTGCGGCGTGAGCCGCTACGCCGCCTGCTGCCCGTGACCGTTGGTCTTTTCCGTGAGCAGCGCGTAAAGCACCTCGGCATCCTTCGCCGCGCGGAGCTTTTCGCAGGTCGCCTGATTGCGCAACAGGCGCGAAACGCGCGCCAGCGCCTTCAGATGATCCGCGCCGGCACCTTCCGGCGCCAGCAGCAGGAATACGAGGTCGACCGGCTTGTCGTCGACCGCGTCGTAATCGATCGGCGTTTCAAGGCGCGCGAACAATCCGACGATTTTCGCAAGCCCGGCGATCCGCCCATGCGGCACGGCGATGCCCTGACCCATGCCCGTGGAGCCGAGGCGCTCGCGCTCGATCAGCGTTTCGGTAATCCGCCGCTCGGGCAATCCCGTCAGCTGCGCTGCGCGCGCCGCAAGATCGTGAAGAAGCTGCTTCTTGCCGTTGGCTTTTATGGCGGGAAACACCGCCTGGGGCACGAGCAAATCCGTGATTTCCATGATGACCTTCTGAAAGGTGGGAAACTAACCGGCGGCTTGTCCCGCTCTGCTCTTTTCGTGATGATTCTTCAATCGCCGCTTGTAACGCCTGATCTGCTTCTCGAGTCTGTCGATCGCCTCGTCGAATGCGTGATGGGCGTCCTGCGCCGCACCTTCCGATTTCAGCACCGTGCCCGAATCGAGATGCGCGGTGCAATCAACGCGGAACCCCGAACCTTCATGAGAGAACACGACGTGGGATTCTGCGCCTCCGTCGAAGTGCTTTCCAATTACTGCTTCCACTTGCTTGCGCACCTTGTGTGGAAGCGCTTCACCGATCTCGACCTGCTTGCCTGACACCCGCACCTTCATGGCCTGTTACGCTCTGGTGGTTGGATTCGTACAGCTGGCCGACACCCTCACGAAAAAGGCGGCGGACCATATGTCCCGGGTCCCCTCCTGTCAACGCCGGAAACCTGCAAATTGGACGCACCGGCGAGACGCATTTTACGCCTCTCCACGGAAGATGGAATGCGCATGCCTTCACGATATTTTGCGACCGTCCGCCTTGCGATATCGACGCCGTCGGCGGTGAGCAGCGCCACGATCCGGTCGTCGGAAAGGATATCGGCGTCCTCCTTCTCGATCATTTCCTTGATGCGGTCGCGGACGGCTTCGGCCGAGTGCGCCTCGTGACCGTTAACCGCAGCGATGGCGGCCGTGAAGAAATATTTCAGCTCGAACGTGCCGCGCGGCGTGGCAATGTACTTGTTGGAGGTCACCCGGCTCACCGTTGATTCATGCATGCCGATGACATCGGCGATCGTGCGCAGGTTCAGCGGCCGCAGATGGCGCACGCCGTAGGTGAGGAACCCGTCCTGCTGGCGCACGATTTCGCTCGACACTTTAAGGATAGTGCGCGCCCGCTGATCGAGACTCTTCACCAGCCAGTTCGCGTTGTTGAGGCTTTCGATGAGATAATTCTTCGATCCGGCGTCCTTGGCAGACGCCGAGACCTTGGCATGATAGCGCGCGTTCACCAGCAGTTTCGGCAAGGTGTCGGAGTTCAGCTCCACATGCCAGCCGCCATCCGCACCTTCACGAACGAAAACATCCGGCACCACGGGCTGCACGGGTTCCGTGCCGAATGCCAGACCCGGCTTCGGTGTCAGCGCACGGATTTCCGCGATCATGTCGCGAATGTCGTCTGCGTCGACGCAGCACGCCTGGCACAGGCCGGCGATATCGCGGCGGCCGACCAGCTCGAGATGGTCGAGAAATTTCTGCATGCACGGATCAAGACGGTCCTGCTCGCGCAATTGCAGCGCGAGGCATTCGGCCAATGTGCGCGCGGCAACGCCGGTCGGCTCAAATCCCTGAATGGTGCGGAGAACCTCGTCGACCGCTTCCGCCGCGGTTCCAAGCTGGGCGGCCACTTCGCCGACGCCGGCGCGCAGATAACCCGCCTCATCGACGGAATCGATCAGAGCCGCTGCGATCAGTTTCTGCTCGCCGTCAAGAGCCGCGATACTCAACTGATTGAGCAGATGATCCTTCAATGTGGCGGCTTCCGACAGCGTGCGTTCCAGGCCCTCGCCATCCGCATCGAGCGATCCACCGGAACGAACTGTCGTCCAGTCGGCCAGAGGCGTCTCGCGCGACGGGCCGGGCGCAACGGAAGAATCTTCAGCATAGACATCGGCGCGCTCGGCATCGATGTCCTCGGCCTTGCTGAAATCCTCGCGCGCCAGCGCCTGTTCCAGCGGTTCGTCGGCAGCGGGCGCAGCGGCATCGGCCGAACGCTCCGCTTCGCCGGCCTGCTCGCGCTCGTCGCGTTCCAGAAACGGATTCTTCTCGAGCTCCTGCTCGACGAATTCGGCAAGCTCGAGGTTGGACAGCTGCAGCAGCTTGATCGCCTGCTGCAATTGCGGCGTCATGACCAGGGATTGCCCCTGACGCAACTCGAGCCGCTGTGCCAACGCCATACGCTTGCCCCTTCAACCCGCGATTAGAGCGCGAACCGCTCTCCGAGATAGACTCTACGAACCTCGCGGTCGCCGACGATTTCCTTCGGCGTGCCCTCTTTGAGAACCTGCCCCTCGTGAATGATGTAGGCGCGATCGATCATCTCAAGCGCGTCGCGCACATTGTGATCGGTGATCAGCACGCCGATGCCGCGATCCTTCAGATGGATCACGAGATCGCGGATGTCGTTGACGGCGATCGGATCGATACCGGCCAGCGGCTCGTCGAGCAGGATGTAGGACGGATGCGTGGCCAGCGCGCGGGCGATTTCCACGCGGCGCCGCTCGCCGCCCGACAGCGCAATGGCTGGAGTCTCCCGCACATGGGTGACGCCGAATTCGACCATCAGCTCTTCCACGATGGTCTCGACGCGCGCGGGATCGGGTTCGACCAGTTCGGCGGTGGCGCGGATGTTCTCTTCGGCCGTCAGGCCGCGGAAGATCGATGCTTCCTGCGGGAGATACCCGATGCCCATGCGGGCACGGCGGTACATCGGCAGCTTGGTGACGTCATGGCCGTCGAGCTCGATAGTGCCGTAGTCGGCCGGGATAAGGCCGGTGATCATGTAGAAACAGGTGGTCTTGCCGGCACCGTTTGGGCCCAGAAGGCCGACGACCTCGCCGCGGCGCAGCGACAGGCTCACGCCCCGCACCACCGGACGCTTCTTGAAGCTCTTGCCGATGCGCGTGACGGTCAGCCCCTGCCCGCCCTCGACGACGCGCGGTTTTTCCTTTTTGGCCGGGCCTTTAGCCGGTGTTTCGGTGGTGGGCATCCCTGTCATGGCAAGAACTGTGCCTATCCGTCTTTAAGGAACCATGAACGCTATTTTTCGGCGGGATTGGGAGTTGTCTCAGAACCGCCACCGGCGGCCGGGGTGGATGATTTCTTGCCTGACTTCTTGGTCCCCGACGCGGTGCCGGCATTCGGATTCTGCTTGGGAACGAAGAGCCCGTGAACGCGCTGGCCCGGCGACGTCAGGTGGGCGAGGCCGGAGTTCATGTCCATCACCAATTTGGTGCCGCGCATGACATCCTTTTCCTTTGTCAGGACGACATTGCCGGTCATGGTGATGGTGCGCGGCCCGAGTTCGTAGATGCCGACATCGCCGGTGGCGGTTCCGTTGGGCGCCACCACGACAACCTTGCCGGTCGCTTCGATGCGTGTCGGCTTGCCTTGCGCGACATTCACCTTCATGCGGTCCGATCGCATCCGCGTGTCGCCCTGAATGGCGATCACGTTGCCGGTGTAGACGCCGATCTTGTTGTTGAGATCGTAGTCGAAATTGTCCGACGTGATGTCGATCGGCGCATTGTTGTTGTGGTTGCCGAGCCCGAACATGTCGGTGGTGTCGCCCGCGTTCGCCTTGGCGGGCTTGGTTCCCTTGGCCGGCCTGGCGCTGCCCGCCGGCGTCTGCGCAACGGGTGCTTGCGCGGCAGGTGTGTCCGCTGCCGGTGCTTGCGCCGCCGGAGCATCCTGCCCAAAGGCGGTTCCGGTCATGGCAAGAAAGATCGGCAGGATGAAAAGTCGTTTCATGATTTCTTCGGCGTCTTGCCGCTGCTGGTGTTGCTGCTGCCCTGCGACGGATAGATTCGCATCGCGACGTGACCGTCAAGGTACAGATGTTTGGTCGGCCGTTCGATATGGAATCGATCGGCGCGGAAGGTTCCGAGCGGTCCCTGCCCGTGAACGGGCCGGTTGCCGCGCACCGTCACGCGCGCACACCGTCCCCGAGGTTTGCCTGGCCTGGGAGGCGGACCCTTGCCTGTAACGGGATCGCAGCTGGGCGCCAGATCGACAAAGGCCGCAGTCGTATGGAGTTCGTAGCCGCTGTCGGAATAGAGCGACAGATTGCCGTCCAGCCAAAGTTTCTGCGCGTCGGTATCCAAAAAGCCGTGCGGCGAATTCATCGTGTACCAGGCGCGCCCCTTGTCGGTGAGATCGGCATCGATATTGCTCAGTTTCGCGCGATGGAGATGGTGGGGATCCTGAACCGCCAGGTCGGCCGTGATCACAAAGGGATTGCCATCGCCGTCCGTGCCCGTGAGATGCGGCCTCAACATGGCAAGGTCGTTCGCAAGCTTCTCCAGATACTGGAATGCCATTGTGTAGCGCCCGGAGTCGCGCGGCTGCAACGAATAGGCGAGCACGGCCAGCAGCAGCGCAGCGGCCGCCAGCAGCAGCGCCCGCTTCATGATGCCCACGAAGCGCGTGTAGCGCTGCGCGTCCAGCACCGTCGTGCGCGCATGGATCGCCCAGTCGACATGCGACCGGCTCGATCGCGCGGACCCGGTGCCGCGGCGTCGGACAGGCTTGGGCGCAGCGGGACTCGTCTGCGCCATCTACTGAAGCCCTGCCCTCAGGCAATCGTGGATGTGGATGATGCCCACGGGCTTGCGCGACGCGTCGTCGGGATCCAGCACGAAGAGCCGCGTGATCTTGTTGTCATTCATGAAGGCGAGGGCCTCGGCGGCCAGCTGACCCGCCGCCGCAATCTTCGGGCTCTTCGTCATCACGTCGCCGGCGGACTTGTCGAGCAGATCGCGGCTCATATGCCGCGACAGGTCGCCGTCGGTGATGATGCCGACGAGACCGCCATTCGCATCTGTGATGCCGACGCAGCCGAAGCGGCAGCGTGCCATGACGATCAGCACCTGCTGCATGAGCGTGTCGGCGGTTGCCAGCGGCAGTTCCACGCCGGAGTGCATCAGATCGGCCACGCGAATGAGAACGCGGCCCAGCGATCCGCCGGGATGCAGCTCGCGATATTGATCGGCGGAAAATCCGCGCCGTTCCATCAGCGCAACCGCCAGCGCGTCGCCCAACACCACCATCAATGTCGTCGAGGTCGTCGGCGCCAATCCCATCGGACAGGCCTCGCGCGATTTCGGTAGCAGCAGTTTCACGTCGGACGCCTGCAGCAATGTCGAGTCTGGATTCGCTGCCATGCCGATCAGGGGAATGTGGAACCGCTTCGCGTAAGTGATGAGATCCGACAGTTCCGCCGTCTCGCCGCGATAGGACAGCATCAGCAGCACGTCGCCCGGCACCAGCTCGCCGAGATCGCCGTGGCTGGCTTCGGCGGGGTGCACGAAATGGGCTGGCGTGCCGGTCGAGGCGAGCGTGGCGGCGATCTTGCGGCCAATCAGTCCGCTCTTGCCCATGCCGCTGACGATCACGCGGCCCCTGGCGGCAAGGATGACATCGACGGCGCGGCTGAAATCGCCGTTCAGCGCGCCTTCCAGCGAGCGCAGCGCTTCGGCGGCGTATTCCAGCACGCGCGTTGCGGCGGAGAGATCGCTTCTCTTTCCGTCATCCACGCGTGGAGCAGCAGAAGCCCGGTCGGCAGAACGCATTCAGACACCCGTGATGTTTGAGGCCGGCCCGCCCCCACGATGCCCGCATCCTTGGTGCCGCGAGCAAGGCGCGGCTTCAAATTCCAAAGCAATTATGGGGGGTTGTCCGATCCACTTCAAGGTAAAGACGGGGACCGGCGTTAACTCCCGGTTCTAGTGCGCGAAAATATCGGTATCCGCCCAGCCGGCAAGATCGAGCTCGGCACGCTGCGGCAGAAAGTCAAAGCAGGCTTGCGCGAGCCCCATGCGTCCCTCGCGCACCAGCATGGTGTCGAGGCCTTCCTTCAGACGGTGAAGATAGGCGACATCATTTGCGGCATAGGCGAGCTGCTTCTCGGTCAGTTCCGGCGCGCCCCAGTCCGAGCTTTGCTGATCTTTCGACAAGTCGACGTTCAGGAGTTCCCGCACCAGGTCCTTCAGGCCATGCTTGTCGGTGTAGGTGCGCACAAGCTTCGACGCGGTCCGCGTGCAATAGATGGGCCCGGCCATGACGCCGAGATACTTCTTCATCATGGCGAGATCGAAGCGCGCGAAGTGGAAGATCTTGAGGCGGTTCCGATCGGTGAGCAGAGCCTTCAGGTTCTTCGCGGAATAGTCGCGTCCGTCGAACTGCACGGCATGGCAAATGTTGTCGCCGGCGGAAAGCTGCACCAAACAAAGCCTGTCGCGATTGGGATTGAGGCCCAGCGTCTCGGTATCGATCGCGATGGCTGAGCCCAAATCGAGCCCATCCGGCAGATCGTTCTTGTGCACCTTGATTTTCAAACGGCCCGGATTCCGTCGGTTGCGTCGAGGTCAAATAGAATTGGCTGCGCCTGAAAGCAAGAGTCCGGCCGGCGCAGGCTCCTACATGGTCGGCACCACCAGACCCGCCGCTTCAGGCAGCAGCCCGATATCCTGCGGCTGCGCATAGTCCAGGCCGTAGCCGTAGGGAAACAGCGGATCGTAGTTGGCATCGCCGACATTCAGCGGAGTCTGGTCCGGCGCCCGGGGCCAGGAGAACGACAGCCGGCCTCTGAAATCATAAGGCATCGACCCGTCGGGCTTGCGGAAGAGAAGATCGGCGATCCCGCCCCCTTCGGAGCCCGGCAGCCACGCGGCGATGAAGGCATCCGACGCATTGATCTCGCGCGTCACATAGAGCGGACGCCCGGACAGGAACACGGCAACCACCGGAATGCCTTGCGCCTTCAGGCTTTGCAAAAGACGCAGATCGCGCGGATCGTTTGCCTGATACGACAAGTCTGGCCGGTCGCCCTTGAACTCCGCATACGGATCCTCGCCGAACACGACGATGGCCACATCGGGTTTCGTGGTGAAACTGCCGTCGACGCTGAGCGTCGCCGTGCCTTGCGCAGCTGTGACCGCCTCGGCGATCCCTTCATAAATGGATTGTCCGTGCGGATATTCGGCGCGGGCGTGTCCGCCGCCCTGCCAGGAAATCGTCCAGCCGCCGGATTGCTTGTCGATGCTGTCCGCGCCATCGCCCGCGACCAGCACATGCAGACTCGGCTTGAGCGGCAGCAATTGATGTTCGTTCTTCAGCAGCACGAGCGATTCGCGCACGGCCTGACGCGCAACCGCACGATGCTCCGTCGATCCAAGCTGATCCCATTGTCCGCCGAAAGGACGCTTCGATGGCGCACCGGCTTCGAACAATCCGGCGCGCAGCTTCACGCGCAAGATTCGCGACACCGCCTGGTCCAGGCGCGCCAGCGGAATGGTGCCGCTTTCCACCTGCATCAACGTCGTCGTGTAGAGGCCCCTCCAAGTATCCGGCGCCATGTACATGTCCACACCGGCCAGCAGTGCGGAAGGACAATTGCTCCCGGTGCAGCCGGGAAGCTGCGTGTGCGCATTCCAGTCGCTGACCGTGAATCCGTTGAAGCCGAAGCGGTCGCGCAGCACGTCGTTGATGAGCGGCCGGTTGATGGACATCTTCTCGCCGTGCCAGCTCGAGAACGAGATCATCACCGTCTGCACACCGGCTGCGATGGCCGCCTGGTAGCCAACTGAATGGATGTCGCGCAGCTGCTCCTCGGTTGAGAGGTTGTCGCCCTGATCCTTGCCGTTGTTGGTTCCGCCATCGCCCAGGAAATGCTTGGCGGTGGCGACAAGATGCGGACCTTTCAGGAAATCCGGCGTGCCGGGATCGCCCTGAAGTCCGCGGACGATGGCGCCGGCATATTCGCGCACGAGATCGGGATTTTCCGAATAGCTTTCGTAAGTGCGGCCCCAGCGATCGTCGCGCGCCACCGCCACGACCGGCGCGAAGGTCCAGTCCTGACCGCTGACGCGTGTTTCGATCGCTGTGATCTCGCCGATGCGGCGCAAAAGGTCGGGATCGCGCGTCGCACCCAGTCCGATGTTGTGCGGGAAGATGGTCGCGCCCGGCAGATTGTTGTTGCCGTGAACGGAGTCGATTCCCCAGATGACCGGAATGGCGACATGCCCCGGCGGCACATCCATCGACGCCTGATAGAAGGCGTCGGCCTGCGCGAGCCAGGCCTGCGCCGGCGCGAGATCGTTGCCCTTGGGGCCGGAATCGCCGCCGCCGAGGACCGATCCAAGATGATAGGCCTTCACATCGGCCGGCGTGACGTAATCGATGTCGGCCTGCATGATCTGCCCGACCTTTTCCGCCAGCGTCATCCTGCCGAGGATGTCGGCGACGCGCGCCTCGATCGCGGGATCTTCCGCCACGCCGCTTTGCAGCTGCGGCCAGATGTCGGGATGCACGGGAACATGTGTTTCGACCATGGGTGCGGCCGGCGGCGGCGCTTGCGGCGACGGAGGCGCTTGCGGGGACGGAGGTGTCTGCGGGGATGCGGCCATGGCTGTGCCCGACCATACCATCGCGGCGAACAGAACGAGGGAGAGGGTGGGCTTCTTGAGGTTCACGCGGATTGGGTAACGGTCGATGGAAAGGATGGTGCCCAGAAGAGGACTCGAACCTCCACGCCTCGCAGCGCTAGTACCTGAAACTAGTGCGTCTACCAATTCCGCCATCTGGGCACGGGATCGGGGGCGGATACTTACGTGGCCGGTCCCCCGAAAGTCAACGCATTGGCGGCGGTCGGCACTGTTACATTTTGCGATTGATGTCGTGAACGTTGAAGCCAATCCAGATCAGAAGGGCGATTATAGGTAGCCCTAACCACTGGATGTCCGACATATGCTCAAACCAGCCCATGTCCTTCCCCCACCAAACCGCTTCCGGCTGTGAGACAATAAACCCGTGCCCAAGACCCCAACAGGTGCCATACGCCCTTCGGCTTGATCTGGCGCCGACTTCTCCCCATCTCCGGTGCTAGGATCGGCAGGGACCAAGGGAGGGAACCATGCTGGTTGCGACGACGGAGAATGTGGCCGGGCACCGGACCAAACAGACGCTCGGCCAGGTGTTCGGCGTGGTGGTGCGCTCGCGCGGGCTGGGCGGCAACATCATCGCCAGCTTGCGCTCCATCGCCGGCGGCGAGATTCACGAATACACGCAGCTGCTGGAAGAGACGCGTAGGCAGGCCGTCGACCGGCTGGTGAAGAACGCGACGCTGATGGGCGCGAATGGCGTCGTGATGATGCGGTTCGATTCCTCCGAGATTGGGCAATACATGAGCGAGATCGTCGCCTACGGCACGGCGGTCGTGCTGGAGCCTGACAATGCTGCGTAGTGTCGTCATCGCCATCGGCGCTGCTGCGACCATCTGCGGCGGTTTCGCGCTCATGATGGGCGTCGCACCCGGTTTCGTCGCGATCTTCTGGGGTTTGGTGATCGTGCTGTCGATCATCTACGAGCGGTGGGTCTACAAGCCGATCGAAAAATCATCGCCCGGCCCGGGCTGGACCAAGACCGCCGAACGTTTCATCGACGATGCCACGGGACAGGAAGTCACCGTCTGGCTCGATGCCGCCACCGGCGAACGGAAATATGTGAAGGGCTGAGGCGTCAAGCGATCGGTTTGCACTGATCCTGTTTGCCTTCCGGGACGTGACCGAATTCGAAGGTGACGGAGCCTGCACCGGTCGAGCCGTTGATGTTGACGGTGTCGGGGCGCGTTCCCATGCGAACGACAAGCGACTCAGCTCCGACCTGCGCCACAACATCTCCACCCGAATTCCAGGACATCAAGAACGTGAATGTTCCTTGGCCGCCCGTCGCACTCCGGAACTTGCGGGTTCCGAGATCCACGCTATCGTCGATTGCTGCTCCCAATTCCGATTCAAAAGGCGGGCGGTAGAATCGCGCCCGGATTGCCAGCCGAGCCAGCCGCCCCGACTTTTCTTCACCTTTTCGGACGAATACCGTAATTGCGGGATGCCACCTGGTCGTCGGCTGGCCGTAACGGTCGAAGCGCACGATGCCGCGAATCGCATTGATCGGGCACGACACCCTTCCCCACCAACTCTCATAGTGTCCGTCGGAAGCATCGAAACGAAAGGTCTTTGGCGGTGACAGCCGCTCGAATGCATCGGCGGGTGCGGAAATGGCAGAGGCAAGAACCAACGATGCCAACACAATACGAATCATCAGCCTGGCCTACGCCTGCACCGCATAGTCGCGGAAGTGCTTCTTGCCGGCGAGCGCGCGGCGATACTCGTCCTTGCTCAGGATGTTCTCGTCCAGCGTCATGTCGGTGCGGCAATAATTCTGGAAGAACTCGGCGATGCGCTCCGGTGACGGCAGGACGCCGTCGCGGATGAAGTTGATGTCGATGTTCATGCAGATGGCGCCGACCACGCCATAATCCTTGCGCACGATCGGAATGGTCGTGCACTTGAAGCGGCGCGCGCCGATGTTGAGTTCGTAGTTCAGCTTGTCCTGCTTGAGGTTCACCCGCCGCATGAGGTCGACCAGCAGGGTGGTCGTGCCCATGCCGAGCACGCGGCCCGTCACGTCGCCGCTTTCGATGGTGGTGATGGAATGGGTCGGGTTGGACAGATCGTGCACCAGGATTTCGATTCCCATGTTCGGGAAGGTGCGGCCAATCAGGCGCGCGATGTTGCGGTAGTTCTCGAGGAATTCCTGCGTGTCGTCGGTGACGCTCGCGGCCTGATACCGCGCGCGCAATCTTTCATAGGCCGTCTTGTCCTGTTCGCTGAGCTGACTGCGCACATCGTTCTGCTCGCCGATGAACAGCAGCTGCCGGGCGGCGCGCGCGTCGCGATTGCGCAGGAAGTGGTGCATGGCCAGCCGGAAATCCTTGAGGCTGAACTCGGCGAACCGCTCCGGCGTCGCCACGTAGGGGTAGAAATCGTATTCGGTCAGTGCGCGGCCCTCGAGCCGCTTGCGCTCGCGATAGCGGCCGATCAGGAACCCTCCGCCCAGGAACAGCAGCGACACCGCCAGATTCTGGGCAAGACCGCTCAGCCAATCCGCGCCAACCATGCTCACTCCCCCAAACAGGCACCCGCCATGCTACGCGAGCCGCAAGCGGCCTGCACACGATTCGAACGCCTTTCCGGCCCTTGCGCCGGGCCATGGCTGCGCTATGAACCCCCCGGCAGCAACGGACGTTCGGCATGCTCAATCAGATTGTCACGGTGTTCGGCGGATCGGGCTTCCTCGGGCGCAACGCGGTGCGGGCACTGGCCAAGGGCGGCTTCGGCTACCGGCTGCGCGTGGTTTCGCGGCGGCCGAACTCGGCGAACTACCTCCTGCCCATGGGCCATGTCGGTCAGATCCAGGTCATGCGTGCCGATGCGCGCGATCCCGATGCCGTGGCGCGCGCCATTGCCGGCGCCGATGCGGTGGTGAACCTCGTCGGCATCCTCTACCCGCATGGCGGGCAGACTTTCGAATCGGCGCACATCGATGCGGCGCGCAACGTCGCGCATGCGGCGCGCGCGGCCGGCGTGAGCACGCTCGTCCATATCTCGACGCCCGGCGTCAGCCCCGATTCCCCATCCGCCTATTCGCGCACCAAGGCGGAAGGCGAGATCGTGCTGCGCGAGGAATTCCCCGGCGCCACCATCCTGCGGCCGTCGCTGGTGTTCGGCCCCGACGATGATTTCTTCAACAAGTTCGCATCGCTGGCGCGCTTCACGCCCGTGCTGCCCTTGATCGGCGGCGGCCACACGCGCTTCCAGCCGGTGTTCGCCGGCGATGTGGGAGCGGCCATCGCCAAATGCGTCGACGACCCATCCACGCGCGGCAAGACCTACGAACTTGGCGGACCGGCTGTCTACACCTTCAAGGAGATGCTGGAGATCATCTTGCGCGAATCACATCGCTCGCGCCTGCTGGTGCCGGTGCCGTTCTGGCTGGCGACGCTCAAGTCGTACTTCCTGCAATTCCTGCCCGGCACCTTGCTGACGCCGGACCAGGTGACGTTCCTCAAAGGCGAGAATGTCGTGGCGGCCGGTGCGCTGACCTTCGCCGACCTCGGCATCACGCCGGATTCTCTCGAAGCCGTGCTGCCGTCCTACCTGTGGCGCTTCCGGCCGAAAGGGCAGTACGAGAATTCTGCGGCCGAGCGCGTCGAGGGCCACCCGGCCGTTCGCTAGACGTAGTGCGTCGCCGCCAGCACGGCGAAAATCGCCAGTCCTAGGAAGATGCGATACCAGCCGAATGGTTTGAGGCCGTAGCGGCTTAAGAAACCGATGAATGTCAGCACCACGCCATAGGCGACGATGAACGACACGACGAAGCCGAGCCCGATCGTCGCGAAATCGCCGCCCGACAGCGCGTGCCATTTCTTGTAGAGCTGCAGCACGGTGGCGCCCAGCATGGTCGGCACGGCGAGATAGAAGGTGAAGTGCGCGATGGCCTTGCGCTCGATGCCCAACAGCTCGCCGCCAAGGATGGTGGCGCCGGAACGCGACACGCCCGGCAGGATCGCCAGCACCTGGCACAAGCCCACCTGAAACGCCTTCGACAGGGGCAGGTGATCGCCATCGTGATAGCGCGGACGTGGCGCGATCCGCTCCAGCACGAGGATCAGGATGCCGCCGAGCGTCATCGTGGTCGCGATCACCGGCAGGGCGGTCTGCGGATTGAGCAGCACATTGTTGATGAACTTGATCAGTACCGCGCCGACGATCGCTGCCGGCAGGAACGCCACGATCACGGCGGCGGCGAATCTCTGCGCGTTTCGGTCGGTCGGCAGGCCAACCAGCACGCCGACGAACTTCCGCCAATAGGCCACGACCACCGCGAGGATCGCGCCCAGCTGGATGATGACGGTGAACGCTTCCCAGCGGTCGCCGGAAAGCCCCAGCAGCTTCTCCGCGATCAGCAGATGCGCGGTCGAGGAGACCGGCAGGAATTCTGTCAAGCCTTCGACGATGCCGAGCAGCACCGCATTCACCAGATCGTGCACGTGGTATTTCCCCAGACTTTCTCACGTCAGCTAACATGATCCGATTGGCGGTGTCACCGCTGCGTTTCCTTGGCGCGCTGGCAAACGAAATCCGGGCCGCCAGGCGCGCGGTGGCGCGGTAATAGAGTCGGAGGTGTCTACTTGGCCGATTGTCCTTGGGCTGGCAGCTCGCCAGTCTGCGTGATGTGTCCGTCCACAATCGTCCATTCCTTGCGGTCCATCGTGATGAGCATCATTGGGACTTTGTGCTGAAGGTTTAGCCACACGGCCGTCTCCACGGGAATGTCCGACACAAGCTGCACGAAGACATTGAACGCCACTTGCCCCTTGCTTGGGTCGGGCGGCGGTACATTCATGCACGCACGAGATAGGGCATCGCGTTCAACTACAGTCTTGCCGTCACGCGACATCGTGAAGCGATAGTGGCCGCCGTAAACGATGACACCCGGCTCCGTTGTGGATGCAAGAGCCCAAACAAGCCACTCGTCACGCTCAGGGTCATTGAGAGCGATCGTGTTGTATTTCTGTGAGCAAGGGCGCTCGACGTTTGCCAGCGCGAGTGTTCTGGCGCTGTACTGCGCCAGTTCGTCCGCGCTTAATACCGGGCTTGCCGGCATCGAAAGCACCGGCTCTCCGCCCACTCTCGGGAACGTCACATCGTAATAGGCTTCGGGGCCGCCGGCTCCGTCGTGCACAAATCGCACGACGTCGTGGTCTGGAAATGAATCCACGATCCAGCCGTGCAATTTCCCGGCCTTCAGCTCGTCGTCGGAGTGCTTGGCGCGCAGAATGTCCGTCGCCTTCCACGCCTCCTGGTCCTGCTCGTACATTTCACGCCCGAGTTTCTCGATCGTTGGAATGTCGAACTGGCGGATCGGCGGTGGCGCAGTGTCGGCAGCAATTGCCGGTATTGCGAGTGTCGCAAAAACCACCGCCAGTACGCGCGGCAGCCATCGTGCGATGACTACCGAATCCATCCGCCTCGCCCCCATTTTCCGCCTCAAGCCGCCGTCAGCTTAACCGGCAGATATTCGTAGCCTTTCACGAAGCTGGAGAGCACGCGGCGCGGCTCGCCCATCACTTCGATGTTCGAGAACCGCTTCATGATCTCTTCCCAGATGATCTTGAGCTGCAGCTCCGCGAGGCGATTGCCAACGCAGCGGTGAATGCCGAAGCCGAACGACAGGTGCCGGCGCACATTCGGCCGGTCGATGATGAAATCGTTCGGGCGCTCGATCACCGTTTCGTCGCGATTTCCCGAGACGTACCACATGATCACCTTGTCGCCGGCACGGATCGTCTTGCCGCCGAATTCGAAATCCTGTTTGGCGCGGCGCCGCATATGGGCGAGCGGCGTCTGCCAGCGGATGGTTTCGCACACCATGCCCGGGATCAGCGCCGAATCCGCGCGCAGCTTGTCGTACTGCTCGGGGAATTCGTTCAGTGCCACAACGCTGCCGGTGATCGTGTTGCGCGTGGTGTCATTGCCGCCGACAATCAGCAGGACCAGATTCCCCAGGAATTCCATGCGGTCCATGTTCTTCGTGGATTCGCCATGGGCCAGCATCGAGATGAGATCGCCCTTCGGGGCTGCGTTCACGCGCTCGTTCCACAGCCTCAGGAAATAATCGGCGCATTCGTAAAGCTCCTGCCGGCGTTCCTGATCGGCCGCCTCCGGGCTCGAAAACAGCCCGCTGTTCGGCGAAGCGGTGGCGACATCCGACCAACGCGTCAACTTGCGGCGATCCTCCCACGGAAAATCGAACAGGGTGGCGAGCGTCATCGTGGTGAGTTCGATGGAAACCTTATCCACCCAGTCGAACGTCTCGCCCACCGCCAGGCTGTCGAGAATTTTCGCCGCGCGTTCGCGGATGATCGGCTCGAGCTTTTCGAGATTGGGGCCGGCAACAATCGGGCTCACAACTTTCCGCTGCTCATCATGCCGCGGCGGATCCATGGCGATGAACATCGGCAGAGTGAAGTCTTCCTTCGGCTCCGCGATGGTGATGGCGGGCTCCGACGAAAACACTGCATGGTTCGTGTCGATCGCCATCACGTCGTTGTAGCGGGTGATTGACCAGTAGGGCCCGAACTCATGCTTTGGCTGATAGTGGACCGGCGCTTCCTTGCGCAAGCGTTCGAAGTACGGCCACATCGTATCGTCGCGGAAGAGATAGGGATCGGCGACGTTTACGTCCTCAATAGGGATTGCGTAGGCGTGTTCGCGAGCGGCGGCGCGCTTGTCAGTAATTTCACGGTCCATGGCCCCAACCGGCAATGCGCCGGCCTTCTGGATGAAATTGCGTCAGCCGCAGTGTAGCACCGGTGATCGCGAATGGGCTGCTTATCTTCGGCGGCGCTGAAAGCAACGCTTGCGCCCCCCGGAATCGAGGGCCCCCTGAAGGGCGGCTCCACCATGAATCGCGTTTCCTCAACTATCAGATTTAACCCCGGTGGACCAGCCGAGACAGGGGCCGCGCTAGCGCATGGTCATTCCGGCATCACATGGCGGTTGCGCCCTGGCCGATGGGCGCGTCACACGAGCGTGATGCCGCCGGAACGGCTCTTTGCCTACGATTCCCTCGTGTCGATGGGGGAAATGCCAATGATCCGCACACGCACGATTACCCTGGTTCTGTGTCTGACGACAGCTGCAGCGATGTCCGCCGCAACAGCCCAGAACATCGCAATGTTCCGCGGCGACGCGGCGCATCGTGGCGTCTATGCCGGCCAGCCGATCGCCAGCCAGCCGAAGCTGAAATGGACCTTCCACACCAGGGGCCGCGTCTATTCCTCGCCGGCCGTTGCCGATGGCACCGTATTCATCGGCAGCACGGATCAGAACCTTTACGCCATCGATGCCGCCAGCGGCGCACAGAAATGGAAATTCCGCACCGACTCGCGCGTCACGTCTTCGCCGGCTGTCGCGAACGGCCTTGTGTATTTCGGCAGCTTCGACGGCAATTTCTACGCAGTCGATGCCGGGACCGGCGCCGTGAAATGGAAGTTCGCAACCGCCGGCGAGCATCGCTTCACCGCCAACCACATCCACGGCATGTATCCGGTGACCGAATCCATGCCCGATCCGTTCGACTTCTTTCTCTCGTCGCCGGCCATCTTCAACGGCACCGTCTATTTCGGCAGCGGCGACGGAAATGTTTATGCGCTCGATGCGGCCAGCGGAGCCTTGAAGTGGAAATTTGCCACCGGCGACGTCGTGCATGCTTCCCCGGCCGTTGCCGACGGCATGGTGTTTGTCGGCAGCTGGGACAGCTATTTCTATGCCCTTGATGCGGCGAGCGGCGCGCTCAAGTGGAAATTCAAGACGGGCGAAGATCACGACATCCACAATCAGCAGGGCATCCAGTCTTCCGCCGCGGTGGCAGACGGCATCGTCGTGTTCGGCTGCCGCGATTCCAATCTCTACGCACTCGACGAAAAGACCGGCAGGCAAATATGGGCCCAGAACAACAAAGGCTCGTGGGTCATCGCCTCGCCGGCCATCCGTGACCGCAAGGTCTATGTCGCGACGTCCGACAGCGGAAAGTTCTTTGCGATCGATGCCAGATCGGGCGCCGTCACTTTCTCCGTGGACTTCAAGCGCTGGCCTACCTTTTCCTCGCCGGCACTGATCGGCGATTACGCCTATGTCGGTTCGTGGCAGGGCAAGCTCTTCGCTATCGATCTGAAGAACGGGCGCACAGCGTGGGAATTCCAGACGGATGCCTCGCGCAAATTGCTGGGGCCGCACTCCAATCCCGATGGCAGCGTCAACTATTACGCGGTCCAGGCCGGCACCTTCTACGACGACATGGTTGTTTCAGTGTCGAACCTGATGGACGGCGGGGCGATTCTTTCGTCGCCGGTCTATGCCAACGGGTTGCTCATCTTCGGCAGTGCCGACGGCAATGTTTACGCGCTGGGAACATGAGCCCCTGAAGGGCGGCTCCACTATCGAATGTCGGGGTATCGAAGTAACGGAGCCGCCCTCGGGCCGGGGATGGCGTCTGCGCTGTGCGCTGCCACCCCGCCGCGCAAACACAACGAAAGCTGCAAAATGTTGGTTCCGAACGGCGGCCATAATCCATTAGGCCATACCGGCCCCGCGCAGGCTTAGTGCCAGCACGGAATCTTCAGCACACGGTCTCCACTCGCGTCGGCCACCTCGATCTCGCAATCGCTGGCGTCTTCCCCGCTGCCTTCGGCGATCAGGACGATATCGCGGCACGTACAGAGGGCCTCCTGGCGGGCCTCTTCCAGGTTATGCAGGTACATGCCGACATTGTCGCTGGAGAGCTCTTCCCCTTTCCGGAAATTGAAGAAATAGCGGTTCATGCCTCGGGCGCCTGTCTCCAACAGCGCCCCTTCTAGGGATTCCAACCGCCGCCGGACCCCTCCGTTCCTTAGCAAAGGACAGTTTCATTCATCTTTCCTACCCCCGGAAATCGCTCAAATTTAGCTGGGTATCAGCGTCGCCTTGCGGCTGGTGAGCCACCCCGGCCGACACGCGTCGTTAGTCGCTTCGCGATGCTTCACTAAGATTCGAGAGACCGCATTTAGGCTCTACTTAAGGTTGGTCTGGTAGAACCTCTTCCGGGGAATATCGGAAATGGAGCGCCGCACGATGGCCAGCCTGGCTCTCTCACGCCTAACGCGTCTCGCAGGTCTGATCGCTGTCGGACTCCTCATGTACCCGCCAGGCGCCACGGCCCTTCAGTTCCGGCTGCTCCATTCGTTCGGAGCGGAGACAGCTGGTGAACGAAACAAAACCCCAACGATCCCTGGAGGATTCTGGCCTCGCGGCGAACTCGCCATAGACCGAACAGGCAATCTGTACGGCACGACCGGCAATGGTGGAACACACAATCTCGGCGTTGTCTTCCGCATATCGCCGGCGGGTAAGCCGACGGTCCTGCACAGCTTCTCCGGGCCAGACGGTTCGTATCCGGGATCAGGCGTTGCAATCGACACAGAAGGAAACGTCTATGGGGCTGCTCGAGGCGGACGGGGTTACGAAGGGTTGGTCTTCAAGATAAGCCAGGACGGGCACTTCACCATCCTCCACAATTTCACGGGAGGTCTGGATGGCGCACGTCCGAGCGCCAGGCCTGTTGTGGACGATGACGGCAACCTCTACGGGGTCACTTCAAGTGGCGGTGGCGGATGCAGCTGGCCTCAGGGTTGCGGCACGGTCTTCAGGATTGGCTCCGACGGCAAAGAGACCATCATGCACGCCTTCCACGGCGAAGACGGTGCCTTTCCTTCTGCGCCCCTGATGCTGGCATCGGATGGATCCTTCTACGGTTCAACGGATGGCGGCGGGGCAAACAGTGACGGGACAGTCTTTCGCCTGACCATGGATGGTGCCGAAAGCGTCATCCACAGCTTCACGGAAGACGAAGGTGAAGAACCGGATACGGCTCTGGTCTCAGATACGTCGGGCAATCTGTATGGGACTCTCGACGGGGTGCATGGAGAGAACAGCGGTGTGGCATTCAAACTCCACGGGAAAAACAATCTCAAAGTCCTTCACGGGTTTGGCAATGAAGCGATGCCGTCCGAACTCGTCATGGACGATGCAGGAAACTTCCTTGGCACCACCTATGGTGACGGAAACCTGCTCTCGTGCATGGGCTGCGGTACCGTCTTCATGGTCAAGAGCAACGGCGACGAGGAAGTGCTCTACACGTTCGGCGGCGCCGAAGGCTCCCACCCCACATCGGGCCTCACGCCTGACGGGAACGGCAACTATTTCGGCGTGACTCTCGAGGGCGGGAAATTCGACGCGGGTACCGTCTACGAGATCACGCCGTAACCTGCTCATCCTGCATCTTCTTTCATCGATTCGCGATATTCCATTCAAGCGGTGTCGTTAAGGCGCTACTTAAGGTTGGTCTGGTAGACGTTCTTCCGGGGAATATCGGAAATGGAGCGCCGCACGATGGCCAGCCTGGCTCTCTCACACTTTGCGCGTTTCGCGGGTCTGACAGCTGTCGGGCTTCTCATGAGCCAGCAGAGCGCATCAGCTCTTCAGTTCCGTCTCCTTCATTCCTTCGGGCTGCCCATACAGGCGAGGGATGACGGTTCGGACGGCAAGATTCCTGGTGGCTACCAACCCATAGGGACCATGGCGATCGATCGCACCGGCAATCTCTTTGGGACCGCCCTGCGCGGCGGCGCGCACGATTTCGGCACCGTCTTTCGCGTGTCGCCAGCGGGAAAGGTCACGGTGCTCCATAACTTCGACGGTGGAACGGATGGATCCTTCCCCGCAGGTGGCCTGACAATCGACGACCAAGGGTTCCTCTACGGAACGACGCAAGCCGAGGGAAACGGCAATCACGGCACGGTCTTCAGGATTGCTCCCGATGGCTCTGAAGTCGTTCTGCATGCTTTTGCCGGAGGATCTGATGGTGCTGACCCCGGCGACAGACCGGTCCTGGACGCCAGCGGCAATTTGTACGGAACGACTCCCAATGGCGGGTGCGATGACGGCAATTGTGGGGTTGCATTCAAGATCGACACGGCCGGTCAAGAAACGATCTTGCATACCTTCGCGGGGGTCGATGGAAAGCGGCCGTCGTCTCCGCTAACGATTGGGCCAGACGGCTCATTTTATGGAACGACTTTCACGGGCGGGGCCAATGACGATGGCACGGTCTTTCGCCTGACACCGGACGGCACCGAAAGCGTTCTTCACAGCTTCGACGAAGCGGACGGAGAAGAACCAATGAATGCGGTCATCTTCGATTCGTCGGGAAATCTTTACGGGACCACGTCCTCCAAGAATGGTGTAGGAACCGGCGCCGTTTTCAAACTAAGGAACAAGAGTCTCAAGGTGCTTCACGGCTTTAGCACGGTGCCGTCCGAAGTTGTCATGGATGATGCAGGAAACTTCCTTGGCACCACCTATGGTGACGGAAACCTGCGATCGTGCATGGGTTGCGGTACGATCTTCAGGCTCAACCCGAGCGGAGACGAGGAAGTGCTCTACAGCTTCGGCGGCGCCGATGGCTCCCACCCCACATCGGGCCTCACGCCTGACGGGAACGGCAACTATTTCGGCGTGACAGGCCAGGGCGGGAAATTCGGCCTGGGCACCGTCTACGAGATCACGCCCTAGCCGGTTTCGCCTTTCTTTGTCAGCCGGTTGCGATCGCCGGGGTGCTTACCGCGGCGCCTGCACCTTGCGGGTCACGCTCTGCGCCGTTATGCAACGGGCCACAATGAGCGACCCCGACCATGAGCACCGACAAGAAATCCCGGCCCAAGGCCCGGCTCCCGCGCGGATTCCGCGACCGGGGCGCGGCCGAAATTGCGGCCGAGCGGCGGATGCTGGAGAAAATCCGCGGGGTCTATGAGGCCTACGGGTTCGAGCCGCTGGAAACGCCGGCCTTCGAATACACCGACGCGCTCGGCAAATTCCTGCCCGATCTCGACCGCCCCAACGAAGGCGTGTTCAGCCTCAAGGACGACGACGAGCAGTGGCTGTCGCTGCGTTACGACCTGACGGCGCCGCTCGCCCGCTACGTCGCGGAGAATTTCCAGAATCTGCCCAAGCCCTTCCGCCGCTATCAGGTGGGCCAGGTATGGCGCAACGAGAAGCCGGGACCGGGCCGCTACCGCGAGTTCACCCAGTTCGATGCCGATACGGTCGGCTCGCCCTCACCGGCCGCCGACGCCGAACTCCTGATGATGGTGTGCGATGCGCTGGAGGCCGTCGGGCTCAAGCGCGGCGATTACGTGGTGAAGATCAACAGCCGGAAGCTGCTGGATACGGTGTTGCAATCGGCTGAGGTCGATCCATCGCGCCGCGGCACCGTGCTTCGCGCCATCGACAAATTTGACCGGCTCGGCGAAAGCGGCGTTCGCGCGCTGCTCGGCAAGGGCCGCAAGGATGAATCCGGTGACTTCACCAAGGGCGCCGAACTGAACGAAGCGCAGATTTCATCCGTGATGGAATTGCTGCTCGGCTCGCAGGGTTATGCGGACGTTCCTGCAATGCAGGAAATGAAAACGATTGTCGCAATGGCGGCTGCCAGCGGTTTTGCGGAAGATCGCGTCCGCATCGACACAAGCATTATTCGTGGACTCGAGTATTACACCGGTCCGGTGTTCGAGGCGCAGCTTCTGTTCCCCGTGCAGAACGAGGCCGGCGAAGAGATCGTGTTCGGATCCGTCGCCGGCGGCGGGCGCTATGACGATCTCGTGGCGCGCTTCACCGGCCAGCAGGTTCCGGCCACCGGAATTTCCATCGGCGTAAGCCGCCTGATGTCGGCGCTCACCGCGCGCGGGCTCTCAGGCGACATCAAGCCGCTGATCGTCGTGCTGTCCATGGACGATGCAGCGGCGAGCTTCGCCACTGCGAAGGAACTGCGCGACGCCGGCTTCCGCGCTGAAGCTTACGTCGGCAACAAGAAATTCGGCGACCAGCTGAAATACGCCGACAAGCGTGGCGCCACTGTCGCCGTCATCGAAGGCGCCGACGAACGCGCCGCGGGCAATGTGACGCTCAAGGATCTGAAGCGCGGCGCCGAGCTTTCGAAGTCGATCGAAAGCCGGGCCGAATGGCTCGGCGAACGCCAGGCGCAGGTGACCGTGGCGCGCGGCGAACTTATCGCCGCCGTTCGCAAGATGCTGGCCTGACCATGCCCGCCTTCCCCAACTACGACGCCGCACGGCTCGCCGAACTGGACGAGCAGTGGGATGCAATCCTGCAGGTGTTCGGCGGCGCCGGTTGCGCGCTGGCCGAACCATCGGTGCTGCAGCCGGCCGACCTGTTTCTCGAGCGCTCCGGCGAGGAGATCCGCCACCGCACGTTCGCCTTCACCGATCCCTCCGGCAACGAGTTGTGTCTCAGGCCGGACATCACCATTCCCTTGTGCCGCATGCATGTGGCGAGCGGTGCGAAATATCCCGCGCGGCTTTGCTACAACGGACTGGTGTTCCGCCATCAGCCGGCCGAGCCGGAACGTCCGACGCAATTCTATCAGGCCGGCGCCGAACTGCTGGGGCTGGAAGACCGCATCGCCGCCGAAGAGGAAGTGCTGTCGCTGACCATCGGCGCGTTGCGTGCGGCGGGGCTGGATGATTTCACCCTGAAGCTCGGCGACCTGTCGCTGTTTTCCGCCTTCGTCGATGCGCTCCAGATTCCGCCGCAATGGCGCAGCCGGCTGAAGCGCCACTTCTGGCGCGCCGATTATTTTGACGCGCTGCTGCGCAACAACGCGAACCGCAAACCATCCGATGCGCAGCGTTTGCTGGCGCATCTGGGAACACTGGAACCGGCGGAAGCCCGCTCGGCCTTCGAAGGCCTGCTCGATCTGCAGGGCGCGGTCGTACAAGGCGGCCGCACGCGCGAGGAGATCATCGACCGTCTGATCGAACAGGCGGCCGATGCCGCCGCACTCACGCTCGATCCGAAGATCGCGTCGTCCATTCAATGGCTGCTGGAAATTGCCGGCCCGGCGGAAGAGTCGCTCGCCAAAATCCGCACCCTGACGAAATCGGCCAAGGTCGCGCTGGATGCGCCGCTGGCCGCCATGGAGAAGCGGCTCGCCGTGCTGAAAAAGCTCGGCGTGGATTCGAACCGCATCAGCTTCGCGGCGCGCTTCGGCCGCAACATGGAATACTACACGGGCTTCGTGTTCGAGGTGTGGTCGCGCGATGCCGAGGGACCCGTGCAGATCGCCGGCGGCGGCCGCTATGACTCGCTGCTGGAGCAGCTTGGCGCCGGGCGGACCATTCCCGCCATCGGCGTGGCGATCCGCACGGAGCGGCTGCTGGCGGCGCGGCGCGCGCAAGGGACGAAGCGATGAGCGCGCTCACCCTCGCCATTCCATCGAAAGGTCGCCTGCAGGAGCAGGTGAACGACTACTTTGCCGATGCCGGACTACCTCTGGAAAAATCTGCGGGCGCGCGCGGCTATCGCGCGGCCATCGCGTCCATGCCGGACATCGATGTGATGCTGCTGTCGGCCTCGGAAATCGCCGGCGCGCTGCTGGAAGGCGACGTGCATCTTGGCATCACCGGTGAAGATTTGATCCGCGAAGGTTCGCCGTCGCTCGACGGCAGCATCGCGCTGGTGAAGCCGCTCGGCTTCGGCTTCGCCGACGTGGTGGTGGCGGTGCCTTTAGCCTGGATCGATGTCTCCACCATGGCCGATCTCGACGATGTGTGCGCTGCGTTCTACCAGCGCCATCGCCGGCGGTTGCGCATCGCCACGAAATACGTGTCGCTGACGCGCGCATTCTTTGCGAAGGCCGGCATCTGGGATTACCGCATCGTGGAAAGCGTGGGCGCGACCGAAGGCGCACCGGCCGCTGGTGCCGCCGAAGCCATCGTCGACATCACGACCACAGGCACCACGCTCGCCGCCAACAATCTGAAAGTGGTGAGCGACGGCACGATCCTGAAGAGTCAGGCGCAGCTGGCCGCGAGTCTCGGCGCGAAATGGAGTGCAGGAGCGGCGTCAGCAGCGAAGGGTTTGCTGGCACGGCTGGCGGCACGCGAGCGGGCGAAGACGTCGCTCATCCTGCGCGCGCATCTGACGAACGGCGCGGAAATCGTGAAGTCCATGCCGGGCGTGTCGCTGCTATCCGCGCCGACGAGCGGTGACGGCGAATTCGCCATCGTGTGCCCCAAGACGAACCTGATGGACGCCGTGGCCGTGCTGCGCAAGCACGCGAAATCCGGCGCCATCACGGCGCACGCCACCGACTACATTTTCGAAGCCAACGATCCGCTGGTGGCGGCGTTCGAGAAAGCGATCAGGCGCTGATCGCGCGGGCGAGCCGCACGGCATCGTCCACCGAATGATAGATGCCGAAACCGATGCGCAGGCGGTCGCCGCGGTAATCCACAATAATGTTCTGTGCCGCCAGCTTCCCGTTGATCGTTCCGGCATCGGCTGTGCGGAAGGCGAGGAAGCGGCCTCGCTGCGCCTCGTCCGGCACCAGAAGATCCTTTGACGAGATGGGTCCGTTCATGCGGTCGAGTTCGCGCACGAACACGCGTTCGATGCCGCGCACCTGCTCCAGCATTTTCGCGACCGGCAGGTTCTCGCGCGCCAGCCAGTCCTGGACCGCGTTGAAGCGGTAGAGGGCGGACACGTCGAACGTCGCGCCGAGGAACCGGCTGCCGTCGCTCGCATAAGGCACGCCGCTGCCGCCGCTTTCCAGCGCGCTGAATCCGGCATACCAGCCGGTGTCGCGCGGCCGCGCGCCATAGCCCGGCGGACAATGGAGGAAGCAGGCACCCTCGCCGGCCATGGCGTATTTGTATCCGCCGGCCAGATAGAACGCGCGATTTGCGATGCGCGAGAGATCGCGCGGCACCGCCATGAAGCCGTGATAGCCGTCGACCACGATGAAGGTCTCCGGCTTGCGAACCGACGACACCATCGCCGCAAGATCGGCATTGCGGAAGCCGGAATCGAAAAACACTTCGCTGAAGAACACAAGATCGAATTCGCCCTTCACCGCGGCGTCACTGAACCGCGCCGCGAAACTGGCGAACGGTTCGGCGGCGATGCGCGTGACGGCGACCACGCCGTCTTCCTCGGACCGTGCCATCTGGCGGGCGAAGCTGTGGAACTCCGATCCGGTGGTGAGAATGCGCACCGGCCGCGCGTGCGGAAAGCACGACAGGAGCCGCAACACGAAGGAATGGGTGTTCGGCCCGAATGCGATCGTCGATCCATCGGGCAGATTCAATTGCCGCGCGATGTGCTTTTGCGCCGCGGGGATCACGTCGGCAAACACCCGATCCCATTTGTGGTCGAGCAGCCGCGCCGCATCGCGCCACGCGTCCTCCTGCGCGGTGAGCGTCACATCCGGCCAGGGATGATGGCTGTGCGCCGCGCAATGCAGCGGCGCTCCCGGCCGGCCGACGCTCAGGCCAAATCCGTTCATTGCGGCGAGACCGGCCCCGCCTTGATGTCCGGATCGTTGATGTGCGCCGCCTTCCAGCGCATCGCCATGGTGATGCGGCTGCGCCCCGAAGGGTGATCGTAGAATATGATTTCCTCCCACGGCGACGGATCGAGCTTGCGGTATTCGGCGAGCTTGAGCGCGGACGTGGCGAACCCGTCCGGCTGGCGCGCCGCGTTCAGTCCGAAGATGTCGGCCTGGCGTTCGGTCGTGCGCGTGATGGTGTTCAGCACCGGCGTCATCACCAGCAGGAAGAAGGTGAAGAGCGCCCACAACACCGGCAGCCCGGCGGGATCGTCGATGGTTCGCACATCCCAATTGCCGCCGAAGAGGCCGGTGAGGAAACGGAAGCCCCAACTGACGAACGCGAAGCCGACGAGAAACACGATGCCTACCAATGTTATTCCGATCAGGGCGTGATCGAGCACGTAGTGCCCCATCTCATGGCCGAGCACCGCATAGACCTCGCGCGGTGTGGAGCGGTTGATGAGATTGTCCGTCATCGAGATGCGCGTCGTGCCGAACAGGCCAGACACATTGGCGGAAATGCGCTTGGACTGCCGCGACGCGTTGAACTCGTACACATTGGTGACCGGAATGCCGTTGGCGCGCGCCAGGGTCAGGATCTCGGTTTTCACCGGGCCGTCCTTCAGCGGGTAGTAGTCGTTGAAGATCGGCGAGAGGAACACCGGCCCGATCACCCCAATGAAAAGGAAGAACACCATTGTGATGAGCCAGCCCCACACCCACCAGCTGCGTCCCGCGCCACGGACGGCGGCGTAGATGAGGGTGAGGATAATTATTCCGCCGCCAAGCGTCAGCCCAAACCCTTTGGCGAAATCGCCGAACCACTGCAGGAAATTCATGTTCGACAGGCCGTAGGCGTGTTCGCGGATGAATCCTTCGTAGACCGTCAGCGGGAACGTCACCACGGTGGTGATGACCAGGAACATCGCCACATAGATCGGTACCTGCCAGAAGCGCGAGCGCGTCATCCTCTGCGCGGCGTTGCGCATGCGCGCGGAAATGCGAAGCCACAGGAGCAGTGCGGCCACCACGATGGCATAGAGTGCATCGACGGCCGGCAGCCATTCGGCCTGGCCTTCGAAATATTCATCGGATCGTTTGCGTGCTTCGCCGCTCACAGTGGCGAGATAGGCGTTGATCGCCTTGTCGGCATCGAACTTCGCGGCCGCGGTGTCGCCGCCGATGGGAGCAAGCTTGCCGACCTGCACGGTGGTGGTGGGAGCGGGTGCCGGAGCCGCCATCGCGGCACTCGAAACCAGACCGACAAGCAACAGCGCCACGGCAAATGCCGCGGCCGACACAACCCGCATACGACCCTCCCAAGTCACCAGACGGCGGGGACACTAGCAGAAGAGACCGGAATCCGGGAAAGGCCTAGTCGCGGATGAGCTCGCGATAGACGGCGAGCGTCTCGGCGCACATGCGTTCGAGCGAGAAATTCTCGCGCACATGGGCCCGGCCCTGTTCGCCCATCGCGGCCCGTTCGGCGGAACTCATGGACGCGACCCGCTCGATCGCGACGGCCAGAGCCGGCGCATCGTCCGGCGGTACGAGAAGCCCCGACACACCGTGAAGCACCGTCTCACGCGCGCCACCATGGTTCGACGCGATGACGGGCCGTCCCATCGCGGCGGCTTCGGCCGCGACGCGGCCGAAGGCTTCCGGATCGGTCGAGGCGGAGACGACCATGTCGCTTGCCATGTAAGCAGCCGGCATGTCCTGCGTGTGCGGCGCGATCAGCACGCGATCCGCAAGTCCGCCGGCAGAAATGGCGCCGCGCAGTTCGCTCACATACCCATCGCGTCCCTGCGCATCGCCGAGCAGAACAGCACGCACGTTGCCCAGCTTCGCGGTTCGGCGAAGCTCTGCCAGCGCCGCGATGAGGACCAGCTGGCCTTTCCAGCGCGTCAGACGCCCCGGCAGCAGAACCACGACATCGCGCTCGCCAGCGCCCCATGCGGCCCGCATCGCGCGAACACGATCCGCACTCACCTTCGCCGGATCGAACTCGGCGAAATCGACTCCGCGCGGCACCACATGAATTTTGTCGCGCGCGATGCCGTGCTCTTCGACGATGTGATCGGCCGTCCATTGCGAATTCGCAATGATGGCATCGCTGCGCACCATGATGGAGTTGTAGAAGCGCTTGAGCGCGTTGGAGGCGTTGTAGATGCCATGATAGGTGGTGACGAACGGCACCTTGATCAGCCAGGCCGCAAGGAACGCGCTCCACGCCGGCGCCCGCGAGCGCGCATGGATGACCTTGACGTTGTGGTCGATGGCCACCGTGCCAATCCGCAGCGCGTTGCCCAGCATGCGGTGCGGTGCCTTGGAATCGAGCGGCAGGTGCACGACCTCCGCGCCGGCGGATTCAAGTTGCGGCTCGAGCCGTCCGCCTTTCGTGGCGACGAGCGCGCCGAGGCCTGCATGCGTCAGCGCGCGGGCGATGTCGATGGTCGTACGCTCCGCGCCGCCCGCATCGAGTGCGGGAATGATCTGCAGAACGGCAGGGCCGGTTGTGATCGCGGACGAGATGGACCAAGCTCTCCTAATTCGGCGGGACCATGACGGATTTCTCCCGCCCCCGAAACCCCTTCGATGATGGCCATTCGTCCATGTCATTAATGTTTGTTGCTTTGCTGGCAGCCTCGACGAGCCATTCTGCCGTATCGGCGCTCGATTCGCACGCTCTGTCCGGCCGGACCCGCTACGAGCGTTGCGTCCAGCTGGTGCAGCGCAGTCCCGGCGAGGCGCTGAATGCGGCATTGGCGTGGCAGGGCAGCGGCGGCAATGTCGGTGCCGAGCATTGCGCGGCGCTGGCGCTGGTGTCGCTCAAGCGTTATCCGGAAGCGGCGCGCACGCTCGACGAACTCGGTCATCAGAATTTCGGCGGTGCCAGCGAGCGCGCCAGCATCTTCGATCAGGCCGGCAACGCGTGGCTCCTGGCGGGCCAGGGAACGAACGCGATGCAGTCGTTCACGTCGGCGCTCGCCTTGTCGCCGCGCGATCCCGACATCATCGCCGATCACGCGCGCGCCGCCGCCATGCTGGGCGACTGGTTCGCCGCCGAGCACGATCTTTCCGCGGCGCTGGCGATCGATCCCTATCGCGCCGACATGCTGGTGCTCAGAGCTTCGGCGCGGCATGCGCTGGGACGCATGGCCGATGCGCGCGCCGATCTGGAAGCGGCGTTGCGGATCGTGCCGAACTATCCGGATGCGCTGGTTTCGCGTGGCGCGCTGAAACTGGAAACCGGCGATGCGAACGGCGCGCGCGCCGACTGGCAGACCGTCGTCGCGCGTGCGCCCAACAGCGCAGCCGGCCAGGAAGCGCAGCAGCGTCTCAGCCAGATGGCGCCGGCGAAGTAATGGAATGTGGCGACCAGCTTCGCCGCTCCATTCTCTCGGAAAGTTGGTCAGCCAGTTACTGCCAGCCTTCGGCGATCTTCTGGAATGAGGCATGCGCTCTGGCATCCATGGCGGTGCGCGCCAGCCTCCGCGCGTCCGCCGCCTGGCTGAGACATTCGGCAATGCGCCGCTCAGCCGACTCCTGCTCTGTCACCGGTTTGAACCTCTGTTCCCACCCCCGCTAAGAGTTCCTACCGGAGCGAAAAAAATCGGCAAAGATCGCGAAATCAATTTGTCTTGTTTTCCATCTTTTCGTCGTGGGTAACCCGCCGCTCTGTGCTTTCAGACCGGCATCGCTGCCCATTCAGCGCGCACATCGGCATCCGTTTCCAGTGAACGATGCTTCGTGGCGAGCGCGTGAAATGCGTTGGCATCGAGGAGCCGCGACAGCGCCCACACGGCCATGGCGCGCACCAGCGGCGACGGATCGCCGAGAAGCCGTTCGGCAATCGTAACCAGCGACGCGTTCCCCGAATTGCCGATGGCGATCAGCACATTGCGAACGAAGCGGTCGCGCCCGATGCGCTTGATGGGCGAACCGCGGAACAGCGCGCGGAAATCCGCATCGCTCAGCTGCGCGAGATCGGCCAGCAGCGGTTGCGCCAGTTCGGAGCGGGCGTGGAATTTCGCTTCCCGCGCCGCGCTGGCGAACTTGTTCCACGGACAGACGGCGAGGCAATCGTCGCAGCCATAGATGCGGTTGCCCATGGGTTCGCGGAATTCGCGCGGGATATGCCCCTTGTGCTCGATGGTGAGGTAGGAGATGCAGCGCCGCGCATCCAGCTGATAGGGCGCGGTGAAGGCCGCGGTGGGACACACATCGAGACATCGCGAACACGCGCCGCAATGATCATGCTCCGGATCGTCCGGCGCGATCTCGAGCGTGGTGAACACCGAACCGAGGAACAGCCACGAGCCGTAGGTGCGCGACACGAGATTGGTGTGCTTGCCCTGCCAGCCGGCGCCGGCCGATTGCGCCAGCGGCTTTTCCATCACCGGCGCGGTGTCGACGAACACTTTCACGTCCGCGCCGAACCGCCGCGCGATCAGCCGCGCCAGACTCTTCAGTTTTGACTTGATCACATCGTGATAATCGTCGCCCTGCGCATAGCAGGAGATGGCGGCGCGGTCCTTCGCCTCCAGCCGCTCGCGCGGATCGCGCCGCGGGCCGTAATTCATGCCGAGCACGATGACGGTGCGCGCATCGTCCCACAACGCGCGCGGATCGGCGCGGCGCTCGGCGCTCGTCTCCATCCACTCCATGGTTCCGTGATGGCCGTTGTGCAGATAGGAGTGGAGATTGGCTGCTGCACCGGGCTGCGCCTCGGCGCGGGCGAAGCGCACGACATCGAAGCCCAGCCTTAAGGCTTCGGCGCGCACTTCGGCACGAATGTCAGGCATCGAGTTCGGCATAATGGGAAACCGGCGGCTGGCCGGGAACGCGATCGGCCAGCAGCGAGCGGAAGGCGGGGCGCGACTTCATCTTCACGTACCATTCGGCCGCTGCAGGATGATCCGTCCACGGAACTTCGCCGAAATAGTCGAGCGCCGAGAGATGTGCCGCCACGGCGAGATCGCCCAGTGTGCATTCGCGGCACGCCAGATAGCCGTTGCGTTCCGCGGCGGCGCCGAGTGTTTTCAGGGCGGCGGCGAGGGACTCGCGCCCTTCGCGGATGACGCCCATGTCGGGGGCGCGGCGGGCGACAGCGCCGGTGAAGCGCTGCGACGCCTTCTCGTGCACGATGCGCTTGGTGACGGCCTCGTGGAACGGACCCATGGCCCAGTCCACCAGCCGGAGCGATTCGGCGCGCGCGGTGGCATCCTCCGGCATCAGCGGATGGTCCGGATAATTGCCTTCCAGATGATCGACGATGGCCCACAGGCCCACGCATTGCGTGCCGTCCAGATCGATGAACACCGGCAGGTGCGCGGCCACATCCTCCGGAGTTACCGGATCGATGGTGAGGCGTTTCTCGCCCGCGATCAGGCGGGCGAACCGCGACGGCGGCGCCAGCAGCAGATGAACCAAACGACGCATACGGAGAATGTAATGGAAACGGCCGGGCGGCGCGAGGGAGTCGCCGCCCATACGGGCGATTGAAGAATAGCGGGACATGAAGTGCTCTTCTCAGCACGCGAGCCGCGACGGATAGCGCGAAAATATCACTTTCAGGCATCCCGTCGCTTTCCGCATTACGGCCGCAAGGAAATGCATTTCATGTCCCGCTTTCACTTTCGAGTTCAAGGCAAGCACGCTCAATCATCCGCCCGACATGAGCGCGTCCCCAATAGGTATGATGTCGAAGGATTTCGCCGACGGTTATTGATCGTAATACGATTCTGTGATAACGTCTCGATGCCGGTCGAGCTGGGGGCAAGAATGACCGCTTCTAAGCTATGTACAGTGCTGGTTGTGGGCCTATTGGCGACGACATCAGCTTTTGCCGCCGACAGAACTGAGAAAGCCCTGATGGACCATCTTCGGCAATCCATCTTAGGCATAGGCACGCTGCGCTATTCACTACATGGTCACGACGCCTCCGGCCAGCGACGCGATTGGACGGCAAAATATCAGATCACCTACAGCCAATTTCATTGGCAGCCTGACACGTGCCGAATGTCCTATCACTTCGACACAAACCGAAGCAATTGGGGTACTGCATTGATTGCCCCAGCCGATATCACTGCTTCACTTGTGGAGAAATACAGCCGCGTTCTTGATGACGTGAATTCATCATCTCACCCAGATTGGAGCTTTGAGACTAGCCCGGACATCTTCGCTGTAGTCATAAAATCGGCCGACCGACTAGATCAGCAGGTGTTGTTCACGAACCAAGTCGAAGCCGCGAGATTTTTGCGAACGCTTGGTCAACTTGGTACCTTGTGCACCGAGGCTCACTTGGCGGCAACGGCATCTGAGCCGGAAGTTGCCACTGCGGCTGGGCCTCCTCCTGTGGTGCAAACCGTTAGAAGCATACCGGCGGCTATCCAAATGGACCCGAACACCGCGGCGGCCATTGTGGCCAGTTTACGAGCTCCCGCTGATCGTCCTTTTTCCGATCGTGAAAAGGAGGAACTGCGCGGACACTCAAACTATGATGATCTCAAGGACGTTTGTGATGGACGCGAAGAAGCCGACGGACGATGGATTAAATCGAGGATGGAAGCTTGCAATAGCGTCGCCCGACTTTTTTTGCGGACGGATATTCAGGCCGGCCTAGCCTACTTCCTGAAGGCATGCCGCGTTGCCATCGATTCGGGTGATAGAGATCAACTGGACGGAACCTTCAACTGCGAACTTGCGACTGGCAATGACAGTACATTTGACGCCGGGCTGACTACGGCTCAAAGGCGCGCTGTTTGGTTCGATTGCCACACCACAAGGTGTTTGAATTCCTTGGCAGATTCTTTAGAAAGTGAGGTGCCAAAGGACGCTTCCATGGCTGCGCGTCTTTATAGACAAGCATGCACGGAAGCCTCGCCTGAATCGGACGGCATGTTTATTAAGTTCGCGTGCGAGTCCGCCCAACGTCTGGGATCGATGCAAAACATTTCCGCTGGTCTTGCTCGCGCTGAGCAGCAGGACCAAGCTGACGATCGACGTATTGCAGAACGGAACGAGAGCTACCGCGAGCACAGCGCGGAAGCGGCGCAAGAGAGAGCAAACACTGCTGCCGCAGTAAATGCGCTAACTCACAATGGAAATCTCATTAACGAAACAGCTAATCGCCAGGTAAACGCACTTCTCGCCATGGGCGGCGCAGGTGCGCATACAAACGCCATTGCATCAATGAACGTCCCCCAGACTGCTGCGAACAATTCGTATGGTGGGTCGAGCGCCTCCCCAGGCTCAAGCAATTCGACCGTTGCAAGTTTGCAGGGTAGCAGCGCAAGTGCAAACCAAAGCGTTAGCGCCTACCAGTATGCGAGTCCGCTTTCAGTGTCCTGCGTCAGTCAGTTCTGGGATTCGAAAAACTACGGCTGGCTGTCTTTCCAAAACAACTGCGGTCAAGCGATCCATCTTCAGTTCGTGGCCCTTAACAATACCGGTGTCTACGGCGGCTCAGGAGGGATGCTTGATCTTTTATCCGGCGGCAGTGGAAATATTGGCAAGAGCCAAGCCGAAGTGAGTGCGGTGGGCGGATACTCGCTTTACGTCTGCCCAGGTGGATATCACGCTGTCGACAACACCGGACAGCTCGTGCAGGGGCCGCACCAATCCTTCCGCTGCCAAAAGCAGTAGCCCAAGATTGCAGGTCGTCGCGGTCCTTCAAGTGACCGCGCACGTCACGCCAATCGGCTGAAAGCCCTTGCGAAATCAGAGGCGAAAATGAATCTGCTCACCACTGCGGAATCGGCCGTAGAATCGCCGGGATGAAGAACAGACTACCCCCTCCCCTTGCGGGAGGGGGCGAATTGCTGGAGCGCAGCGGAAGCAATTCGGGGGAGGGGGCATTTCAACAGACCCCTCCCCCAAAATCTCGCGGCTTTTGCTTGGCGCTACCGCTTCGCTGGTTGAGCGCAAGCCGCCCCTCGAGTTTGCCCCCTCCCGCAAGGGGAGGGGGCAAACAAAGCGGCAGATCGTAAATTCAAATGCTGCCAAAAAATTGGCATACAAGATGTAGCGATGTGGAAACCTGACCGGGGGACCCCACCCCCCCACAAAATGCAAAACGAATGGGAGGTGTGAAATCGAAAAGCCGAATTGCGTGGCGCGTTTGAAAACGACCACGCCATCCGTTGTGCCGGCGCAGCGAGCAAACACCAGACGTCGGAATTGCGTGGCGCAAATGTCAATCAACGATCACGATGTTGTGGCCGCAGCCCGATCGGGCGCTACTGGTGCACGCACCAGTCGAGGGTGTCGCGGTTCACTTCGTGCATCCGCGACATGAGCGTGCCGGTGCGGCGCGACACATAAGGTCCGGGATGTACCGCCTTCCATGCGTCCGGGTTGGGCAGGATGGCGGCGAGCCGCGCGGACTCTGCGGCGGTCAATGAAGCCGCGCTCTTGCCGAAATAGGATTGGGCCGCGGCCTCGGCGCCGAAATTGCCGTGACCCCAATCCACCAGATTGAGGTAAGCGGTGAGGATGCGCTCTTTCGGCCAGAGGAATTCCATGAGCACCGTGAGGTACGCCTCGAGCCCTTTGCGCGCCCAGCTTCGCACCGGAACGAGGAACAGGCTGCGCGCCGTCTGCTGCGAGATGG